>Ga0193751_1000474_pt1 | contig 31625 bp, 29 predicted proteins | sample L1c2metaG_FD_143050 | JGI IMG/M metagenome (GOLD analysis project Ga0193751, IMG submission 143050) | Soil microbial communities from a riparian zone of the East river system, Colorado, United States - L1c2 | ecosystem: Environmental > Terrestrial > Soil > Riparian zone | place: USA: East River...
GCCACGGCTTCGGCCTCGGTCTCGCGGACTTGTTTGGTGGTCAGGGTGCGGCGGTCGCCACGATGCAACATTTCGTGGGCGATCTCATGCACGAGAGTGGAGAACTCCTCGGCTGGCTGCATCCCTGAAAGCAGCGTGATCTTCCCGCCATGCGAAAGACCCTTTGCGGGAGCAATTCTCTCGGAGAAACTAAGCTCGACGCTCTGCGCTTCTACGAACTTGAACAAGCGTTCGCGGTATCCGCTCACGTCTCCGTTGACTTCGGTCAGCGCGGGAAGGTCTTTGCCTTCCGTCTGGGCAACGTCGAAAACATAGACGGCTCGGAATCCGTACAGCGTCCGCTGACCCTCAGTAGTTGCGTCTTCACTCGGCTCGTCAGTCGCTACATCTTTCGTGCTTCGTCTTCCGACCATCGGGGCCAGAATGAAAATGCCTTTTTCTCCCCGTTTAACGAAGCGGCCAAGCGAGTTCCAAGTACGAAGTCCGGCAATGTTGGTAGCGTCGGGCTTCTGGCGTGCGATGAGCATGATGTTGCCGAAGCTGTAGGTGTGAAACTTCGCCATTGCTCCGAGGTATGCGGTGAGGACTTCACTGTGACCGGACTCCAATGCTGCAACGAGGAAATCCACGGCCTCTTTGGTTCGTGTGTTGACTTCTTCTAATTTCATGTTTTTTCCCTTTCTGCCGTTTCCGGCTTGTTTCTTTCTTCACTTGAGCGGCAGCGGGAAGAAACAAGGCGGAACGGTGAAAGGGACAGAACGGAGGCCGGAGGAGGGTGGCAGGGCGTGAGTGAAAGCGCGGTGAGTGCCAAAGTGCGTTTGGGGTTAGTTTGGCGCGAAACCGGCGCAGTCCGAAACGCGCGTCCGAACCGCAGCCTAGCGGCGTCCACCCGGAAGAGGACGAAGTGTAAGAAAGACGCGAAGCCTACCGACGGTTTCTCCCTACCACGATTCGGCTATGACCGAGTGGAAAGCTTCGTCCTTTGCAACCATAAAGTGGCGTCCGGCGGCATCTGAGAACTCACTATTGGTCGCCACTCCGTTTGCACTGCCTGATGATGTGTTCATTTAGGCATCGGGGGATTTGTTGGGCATTCTTCGTCCCCGACTCAGTCGGCCCACCAAGCTTCGAATGCTGCCGACAATTGTTGTAAGCTCTTCCCGGTTCGCCAGGCTGTGTTCCCATACCCGCATGACTTGAAACCCCATTCGCTTCAAGCGAGCTGTCTGTGAACGATCTCTGGTAATGTTTCCAGTTATTTTGGGACGCCAATAACTGGCGTTCTGCTTGGGGAGACGGCAACACTTTCGGCAACCATGCCAAAAGCAGCCATCGACGAATATGGCGAGACGCGTGCCGTCGAACCAGAAGTCAGGACAACCGAGAATGGCAGTTTCGTGCAGGACCCAGCCCGATATGCCAGCCTTAATGAGCGCAGAGCGAAGTTTCCATTCAGTTGAGCGGTTTCCTCGCTTGCGAATTGCGGACATTGTCTTGCTTCGAATTGCTTTTGATACTCGGTCCATTAAAATAAGTCACCAAAAGAGGGGAAACATCTCCAGATTGGGTGCCTTCAGTATATGAGCCGCACGGCAGCTCAGCGTGTAATCACCGCGAGAAGGTTCCCAAACGACCTGAGATCGCTGGATGCTAACGGCGCCACAGCGGAAAGATCAGAGCAAAATCGAACATCGGAAACTCCAGGTGGAACGGGTGTCTCGACCTTGGGGACAGACTTCGCATCGAAGAACGCTAGCGACTCTTCAGCGAGTTCCCAGTCAAAAGATTCATCCATCGCATCGTTCCAGTTCGACCCGATAGTGGCATAGAAAGAGGCATCGAACTGTGTGAGCAGGACGGCATCATTCGCCAAGAGTTGCCGCGTTTGCTCAAACAATCTTCTAAGCGAGATGCCACCTCCTGTGCGCTCAACGAATAACGACGCGATGATAACGCGAGAAGGGCCGGGACCCGAGAGTTGTGCCTGAGAGAAGTAATGCTCGCGTCGCCGATTGCTGCTAGTCTTCACGTCAAGCCGCTGTGGTCCCGCAGCGAAGTCGTAATGTTCCTCGGGAATCCTGTGCCACGCAGCCGCGACGGTTATCGGATCGGCTGCGTTGTGTATCACAAATAGCTCACCCCAAATTCCTTGAATTGACTTTTGCGTCGGGGCCGTGAGCGCTCGAAAGAGTTCGACTAATCCTAAAATCGCGCGACGAACAGCGGCTGATGTTGGGTGTGGGCCGAGAGCGGTCACCATTGGTGACATGATCCTCAGAAAATGGGGAAATAGCTTCGGGTCTGAGTTAGAACACTTGATGATCGTGAAATTGCTTTGCTCTTGATCGCCGGTGGAGTGGGTGATGTTGCACGGCACATCGTAGGAAATCGACAAGTTCTGCAAGTGAATTGGTGCTGGGCGCGCTGCCCCAGGGGGCTGCCGCAACAGAACACATGGGGAGCCGTTGGCATCTTTCGCCAAACGATGGGTCTGCGAATCAGGAATCGGTACAGCAGAGAGATTCGTCCCTGATGGTGGTTCCAAAGGTAGAACGAGTGATTCGAACAGAGCTAACAAATCAACCGCCACCAATCCTCCTCAAGGTCGCTCTTGAACGAGCCAATCATTAGCCATTGCTGCTGGAATCCAGACTGCGATGGTTGGAACGTTGCCGGCGATGAGGGGACCCCTGTCTTTTTGCCGAACCTCAAGGTTGTGAATTTGAATGGTCGCTCCATTGTGGCTGCGAATATTGTCATCGCCCGGATAGACCATGTCTTTGTGTGCAGCGTCTGCATAGTTGGCGCCTTGAAATAATGTTGGAATCTCTTCATCGTCGTTGACGCTGCGAAGACGCTCTTTGCCCTTACTCATTTGATAGACACTGCAAGCAGTTTGTGGGTGTCGTTCAAGAAACGACTCTATCTGCAACAGCAAACCGGTGAAAAGCTGTGAATCGCTTTCATCCGTGAGGCGCAATTGGATCAGCAGTTCCTCATAAGCTTGCTTCAGGGATATGTCCTCTGAAACAAGGTGTACTTGATCGGCGGTTCTGCGACCATCGCCTTCATCGTTTTTCCATGCAAGATTTTGAAGGAAATCAGCCACAGTCTTTCGATTCGCATTTAAGAGATCATCGGTGCCATGAGGGACTTTCGGCCAGAACCAGTCGTCGGAGATTGTGTCTTGTCGATAGCCGAGATCTAGGACTTGACGGCGAGTCGGCCGGAGTAGCGTATCCAAAAAGAATGCGCGTCGCCATGCGGTTAAAGGCTTACCCTGATCTCTGTGCTCTGTTAATCTCCGTCGAATATCGCGTTCATGCTCAACATAGAATGCAAAAGCTTCACGCACACTACGTTCGAGAAACACGCGACAGTAACCCAAATATTTCCTTTTGTACCCAAAAAACCGGGCTCGCTGTTGGACGGTATCAGCGTTGCCAAGACCCATATCGCGGGGCATGTAAGTAATCGTCAACCCCTCAACCGTGAAGCCTCGGTCCATCGCCTGTCCACCGACCAAAATCCAAGGGTAAGTATCTTTCCAGTCCGGTTGTGGAGTGCCCAGGCGCGGCGTGGCATTCACCTCTAGGACATTGGTCTTTCTGAGTGAATATGGAAGTTCTTTCTTCAGGATTTCGAAATCAGGAATATTCGTCGCTGTTGCTCGCAAATCGTCGTATGCGGAACGAAAGCTTTCGAGAAAATGTGCTCTTTCTGGATCAGTTTCGGATAAAGCAAGCAGGTCCAGCCATTGTTGCCTAATTTGCGAGATCCAATGATAAAACTGGCTATGGCCCGGTGTTTCGCGTGAAGGATGCACGAGCATCGAGCGATTCCTGCTGCCGGTGCGTTGATCGTCTCCTAAAACAAAGCCGGCGGCGACACCAAGAACAAATAGCTGCAAGGCCGATACAAGAGATGGAGGAACGTCGGTCAACACGTTCGTGCGACTGGGAACTTCATTTGCAGGGATTACCCGAACGAGACCAGGCATTTCCTCAAAGAAAGTCTCACCACCTACGTATGTATCGCCCGGTGTCAATAGCTCCACAAAACGGGGAGATAGTACATCGATCAGGTTAATGAGCAAGGGGGCCTGTGGAGTTGCTGTGTATTGCAAATATGTGTGATGGGGCAGACACTGCCTGAGTGCGACAAGTCGTTGATATGTTGTGCTCTGGCCTCCCTGAACAACACGCGTATTCAAACCAGCTTGGTCGGCCTCGTCATCTATCACCAAAGCGGGAAATGTTTCAACATTCAGTTGGCGCAGAACGGCAATAAGGTTCCGCAGGTGAGTCGTGTTTTTGAGAACTGTAATGAGAGCTGTCTGTCGCCTGTGATCGGGGAGACTGGCATCTGTCCAGTCAGCCAGCACATCCGCTATGTTCTGCTTTTGCTCTGGTTTTGGATTTTGAAACAAACGCCACTTGCGATTTGTTTGAAGCTGAAGGTCGTCCTCCAGTCGCTTTGTAGATTGTCCCAGGAGGTTGGTGCCAATGCCAGTAATTACAATCACTAGCGGATACCCATTGTCACGTGCGAGTGCGGCAACTGTCGTAAATGATAATGTCTTTCCGCTTTGGACATATCCGAGCACAAGACCTGTTGTGTTCTGTGGGGGCAGCTTAGGAGGGACGCACTTGCTCAGCACGCCCACAGCTTCTGAAACTAGCCGGTCGCTGCTCTCTTGGTCGAATTGCAAGTGAGCTACTAGGCTTCTGACTTCTTCGCCTTGCACCGGCATCCAGAGGCTGCCTGCCGGAGGTTGATCTTGCGGAACAATTATTTGGGTGATGGTAGAACTGCTCTGACTCATTTGACGGTCCTTATGTCTATGGTTTGCTTAGTGCCTCGCGCAGCAGTTGGTTCATGTTTCTTCGAATCGTTCCATACTGTGGAACGCCGGAATCTCGTGCAGTGATTTCGGCAAGACCTATGGCGGCAGCGACTCTGGCTAGCGCTTCTATCTCAGTCGAGTCGGGCCGGCAGAACTGAAGCATGAACGGGTGCACCAGCGACATTCGCACTGTGATCTCCCGAGGTCCACTGTTTGAAGCCGGTTTGTCGCTGATCGACAACCAGTCATCAACTCCTTGATCCATAGATAGCAAGATCGTAATTCGCCATTTTGCACCTCGGTGATTGACCTCGATTACTCGTGTGCTCCCAGATTCATCAGGCGAAACAGTGTGTGGAAGCGGTTCACATTTCGGTTGTGATGTGGTTTGTTGTTCAAGAACAGGTGGGGTTTGCTTTTCAATCGTTTCCGCTACGCGAGCATTGGCCTTTTCGGCTTCGGCCCGGAGTTCCCGTTTAGCTTCTAAGGCACGGTAGTGATCTGCCTGCGAAAGCATTGGCAGTTCTTCGGTTTCGAGTTCATCATGCAGCAGTTGCAGGAACGGCTCCTCGTGATCCTCCCACTTGAACCCGTCTTTTGTGTGGCTAACCTCAAAGCCATCAAGGGATATCTCTCCGATGAGCCGCTGCCTGCGAAAGGAGTTAGCTCCGCCGAAAATGTAATCGGGGCGGTACGGCTCATCCCAACTGCCTTCGATGAGGCGCTTTCTACGAAACAGCGCAAAACCAGCAGTTGTTGTGCTTCCTACTTCGCGGAGTGCCGCGAAACCTGCCGCTCTAAGTCCAAGGCCGAAATCAAAACTGAATTCGCGGTACCAGCGTCGAGGCTTTTCCTGCAGATTCTTTTGATAGGGATACACAAGAATCTTTGGCACCTCGTAGCTGAGCTGCTCTCCGTCAAACCATAAATCGAGTGTTTTTTCACGAAGAAAGATTCGGTAAATGCTGGCAAGGTGTTCCTTGATCTTGCTTCCGGTTCTGCTCAGAAGTTTGTTATAGGGGTCCAATAATGTGATTTCGGTGAAGTGACTGGAGGGTGTTGTTGCGGACTCCTCAACGTCCAGTTCTTCTATTGAGTCGCGGACAATTGAGGCGATGTCGAAATTGATTGCCCTCTCAACAGTCTCTCCGAGTGCGGTAGTGCGTACTCTCCACCGGGGTGCGAACCAACATGCCGCGCTCTTCATGCCCATTCCAAATTCCGCAAGTCCGGTGCGATCAGCCGGAATTTCCGCCGGGCGGAAAGCGCGAGCATACTCATTTGTTGCGATTCCGGCTGCATTATCGCGTATCTTGATTCGCACCTCATCGGCACGGTCGAGTTCAATCTCTACCTTGAGGCGGAATTCGTCTCCATGAAGCTGGCGGAGTGCGTCGCGGTTTTGTAGATAGCTTTGCAGTGAGTTGTCCACGAACTCAGCCATCGCAAACCAAGGTTTGTAATTCAAGTGCCTCAGAACAGAAAGAATTCCGACGCCGGGCCTGATATTGACCTTGCTTTTTGGTGCGGCTTCAGGCTGTTTAGGTCCCGGCATGAGTCACCTGGTGACGAGGCAAGAGTACAGAATGGGGGATCGAGAAAGCGTATTTAAGAAATCCGCCGGTGGAACGAAGGTCGTCGATATGTAGAAAACATTTCTCACCCAAGACCTTAAGCAGAAGCTGCACGCCGAAGTGATTGATTGCGACCTGTGATAGTGGATAGTTTAGATTTCTCCCGCAGCAAAGGCGTGACTATCTCTTTTACCACCTCGGCATTTACCGCATTACCCAAAGCTTTATATGCGCGTGTGCTGGCTTCAGGCAAGTGTTTTAGTTCATCCAAGCTTTGCAAACGAGCGCATTCACGAGCCGTCATATAACGTTTTTCCCAAGCAATGATCGGAACCTGCGTTGTCGTGAAGGCGATCAATGAGGGAGCGCTGGAGGGGCGTTTAACTCGTACACCTGACGCGCGGAATTGAAGTACGTACTTCCAGATATCGCGCTTCTCTCCCTTGCAGTTCCATTCAAATTTCTGCAAGCTCGGGTGAAATTCCAGAACCGCTTCCATCCAAGGCTTTATCCACTTTTTGTTCGCTCTATAAAATTCTCGATTTTGCCGGATGAAATCGCGCTTCCATTTCGGAAATCTCTTTCGCTTAGTCCTGGCGTATGAAGGCAGGTTCGCGATAATCTCTTCACGGGAGAGCTTCTTTAAAGATTTGCCGTGGCATCCCCGAACCTTGTGAAGCATCCGAGTGCTGCTGGCGTGAGGTGTGCGGTCTTCAAAGGGATATGTGGCACCAAACTCCATGGACCAGATGGGAAATGAAGGTAATTCGGCAGACTTCGGTGATGCTTTCAAAAACCGCTGCCAGACGCGAAGGCATTTCAGATGGTGATTTGGAATCTTCTTTGCATCAGGCGGGGTTTCGTCCAAGATCTTCGTCAGCGCTGGTTTCGCCTTTTTGTCGACCACGGGCCAGTTAAAATGCGCCAATGACTGAAGAGAGCCAACAATAAATATGCGCTCCCGGATTTGAGGGATGCCAAATTGATGGGGCGACAAATACTTAAAATCAGTTTTGTAGCCCGCTGCGGCGAGCCGGGCGCGAAGGAATTTGAACGTCTCGCCGCTGTCGTGTCGGCCCAGATTCGGAACATTCTCCAAGATGAAGTATTGAGGCTTGTGATATTGGAGAATCTTGATTACATGCTCAAGCAAGTCTCCCCATTTAGGACAATCGAAACCAGACTGGTCACCGGCTTTTGAGAAGGGCTGACATGGTGATCCGGCACATAGCACATCATGCGCGGGAATCGACTCGATGGGAATTTTGCGGATGTCGCCGTGTGGCATCAAGCCGAAATTCTTGCGATAAAGTGTTCGCAAGGATTCATCGATCTCGCTGGCAAAGACACATTGGTGGCCGAGCTGTCTCAAGGCGACGTGGAAACCGCCCAAACCAGCAAATAAATCAATGAAGCGCATCGTTTGAAGCTCGCGTAGACACAAATAGGTCGTTGGCGTAACCTCGCGGTTTCGCCAAAAATTCGCTACCGTTGGTCGGCCTAGCGCATGGATTTTAGCATCCAACCCATTGCTTTACAAGGGGTTTATCTGCATAATCGCAGGTATTAAAATAGGTTCGAGCTAAGGATTGGTGTCGCGCATTCAACGGCATGGACCAGACGGAGGGACATGGCGATTGAGGAAATTGTGGTGGATAGGCAAAGAATCGTGACACTCCGAGAATTGCTCCGTCCTGGCCTCAGGGCGGTGTTCGTCGGTCTGAATCCATCTCCGGTATCGGTGAACCGTGGACACTACTACCGGGGCCGTCATGGTCGGCTTTTCTGGAGTCGATTATCCAAGAGTCAATTAAGTTCCCTTACTGCCTAGTGGGGTTGAAGACGATGCGGCGTTCGAGTATGGGTACGGCTTTGCCGATCTGGTACGCCGTCCAACAGTGTCGGGCGACGAACTAAGTACGCAAGCGAAGGCAGCAGCAGTGAGCGACCTCGTGGATCGATTGCGAAAAACGGGCGACCGCCCGACAGTAGTTTTTACTTATAAAGAACCGTGGATACTTGCAAGGGTGCATTGGAGAGTGCTGGGCATCGTGTATTCAGAATGCCCAGCCCATATGCGAAAAGAGATAGCGCCCAAGCGATGTTGATGGAACTGCAGCTTGCACTCGCGCGTACAAATTCGGTTTGAAAGTCCTTAACAAGAGTGAGAAAAGGCTTGAAGAGTCTGATAACGCGTTCTTTGCCGCCAATGATCATAAACGCGAGATCGAGGAAACAAATCAAAGAACTGCAGAAGGGGCTGGAACCCCAGGGTTCATGACCGAAGCTAAAGGAAGCGGCGTCAGTGGGGACTTTGAAGCTCTAATCGCTACAGACGTACAAGGTCTTTCTGGATGCGGGCAAGAATCGTGTCCAAAGGAATCTGGCCGCGATAGTAAAGTGGAGCGGTTTTTGAATATTTCGCTTCGAAGCTCTTGCGGATGTTCTTATCTTCAATCGTGAAGGCTCCGCTTTTTGCGACGTTCTGGTCCAAAGACTTGAAACGCTTCTTTTTGTGTGCCAAGTATTCCGGAGTCCCGATGAATTTCTGCACGGCCTCTACGTCGAGAAGTTGGTGGATGTCGTAATAGTGTCTGAGGAAATTCGTTGGGGTTTTCCCCGTCACTTTGAACTGGCCGTATTTTCGAACCACAGCCTGGACCTTTTCGACAAATGTGTACTCGGGGTTGTAACAGGGAATTTCGAGGGCTCGGTTGTCCGCATATTGAAGCTTCTTGGCCTCAGCGAACTGGACGACCCAAGAGGAGATTGTGACGGCGCGGTTCGGGGTGGTCTGATCGAAGCCGACTTCCAGGAGAATTCCGTCCTTGAGACCAGCGATTGAGCCGAAGTGGGTTTCGTAGCTTAGCCTGAGGCCGGCGTTTCTCAGCGTTTCGTCATCGTATGTCGTGTCCCTATCGACCGCCGTAATTCCTGAGATTTTGATCTTGTCACGCAGCTTTTCATAAAACACTCGTCTCGACTCGATGTGTTGGGGCTTCTCGTGATTTGGATTTGTATCGACCTGCAGTCCGTCGAAGGGTTCGATACGAATGTCGATGTCTTCGGAAAAGCGATGAATTACGCCAAAGCCCTTGGAGAGCGATGTGCCGCCCTTGAGCTCAAACGTTAAACCCAGTTGCTTGAGCCCAAAGACGGCGTGCATGATCCAGTAGTCTTTTTCCACGAGAGCAGGATCATTGATCTTCTCGCTGCCGGCAACGGTCGCAACAAGGGCCTTGAAATCGTTCCTCTCATGAAGAAAAGACTCAGGAGGCATGTTGCAGCATCTCCTGAAACTTTTTCTGCGTGGAGTACTTCCCGTAGAGAGAGACTGCCCGTGAAAGCTTTTTCGAGTCCATCTCTTTGGCTTTTTCGCGAACGCGAGAAAGGACTGCGTCCCGATCCTCGGCAAGTTGGTCTAGTTCATTGACGAGATCGACTAGTAGGAACTCCGGAGAGAGTTGCTTGGGAACGTTATACCGACGCTCGAAAGTGACCATCCGATTGCCGAGAGGAAATGTCCCGTGCCGCTTCTGGTTGTAGACGACCCGCTTGTTGTAGAGCTGAGTCGTCCCGAGTCCCAGTTGGTTGTAGGCATTCGGTGAGGTAACCACAAAATGGTCTGTTTTCAAGAATGCCTTGACCAATTCGTGCTCGTCAGCGGGAGCCTCTCCAAATTCAAATTTACGAGGGCTGTAGTACAAGCCGGTACGGAGTTTCTGGAGGGTCCCGTCAACGGTGAGCTGTTTGAGATGTCGGTCAACACTGCGGGACCAGGGCAGAAGGTCTTCTCTGCGGTAGACACGTCCAGAGCGAAGATGTCGCTTCATGTGCTCAAGCGTTTTCGTCCGCATTCTCTCTGATCCTCCATAGTTATCCTACTCCTCATACCCCATAAACGTCAACTATTTTACTAACGTTTAATGCATAATAATACATAACTACCTCTTTATCTATAACTTGCTATACGCTACAATGTTCTGATACCAGGACATACGGACCGCTTTCGGCTATTCCAAAAGTCAGCATTTTCATAGCCCTAACCCAATTCCCTGGGCGATGGAGGAGGCTTGATTGATTTCCAGAGCGGAGGTCTTCGAGACCTCAGCTCCTAATTGGGGTCCGAGTTTTGCCAAGTCGTCAGTGAAGAGTGTGGCCTCGTGGCTGGCGCGGGAAATGGAGACATATGCGAAGCGAGAATTGAGCAGATCTGGGTGAACGCTGGTATCGGCGTGAACGAGGACGCGTTCTGCAGTGAGACCTTGGGAGCTGTGACTGGTGACAGCGTAGCCGTGGTCGAAATGGCGATGCTCGCCGGCGTTGAACTCGATGTGGCGGTTGTTGTCGAGGCGCGCGGTGACGCGGCCATCCGGGGTAATTGACTTGATCACTGCGAGGTCGCGGTTAGCAACGCCCAGCGATTTGTCGGGGGCGGTGAACTGCATGCGGTCGCCCACGGAAAACTCGCGCTCATTCTCTCGGTAGACGCTGACGCCGGTGAGACGGCGGGCATCGTAGGTGGCAAGCTCTTGGTTGCTCTTCTCGACAGTGAGCTGGTTGGTGGCTGGGTTGATCGCAACGACCGATGCGTAGGTGGCAGCTTCGATTCCGACGGCTTTGCTGCCGCGTGCGTAACGAACTATATCGTTGATTTCGTAGTGGCTGGCCCAGGATCGTTCGGCGCCTGTCATGTCCTGTCGCTGAACTAATACGCGGAAATTATGATCTTCCCTGGCAACCGCCCCAGTTGCTTTCAATTCTTGGCGAGCCGCGAGGTTCAGCTCGTGGCGGGAAGCATTGTCCGGTGAGACGATGAGAGTGTTCGCGGGGGATTCGACGTAGCTCTTGGCGATGGCGCGGACGCGTTCTTCTCCGTTGGGAATTTCCTTCACACGGCCCTGCTCTTGGAGGGCGTCGAGCGCGGCAGAAACCTGGCCTATAGCCATCAACTCGACGGCAGATTTTAGAGCCGGGTCCTGCTGGCGAACGATTTCGTCAAGTCTGGCGGTACGCATTCCGGATTCCTGCAATTGCTCGAAGGGGCGACCCGCCTCGACGCCTTGATGCTGGCGGGTATCGCCGACCAGAAGCACGCGGTCATTAGGACCAATCCGGGAAAGAAACTCGCGCATTTGGTTCGTGCTGGCAAGGCTCGATTCATCGACAACGTAGAAGTGCTTTTGCGTTCGTTGGTCGGCATTTGCAGTGCGGGCGAGGAAGCCTTGCAAGGTTCCGGCTTCGATGCCCGCCTCATTCAGTTGACGCGCAGCGCGGGAGGTCGGGGCGAAGCCCTCAACATGATAGCCCTGCCCCTCCGCGGCGCTGCGGATGACTGTGAGTGTAGTCGTCTTGCCTGAGCCCGCGAAGCCTTGAATTCCTTGAATGCGGTCCGGCGAGCTGAGCACATCCTCCACTACTGTCTTTTGTGCTCGGTTGAGCTGCGGGTGCTGGTCCGCAAAGGCGATGGCCTGCAGGCGCGGTAGGGCCGGCTGAGTATCGTTTTGTCCTTCACGCACTCTCCGGATAATTTCATGTTCTGCCTCTATGGTTTTTGCGGTGGTAAAGTAGCGTCCGGGAACGCCCTGTGGCCGCTCGACGATCTGAAATTCCCCGGAAATCATACGGGCGCTAAGATTGGCGAGGACCTGGGCATGGGTGATCTCCCCCATACCGCGACGGAGCCCGTCGCGGATCAGAGCACGTTCATCCACAACCGCCTCGCGCTCGAAGTTCTTGTCACGGGAAAAGGTGACAGATTCTCGAACCCGGTCCAACGAGTTGACGGGCTTCTCGTGATGTTGAGAACGCTCACGGGCTGCTCGTACAACAGCGTCGGCTTGGTGCCCAAAGTCAGCCGCCAGCTTCCGGTGCGCGGCCATAACTTCGCGCGCTGAATGAATTTCCTTGCGGTCACGCGTCGAGTGTGCGGCGACCTCAGCAGCTTCCTTTCCGGAACGGCCTGTGCGTTCGAGGTATTCACGAATCTGCTGACTGCGGGGACTGGATGCGTCGAGGTATTCCTGGGTGTAGCCCTTGATCTCCGGGGCGCCGCTCCGTCCTGCTGTGATTTCGTAACCCAGCTGACGTACCCTATAAGTCAGCTCGGATTGATAGATCGCCGTGGCAAATTGCTGCGACTGAAAGAGACCGCGTTCCTGCAGGGCACGCGTTTCTCCGTCGGCTCGTTTGGTCACGTTGAAGATAACAACGTGTGTATGAAGCTGTGGGGCGACATAGCCGTCGACGGGGCGGGCTGTATCGTGCTCAAACTTGGCGGCGATAAACCTGCCTGTGGTCTCTGGTGGATGATTGCCGCCGATCCGCGCTTGTGTGTAGCGTTCGAGCTGGTCGAGGGCGGTGCGGACGCTCTCTCGGTGAGCCTCGCGGATGCGCTCATCGCCGCCGACTAATGCAGTAAGAGACACGGATTTGGGCGCTGAGAAGGTCGCATCCCACCCGGCGCGGTGCTCCATCGTTTTGACAGTCTTGCCGTCGACGTCCTGATACTGATACGACGCTCGTTGCCGCACAAGCTGTTCTCCAGTCTGCGGATGCTGGCCCTGGCTCAGTTTCGCGAAGTCCTCAGCAGAAACGGTCCCTGCAAGGCCGAATTGCTCGGCCAGTCGCCCTTGCCATTCGCCTGCGATGACACCGCGTTGCGACCAATAGTTCTGCTCCTTCGCGGTGAACTCCTTTTGGTGGTAGGTGTGTGCCTGGCCAGCGGAGAGTGGCTTGGAAATGGTCAGCATGGCAGTCACTACCCCCGAAGATTGAGACTTTGTTGGGCGTTGACGTTCCTCTCAGCCTCGCACTCCTGTGGCACGATTTCCGTCGCGGTCCGCGGCGATTTTCGCGGCGGCGTGGGCACATTTGGTTCTTGCTTCAGTTCGGCTGGGCGGACCTGGGGTTTGGCCGGTCCTATGTTTTTGGGATCGTACGGGAGCTTGTCGTCGGGAGTATCGCGAAGCGCGAAATCGCTGGCGACAACTGGCATATCGAAGTACGGGAATGAGAAGCACGTCACATAGTTTTCGTATTTCATATAGGCATGGAGATCCGGCAGTCCGGAGATTTCGGACTCCATTACCAGCGATTCAATCTGCCGGTCTAGCGCGAAGTTCCGTCCAGCGCGGGAGCCGTCGAAGTGGGTCTCGCGTAGCCGTTCGATTTCGACCTTTCCAATGAATTTGCTGACCCACTCGCCAGCGGTCGGTTCTTTCGTCTTCAACCAAATGCTGGTTGCGGGTTGGGACAGCATGACCTCAGCTAAGTGGCCGTAAAGATATTCCAGTTGGGCCTTCCCCTGGAACCCCAGAATGACCGGATTATTACTCTTTCGATTTTCCGTAATGGCGGTATGGAGTTGGGGGAGCTTCTGCAAACTTGCCAACTCGTCGATCACGAACCATGCCCGCTTTTGTCCCTCCTTCGGCTCGTTTAGGAGGCGCAAGACGAGCAAGTCGATCCATAGACTTTGGAGTGGGCGAAGGGCCTCACGTTCAGCCGGAAGCGAAGTAATGAAGATCCATCCCTGGCGCGTCTCGGCCCACTCCGTGGCTGACCACTCGCCATTTCCCTGACCCTTCTTGGGGAGAAGACGGAGGCTGTCAGCGACGAGTCCAAGGGAGCCAAGAACTCCAGCACGCTGTTGGTGCGCCCTCGGGTCGATCAGGTGAGCATGTTCCGTTCCTTTAAGCCTGCGGTCGATCTCCTGCGGGTCCGACATCCATTTCACCAACTCCTCTGGCGTTGGGCCATAGGCCATGAGGAAGGCGAAGATCTTCTGTGGGGACTCAATGAAAAACTCACCCTTCTTGTCCTGTGGCGGCTGGAACAGGGACACCGCCAGAGCCTTTGCTTCGGAGCGGCGGCGCAACTCTTCCGCCGGTCCCCAATAGGGGCAACGCTTATCGAGCGGATTCAGGATTACGTCACCATTCGTCGGATCGTAAAAACGCTGGACAAATTCGCGGGCAGGGTCATAGATAATCGCTGAATCACCACGAGTTTTTATCTGTCGAAGGATCTGCAGCATGATCGCGGTTTTGCCCGCGCCGGTATCTCCGATGATCTGCATGTGCTGCGCCTCCGCCCGTTCCGGTATGCGGATCATTGCCTTCATTCCCTCGGTCTTGATGCCTATGCCATCTCCTCCAACTCTGTTGTTGAACTCTCTCGGCGTCATCATCTCGGGGCCCTTCAGCCGCCGCCCATATCTCAGCGCCTTGCGCCGTCGAACGTCCTTGGCGAGTGAAAACGGGAGCTGGACGACCAGTGATACCAAACCGAAAAGTAGGGGGAGCTTGTAGAGGTCGAAAAGGCTGTTGCCACCGTAAATCGCACTCTTGAGGTAGGCATTCAGGAGCACGTCGATATAGCTCTGCTCAGATCCCAGGTAAAGGAGAACATAGCCGCGCTGCAACGCAGGCTGCGACAGCGTGACCGGGATCGGTTTGCCGCCCGGTTCCGGTGTCTCGCCGTCTGTCACATCGGCATTTGTCGCCAGACGTGGTGGAATTCCGCGGGCGCCCACCATGAGCATCCGGTAGTTGCCTCTGCGGGTCGCTTCGATTGCGCTCGCAACGCTCGATCGGATGTAGATCGGCGTGTAGAAACGCTGTAGAGCGCTGTTGCCGAAGCTGAACCGGCAGTAAAGAAAAAGTCCGGTCAAAACGACCGCCATGAAGACCGCGCCATAGGTGTAAATCGGGCTGTGCGGCGGCCAGATGATTGTTTCTTTGCGTCCCCACTTTGTCATTGCCATCGCCTATTTCCTTCTAGCCGAAGCAGCCAACTTCCCAGCGAGTTGATGCTTCGCGTCGCTGATTTCATCGAGCAGTCTGTCGAACGCCTCTGGCGTAAGCCTCTCGCCTGCGGCCAGAGGCCGCAACACGTTTACTAGTAGTAAACGAACCCCAAGAATCTCCGCTAGCGATGGGTCGCTGGCAGACGCTCCACGCACTTCCCGGAGGATCACATCGCGTACCCATTCCCCGCGCGCAAGTCCCTGCGACTTGGCAAATTCAGTGACCTTGCCCCGCTCCTCCTTCGTTAGCTTGGTGGTCACGGGGAAGACGCGATTTAGAGTGTGGTCGCTGTCAGAAACCGCGTCTGGGTTAGCTTTCAAAACGGCCATGTTCCCTCACGTTTCATAGGTGCACGCAAGTGCACCTCGAATCTTTATGTCCTTGAAACCGCTGTAAGTGCACCGTGGTGCACCTGCACGACCCTTTCAGGGATGGAGTGTCAAAATTCTTCCGGTGCGAAGCACCGTCCTTGCACCACCACGAAATTGAATGCACGATCATGCCTTCACAGCTCGCACAGAAGGTGTGGACTCCACCCCGGCTACCAGCTTCCTTGCAGGCTCCTCAGCCGCACCATTGCTTGGGCCTTTACGAACACGCAAGGCGCAAGCCACCTGCTTGGCGTGAGGCGTCTTCAGGAAGTCCTGGAAGTCACGGTCCTTCGAGAAGACATAATTGAGCGCCTTATCCACAACATCGTCGGCGGATGCGTGGATGAAGGCGGCATACTGATCGACCTGTGCCGCGGTGGTCTCATCCAGCCGAACAGAAGCACAGATGTGACGGCTCTGGTTGATCTCAAGTAGTGGCATATTTGTTCTCCTTTATAGGTGGTGAAATCAAGCAATCGTTCTGCCCACAACTGGTGAGAAAGTGGGCGGCAATAGTCATCGCATTTCGTGGTCTAAGCAGGCGCATGTTGCACCTCGAATACCGACTCAATTAGGAAGCGCTTCGCGTCGCGGTCGTATCCCCGAAGCGCCAGGACTTCGCGGACAATGCGGCGGCCCTCTTGCCGCCCGACATGGACGACGAAATCAACGGCTTCTCCGATCTCCGCTTCGGTATCAGAGAAGGTGGTCTGCGCGTGGCTACGCATGACCAGATTGGCGAAGCGTCGGAGGGCTTTCTCTGCCGAGTTAGCATGAATTGTCGCGAGTGATCCTGCATGGCCAGTGTTGAAGGAATCGAGCAATGTTCGCGCCTCGCTTCCGCGTACTTCGCCGAGAATGATCCGGTCGGGTCTGAAGCGAAGCGTGTCCTTCAATAAGTCGTCGAAAGACACATTGGTCTTGAAAGTACTTGTCTGAGATCCGACTGCAACTATGTTCGGCTTCCGGATCTGAAGCTCGGGAGTATCTTCGATAACGAGGATGCGTTCATTCTCCGGAATTGAGTTGGCGAGTATCCGCAAGAGCGTCGTCTTTCCGGTCCCCGTTCCGCCGCTGATCAGCAGCGTTTTGCCGCTGCGAATTTGCTCCGCCAAGAGGTCCGCAATCGCCTGCGTCAGTGTGCCGCGAGCAATCAGATCATCGACCGTGTAATTGCGGCTGGTGAATTTCCGTATTGCAATTGCCGGGGCGGGACTCACGAGCGGCGGAATCCACGCCGCAATCCGGCTTCCGTCCGGAAGCTGCGCATGGAGTCTAGGGTTGTCTTCGTCGAGCCTTTTGCCGAGCTGGTTGGCGATGACTTCGAGGCCGGTGCGGAGCTTGCCGGCGTCGAAGGAAATGGTCGGTTCCTGGCAAAGTCTTCCTTCGCGCTCGCAAGACCAAGACGTATCCGGGTTGCCCATGATTTCGCTAACGTCTTCGTCGAGCAGTAGCGGCTCGATGGGCCGAAAGAATGGAAGGATCAATTCGAAGCTCATAGTGGGAACCTCACAGCGACGGAAGCCCAGCGGGTAGCCGGGCTTCCGAGAGTGAAGAGCAAGGGCTTATGCGGCCATTTCCTCCTGGGGCACTTCATCGTGATCTTGATCTTCCGGGGCGGCCTTTTCAGCGCGGTCCAGCTTCAGGATCGAGGCGACCCGAATTTCCCAGACGCGCTGTTTCGAGCCCGTCTTCTTGCTCGCGTACTCCCGACTGCGCAGTTCGCCTTCCACCTGGATATGCGCGCCTTTGGCGAGCGTCTTGGCGAACTCCGAGAGCTTGCCGAAGACGACGCAACGATGCCATTCGGTGTGCGAGATGTACTTGCCATCCTTCTTGTAGGAGGACTTGGTTGCCAGCGAAAGCGTGGTGACGCTGAAGTCGGCGCTGTTGGTGCGGGCTTCTGCGTTGCTGCCGAGGAAGCCGATGAGGGTTACTTTGTTCTGGTACATGATTGTCTCCGTTTGTTGAATCTCCCGATCTTGGCCGGGGCACCATTAAGCGAGTGGGCCATGCTCCCAAGTGCCGAAGCTCTGCATTTACGGAGGCTCCGGAGAAATCTTTTCGGCGGTCTTTCCGAACAAGATTTGGAGGGAAACCGTAACCCGCAGGGCGGCGCAGCCGAAGCAGAAGAGCGAGCTGCCGCAGGGCGCATGAAAAGGCCCGAAGCGGTGCCCGAACAAAGGCGGGATACATAACGGCATACACGCTCCAGAGCAAAGCCTTCATCTGCATCCCCGCGAGAGAAGGCCGCCATAGCGGCAAGTCCCTTCGCGTCGCTGATGACTCCTCTACAAGATCGACGCTCGCCATCGCCGTTGCGGGCCTGGAGGCTGTTGTTCGCCTGCTCGACAAGGCGCCGGGACAGGTGGGGCGAGTCAGTCGGATTAGTGACGCGAAGCGACATCAATAAGCCTCTGATCGGGTCGATAAATCTCTAGCTGAACGCCTGGTCGGCCCGGAAGCGAACGATGGTCAGGCCAAGAGGGTTCACGGCAAGCTCGCTGTTTTTCACGTTCTCGCGAAACACATAGGTGACACTGGCTGTCCATCGCTCCCGCTTGAGCTCGGTATGATCCGCGGGATTGGTGTACACCTTCTCGAACTCGATCCGCGCCGAATACGGCGACTGCCGCAGGTCGTCAAGGACCACGTTCTTGATCTCCACATCGACGTACGGCAGGCTGCTGTCTTTGACGTAGTTCTGAATGCTGTTGTCCTTCCGCTCCTGGTCGATTACCGCCCGTTGTACGTCACTATTGAGGAAATAGAGTGAAGCGGTTTGGTCTCGCTCGATGGTGAAGCGATTGCGACTGAAATAAAGCTCTGCCCAGCGGGTGAGGTAATATTTGTTCTCCGCTTCCTGTGGTCGGTACTGGAAATTGCGATAGTCGATCGCTTCGGCATGGCCCACATCGTTAATCCGCACGATCATCGGGTGCATGTTGGCGAGCGCGTTCTGGCTCTTGTAGGTGAGCGCGGCCAACGCGAGACAGACGGCGGTCAACACGAGAATCGTCACCTTGAGATAGGTATTCATTACCAGCGGATCGCCATACTGCTCCAGGAAACGTGCCGCGGCACGAGTGATGGCCGGAGTGGCCGGTGTTTCGGCGCTCACTGTTTCTGCAGTCGTGATTTCTGTACTCATTGCTGGCCTCATTTCTTGTCTCTACCGGCGCGATTACATTGCCGCCCGGATTGCCATCATCGCCAAGCCCAGACCTCCACCATGTCCACCAGTACTGCCGGTGAATAGGCTGTGCGTCATGGTCGGAATCTTGAAGAGGATGTAAACATTGACCAGCACGAGAAGCACAAGAAGCGGCAATGTTTGGACCATCAAGGAAGGGTCCGACACGCTCTGGCCAAGTTGGATGTAGTAGTTCGTCAGAACATGAGACAGAACATTCATCGTGGCGGCGGCAACCACCCTGTAAAAGCTAAAGCCGAGGTACGCCTTGAGCCACCCCCAGAACAACCAATCGAGTTTGTCGACGACGAGGAATGGGATGAAGATCGGCCCGAGCAATCCAATGATCGTGGCCGCAATCGCGCCGTAGGCAAGAATCGCGGAAATGATTGCGGCCAGCATGGCTAGAAGAAACTGCACGACAAAATACACAATCGCGTAGTACGGAGACATGACGCTGTTCAGCATCGATGGCCCTGTTTTCGAGGATGCCGAGTGGATCTCGTTCAGCATGGTGGTGGAACCATCCGACCCAATGACATTCATAAGATTAATTGTGCCGCCGTCGATGAAGCCCTTGATGGAAAAGCCGAGTCCGGGGATGGAACTGTCGTAATAATTCACCATCGCGTAGGCGAAGGTGAGCAGCATGAAGAGGTTGAGGAACCTCCCCATGCTGAACCCTGGCCCACCGTGCGCCGATGCGAGTGCTTCCTGCACGCCGAACCAAACCAACACGATGGTCGCCAATGCTATGACGATGTGAATCCCCATCGCGGTAATGGTGGGTGCCGTCGTTGCTGCAAGGGACTGGCACGCCTGAGCGATATAGTTGAAGAGACCTGTACCCATGTTGCATACCCTCTTGCTTTTCTTCTGCTTGCGCCTAGTCAATACGCTTGCGTAAGCAGGTTCGCCGCGCCGCCGCTAGTCGTTGTAATGTTGGCGTTGTAGTAGCTTTCGTATCCTGCCGAGTCACGGAATGCGGATTTCATCGCGTCCTGCTGCTGCTTTTGGGTAACGATCTGTTGCAATGCAAGATTGGCGTTGATCTGGTTTGCGTCCTGCAGGGTACGCAGTTGCAGAAGCAGGGCCTGATTGATGCGCTGTAGTTCGGCCATAATGGTCTGTTGGGATACGTCTTGGCTTTGTGTTGCAGCCTCAAGGTTGGCGATGTCGGTTTGTCTCGCGGTCTGATTGGCGCGGATGGTTCCGAGCGCTTGCAGGTTGTTGGTCATTACGGAGTCGGTGATATCGACGGTGGCTCCCTGCGCGGCAATCTGCATCTGCCCAGCAACGCTAGCGGTGCTGTAGCCGGGGATTACGTGGGCGGTATTCGGAACGCTAACCTGCTGGTACGAGGCTGCGGCTCCCTTCCCCGTATTCGCGGAATTGAGCCAGCCCATCGAATTGCCATAGGTATTCGAGATTTGTTGCAGCAGCAGCAAGTCAGAAGTCGGAGACAGAAATCGCGCATAGAGCATCCGTGGAGCGAGAATCATCTGATGCGTGAGGTTGTATTGCTGCTTGGCGACGTTATAGGCTTGCAGCGCTGTCGTGGCGATTTTGACGGTGTTGGTGAAGATTTGTTGGCCCTGCTCAATCTGCCGGGCTTCGTTGGCGATGGATTGTTCTTCGTGTTCGATCTGCGTAACGGCATGACCCGCCTGCGTAGGATCGAAGACGATGCCGGAACCGAATTGCGCCTGCGCTGCGGGTTGGAATGCCGTCACGAGTCCGACGGCGAGTGCGGTGAGGATTAGTTTCTTCATCGTCCTGTCCTTTCCTTTGCGGTTGATGGTTAGTGTTGTTCTTGCAGCGACATGGCGTTACTGTTGTGCGGCAAGAATTTCTCTCTGTATCTGTGCAAGACGGTCAGATTCTGGCTTGCACCGCGCCTCTCGTGCTTTTTGCTCGGCTTCGATAGCCGCTGTCTGCTCCGCGGTCAGCTTCTCTCCGGTCATAAGTCTTTTGGCTGCGCCGCTGTCTTCCTCCAGGCAAGCCTTGGCATAAGCTGGGTATTCGGCGTTGTATTGATCCTGCAACTTCTTGATCTTGTCGGCTTTGCTCTGGCAGCCGGCAAGGGTGAGAATCGACAGGAATAAGAGGGAGAGGGCAACGATTCGCATTGAAAGCCTCCTTAAAACGTCTGCGGAATAGTGTGGTTCGAGTACGCAGGAAGAAGCAAGTCCTGCGTGAAATACACTTTCACGCGGTGGCCCTCCCGAATCGTGATAGTCGGCGGTATCTGTATGAAGCGATCAAGGATCGTGGTGGCAGACTGCGAAACACTGGCTGCAGCGCCATTGGTAAAGGCCTGGGAACCACAGAAAAGACAGATCGGCGTAATTCGTGTTCAGCAGATACAACTTGCGAAGGTTCAGCGCATAGTTGCCGGGCACGGTGGCGAAATAGGCGTTCAGCTGGTTGTAGGTTTCCGCGAACAGATTGCCATCCGCGTTGGTGAAGAGGCCAGTGAACTCGGCGCCGAGCTGCTCCAGTTCGATTTTCGAACGGCCGTACAGCACAATCGTCAACGAGAAATCGCCCAGCGATTGGCCGTCACCCAGGGCGCGTAGGCAGTCGCCAAGATTCTCAATGTCGGCCTGTTTGGATTCGTCCACCAGCACATCACGCGGGTTCGTCTTCGCGGCATCGTTGCCCATCTGGGAGACAAACCCGGTCTTCGACATATTGAAGTGGCGGCGGCGCTTGTTCACTTCTTTGCGAGCTTTGTCTGTCGCCAGCGGCGTCCACTCTGTGACCACATAGAAGTTGGCCGGGATCTTCAGGAGCGCATCGAGCGCCAGGGGCCGTGTTTCGGTGATGGCCTCTTTCATCGTCAGCACCCGGACGATGTGATCGCCGACGCGGAGATGATCGCGTTCGGCTTCGATGTCGGAGTTGACGACCTGATAGTCGAGAAACTGCGTGGACTTCGGCCTCCCTTCAACACGCCAGTCGTCGTAATTGAGCAAGCGGCGGAAGAATGTGAATTGTCCTTGTTGATTTAAGATCTCGATTTGCATGAAGTCCGCGAGCTGTCGAGCGAATGCCTGCACGCTCTGGTCGAGCCGTCGAAGATCGTGCTCAATATGCGTGCGCAACAGCGTCTTCATGCGGTCGTTGGTGAACTGCACTTTTAGTTCGCCAACGGCGCCCGCGGGATCGCGCAAGATTCGAGCGATTGCCGCGCCCACGCCGGTCTTCGACCTGGCGCCTTCGAGCAGAATGCAGTAGACGATTTCAATCTGATAAAGATGGTCGCGTTTTGCTTCAAAGAACTTTCGCCGTTGTTCGATCGCTGCTTCCACAATCGGATCGTCATATTTTGCGAAGGGTATATCGGGGCGGTTCGATTTGAAGAGGTACTGGTAAACATGGAAGCCTGGGCCAAACGCTTTGAGTGCCGCTTCCAACCGCTTCACTGCGTACTCCTGTTCTGAGCGGTCCAGACTTTCGTAGTCCACTCCGGGAACGCTCAGAACCATGCCTAGATCACCGCTCTTGGTAAGGAAGGCTGTCTCGTTCCAGAAGCCGTAGAGGTTGATGTGGTCGTTGAGAGACGCACTCTCTTTCCACGGCTTTATGACTTTATCGAGGCGCAGCATCAAACGACCTCCACAAGTGGGACTTGCTGTTTGGCCGCGTCGTAGCGCAGCTTGTAGCGTTCGGATTTCGCGAGGATGCGGAGGAAGGCCGGATCGCTGTTCGTTACCCAATGCCCGAAAGCAAAACCCCCGATGAATACGGCGATACCGGCGAGGATGGAATTGAAGAGATTGAAGGTTCCCACCGCGCCGACGCAGACGAAGTAGAAGAGCGTGCGTTCCACGCCCAAGTAGGTGAGAGGCTTGTGCAGGCTCTTGAAGACTCGATTTGTGCGGCGTTTCTGCTGTGCTTTGTCGGGCATATCGTTCTCATTTCAGCGTGGCACGCAACGGGATCGCGGGCAGAGCGACAAAGAGCCGCTACACTCCCCAGAGCCAACTCAGGACATTCACCGCGAGAACGGCGATGCCCGTTCCGGCGGCAACGCCGGCGAGCGCCTTTTTCGCGCCGGGTTCCCCGTGCGCGAAGCCGTAGCCGCCGATCACGATTGCAACCAGACTTGCAACCTTCGCGATAGTGCCGGTGAAAAGGCTTTGGATTGCGTTAAAGCCGGTGTCGAACGGCGAACCCTGTGCCATCGCGGCCATAGGCACAAGAAAAAGCAGGGCAAGAACAACGGCGGTTGGACGAACGCATTTCGACCGAAGAAGGGGCTGGACTTGGCGGATGAAATGGACTTGGGACCAACGTGGCATATGCACCTCCGGAAGGGGCTTAAAGCGTCTGCTTTTAGCGCAAACCTAACCGCACTGAATCACGCTGTCCAATAACTTTTCGGATCGAGTTCATTCCTGGGGGTTATGAGTGCGAGAGGTAGAGTGATTCGACCTGGAACTTGTTGTCGAGGTCGGCATGAGAAAAGCTCCATCGACCTTGCAACAAAGGACATACCTAATGTCGCTTGTACAACCTTCGATTGCCTCCATAGATGTGGGCAACCTGCGGCGATTGTCCTGAATAGCACCGCGAGATGGCGAGTCCTAGCGCTGCGTCAATGAATCTCAGGCGTTCTTGGTGAATGATTTTCCTTCTGTAAGCCCAGTTTGTTCAATAAGTTGCCCATCCGCGCAGTGGATTTGTCAGCGGGAATTGGATGTGACGATCGGGCTAGCGCTGTCTTTAATAACCTACAGGAATGAACTCGATACGAAAAGTTATTGGACACAGCTGCAGGAATGAATCAAATTGGTTAACATCACCGGCCCTGCGGAACTACGGCAGCCGTGAATAAGGTGTGACATGCGAAATGCTATTTCGCTTCAGCCCGGGACAAACATTGAATCGTTAGATGACTGCAGTGAGTCCTCCAACGCCAATCTCTCGGTCGTCCTTCCGTTCCAATCACCAACGGTCCGGGTTGAACACGCGGACCAACGTAGTCGCCGTCAACTCGTCAGCACCAAAGAGCTGTCAGAGATTTGGGGTATCCCAGAAAGCACTTTGCGCTACTGGCGTTGTGCGGAGATCGGCCCTACCTACGTGAAATTGGGAGGACGGATCAAGTATGATCTTGCTGACGTAGAACGTTACGTCAGAGCCAACAAGCGAATGCCGTCCGTGCGGGCACATGGAGGCTAGAGCGATGGCTCTGCACAAACGAGGCGGGATCTACCATTACCATTTTTGGGTCGACGGTACGCGCTACCGTGGATCTACCAAGAAAGCCAACTTGGCGGCGGCCCGGCGAGTAGAATCGCTGCTGCTCGCCCAAGCCGAAGAGAAAGGAGATTTGGTTCTCAGAAAGCGCAGCCCGCTGTTGCGTGATTTCAAAACCCGGTTTTTTGAATGGGTAGAAGGCAACATTACACTCAAGCAAAAGACTAAGGACTATTACGAAAACGGCTGGCGGCTGCTTGAAGAGACTGACGTAGCAGCCATGCGGGTCAATGCGATCACCAGGGATGACGCTGATCGGCTCACCTTCCCAGGTGGTCCATCTAATCACAACAATGCCTTGCGTACGCTGCGGCGGATGCTCGGAAAAGCCGAGGAATGGAACATCATCAAGGCTTCTCCAAAGATCAAACTCATGCAGGAGCACGCACGGGAGCGCGTCATTGACACCGAAATAGAAGCCAAGCTTTTGCCTTTCTGCAAACAGCCGCTTCGCGATGTGTTGATGATCATGCGCGATTCGGGGATGCGAAACCAGAAGGAAGTTTTCCGAATGCGATGGAGCACTTGGACTGGGCCAACAAACGATATTTCGTCTACGAGAGCAAATCGCCCAAGGGACGGAGATTCGTGCCAATCAGTCCGCGTGTTCGCCAGGCACTTCTGGCACGATACTCGGAGCAAAAGGAAGGATGGATCTTTCCCTCCAAGCGCGCCGGGGAAGGGCATTTGACAACGGTCGCCAAGCAGTTCGAGAAAGCCAGGAAGGAGGCTGGGTTGCCAAACGACCTCGTCCTCTACTGCGCGCGTCATGGCTTTGGAACTGAGATGTATCGTGCAACCAAAAACCTGTTTGCGGTCATGAATGTCATGGGACACACAACCGTGAGCACAACCATGAAGTACCAGCACCAAAACATCGATGAGGTGGCCGCAGTGGCCAGCCGTCGGGTCCAGTAAGGACACAAAAAGGACACAATCGGTGGGCGAGGTTTAGATCGAAGCTGCCAAGTGATTGAAAAGATGGTGAGCGCGGAAGGAATCGAACCTTCAACCTACTGATTAAGAGTCAGTTGCTCTGCCAATTGAGCTACGCGCCCACGGTGGGGATTTGGCTGGTAGGACAAACGGAAATTATAACATTCGTTGCTTCTCGCAGCGACGGACGTGAAGCGATAATTCCGGCGGGTTGCCGTGCGCACCGGCGTGCGCCCGCGGAATATTCAGCCCGCGTTTGAACCCGATGAGATCAGGAACGCTGGCTGGCTTCGGCGGCCAAGTTTGACGAGTCGCGCGTGACCGCGCGCCGCGAAGACAACTGGTCCGCCGCCATCGGAGGACGATGCTCGACGGTGCCGATCACCGGCGCCTCATCCATGCCATCAGCGTAGGCCATGGAGGCGAAACGCTGCTCGCTGCACATGCGATCGATCATGCGTTGTTGCCGTCGATTGAGCACGGCATGTGGGAGAATCGGAAAGTTGCGGAACATCCAAACCAAATATACCCGCTGAGCAAATGAAGGCATTACATAACGCGGACCAATGGGTGTACGAACCTGTACCACCCCGGCCGCCAGTTTTTCAATCAACATACCTGGGCCCGCCTCGGAACCTTAAAATTGGCCAGAGTAATTCTTGGGCCGCCATTATTGCAGGCGCGCAATGGATTGGGAAGCCCTTTTTTCGTTGATTACGAATATCGTAGATTACGAATATCAAGAATTGCGAATATATTAATCGAATTGCCGCGGGTTGTCTCTGCTTCGACAGCGCATTTTCGGTAAATTTCCCGCGGAGGCGTGCTGAAATGTCCCGCTTATGACGCTGCCATTGCTCAGATCGCGACTTCGGGAAGGATATCCATGCGGCGGATCTGGGCCGCCACACCGAATTCCGTTCCTTCCTCTTCTACACGGACGATGGTGGCCTGGCAGCAGACCCAGCACTTTTCGCCGGAGGTAAGTTCGGGAGGCAGAATGAGGACCAGTTCAACGTCCGTGCCCTTCTCCATGCGGGACTTGGTGTAGAGAAAGACTCCGTTGGAGCTCACATCGCGAGTCTGCGCAGTTTGATCGGCGCCGTCAGTGGTGCGCAGGCGCGTGGGTACGCGTGTTGAGATTCTTCTTCCGGAGCGGCGCTCGGTGTCAACCTTCATAGACGAAGCCAAACTACTGTACACCAAGTCGGCCGATTGGACGAGATACTCCGGCGCGAGCGCGCGAAGGGACAGGACGGCTCCTCAGGGGGCCAAAAAAGCCCGCATCATCTGCGACATCGAGCGGCACGGCTGAAGCCATGCCCTTCCCGAATGGGCCGTTGGCCTTCGCGAATACGCCGTTGCCCTTCGCAAAATTTCTTTAAATAGTTCTTAGATGATGGGGCGTTGGCCGCGGATTGCCGGGACTACCAGGGCTTGTTCCATGGTGGGCACGTTGGTGCCGCGCAGTTTCGCTTCCGCCTCGTGGAGCTTATCGGTCTGGCCAGTCTGGTAGTAGGCCTGCACCAACAATTCCAGGGTGAAGGGATTGTCCCGGTCCTCTTCCAGTTGCGCGATTGCATCCTGATATTTCTTCTGATCCATCAGCAGCGTGCCTGACGCGCCATGCCAAGAACTCTGAATCACGCGATTGCGGCCGCCGGTGGCTAGAGCCTGGAGTTGCTGCAGCGACTTCTCGGCCAGCGCCTGGTCGCCCGCGTGCGCCGCTCGTATGGTGCGGTTGCGCAGAATGCGCGACATCTCTTCATCACGATCGGAGACGGAAATACTTGCACAATGGCTCAGAGCTTCTTCCGCCGGCTTCAAATGCTTCAGGGCAACGTTGTCGTCGCTCTGATATTCGGCGATCTGGCGAAGCGCCTGGGCTTCCTGCAGATCCTGTTCCTTGGCATGGGCCGTTTCCGCGATTTCGAGAAGATCCTTATCGGCCTGGGCATAATTGCCGTCTCGCACGAACGTCATTGCCCTCTGCATGCTGTAGGTCAGACGGTCGGCTTCGGTATGCGCGAAGCGAATGGCCTTGTCGTATTCCAAGCGAGCCTGCTCCTGACTTCCCATGAGAGCGTAAGTATCGCCAAGGCCCAGTTGCGAGGTCACGAAGTCGGGATCGATCTTGAGCGCGGCGCGATAGTGGGTAATCGAGCCCTCGAAATTCCCAGCCATGCGCAACAGTTCTCCGTAGGAATCCTGCGGATTGGGCTCTTTTGGCAGCAATGCGACATAACGATCCATGGCCGCGAAGGCCTTGGCAAATTCGCGGTTGCGGGCCTCGACGTAAGCCAGATCGTTCAACGCCGCGGGAAAATTTTTGTCGAGGGCTAGCGCCTTTTCAAAGAAGCGCTGCGCCTGGTCGTTGCCGTTTTCCCCCATCAGCCAGTTGCCCGCGAGATAAAGCAGGTGCTTGTCATGGGGATACATCTCCAGCATGTCGTTCATGGCGGTGATGCCGCCCAGAAAGTCACCTTCCTGCACTTTGGAAATCCACGTGACCATTAACTGTTCGCCAGCTGTGGTCTTGGGCGCGAGTTCCTTGGCCTTGGCGCGAGCCTCACTCACTTCCTTGGGATTGCTGCTGTTGAATGCAATCCACGCCCATGCGAGGGCGAGGTTGGGATCTTCCTTCACGGCCGCACGCCAATCCTCGTTGCAGCGCTCCAGATAAAGGTTCTCGTAGTCGGCCATTCCCTTTTCGAAGAGTTCGCGGGCTTGGGGGGACGACGTGGTAACCGGCAGCGTGGCGGACTCACCCTTTTTCAGGTGGTGCGCGTAGAGCGGCGCAGCCAGTAACAGACTTAAGGCCAAAACAGCGCAAGTTATGAATCCAGCCTTCATAGAAACAGTGCGCATCAAGATCTCCGGAACAGCTTTATGGGGAGGCGGTTACGAGGAAGAGGGTAACATTGGCGTAATCCGTCGAGGAGGTGACGAAAGACGTAGCTCGGATGAGAGGAGCGGCCAAAACCCGTGTTCTTATTGGCTCCTGGCTGACCAGCTGATGCCAACGGAAGTACTTTCCGCCCAGGTTGATACAACGTCGGCGTTTAAATGCCGTCTTAGAGCCGCCATTTCCAGGTCCGATACCCTTACATAACCGAAATTCTGGAGGTTTATGCGTATGGCAGAGGTGGCCTTCTGCGAGTAATGAATAACAGATCACGCGACTAGCGACATGCAGACTTGCGATGGTGGGGCAGAACGTTCGCTGCGGGAAATAACTTTCACGAGGTGAATTGCAATGAGATGGACTCCGGGCGGAAGTAGTGACGATGTGGAAGATCGCCGCGATGAGGATGGTGGCGGAGGGATGCAGTTTGGCGGAATTCATCTGGGCATTGGCGGACTGATTATTGTTTTTATCCTGAGCCTGGTTTTTCATCGAAATTTCTTTGCGTTGCTCGGCGTTGGTACGGCAGGATCTCCCACTGCGGTCACTCAGCGAGACCGGGCCTCGGGATCGGAGGCGAACCGGGAACTGGATGAATCGGAGAAGCCACTGGTTCAATTCGTGACCTTTGTCCTAAACGATACGCAGGCGACGTGGACGAAAATTATGGATTCGGATGGCGTGCGCTATCGCCATGCCAAGCTGGTCCTGTTCCGCAATTCGATCGACTCGCGCTGCGGCATGGCGCAATCGGCTACCGGACCATTTTATTGTCCGCAAGACGAGAAAGTTTACATCGATCTCGGATTTTTTGACGAGCTGAAGCGGCGCTTTGCGGCGCCGGGCGAGTTTGCGCAGGCCTATGTGCTGGCCCATGAAATTGGGCATCACGTGCAGAAGTTGCTGGGAATTGAACAAAAGGCGCGGGCGGCGCAGGAGCGGGATCCGCGATCGGCAAAGGCAATATCAGTACGTTTGGAGTTGCAGGCAGATTGTTTTGCCGGCGTCTGGGCGCAGAGCACGGAGCAACGCCATCTGCTCGACGTTGGTGATATCGATTCGGCTTTGAAGGCCGCGGCTGCAGTGGGGGACGATCGATTGCAGCGCATGAGCACCGGGCACGTCAATCCTGAAACCTTCACGCACGGAAGCTCGGCGCAAAGAACAGAGTGGTTTCAGCGCGGATTTAGCGGCGGCACCGTCGAATCGTGTAATACCTTTCAGAACTGAAGAAATGACATAGTTGGAAGCCGCCGCCAAACAAGCGAATGCCTCTGTGAGTCTTCTTGTCTTGGTATAGAGTATTTGTCTGCATTTTTTTGGAGGATCGACATGCCATATTTATTCTTATTTTCCCGTCGCAGAGGCGCTGCAATTTTGGCGGCGGTATGCATTGTTCTAACCGCAACCGGGTATGCGGAGAAGGCACCAGGGCCACAGCCTGTACCGTTGCCTCCGCCGATTGCTGCGCCGGCTGACACACCTTATCCGGGCACGATTTCGCTGCTCGTCGATGTCACCGACAGCAACAGTCGCGTGCTGAAGGTGCATGAGACGATCCCAACAAAAGGCCGTGACATTACGCTGCTCTACCCTGAGTGGCTTCCCGGCACGCACTCGCCATCAAACCCTGTCGACAACGTAGCTGGGCTTGTGATCACGGCCAATGGCAAGCGCGTCCCCTGGATGCGCGACCGCGTGAATATGTATGCCTTCCATCTCGAGTTGCCGCAAGATGCGACCACGCTGGATATAAACTTCCTGTACCTTGCCCCGGTGGATCCCAAACGAGGCCGTATTTCCTCGAAGTTCGCCGACGTTACATGGAACAGCGTGCTGCTCTATCCGGCGGGATATTTTTCGCGGGATATCAAATTCGGAGCCGGGCTCCGCCTGCCGGAAGGATGGAAGTTCGCCTGCTCTCTGGACGTGAAATCGCAGGACGGCAATCTGGTTCAATTCAAAGACACGACGCTGAATACGCTTATCGATTCTCCGCTTTATGCGGGCGTCAACTTCAAGCGCTTAGACCTCTCGACCGGGCCGGACAATCCGGTGTATCTCGATGTGTTCGCCGACAAACCTGGCGATCTCGAGATCACTCCGGAAGATCTGCAATACCACAAGAATCTAGTGCTTGAAGCGCAGAAGCTTTTCAAGTCGCATCACTACGATCACTACGACTTTCTCTTTTCTGTGAGCGAAATTGTGAGCGGCAAAGGCCTGGAGCATCACCAATCCAGTGAGGATGGCAGCCGTGCCAATTACTTTACGGACTGGGGCGCAGGCATTCCCGGGCGGGCGCTGCTGCCCCACGAGTACACGCATTCGTGGAATGGCAAGTTCCGTCGGCCGGCTGATTTGTGGACACCGAACTTCAATGTGCCGATGCGAAATGACCTGCTATGGGTTTATGAGGGCTTGACGGACTATTACGGTAACGTCCTTACCGCGCGCTCCGGATTGCGTACTCCTGAGCAGGCTCGAGACGTATGGGCACAAATCGCCGCCAGCTTCGAAATCAGCCCGGGACGCACCTGGCGCTCTCTGGTAGACACCACCAACCAGCCTATTAGTTCCTCTCACGGCAGCGTCCAGGAGAACTGGCCAAGCTGGCAGCGGGGATACGACTACTATCCGGAGTCGGACTTGATCTGGCTGGACGCCGACACGAAGATCCGCGAACTGAGCGGCGGAAAGAAGTCTCTGGACGATTTCGCCAAGCTTTTTTTTGGGATCGACGATGGCAGCTACGTTACGGTTACTTATACTCTTGAAGACCTGCTGAAAGCACTGAACAGCGTGCAGCCGCACGATTGGGCAGGATTCTTTCGCGCGCGGGTTTACGACGTCAATCCGAAGGTTCCGGAAAACGGATTTACCCAGGGAGGGTATCGGCTGGTGTACAACGACAATGAACCGGAGTGGATGAAGAAAGCAGACAGCTCTCGTCCCACGAGCTTCGCGACCTCACTGGGTTTCTCGGTAAAAGCCGATGGCGGCCTGGATAACGTTTGGTGGGATAGTGTGGCCTTGAAAGCCGGCATGACGCCGGATATGCAACTGCAAGCCGTCAACGATCTGAAGTACACTGCCGCGGGCCTGCGCGAAACCATCCTTGCCGCCGAAAAGAACAAGGAACCGATTAAGCTGTTGCTGAAGCGTGGCGACGAGTTTGTCACCATCTCTTTGGATTATCACGGCGGAATGCGCTACCCGCACCTGGAGAGAGTCGAGAGTACGCCTGCCCGGCTGGATGAGATACTCGCGCCGGCGAAATAGAAGTGCCATCACCCGAATCAACGAATGGAGCCGTCTGACGGACTTCCACCCTTTCGCAAAGAATGCGAAAGAGTGGGCACCCCCTTCTGTGGGACTACAAAGACACTTCTACACTTTCTCCGAACTAGAACGTGATCTTCGCTGCGAACTGCACGCCGCGCGGACCGCCTCCGCCGAGGAAAGGATTGCCGATGCCAACATCGCCGGTGGCAGTGAGCGAATAGTATCCGCTGTGTTGGCCAGTGGCTGCGTCGGGTGCGCCGATATCGCCGATGAAATTGGGCAACAGCGGATTGGAGAAGTTGGGATGGTTGAGCAGGTTAAAGAACTCGGCGCGGAGTTGCAGGGTCACGTGCTCTGCTAGCGCCGTATCTTTGAAAATGGAGAAGTTGAACTCTTTGAAGCTGGGGCCCTGCAAGGAATTGCGCCGCAAACTTCCG
>Ga0193751_1000475_pt1 | contig 31343 bp, 31 predicted proteins | sample L1c2metaG_FD_143050 | JGI IMG/M metagenome (GOLD analysis project Ga0193751, IMG submission 143050) | Soil microbial communities from a riparian zone of the East river system, Colorado, United States - L1c2 | ecosystem: Environmental > Terrestrial > Soil > Riparian zone | place: USA: East River...
GTGCGATCCATCAACGGCCCCATACTCTCGGTGATCGCCTGGTCCTGAATGTGGATGCCGGCGATACCGGTGTAGGTCTGCGTCTTCTGGGCGTCTGCGTCGAGCATATAGTCGTTGCCCGCGTTCGCCTTCAGCCGCCAGCGACCGAGCCAATCGGTTGTGTTGGGGAGATACTGATCGGCGGCCATGTAGCCGCCGTCTCGGGCGTTGCCCTGAGGCGGCCGTTGCTGCAGGCCGTAGCGCTGCGAGGGTGTGTACATGTTCCAGAACATCGTGTGGTCGTCGTCGATAGGCACCCAGGCCCGCACGCCAACCTTGATGCCGAGCACCCCGGTCGGAATCATCGAATAGAAGGGAAACAGATACGCGGCGATTCGCCAGTAGTTCGTATCCTCCTCGGCCGGACGGTAGGCGCCGTACATCACACCGAAGTCCGTATCGACGACCTCATAGCGGGGCGCGCGGTCCTTGACGGTGTAGTAGTCGAAGGTTCCGGGCTTGAGCTGGCCGGGCTGAACCGACCCAAGATGGAGGAATCCAAGGTGGCTGGTATCGATGTCGCCCTCCAGCCCCTGAAGCCAGTTGCAACCGCGCGCGATCGGTGTCACCTTGCCGTCCGCCACGAGATTCGGCTCGAGGCGGGACAGTGGCGGGGGTGTTTCGCGCGGGCCCATGTAGACCCAGACGATTCCACCCCGCTCCTGTGCGGGGTAGGCAACCGCTTTGACCTTGTCCTTGAAATTGCTCTCGGGCGGCTCATTGGGCATGTCGACGCAGTGGCCGCCCACGTCGAACTTCCAGCCGTGGTAGACGCAGCGCAGCCCATCGTCCTCGTTTCGTCCGAAGAACAGTGAGGCGCCACGGTGAGGGCAGTTGTTCGCAAGGATGCCGGCCTCACCGGATGTGCTGCGGAAGGCGACGAGATTCTCGCCGAGCAGGCGGAAACGAGCCGGGCGGCCGTCGGTCTCGCCGAGCTCCGAGGACAGGAGCGCCGGGATCCAATACTGCCGCATGAGCTCGCCCATAGGCGTGCCGGGCCCGACCTTGCCAACCAGTTGATTTTGCTCTTTGCTCAGCATTGACGTCTCCTGTTCGCTAACGCGAGATGCATATCTCGACCAAGCTCGCGCAGCAGGGCCGGGAGCGCATACTACGATGCCGTCGGTCTTATGATAGCCGCGGAAAATGAACTGAGACTTCAGAAGTTTCAATCGACGCCTTGGAGATTAGAGGCAATGGCGACAAGGAGGAACCTGTGCTGAAGGTGGAGGTCGTACGCTCAGTGAACTGGAACGCTGCGGATGCAAAGGAGGCCGAGCGTTTCTACACCGACGTGCTTGGGGCAAGCGTTCGCGATCGGATGAACATTGCCGGCGCCGACGTCGCGCACTTGATGCTGGGCACGACGATGGTCGGGCTGTTCGACGCCTCCGGCGGGCCGCGTCCCGGTGTGCCGCACCACACGCTGCAGATGGCCTGGCCGGGTGAGGCAGGCGCGGTGGCGGCTGAGCTCGAGGGCAAGGGCGTCAAGGTGCAGGGGACGAGAGAGCACCGCGGCGGCCCCGGCTTTTCGGTCTATGTGGAAGATCCAATCGGAAACCGCCTGGAGCTAAGCTGGGACCCGCCCAGCTAGGCAGTGCCTCCTGCTCTAAAAGGAAGGCTAGTTTTTTCTTTCGGGGGCGCAGCCCCCGAGCCCCCTTGAGGTGCCGCAACTCGTGCACCGCATGCGCCCGCACCAGGGCAGGGCGCGGGGATGCAATCCCCGATGAAGAACCCAATCCTGGGAGGGGGGCGGGCAAGCCGGACCCAAGCGGGCCACCCGTTTTACCCGCCGGTGGCGAGAGCCTGACGCAGGACCTTCCAGGCCAGGAGCGCGCACCTGACCCGCACGGGAAATCGCACGACTCCCTGAAGCCCCTCGAGGTCCCCGAGATCGACCTCTGTGCGGTCTTCTCCGCGGAGCATTCGCTCGACGCCTTCGATCAGGGACGCGGCCTCTTCCGAGGACTTACCGCTGATCGCATCCGTCATCATCGAAGCAGACGCCTGACTGAGCGCGCAGCCGCTCCCGTGGAATCGCGCGTCGCGGATCCGATCGCCGTCCAGTGCCAGCTGGAGGCCGACGCGGTCGCCACAGATTGGGTTCGTTCCCTCGCCCTCACGATCGGGGGAGGGTAGGGTGCCGAAATTGTGCGGGTGGCGGGCGTGGACGAGCACCGTCTCGCGGTAGAGGTCGTCGAGGTCTTCTCTATTCATGGCTACTCACAGTCCTCGGTCAGCGCCGAAGCGCCGCGGCGCCGCTCTCGACTGTTCCGAAATAGGCCTGCGCGTCGTGAATCCCGGCGATCAGGCGGTCAACCTCTTCCTGGGTTGTGTAGACGGAGAACGAGGCGCGCGCAGTGGCGACCGCGCCCAAACAGCGCATAAGTGGCTGGGCGCAGTGATGGCCGGCGCGAATCGCGATCCCCTGCTGATCCAGAAAGGTTCCAAGATCGTGCGGGTGAATTCCCTCGACCTCGAACGAGATGTTACCGCCGCGTTGAGCGATGTCCATAGAGCCGAAGCAACGGACCCCTGGAAGCGTGCGAAGCCGCTCGACGGCGTGGGTGGTCAGCTCGCGGTCGTGCGCCCGCACGGCGTCCATGCCGAGACGATCGAGATAGGTGAGTGCCGCATCAAAGGCAGCGACCCCTGCGATGTCCGGAGTCCCGGCCTCGAACTTGGCCGGGGGCTCGGCCCATGTTGCGCCTTCCATTGTCACTGTGTCGATCATCGATCCGCCGCCCTGATAGGGCTCCATCTGGTTCAGCAGCTCCCAGCGCGAATAGAGGACGCCAACTCCGGTCGGCCCAAGCAGCTTGTGGGCAGACATGGCGAAGAAATCGCAGTCGAGCTCTTTGACATCGACCCCGAGGTGAGCCGCACTCTGCGCGCCGTCGACGAGCATGAGGGCGCCCTGCGCATGGGCAAGGGCAGAGAGCTCGGCGATCGGCGTGATGGTTCCCAGAACATTGGACATCTGCGTCAGGGCGACGAGCCGGGTGCGGGGGCCGATCAACTCGGAAGCGGCCACCATATCGAGTGATCCGTTCGGCGCCATCGGAATCCACCGCAGGCGGGCGCCGGTTGCCGTCGCGGCAAGCTGCCACGGGATGATGTTGGAATGGTGCTCGAGCTCTGAGACGACGATCTCGTCGCCCGGCTGAAGCTGGTGGCGGCCCCACGCAGCCGCAACGAGGTTTATCGCTTCCGTGGTGCCGCGCGTGAAAACGATCTCCTCGGGGCGGCCGGCTCCCAGGAAACGCGCGACATGAGCGCGCGTACCCTCATACGCTTCTGTGGCCTCTTCGCCGAGCGTGTGGACGCCACGATGGACGTTTGCGTTGCTGTGTTCATAAAAGGTGCTCAGTGCGTCGATAACGGCCCGCGGCTTTTGCGTCGTCGCGGCGTTGTCGAGGTACGTTAATGGCAGCCCATGAATCTGACGCCGCAGGATCGGGAAATCCCGCCGCACGCGTTCGACATCGTACATATACCAACTCTCCGCTTTGTTTATTGTAGCTCTGAGCTGGCACGCCGGTTCTTGCGTTTGGGGATTCTGCCAATCAGTCCGGCTCGATGCGCCTAACTCGCGTCTCGGAATGCAAGGACTGCCGATCGAACCCGCGGTCAAAGCTCAGAAACGGCGCCATTCGCAAGCGCTCTGCGTGTGCGACGCACAGCCGAACGACAGGTGGCTGGCGATCCGGTAGAGCTCCGTGGCGCGCTGGTAGGCGCGGCGGTGGGAGCAGGAGAGGCCCCGGAGCCTGAGAAGATGGGCGAGGTCTGTGCAGATCTTCTCACGCGGCAGGTTGTACAGGGCCTTGGAGGAGAGCACCTGGGCGGTCTCGACCAGGACACCCTCGGACAGATAGACCTCTCTCGCTCCCGATTCCACGTTGTGGAATATGCCGCGTGCCCTCTGCGATTGGTCGAGGTTGTCCTCGGTAAGATGGCGGATGATGACGTTCGTGTCTAGGATCTCGACCACATTAGAGTCCCTCCCTGGCTGCAGTCTGCGCGTGCTCCTCGGCGGCTATCTCCGTCATCTCTTCGACAGAGAGTTGCCGGCGAAGAGCCGGAATCGTCCTGTAACGCGCAAGGAAGGAGTCATTCTCGGCAGGTCGGATAGTCACCAAGTCTCCTTGAACCTCAATCGCTATCATGTCTTTCGGCCGAAGTCCAAGGCGCCTGCGGACTTCGGCCGGTAGGGTGATCTGCCCCTTCGGGCTAAGACTGCTACGGTAGGTCGTCATGGTTGTACCTCCACATTCAATGTACAACTGCCTCGTCAATTGACTAACATCGACCAGTCTGCTTGGAGGTGATGAACGATGATCAGCCGCGAACGGGCGCTCGGAACGCTCCTGGAGCTCATTGCCATGGACAGCCCCTCCGGGCAGGAGGACGCGATTGCCGCCGAGATAGAGCGGCGGCTGCGGGCGCTGGGCGCTGAAACGCAGCAGGACGCCTACGGCAACGTCATCGGCAGGCTGGCAGGCCGGGGTGCGCCGCTGCTGCTTTCCGCCCACATGGACACCGTTCAGCCGGGAATCGGCATCAAGCCGATCGTCAACGGAGATGAGATTCATACCGACGGCAGCACGATTCTGGCGGGCGACCCGAAGGCAGGCGTGACGGCCATACTCGAGGGAATCACATCGCTGCACGAGCGAAACGCGGCGCCTCGCGCGCTGGAGGTCGTCATCACTCGCGGCGAGGAGCAGGGACTCGTCGGCTCAAAGAACCTCGACTACGGGCTCGTGACTGCGCACGAGGGTTTCGTCTTCGACGGCGAGGGCCCAGTCAATAAGGTAACCGTGGCTGCACCGAGCCAGTACAGCGTTGAGGCTGCCATTATCGGGCGCGCGGCTCATGCGGGCGTCGAGCCGGAGAAGGGGATTCCCGCTATCCGGATCGCGGCCGAGCTCATCTTGGCGATGCCGCAGGGACGGCTCGATCCGGAGACTACGGCCAATATCGGCATGATCTCCGGTGGGACGGCGCGCAACGCTGTGCCGGAGCGCTGCACGTTTCGGGGTGAGTTCCGCAGCCGCAACCGCGCCCGCCTCCAGGAGCTCCGCGCCGAGTTTGAGCGAGTTACGGAAGATGCGCGACGCCGGCACCCGGAGGCCACGATCGACGTTCAACTTGTCGACCTCTACGAGGGTTACCGCGTCGATGAAGGCGAGCCGCTGCTCGGCTTTGCGCACAAGGTGCTGGCCCAAATCGGCAAGGAGCCGGTGCTCGTGGAGTCCGGCGGCGGCACAGACGCCAACAATTTTGCGAAGCACGGGATTCGCGCCCTCGTGGTCGGGCTGGGAGGCGAGAGCTTTCACACGGTCCGCGAGCGCTTGTTTATCCCAAACCTTATTGATGCTGCGCGCTTCTGCGAGGCGGCGCTGACCACCGAGTAGGCAGAGTCATCGCTCGATGAGAATCGGCCTGCTGCTAACGGGTATCGTCGCACCAACGGGTCAGACGCATCGATATCTCCGCTCACGCTTTGAATGGTGAACGTATGATATCAACGAGCCGTGGAACTTTGAGCTCGAGCGAGGAGATGGCTTCATGAACGTGAGCCTTCGGAGATGGCTAACGCGCAGCAGCTTCGTGGCAGCCCTTGTCCTACTCGGCGGCGTAGCGGGAGCGAGCGGACAGGAGCCGACGCAACCGACCGCTCAGCGTAGCAATGTGCTGTTCGTCTTGACCGACGATATGCGCCTGGACGACATGCAGTACCTACCGCAGGTGCAGCAGCTTGTTGGAAGTCAAGGAGTGACGTTCGACAACGAGTTTGACAACGTCACCCTGTGCTGCCCTGCACGCGCGGCGATCTTGCGCGGCCAGTACTCGCACAACACGGGGGTGCTCACCAACGGTGGCAGCAACGGCGGATTCGAGACCGCCCACGCGAACGGCATTGAGCAGTCAACGATCGCGACGGCGATGCACACCGCCGGCTACGAGACCGGCCTGTTCGGGAAGTATCTCAATGGTTACCCGAACACCGTGGGAGCGAGCTACATCCCTCCAGGATGGGACACGTGGTCGAGCGCTTCCGGCGGCAATCCATACAGCGAATACAACTACACGCTGAATCAGAACGGCGCGCAGGTGCGCTACGGCAACCGGCCGGCGGATTATGGCACCGACGTCTATGTCGGCCAGACCAAGGCTTTCATCACCCAGGCCGCGAAAGACGGCAGGCCGTTCTTCGCCTATCTCGCGGTCTACGCACCCCACCAGCCGGCGACGCCTGCTCCACAGGATGCCCAGGCATTCCCCGGTCTGCAGGCGCCCCGCGACCCGGCGTTTAACGAGGCCGACGTGAGTGACAAGCCGGAGTTCATCCGGCGTTTGCCGTTGCTGAGTCAGCGTCAGCAGACCAACATCGATAACCTCTACCGGCGGCGCGCCCAGTCGCTGCAGGACGTGGATCGGAGTGTCGCGGACCTTGTCAATCAGCTTCAGCAGAACGGCCAGCTTGACAACACCTACATCATCTTCACCTCGGATAACGGCTTTCACCTCGGTCAGCACCGCATGCCCTCCGGGAAGATGACGGCGTATGAGACTGATATCCACCTGCCACTGCTGGTGAGGGGCCCAGGCATCGCTGCCGGCTCACACGTTACGGCGATCACCGGCAACATCGATCTGGCGCCGACGATAGCGGCCCTTGGTGGGGCGACAATGACAGACGGCCCCGATGGACGCTCACTGATGCCGTTTCTGAATGGCGCGGTTACCCCGGCCGATTGGCGCATGTCGTACCTGCTCGAGCACTGGACCGATACGTCAACCGTGCAGGATCGCTCCGGCGCTGCTGAGCTGGAGCCGGACGACCCCGACCAGGGCGGTGTCACGCCGGGGGACGATGGCGCCGTGACTGCCTCGGCTGCGCAGGTCAAGGGCATCCCAGAGTTTCACGGCCTACGCACCGCAAACTACACCTACGTCGAGTACACAACGGGCGAACGGGAACTGTATGACATCGCCGCGGACTCGGAGGAGTTGAATAACCTCGCCAAGTCGGCTGATCCGTCGCTGATCGCGGGGCTTCATCAGCTGTTGAGCGACCTGAGCAGCTGTGCCGGGGATTCCTGCCGCAGCGCTGAAAGCAGGCAGCTCGGCCCCCTAGTCCCGCCGATCGCGTCCGCACCCAAGCCCGATGGATTGCCTGAGCACCCGGCGTACCCCGATGGATTGCCTGAGCACCCGGCGTACAATGATGCGCACCGGGGAGACAAAGGCGCGCACTCCTGCAAGGAGGGATTCCCATGCGAGATGTTGTGATCGTCGAGGCCGTTCGGACGCCGATGGGCAAGCGAAATGGGGGTCTGAGCGGGGTTCATCCGGCGCTGCTCGGCGCCCAGGTGCTCAGGGAGGTGGTTGCGCGGGCGGGGATTCAGCCTGCAGAGGTTGAGGACGTGATCTTCGGCTGTGTCACGCAGGTCAACGAGCAATCGTGCAATATCGCCCGCAACATCGTTCTCACGGCGGGCTTCCCCATCGAGATCCCGGGCTCAACGATCGATAGGCAGTGCGGCTCCGCCCAGGCGGCCATTCACTTCGCTGCCAGCCTGATCCAGGCCGAGGTGCTCGACGTGGCTGTCGCCGGCGGCGTGGAATCGATGTCCCGCCAGCCGCTGTTTGCCAATACCCCCGCGGACATGATGGCGCCGTTCCCGGCGGAGGCCCGGGAACGCTTCGAGCTCACGCATCAGGGCCTCTCCTGCGAGAAGATCGCCAAGAAGTACGGCATCACGCGGCGCGAGGCGGACGAGTTCGCTTCGCAGAGCCATGCAAGAGCGGCGGCGGCGCGCGATGCCGGCTACTTCAGCAAGGAGATCAAGCCGATCTCGGTGACGATCGAGGGTGCAGAGGGCATCATCAGCCAGGACGAGGGGATTCGTCCGGGCACGAACCCGGAGACATTGGCGGCACTGAAGCTGTCGTTCAGCGAGGACGGAATCCTGCACGCCGGCAATTCGAGCCAGATCACCGACGGCGCGGCGGCTGTGCTGATTATGTCAGCCGATAAGGCGAAGGAGCTCGGGCTGAAGCAGAGGGCGCGGATTGTGAAGCAGCTCGTAATCGGCTCCGATCCTGAGCTGATGCTGACGGGGCCCATCGACGCGACGCGCAAGATCTTGACCAAGGCCGGGATGAGCCTCAACGACATGGACCGCATCGAGGTCAACGAGGCGTTCGCCCCGGTGGTGCTCGCGTGGCAGCGCGAGCTTGATCCGGACATGCGCAAAGTCAACGTCAACGGCGGCGCCATCGCTCTCGGCCACCCAATCGGCGCGACCGGTGCGCGCTTGATGACGAGCCTGGTGAGCGAGCTCGAGCGCTCGAATCTGCGCTACGGCTTGCAGACGATGTGCTGCGGCGGCGGGCTCGGGACTGCAACAATCATCGAACGGCTGAACTGAGGCGCGTATGTCTGCCGCTTCCGCCCAATGTACCACGGGGCGCGGGTGCAAAAGGTGAACCACAAGCGGAAGCGACCAAAGCCGGCGCGTGCTGGCTGCCTGCTCTGCAAGCCGTGGAAGGTGTTGGGGAACAGCGTTGAGGCGAAGCGTCCTGTCCAACGGCGCGCCGATGAGGCCTTTAGGGCGCAGGTGAGCTGACTCCTGCGGCAGCAGAACCCGCTGAGACAGTTAACAGTTAGGCCAAAGAGTCATGACCATAGAGGCAAGCTACGTAGATGCACGCAAGCATCTCGAATCGCTGCTCGACCGGGCCACCCAGGACCGCGAGACGATCATCTTGACTGGCCCGAATGGTGCGCGCGTGGCGCTGATTGCAGCCGATGAGCTGGAGAGCTACCAGGGAACCGCCCATCTTCTACGTTCCCCTGCAAACGCTCGACAGGCGTTGGATACGCTACGGGAGTCGCTCGCCGACGAGGACATATCTGAGCTCCGCGCGCGACCGGAGGGGACTGTTGGGCCGACTGAGCCGGCGTGAGCCGGCCCCGTGAACGCCAGGCACGGGTCACACGAGCGTTTCTCGACGACTTACGTTGGTGGGTGGAGACGCTCCGCAGGGTTGCGCTGCGCATCCTGGATCTTGTGGAGGCGATCCTGCGCGACCCCTTTGTGGGCGCCGGCAAACCGGAGCCGCTGCGCGGTCTCGGACCCGGCGTCTGGTCACGCCGAATCACTGAGGAACACCGGCCCGTGTATCGCGCCATGCACGATAGAGTCGATCTCCTGCAGGCGGCGCGGCGGATTCCTCACCCGAATTCCCTCTTGAGATAGGCCGGCCTGGTCATCGATGAGTTCGCAGAGTGTCTGTTGGAGGCAATGGTCTATGCGGCGCTACACCGTTGAAGAGGCGCTAGCGATGGCGAAGGACGCGACCGCATGCATGCCTCTGGAGCAGCGGGCTGGTGCCGCTTCCGCCTGGACGGGAGCGCCTTCGGGGCGCATGGGCGCAGCGACGCTACACGCGCCGCTTTCGCCTGCACGGGAGCGCCTGTGACGCAGGTGCAAGATATCCTCGACTATCTATGGTCGATCGCCCCCAACGCTGCGACCAATACCCAGATCGCTTACGGTACCGGCATAAGCTCGCACCAGGCGGTGTACATGGCAACGCAGGACCTGCTGCGCCAGAGCCGCGTCCGAAGCGCGCGCACGGGCAGAGTCTGGGTCTTCTCTGCGGTCGAGGGTCTGGAGATCGAGCAGGGGAGCTCACCGAGCGCTACCACAAATCCCGCCGGCTACACTCAGCAGGCGCTGACCGCCGCCCGATTCGAGGAGATCGCACGGGTCAAACTAGCGGAACGCTACGGAACGCCGCTTGGGCCCGGTAGACTTGCTGGAGTACCCAAACGGTTCGATTTCGTGTCCGGTGACGGGCGAATCGTTGGGGATGCCAAGTACTGCGCGCTCGTCCGGGGGGTAGCACCGCCGCCCGCAGAGTTCTCGGTGATCGCCGAGCACGTGTGGCTCCTGGAGCGAACTGGGGCGCCCATTCTCTTCCTGGTCTTTGGGAACGACCGAAAGGTGCCGGTGTTGTGGCTCGGACGCTACGGCCGCCTCGCGGGCGAGGTCGCCTTCTACTTCTTGACCGATTCGGGCGAGCTACAGAACCTCCGCTGACTACCCATGTCGTAGGCCAGTTGCGCATCTTCTGTACGCTCCTCGTCGCTCGTCCTTGGCTTGACATTAGCGCGATTTCGCGTCCCTCGGGTGAGTGCGTGTGGACGTCCCTCAGGCCCCGGCGGTCAGCCCAACTGTCCTTTCGTCCAGGTTGTCGCGGGGGAGCAGTGGGCCGTACGATCCCCGTAGGTATCTGAATGAATAACATGCATCTGCACGGCTTCGGGCGCGAGGCGCCGCCCGGGCCGCGGGCACCGCTGCGCCGGGTGGCCGGGCTGTTCCGGCCGTATCGGTTCCAGCTTCTGCTGGTGGCGCTGGCCATCCTCCTCACCTCCGGCCTCGGCGTCGCCAATCCGCTGCTGATCAAGGTCGTCTTCGACCGAGCGCTGTTTCCGCATTCGGGCGGACCCGACCTGCATTTGCTCGTGCAGCTCGCCGCGGTGATGATCTCGTTGCCGATTATCCTCGCGGTCATCGGGCTGGGGCAGACGTATCTTACGAACGTCGTCGGGCAGGAGGTGATGCGCGAGCTGCGCGACGCACTGTATGCGCACCTGCAGCGAATGTCGCTGCGGTTCTTCACCAACACGCGCACAGGCGAGATTCAGTCGCGCCTTACCAATGACGTCGGCGGTGTCCAGTCCGTCCTAACCGACACGGCGTCCAGCCTGCTCTCGAACACGGTCATCGTCGTCAGCTCGCTGATCGCGATGCTGGTCATCTCCTGGCAGCTCACCGCGATGTCGCTCTGCCTGTTGCCGGTCTTCCTTATTTTGACGACACGCGTCGGCAGAATAAGGCGTGCGATCGCGACCGTGACGCAGGAGGCACGGGCGGAGATGAGCGCCATCACCGAGGAGACGCTCTCGGTCTCAGGCGTGCTGCTGACCAAGGTCTTTCATCGCCAGCAGAGCGAGATGGAGCGGTTTGGCGCCGAGAACCGGCGTCTGGCGCAGCTGTCGATCCGCCAGACGATGATCGGCCGGACCTTTTTCGGCAGCGTCAGCACCTTCTTCTCGATCCTGCCCGTGCTGGTCTATCTGCTTGCCGGCCTGGAGCGCTCACACGGCGTCACGGCTCTCAGCGCCGGCACTATCGTCGCCTTTACGACGCTTCAATCACGGATATTCTTCCCGATCGGGCAACTGCTGCAGGTCTCGGTTGAGGTGCAGGCGTCGATGGCGCTCTTCCAACGCGTCTTCGAGTATCTGGACCTGCCGACTGAGATCGTCGATTCTGCCGGCGCACGGGCGGTTCCGGCAGCATCGGTGCGCGGTCGGGTGACGCTCGACTCCGTCTGGTTCCGCTACGACGGGCGTGATGCTGGAAATGGGCTGCCGCGCCAGCGCGTGGACGGTCTTGGGCCGGTCCGCGAGTGGGCGCTGGAGGACGTAACCCTATCCATCGAGCCGGGCCAGCTCGCGGCGGTTGTGGGGCCGAGCGGAGCGGGAAAGACGACGGTTACCTATCTTGTCCCGCGGCTGTACGACGTCACGCGCGGTGCGCTGAAGATCGATGGGATCGATGTTCGCGACCTACAGATGGGCTCGCTGGCCGACGCCATTGGCATGGTCACGCAGGAGAGCTACCTGTTTCATGCGACGGTTAGGGAGAATCTGCTCTATGCAAAGCCCAATGCCACGCAGCAGGAGCTCGAAGCTGCCGCACGCGCCGCCTTCATCCACGACCGGATTGTCGAGCTGGAGGACGGTTACGACACGGTCGTCGGTGAGCGCGGCTACCGCCTGTCGGGCGGCGAGAAGCAGCGACTCGCGATCGCGCGGGTGGTGCTAAAAGACCCGCGCATCCTAATCCTCGACGAGGCCACCTCGGCGCTCGATACCGGCAGCGAGCGGCTGGTGCAGGCTGCTCTCGAGCCGCTGATGCAGGGGAGGACGACCATCGCGATCGCACACCGGCTGTCGACGATCCTTGCAGCCGACGTAATCTTCGTGCTCGATCGCGGCCGGCTCGTTGAGCAAGGGAGCCATCCTGAGCTGCTCCGGCTTGGAGGGCTGTACGCGAAGCTGTACGAGGATCAGTTCAAGGACGGCCTGGTCGAAGCTGAGTGTGAGGACGGTTTCGTACTCGCGAACGGCCAAGTACTTTCGAAGGCCGGGTAGCACTCAGCCGCCCCCTCGGGTCGTGCCATCAATCCATCGCCTCCCTGCCCAGCCGCCGGTTAGGCTTGTAGCAATCTGTGATCACCCGGTCTCCCTAGGTGCAACGTATGCCTCGTCTGCAGCAGTGCCTCTCGCGGCCGCAAAGCCCTTTTTGCGAAACGGCCCCATTTCGAATCTATGAGGCCGGTTGCCTATTCATTTTCCAAAGCCATCCAGAGCCCGGCCAATCCCCGGAGGCCTGTCTGGGACACGAAGCATTTTGCGGGGTGCGGGCGGCCGGCGCAACTCTCAGGTTGCTATCTTGACGGGCGATCGGCTCCCGAGTAGCTTTCAGCTAGACAACGAGCGGGGTCGCCGCCAGTGAGAGCCGGACAGGAGACAGACATGGCGAAGATGCGGATTCAGGCGTTCGCGGGTTTGCACGAGTACGTCGCGGAGAAGAACGGCTACTTCCGGGATGAGGGACTCGACCACGAGATCGTCCGGAATACCGGTGGCGGAGGCAGGCGGACGACCGAGGCGCCAATTGCGCCGCTGACCTCACAGCAGCTCCGGCATGATCCCGAACGCAGCGTCGACCAGGTAAGAGTGGGCGCCTTCGAACGCCTCGAGAGGGGGCCGGGCTGCGACGTAAACATGGCCTGCCACTGGGCCGTGAATATGGCCTCGTCCGGCGAGAAGGGCCGGATGTGGGGCCATGCGTACATGCTCACGTATGCCGGCATCATGGTCCCGCCGGAATCGTCGATTCGCCGGCCCGGAGATCTGCGCGGCGTTGAGATAGGTGTCGGCTACCACTCGGGGAGCCACTTCTCCTGTTTGCAGTATCTGGAGCCCTGGATCGCTCCCAGGGACGTGAAGCTGAGCTTCATCGGCGGGCCTTCCGACCGGACAGGCCTGATGTACGACCGCAAGATCGCCGCCGCCAACATGTGGGGGACCGAGAAGGACATCCTGGAGCAGCTTGGCTTCCGAAAGATCGTCGACACGACCTACATGCAGGGCTTCCTGATCACCGGTGATATTGACGTTGCCGACCTGGAGAAGTACTTCCGCGCAATGAAGCGCGCGCAGCTCGAGGTCGACGCGCACGCGGAGCGGTACAAGGACTACTTCTGGTCGCTCGTGCCGGAGCGCTTCCGCGACATGGTCGACGTCCGCGCCTTCAGCAGCGGCCGCCGGTTGGTCTTCGAAGAGTACACGGAGGATGTCTACGAGAGCACCCACAAGTGGATGGAAGAGATTCAGATCTTCCCCGAGGGCCAGCTCGGGCATCGCGACTACGCCGACGCCGTACTTGTCTAGGCGCGCGTTGGTGAGAAGGGGCGGCGGGGCCAGGTTGGCCCGCCGCTTTTTTGCGCGTGAGCAGCGCGCATGACGCTTGAGATCCGACCGCTCGAGCGCGGCGACTGGGAGGCGGCCGCGGAGCTGCTTGCTCGGCGTCACGCCGCCGAGCTTCGGTCGGAGCCGTTGCTGCCAGAGCGGTATGCGGCGCCGGACGAGGCGCTGAGTCTCATCGCCGCCCTTCTCGAGTCGCCTGCCACCACCGGGGTTGTTGCGATCCGCGATGGCGAGGCCGCGGGCTTTCTCGCCGGCTCGATGCGCACTCCGTCGCCGTTATCGATGGGCGCGAAGTTCGTTCGATCGCGGGCGGCGATCGTGCCATACGACGGCCACGCGCTCGGGGACCGCGACAACGGCGAGCTCTATCGAGAGCTCTACGCTGCGCTATCCGAGCCGTGGGTAGCGAACGGCTATTTCAGCCACTACATCGAGGTATCGCCGTTGGACGTGACGGCTGCGGAGGCTTTCATGTCGCTAGGATTCGGTCGGCAGACAACGCTGGCTGCGCGGCGCGTGGCGGAGCCGGTGCCAGGGGAGAGTCCGGCCGATTTGGATATTCTGCGCGCGGGGCCGAGCGAGCTGGAGACGGTGATGCGGTTTGTCGGCCTGGTCGCGGCACATCATGCCGCATCGCCGAGCTTCCTACCTTATTTGCGGGAGCCGGACAGGCAGATAGAGTCGGCGACGGAGGAATGGCTCAACGATTGGGCCAGCGCTCATCTCATCGCGCGACGCGGCGGCGAGCCGATTGGAATGTTCTCGCTCAGACCGCCGGGGTTCGTTCCGCTGCTCGCCAAGCCGGAGGGAGCGATCTACCTCGAGGACGGAGCGGTTGCGCCGGGCGCGCGGCGTGGAGGCGTCGGCCTGGCGCTTCTGCGTGAGGCGATGCAATGGGCGGAGGATGCCGGGTTCTCGACCTGCCTGCTGCATTTTCTCTCCGGAAACCTGGCCGGCGCGCGGTTCTGGCAGGCGAACGGGTTCTGGCCGCTGGTGCACACGCTCGCTCGCCATGTTGACGAGCGGATTGCGTGGGCGCACGGGTGAAGCGCGGCATGCAGCCGGTGGCCATGGCGGGTTCGCTTAGCTGCGCGCGCCACCATGGCCTTCCCACCACCTGCAGGACGCATCGATTATCTCGCCAAGCGTCGGCCAATCGTTTGGCTGAGCAATGCTGGCTGGTTCGACCGTCTCGCTGCCGTCAACGAATCGGTGTCGGTGGTGGGTGGTGCCGCCATGATTGCCGATATTGTCGTATCGAAATAGGTTCGTCACGAGGTTGCGGTGCCGTTGAAGTACGTGATACGAGTACTCGACTGTGCGAACCTCAGGGCGGCCCTCGCGAGAGCGGCGCTCTTGCCTCTTTTAGATATGAATTTCAATGCCATCCCTGCACCGCAGCACGCCGCCCCAGACGACCGTGCTTTCGGAAATCGCGTACCTGCACGTATCGGTCAGGATGAAATGCTCGAAGTCGCGCAGGCGGCGGTCGTGAGCTGAGAGGTATTGGTCCCAGGTGTTCCAGTCATGCCTAGCGACCATTCTGGAGGCTGAGGTAGCTGTGGTACGCGATCACCCAGTCGCAGACCTCCGCCGTCTCGCGCAGGCGCCCAGCACTCATCTCGGCTTCGACCCTGTCTGAGGTGAGCTCGTACCGAGCTTCGTACCTTCGCATCTTCCGCAGCGTTGCGCGGACCATGCGCCTCCGCCCTAGGTTCAACTTGGCGGCATCGGTGGACGGATCGCACCCAACGGCCATGGCTTGTCCTCTCGCCGGTCTACGGTCAGCCTAGTTCCGTGCCTACCCATTGTCCACGTGTAAAGGACGCAACTTCGCACGCCGTGGATTAAGTCCTAACAACGAGTTCGTCTTCGTAGACGGAGTGTTCGCCGGCACCACCAGTCCCCTGCTATGGCACGTGGTGACGATTCCGCGGCGGGCTTGGGGTGAGCGCGGACGGCACGCTATCCGCTCTGTTCGCTCGATACAAGCCATTGTTCGGCCATCGCTGCCCGTCCGGCGACACGACGGTCTCCTACCGACTCGACCGAAGCAGTGGGATACCGGTCCTCGTACCAGTGTCTGTTGTAACTTCCGCGGCCCATTGCGGTGCCGCCGGCAAGCACGCGGGCGACCCTAATCGGCTCGGACGGAAGTGGCGGATGCATCAATACGGTGCGGCCGGGACTGGCAGCTCAGATCGAAGGCTGCCTTCCGCCCGGCTGGGTAGTCGGCGTGGGGGCCACCGACAGCATACCGGCCGACGGTTATCTTTGGGGGCAACTTGTCTACGGTGCTTGGGTGGCCGAAGCATTCCTAAGCCCTCCGTAGCAATGTGTCGCGTCGCGGCGCCCTGCTGGCAGGCCGGGGTTTTGGCCGCTGGTTCATACGCTCGCGCGGCATGTTGAGGAGCGCATCGCCTGGGCACATGGGTAGGTTCCGGGACCGCGGGCCGTTGGCCCGTTCCATCGCTGGGCTGGGCGACGTTGCCATCCAGCTTGGACACGATCGGCCACTTGGGCGGGCGGGCGGGTCTGAGACCCGCCCCTACGACGCTGCCATAGGTGAGCCGGCCCCTGCGCTGCGGGCGGCGAGCAGGCGCGGCTTGGCGTCTGCGGCGACTTCGGCCATAGTGGCGAAGCGGACGCCGGTGCGACTGCGCATGCGGTGGATCAGCCGGTCGAGCATGGCGATGCGGTGGCCGCGGCCGATGACGTACGGGTGCATGGTCAGCGTGAAGACACCGCCGGTCACGTGCTCGTAGGCGTAGTCGAACTCATCCCGCCAAATCTCGTAGACCTGAGACGCCGCGGCCATGATCGAGTCGCCAGGGCGAAACTCGAAATAGGGGAAGTCGTCGAGGATCCAGCTGACCGGCAGCTCCACCAAGTCCGTCTCACGGCCCATAATGTAGCCGCCAGCGGGATTGATCTGGTCGCCCTCGCGGCAGAGGTAGGGATGAAAATCGTCCGCCATCAGGCTGCTGTCATAGACGAAGCCCTCCTCCTGCAACAATCGGACCGAGTGGTCGCTGAGGTCCCAGCTCGGTGAGCGATAGCCGGCTGGAACGACGCCGGCAGCACGCTGGAGCGCGTCATTGCCCTTGAGCAGGACCGCCCGCTCCTGCTCGGGATCACCGGCGGCCTGCGCCGGCGGCTCGTGCAGGTAGCCATGGTTGCCGATCTCGTGCCCGCCGTCCCGAATCGCGCGAACGCGATCTGGGAAACTATCGGCGGTGTAGCCGGGCACAAAGAAGCTGGCGCGAATGCCGTGCTCGACGAGGAGACCGAGGACGCGGACAATGCCGACCCGCGCCCCGAACTCGCCGCGTGAAAGCCACGTCGGCGTGTTCTGGCCTCGGAAGACGAAGGCGGACATCGTGTCGAAGTCAAAGCTCAGGCAGACCGTCAGCTCAGCCATCGGCTACACCTTTGCGCGGGCGCAAGAAGACCCGCGCATTACTGCACAGGTGCCGCCATGCAGGCGCGGGCCCCAAACCCGAACTAGGAAGAGGGGGTTACCGCGCTAGCCGCGCGGACCCCCACGGGCTGCCGCACGGCGCATCTTGCTGCGCAGCGCGCGGGCGCGGCGGCGAGCGGCCTGCTGGCGGGCCAGGCGCGCTTTCTCTCCATTGGAGATGAAGTGCCGCCGGCGCTTGACCTCCCGAAGGATGCCGTCCCGCTGAACCAGCTTGGTAAAGCGGGAGAGAAGCGCGTCGCCGGACTCACCGTCGCGTGCTGTCACGATAATGGTCAAAGCTCTGTTACTCCTGTTTCTCGCGGGCAGGGAGTGCCCGTTACCGAGGTTCCCATACTACCAGATTCTGCAGGCATTCTGAGCAGGATACCTACTTATCGCGCCGACATCTGGCGCGGGAGTCTACGAGGGAGGTTTGAGGTACTGACCCGCCACCCAGCCGCCGGCGGATATGGACCACCACGTGTAGCCGTCGGCCGTGATGGGGCCGCCAAGGATCACCACGGAGGTTGTGTCCGGAAGGCAGACGCCTACCAATGACGCGATCGCGGGCGCACTGTGTGCGGAGACAGTCGTTGGGCGTATTCACGATCTCCGTGAGTCCGACAGCAATCGGGGTGCGGAAGGATGAGGACGGTTGCGAGGCGCTCGTAGTAGAGGGCGCCGTCGCGTCCGCCTCCATCGACGGGCCAAAGTCCGCCGTCCAATACCACTGCCCGCCGGAGAGCTGGGCCCTGCCCACGCCGATGGCATGGAAGATAGGGCTCAGCATGATGGCGTTGTGAGGCGGCGAGGTACGCCACTGCTCGAAGGTGTGTTGTGCGTCCGCGTTGCCGGCGGCCAGATCTTCTCCGTCGTTGCTCGATGCGTAGCCGCAGTCGAGCAGGCGCTGCAGCCAGCCGCGGCCAAGGTCGTCGTGGGCAAAGTACTGGTTTTGCGCCATATCGGCGCTCTTCCACAGCGCCGCGCGCGCGAGGCTGGGTGAGGCGGCCAGCGGCGAGAGGCCACTCTGGGAGCGATAGGCGTTGATGAGCGAGAGCATCGACTGCTCCTCGCCGTCGCTGCCGGCTGGTCGCGCCGTCGTGCAATTACTCACCGCCTGGGCCGGAAGAACCCCACGCGGGAGGAGGTGCGGCAGCAGGACCATGAAGAGCCCGGCAACCGCTGCCGCCATGAGGCGCAGGCGCACTGGCCGAGCGCAGGGGAAAAGCAAACGGAACCTCCGTGGGACACCGAGCACAGTATGTGAAACGATGCCGAAATGTTCTGCAGAGTCTGCCTTGCGACCCTTGCGGATCCGTCACACTATACAAGTTTCTCAGAACTTGTGGCCGGGCTATTATCCCGTGCGGTGAGGCACCGATACTCATTTCGAGGACAGTACGACACGGGCCGGGGCAGGTGAGATTCCTGGACCACGGACCAACAAGAAACAGGGAGGAACGGACATGGCATTCTTCACGATGATGCAGACATGGCTGCGTGCGCACGCTGACTCCGAGGAAGGTCAGGGCTTGGCGGAGTACGGGCTGATCCTGGCACTCGTCGCCGTCGTTGCAATTGTCGCGCTGACGGGCCTCGGTACGGCAATTGCGAGCGCGCTCGGTCAGGTTACGGGTTCGCTTTAGGCGCGGCACCGGCCGAGAACATCACGTCACCGGCACGGGGCCTGGCCCCGTCGCCGGTGACGCTTGTGTGTCGAGGAGGTGGGGGTTTCAGGCCTCGGCGAGATACAGGCCAACCAGCGACAGGTAAAAGGCCACGCCGAACGGAAGCCCATTCTCATCGAGCTGAAACCGCGGGCTGTGGCTGGACGGCCGATCCCCGCTGCCGCGTGTTCCGACGCCAAGCGAGCAGAAGGCTCCGGGTGCTCGATGGAGGTAGTAGGAGAAGTCTTCGGCAGCCATGGCGGGATCGGAGGAGACGACATTGGCCGGGCCAAGCACCCGCTCGGCTGCTCGCCGCGCCAGTGCCGACATATCTACGTCATTGATCAATACGGGGTAGCCAAGGCTGTAGTCCAGCTTGTAGCTGGCTCCGTGCGCCGCGGTGATCCCTTTGGCGATTGCATCGATCCGTCGCGGTATCTCCTGCCGGACCGACGGGTCGAAGGTTCGAACCGTTCCAGCCAGCGTTACTTCGTCAGGAATGACGTTCTCCTTCGTGCCGCCGTGGACGCTGCCGATTGTGAGCACGGCCGGCTGCATGGGCGTGATCTGCCGGCTGACGACCTGCTGGAGGGCCGAGATAAGCAATCCGGTAACGGCGATCGGATCCACGGTCCGATGGGGCATGGCGGCATGTCCTCCGCGCCCGATCACCGTTATGTGGAAGCTATCCGACGAGGCCGAGCGCGGGCCAGTAACGATTGCCATCTTGCCCACGTCAAACGCGACCCCCTGATGCAGGCCGAAGATCGCGTCCACGTGGGGATCGTCGAGCGCACCCGCGGCGATCATCGCCTGAGCGCCGCCGGGCGGTAGCTCCTCCGCAGGCTGAAACAGGAAGACGACGTTGCCCGCGAGGTTGGGCAGATCCGAGCGCAGCGCTTTTGCTGCCGCAAGCAGCATGGCGGTGTGGGCGTCGTGCCCGCAGGCGTGCATGACGCCCGGGTGTTGAGAGCGGAATGGTAGGTCGTTCTCCTCCTCAATCGGCAGCGCATCCATGTCGGCGCGCAGTGCTATCGTCCTGCCCGCACGAGGGCCGCGTAGAATAGCCCGGACGCCGTAGCCGCCGATCCCTTCCTGCACCTCGTAACCCATGGAGCGCAACTCACCGGCGACAAAGGCCGAGGTCTGTTCCTCCTGAAAGCTCAACTCCGGGTGCTGATGGATCCGGCGCCGGCTGTCGATGAGATATCCGCGCAGCTGTTCGGCTCGTTCGAGATAGGGGTTGGCGGCTGTGAGCGTCACGGCGTCGCAGCCACGGGAATTGCTTTGTGCTCGGGGAGGAGCGCACGAATGCGTGCTTCGACATGCATAGCCGGCTCCTCCGTGACGCGCTCATGCTAGGAGTGGCTCAGAGTGAGGTCAAGGCTCTTAGCTTGGACTGTAGCTCGGGCCCGTAATCCATTGTTGCTGTGGCGCGGCACTACGGATGGGGCAACAGCGAACAACCCCGTAGGACTGTCTTGCCCGCCCACTCCGCGTCGGTACTCTGCCCCTCGCAGTTGCTGCTGCTTGGGGGTCTCCCTCTAGTTTGTGTTTTATAGCGGAGATTGCATCCCAGGGCCCCCGCCCCGGAGATGCGGGCGGTGAGGATGCCGCACCAACACGGCGGGCAAGCCACACCTCGTCCCTGCCTGAGACACTTTCACAGCACTCGATAGAATGCGGGCGATGAACTCCGCCAATTACGGCCTCAAATCTCAGCTTGAACAGGTGGAGGTGCTGCTGTCCGCGGCGGAGGGCCTGTTCCAGCGCATACTTGAGACGGCACAGTCCTGCACTGATAAAGGACGGCGACTCGACGACTTCCAGGTGCTGACCGAGCGAGTGGCCTATCAGGCGACCGAGCTTCGCGCCGCTGCCGAGATCCACAGCTACGCCCGCCGCGCCGAGCGCGCCGGCGTGAGTGAGCCCTTGGTAGCGCCTATGGCGCTGGCTTATGCGGCGGAGCTGTCGCACCGTATTGAGGGCAGCCTGGAAGGGGAGCTCGCGGTGCTGGAGCTCCAGTCCGCTCCCGCCGCTGCCGGCTTTGGGAATGCCAGCTTCCGTGCGGCGCTGCGAGCGGGTCTCGCGGTCGAGACGCTGATGGAGATTGGTCGCGGAGTCATCGCATCGCGGGGGGCGAACAATGGCTGGATCGAAGACGAGGCAGTGGCGATGGCCCGCGACAGCGTCCGCGCCTTCGCGCGGGCGGAAGTCGCGCCGCTTGCGGAGCGCATTCACCGGAACGACGAACTGGTTCCCGACACGCTGATTGCGAAGATGGCCGAGCTCGGCTTCTTCGCCGCATCGATCCCCGAGGAGTTCGGTGGATCCGGACTCGGTTATCCGGTGATGGCGGTTACGACCGAGGAGCTCTCGTTCGCCTCGCTGGCCGGGGCCGGCAGCCTCAGCACGAGACCGGAAATTCTTACTCGTGCGCTGCTCGCCGGGGGCACGCAGGAGCAACGGCGGAAGTGGCTTCCCAGGATAGCCTCGGGCGAGTTGATGGTGGCAATCGCGGTTACGGAGCCGGACGCCGGCTCGGACGTCGCCGCCCTCATCACCCGCGCGGAGCCCGTCGAGCGCGACGGGCAGCATGGCTACCTCATCAATGGCACAAAGGCTTGGTCTACCTTTGCCGGCCGCGCCGAGGTGATCGCACTCCTCGCCAGAACGAGCACCGATCCTTCGGCAGGCGCGCGCGGCCTCTCGATGTTTATCGTGACGAAGCAGGCGCATCGCGACCACGACTTCGAGGAACGGCAGGCCGGCGGAGGGAGCCTTGCCGGCCGGGCGATCGCGACCCCGGGCTATCGGGGGATGCACTCGTACATCCTCAGCTTCGACAACTGGTTCGTTCCCGCGGAGAACCTCGTCGGCGGCGACGCCGGGCTCAACCGTGGCTTTTACCTGCAGATGGCCGGATTCGCGGCCGGCCGGCTTCAGACCGGCGGCCGCGCGATTGGCCTGGCCCAGGCCGGGCTTGTGAAGACGGCGGAGTATGTGCGCGAGCGGCGGCAGTTCGGACGGCCCCTGGCTGGCTACCAACTTACGCAGCACAAGCTGGGTCGGATGGCGACGCATATCACCGCCGCGCGCCAGCTCACGTACGCCGCCGCCGAGGAGATGGAAGCGGCCGAGCGTGGGGGTGCGGGTGCGCCCTCGGCGCGCTTGGCGGACCTTGGCGCCGCGATGTCAAAGCTGCTGGCGAGTGATGTTGCGGTTTGGACGACACAGGAAGGACAGCTTTTGCATGGCGGCTGGGGCTACGCGGAGGAAACGCCGATCTCGCGCTACGTCGTCGACGCGCAGGTGCTGCCGATCTTCGAGGGCGCCAAGCAGATCCTTGAGCTGCGGGTGATCGCGGCCGCGCTGCTGCGGGGCGCTCTAACCTAGCACCCTGAGGAAACTGCCCGCGAGGAACTCAAACGTCAGGTAATTACCTGCTGTCGGCGGGGGAGGGGACTCCACAGGGGGCTGCCACTTGCTGGGGCTCAGGTTCGCCGCGTAGCCGTGGACATCTGCCTGCTCGACACTGGCCGCCCGGGCGATGAGCTCGGTGAGGAACTCCTGCTCCCTCACGGTCAGGCTCCGCACCCAGTCTTCAACCTTCTGTGCGAAGGTGGTCAACTCGGCCCGTGTCATTCGCTCGCCGCCATTTCCGCTCGCCATTCGACGGTCTCCTTTCGGGCCCAGCCAGTTAGCCTTCGCCTGGCTCGCTCGTTTCCGCGTCTGCCAGCAACATTAGCACCCCCGCTCGAGCCGATCTGTAAACGAGGAGACATTTTCGCATTCTGCCGGAACCGAGTTTCAGCGCTGATACCAATCGATCTGGCCGTGGGCGATGCCCTTATCGATCTGTTTGACACTGGAACCGTCGGCACTGGCGAGATAGAGTGCGGCCGCGCCGAGAAACAGGATCTGCTTGCCATCGGCTGACCACTGTGGGTAGGGGAGATCCTCGCGAAGGTTCGCGACGGTATGCATGCCCGTGCCGTCGAGGTTCGCGATCCACAGCTCGTAGGGTGAACCATCCGCCAGGGCGCTCGGGGCAAGTACACGCGCCAGGGCGGATTTGATATTCTGTGGCGCCTCCCTCGACGGGCTCAGGATGAGCGAGCGCTGCGGGTTGTAGGGCTGCGGCGCCTTTGCGCCGGGAAGCGGACCGCCGACGGCGGCGAAGACCACACGAGCTCCATCCGGAGAAAGGTGCGGTGCGAAGAAGCTCTGGAAGCCGTTCTGTCCGTTGAGAATCAGGTGCGCGTCGCTGCCGTCCAGATTGGCTACGGACAGGGCGGAGATGTTGAAGTCGCTCGATGGATAGGACACGTAGACGAGACGCTTTCCATCGGGCGACACGGCCGCCTGGCTTGCGTTGGCGATCAATGGTGACACCGCCCCGCTCGCCGAAGCGAGGCGATTGATGGAGTAGCTAGCGGTCGCAGATCGCCCGGCGCCGTCGTACAGCACTCGAAACGAGCCGTAGATAAGGGCGCGGCCGTCGGGGGCCCAGGCCAGCGAATCGATCTGTGCCCCGGGGGCTTCGTGACGGAATGCGAGTCTGGCGCCGCTGGCATCAGGGTTGGCGATATAGATGTCGTCTCCCCAGTCTTGCGCCAGGCTGGTAGGGGCAGTGGACATGACATAGGCGATGCTCTTGCCGTTCGGCGCGAATACGGGATGGGAGAAGTATGTGGGCGTGTTGCGGACGCAGGCGATCGGCGTCCGACGGCCGTGCTCCCAGAGCTCAATTGTTGCGTTGCCGGTCAGGAGCAGGCTTCCCGGCAGGAGTGGCACGGGCTCGCTCGGCCCGCACGCTCCTCCTGAGGCGGCCTCGCGGGATCCGGACGGCGCATGCCCACCGCAAGCCGCGATGGCGAGGCCGAGGAGGACGAGCACGATTGTGCGGCGGTGGGTCATGGAGAAGTCTAAGTACGTCGAGGCTCACACGTGCTGGGCGGGCGCGATGAATCGCGCCGCTACGAAGTTGGATCGAATCGCGCCGCTACGGAGGCGGAACGAATTGGCGGCTAATGAAGGGCGGACACATGATGCCGTGTGATGCCTTCACCGCTGCCAGCACCGCGTGGTCGATCTCCTCGCGGGTGAAACTCGGCGCGCAGGGTAAGACGACATCGCAGGCTCGGGTCTGATTCAGGCCAGCGGGGTGAGCCTGGCAACGCTCGGCGTCGATGTTCTCGGCCCGAATGCGCTCCACGAACAGATCTGCCAGATCCTCAGAGTCGCAGCAGAATCCGACCTGCATCTCGTCCACTGCTAGTATCGGCTCCAGATGCGCGACCAACTCAACTCCGATAGCGATACTCTGTGCGGCAGCCTGCCAAGCGGCGCGTTCGTCGGCGGAGAGCGGCCCATCGGGTCGCCAGCTTTGCAGGAGGTCACCCCGTACGGGCGGACCGCCCGTTGCTGCAGGCTCTCAGAACTCCTGCCAGCGGGCCGCCCAAGAGGCCCAGAGGGTGCCGTCAACCCCCGCGGGAGGCTCGGGAGGCAGGCCATTGGGGGCGGACGAGGGGACGACGACGGGCGTGGAGCGAGCGCCTACGCCCTGCTCCCCGCGGAGCCAATCGAGCCATTTCGGCATGCGGTTGTACTCTCCTCTCACGGATCATCGGCGCGCCCTGTCCGAACGTCGAGAGTGCGTCGGTGGGCTAACTGCTGCAAGTGGCGAGCCCCGATGGCGCGCCGTAGTCCACCCAGACCTGGCCGCCGTCGGGGAGGTCACAATAGCGGCCCGAGGTTTCCCGTGGGGCGAGTGGAATCCGGCCCGGCGGCGCTATCTCCCGTAGCGTTTGAGGCCCCAGTGGATTAAGACCGGCTGTCGTCGCGAGCCCTGCCGAGCCGCTAAGGTTGTTCGCGCCAACGTAGGCGAGGGTCGCTTCGCCAATGCCCGTTGCGCCAGCGATGACGTTCTGGTAACTGAACGATCCATCCGGCCCCTCTACCAGCGACGGCCCGCCGTTGACACTCGCGTAACTCACGCTGCCATTAGGATTCGTGATCAGCGTCGGGCTGCCGTTTGCCGTGATGTAGCTCGCCCCACCCGGCCCGCTAACGAGCGCCGAGCCATTTGCCGCCGTGACATAGCTGACGCTGCCGTCGGGATTCGTCACAAGCTGCGGCGTTTGCGCCGCAGCCGGCGTAATCAGCGCCGCTGAGAGTGCCGCTGTCGCGAGCACCCCAAGGGCGATCGAGAGCGCCGCAAAGCGCTGTCTGAGGCGCCCGAACTCGTGTCGGAAGAGAGTGTCTGCGGCCATTCTGTACCTCCTTGGAATTGTGTCCTCCGGTGGTCGAATCACGCTGGGCTGAAGTGGACAGACCACCGACTCTCTCTTTATATACCTCTGGCGGCCGGCTTTCCTAAGAGCGGGATGAGAGCTCAGGCGGCTCTATACTTGCTTTGGCCCGCGAGCATGGGATCGCAACCAGATTGACAGTTGTCATTGGAGGCAGGCCATGGAGTATCGATACTTCGGGTCGACCGGTATGCGCGTCTCGGCGATTGGGCTCGGCTGCAATCCGTTTGGCAACGAGGTGGACTCCGCCGGCGCCGGGCGGATCGTCAACCAAGCTCTCGACCTCGGAGTAACGTACTTCGATACCGCCGATAGCTACTTCGAGGGCCGGTCGGAGGAATACTTGGGTCAGGCGCTCAAGGGGCAGCGCGATCGCGCGATCGTTGCCACGAAGGTCAGCAACGCGATGGGGCCTGGACCCAACGACAGCGGCACGTCTCGCAAGCATCTGATGAATGGGATTGAGGCAAGCCTGCGGCGACTGCAGACCGACTATGTCGACGTCTATCAGATCCACTCGCCTGACCGGCACACGCCCGTCGAGGAGACGATGCGGGCGCTGGACGATATCGTTCGCCAGGGCAAGGCGCGGTACATTGGCTGCTCCAACTACTTCGAGTGGGAGGTGAGCGAGGCGATCTGGACCGCCCACATGCAGAACCTGACGCCGTTCGTCTCCTGCCAGGAGTTCTACAACCTGCTGTACCGCGACCTCGAGAAGCGGATGCTGGCCTTTCTGCAGAAGTACGGCCTGGCGTTGATTCCGTACTTCCCGCTCGCCGGCGCCATGCTGAGCGGGACGTACAGGCGTGGCGTGACGCCGCCGGGGACGCGCGGCGCGATGCGGCCGTCGTTCATGCGCTGGGACTCCGAGCGAAACTGGTCGGTTCAGGAGAAGCTGGCGGAGTTCGCGCAGACGCAAGGTTGGCCGTTACCGCAGCTAGCGGTTGCCTGGCTTCTGACTCGGCCGCAGTTGTGCACAGTGATCGCCGGCGCCGATGCGCCGGAGCACATCGCGCAGAACGCCGGCGCGTTGGACATCAAATTGTCGCCCGAGGACTTGGCGGAGATCGATCGCATCACACTCGTCGAGGAGGACCGGACGATCGCGCCCGTGCTTCGCACCGCGCGGGCCGGAGACCTAACCCCTAACCGCTTCCCCTCAAGGGAAGGGGAGCAAACGGGACCTAACCCTTAGCCGCTTCCCCTCGAGGGAAGGTGAACAAAATGAAGACTGAAGAAGGAGGTTGGCATGGCTCGCCAATACCGATATATCTCAGGGGACACACACCTGGAAGTCGCCGCGTCTCGCTGGACCTGCCGGGTGCCCGAGAAGTACCGGGACCGGGCGCCACGGACGGTGCGACTGGCGACGGGCGGCGACGCGCTGCTGGTGGAAGGGCAGCCGTTGCGCGAGAACGGCAACGATATGTACGGGGGAAAGGGCGAAACGTGGCGACCGACCGGCAATAACTACGACAACACGCCCGGCACCGGAACGCCGGAGGAACGGTTGAGGTGTCTGGACAACGACAGCATGGATGCCGAGATCATGTTCCACGCAGTCGTGCACGGACCCAGAACCTGGCGGAGCATCCGCGACGACGAGGTCTACAGGGCGTGCATTCGCGCCTACAACGACTTCATCGCCGAGGAGTACTCGGCCTTCGCGCCCGACCGCTTCTTCCCGATGGGCGTGATCCCCCAGACCAATTTGCAGGATGCCCTGACAGAGCTTGAGCACTGCCAGAAAGCTGGGCTCAGGGGAGTCTCGCTCAATATGTTCCCGAGCGGTAAGGAGTTTCCGAGCACGGACGACGACCCGTTCTGGGCGGAAGCGATACGAACGCACATGCCGGTGACGATCCACGTTGATTTCGCCCGATCATCGGGGACCCGAGACGGGTCGCTGGTGAAGTTCCCCAAGAGCTTTGGCGGCCAAGACCTTGCTGACCGTCTGGTGAAGTTCGCCCGTGGTGGCGGGTTCAACGTGGTCCAGTTCATTCTGGGTGGCGTGTTCGATCGGTTCCGCGACCTACGGATTTTGTTTGCAGAGAACCAGCTCTGTTGGGTACCGGTCTTCATGACCGTGATGGACGAGCGCTACGAAAAGCACCTTCCGTGGGCGCAGGACCTGCTCGGCTTTGAGCCGCTGAAGAACGGCCGGCCGAGCGACTACGTTCGCCGGCATTGTCTGTGGGGGTTCCAGCACGACCCGGCCGGCGTGGCACTACGTGAGTGGTATGGCACCGAGAACGCGGTCTGGGGGTCAGACTTCCCGCACCAAGAGTCCGGCTACCCGCACTCGCTGACGGAGATCGAAGACAATTTCAACGGCGTTCCCGACGATGTGAAGTACCGGATGACGTGCGGAAACGCCATGGAGTTCCTGCATTTAAACTGAGCGCTGGTTTGGCGCTCAAGCCGAAGAGAAGCACCACGGGCCGATGAAACGGCGTGCCCGCTGGGGCGCGTTCTGCCTGCCCACCCACCCGAGCTTGAGAAGTCTCTTTGAGGGCCTGGCAGCCCCCGCGCCCCAGCCTGACGTAGAGGCGCCGGCGCGTGTCGTAGGCTCAGGGCGGGGAGGACAGAGCGTCCTCCCTAACGGATCGCGGCGGCGGCGGCGGCGGCGGCGCGATGCGATATGCTTCGGGCATGGGAATAATGGCTCGCTGGAGAGTGTGCCGCGCAAGGCGCGCGAGACGAGGAGCGGTGTGATGACGACATCCGTTGCTGCGAAACACGACGTGGGCGGGGTGCTGCTGGACCGGCCGTTCAAGATCCGCCGGTTGGGGCACTTCGGCTTCAACACGAACAAGATCGAGGAGGCGGCGAAGTTCTACATCGACCTCCTCGGATTCGTCGTTTCGGATGAGGCGGGCTTCCTGCGGCGCATGCCCGAGCTGCAGGACCTCGGCCCGGGCGGATTCTTCACCCGCTACGGCACCGACCACCACGCCTTTGTGCTGTTCAACAAGCGGATCATGGACAAGATGGGCGAGATGCGCGGCGAGACGCCGCAGCCGGGCATTACGACGAATCAGATCACGTGGCAGGTCGGCAGTCTGGCCGAGGTCGGCAACGGCGCCAAGTGGTTCGCCGAGGAGGGTGTGCGCATCCGGCGAACCGGCCGCGATATGCCGGGATCCAACTGGCACACGTACGTCTTCGACCCTGACGGCCACGTCAACGAACTCTACTACGGCATCGAGCAGGTCGGCTGGGAGGGCTTCAGCAAGCCGCTGCCCATGTACGAGCGCGGCTTCCAGGAGGCGCCGCCGCTGCCGCAGATCAACGAGTTTACCGAGGTCCAGCAGGCGATGGAGAAGGGAGTCGACCTCCACTCCGGCTACCGCTACCTCGACTCCCTGCCCGCGACCTACGACGTGGACGGCGTGCTGCTGCCGCGGCCGTTCAAAATCGTCAAGATCGGTCCGGTTGGCATCTACGTTGAAGACGTTGCGGCTGCCAAGGACTTCTACGAGCAGAAGCTCGGATTCACGTTCTCCGAAGAGGTGAGCTATCGGGGCTATCGCTGCGTCTACCTGAGGGCGAACACCGAACACCACTCGCTCGCGATCTATCCGATCGAGCTGCGAAAGACGCTCGGGGCCAGCGAACACTCCACCTGTGCATCGTTCGGGCTCCAGCTCGCAACCTATCGCCAGCTGAGGCACGCGGTCGGCTATCTGAAAGGCAAGGGGTGCCGCTTCTTCGACTTGCCGCCGGAGCTGCATCCGGGCATCGACTACGCTGCACATGTACTCGATCCGGATGGCCACTGCATCCAGCTGTACTACTATATGGAGCAGATCGGCTGGGATGGGAGGCCTCGGCCGGCTTCTGAGCGCCGTCCGGTGGCAGCAGGCGCGTGGCCAGAGGCACTGGAGCCTGCGCCCGACGTCTACGAGGGCGAGGCGTTCATGGGACCCTGGCGCTAGGACCTTGCGGGCAGTCGTCTTTCGCGAGTTCGGCGGACCCGATGTCCTGCACGTAGAAGAGCTTCCCACCCCGGTTCCTGGGCCGGGTGAGGTCCTCGTCCGCGTGCGTGCCGTCTCGATCAACCGTTCGTTCGACTTACGTGTGCGGGCGAATGAGGGCGGCTACGAACCCGTCCTGCCGGTCGTACCGGGGGTGGACCCGTCAGGTGTCGTAGATGCGGTTGGCTCAGGCGTGGACGAGCCGCGATCCGGCGATCGCGTCTATGTCCGGCCGAACGTGCCCTGCAGAGAGTGCGACGCCTGCCGTGCGGGCAACGCAGGGAGCTGCAAGCGCCGTCGCATGATCGGCGTCCACCGTTGGGGCGGCGCGGCGGAGCTCGTCGCGGTGCCGGCCGAGAACACTGTATCGATCCCTGAGGCTGTCTCCTTCGCCGAAGCCACGGTGGTTGGCCGCCACTTCCCGACCGCGTTTGCGCTGGCGTACCGAGCAAACCTGCAGTCGGGCGAGACGGTGCTGATCATGGGAGCAGCGGGAGCTCTGGGTAGCTGCGCGGTGCAGGTCGCGCGATCGCTGGGCGCGACGGTGATCGCAGCGGCGGGATCCGACGAGCGGGCGGCGTCGGCGATCCCGCTGGGCGCGCAGCATGCAATCAACTACCGCCGCCAGGATCTCGAGGCGGAGGTCCTGAGGTTGACCAATGGGCGCGGGGTGGAGGTCGTGTTCGAGAACATCGCCGATCCGACGTTGTGGCCGGGCGCGTTCAACAGCCTGGCGACGGGAGGGCGCTTAGTCACTGTGGGTGCGCACGGCGGCGGCACGGTGCCGCTGGACGTGCGGCGGCTGTACGGCCGGCGCCTGTCGGTGATGAGCGGACTCGGCGTCGAACGCGCCGAGGATCTGCCGAGGTCGCTGCACCTGATGGCGTGCGGCGAGTTCACGGTGCTAATCGACTCGACGCTCTCGCTGGGCCAGGCGGCCGAGGCGCATCGCCGGGTCGAGGACGGCCGGGCCCTGGGCAAGGTAATTCTGGACCCGTCGCTGCCGGATTGAGGCTAACGTTACCTATCCCCCTGGCCCCCTTCCCCGCGAGGGAAGGGGGAACAAGGCGTTGGCTGCGCTCATCAGGTCGTGAAATTCGTTTCTTCCAGGTTCCCTACTCAATAGGGATGGAAACGAATTCCAGGTGAGGGGTGACAGGTGGATGACTTGGGATTGGAGCACTCGAGAGGGGCAGGAGGTCCATGAGCATGGGCGGTCCCCTCATCGTCATTCCTGACGACTACCCGATCGTGTTCACGGGTCACCCTGCGCTGGAGCGGCTGCGCGCCGCCGCTGAGCTGCGAATCTACACAGATCTTCCCAGGACGCGGGAGGAGTTGTTGCGACGGCTCGATGGCGCGAGCATCGCGCTCGACCTGCGGTCCTCGACCGTCTTTGACGAGCCCGTGCTCGCGACGGTGTCGGAGCTGCGGCTGATCTCCGTCGTCGGCACGGGAACGGACAACATTGACCTCGCGGCGGCCGACCACTACGGCGTCGCCGTGTGCAACGCGCCCGGCGCCAATGCGCGCTCCGTAGCCGAGCACGCGATCGCGCTGATGCTTGCGATCGCGCGCCAGATTCCGCTCACCGATCGCGAGACGCGTGCTGGTGAGTGGCGGCACCACGAGGGCCCGGAGCTGGAAGGGAAGACGTTGGGCGTTATCGGCCTTGGCAACATCGGGCAGCAGGTGGCAAAGATCGGCAACGGCCTCGGCATGCGCGTTATCGCCTGGAGTTTCACCCGCGACGAGGAACGGGGGCGTGCCTGCGGCGCCGAATTAGTAGAGCGCAACGAGCTGCTGCGCTTGTCGGACGTAGTCAGCCTGAACATCCCCGCGACGCCAGAGAGTCGTGGAATGATCGGAGAGCGCGAGCTCTCGCAGATGAGGCGGGGCGCCATTTTGATCAACACGGCACGCGGCGCACTCGTCGACGAGGCGGCGCTGATCGAAGCGCTGCGCCGCGGGCAGCTTGCCGGGGCGGGCCTGGACGTGTTCGCCGAGGAGCCGCTGCCGAAGGAGAGCCCGCTGTTCCGGCTCGATAACGTGGTGCTGACGCCGCACGTCGGCTGGGTGACGCACGAGGCGAGCGAACGGCTGATCCAGATCCCGATCGACAACGCTCTCGCTTACCTCGCCGGCGAGCCGCGGAGTATCGTCAATCCGAAGGCGCTCAAGCACACGAAGCAGGGAGGCGGCGCTCGCCCTTCGACCGGCTGACGATGAGCGGGCTGGGAGGCGGTCCGCCGGGGATTTCCTCTATCTTTTGTGCATGGAAGACCGCCAGTCGGATCGGAT
>Ga0193751_1000476_pt1 | contig 31282 bp, 21 predicted proteins | sample L1c2metaG_FD_143050 | JGI IMG/M metagenome (GOLD analysis project Ga0193751, IMG submission 143050) | Soil microbial communities from a riparian zone of the East river system, Colorado, United States - L1c2 | ecosystem: Environmental > Terrestrial > Soil > Riparian zone | place: USA: East River...
GCTCGAGAGCGACACCCGCACGCTTGCGTTCGAGGCCGGCCGAAAGTATGGAGTTCGCGTCAACACTATCTCTGCGGGTCCTTTGGCATCGCGCGCGGCGAGCGCGATAGGAATCATTGAGAAGATGGTGGAGTATTGCGCCGGGAATTCGCCGCTTACGGATCCGCTGGAGGCGGAAGAGGTGGGCAATACCGCCGCATTCCTGTCCAGTCCACTCGCCAGTGGAATCACTGGCACGATTGTCTACGTGGACAAGGGTTACCACTCGATGGGGATGGCGATGCAGGACCTCCCTTCTCAGGTCTAACGACTTTACGGCTTTTTCTTAGCTGCTTCGGCGGCTCGCGCCCGCTCAATTCTGTGCCTGATCTCGAGGAGCTCGGTCGGTGAGTGACGCCCGGAGAGCCTCATGGTATTTCCTGTTGCAGGGTCTCTCCAAAGGATGGTTGTAACTCCGTTTGCAGTCTGCACCGCTGGAGCAGCAAGAGGTGCAACCGCAGGGGCTGCCTCAGGTCTGCGTTGAGCTTCCTGTGGTGCAGACAGCTTACTGGCTCCCTGTCTCCTCTGCCCAGCGACAGCAGCCGTGTCGCGTTGTACGGTAGTGGCACCAGTTACAACCACTGCGCCCAAAACCGGATTCGTTTCTTCGGCAAGTAGAACCGTGTCGCCGGGCGCCACCTCGTAGAGCGTGCGCTTTTCACCGAGCACACGCGGTGTACCAACGACTCGGGGCGGCGCCTCGATTGCGTCCATCGTCACACCACCCGCCACGCTGGGCGAGGCAGCAAACGGCGCGGGTACGCTCGATCCAATCCCGGGTGTCGGTGCCCCTGCAACGTTGTCCCGGAGATCTTCACGCGACTTGGCGGAGGTTGCTACTCTCCCCGGTTGATTAATCGCAGCCGGCGGAAGAATTGTCCGCTCGATAGTCGCAGCATTGCCTCCGCTACCGGTCGCCGTTGCCGCAGTCCCTCCGACTGTCGCCTGCGGTTTTTCGAATCTTCTGATCGGCGCTGCGTTTTGCGCTGTCGCGGACAGAGCAGTCTCGGGCGCAGGCATGATCGCGGCTGCTCTATTCATTTGTGGAGTGACTGTTCTGGCAGCTGAGGCTTGCACTCGCGTTCCGGTCCGCTCTCGAAGCACGACAAAACTTCCCAGCGCAACCACTAACACCGCTGCCGCCGCGCGCCATACCGCCCAGTTTCTTGCCTTTGCGCGGGGCACAGCCGGTACAACTCCCTTCGGGACATTGTCCAGCGAAGTGAGTATCCGCGACGATGCTGCAATGAATCCACGCGCCTCGGCGACAGCAGCCGCACATTGCGGGCACTCTTTGACGTGCGCCTCCACCCGCGCTGCTTCATCGGCGCTCAGCGCGCCGTCCAGCCAGGAATGAATCGTCCCTTCGTCAAGATGCTGCATTCTTCTCTCTCTCTTCTCGACTCTTCTGCAATGCCTCGTATGTCTCGACCAACCGGCGACGCGCACGCGAAAGCGTGGTGCCCACCGAGCCGGGCGAGAGCTGCAAGGCCTCAGCGATTTCGTCGTAGTCCAGCCCTTCTTCGCGCATCAACAGCGCGAGTCTGTCGCGTTCGGCGAGACCATCTACCGCCTTACGCGCCATCGCAGCTTCCTGAGCACGCTCGAGTGTTGTCTCCTCCGACTCGACCACGCTCTCACGCTCCTCTTCAGCCAACAATGCAAGATGCTTACGACGTCTCATGTCCTTCCTTGCCTCGTCCCGTACGAGATTGGTTGCAACCGCGAACAGCCACGCTCGTTCGTTCTGTATCGACGTCTGCCTCACCGCGCGCACGAATGTCTCCTGCGCCACTTCCTCCGCCCAGTCGCGATCTCCCAGACGACGCGTCAGATATCTTACCAACGCGTCGTTGTAGGTACGGAAGAGTCGGTCGACGTCGGTCACTCGATTACCAGTCGTTCCGTATCAGAGCGATTTCGCCATCAGTGAGCTGCTCTTTGCCGGCCGGTGTTAGCTCGATTGCCATGCTGCGACCAGCAACGATTGCCTGCTCACCAACCGTGAATGCCTCGCGCAGGTCTGGTTGCAGCTCGAGCAGCTTGAAGTAAGCGTCGGAGAACGGCTTCACGCGCAATACAGTGCCCGAGTTCTTGTATCGCACGTCCGTCCACACGCCGTCGCGCAGAACGAAAGTAGCGTTCCCCGCTCTCCGCACGTGCGAGTCGTCTCTCAAGGCAGAAACCGCGTCCGCCGCCGCCATGTTCGTGACCGAGCGTTGTGCGGATGCCGCCTTCGCCGCTTCAAATTGGACGCTTGCTGGAGCTCGCACTGCGGATCCCAATCCGGTGGTTACGACGCTATTCAGCTGTCCTCCTTGAGCTCCTAGCACTTGACCCCTGCTCATCCCCGGCTCGACCACCAGATACGATGAAAACTCGGTCGGAATTCCGAAACGCTCGCCCAGATCGCGGATCTCGTCGTTGATCTCCTGCGATCCGCCGTGCTTCCGCTTTTCCGCGCTCAGATATCCCACGCGCTGAGTAGCCCACAGTCGCGCCACAAACGGATTCTCGCGCGATCGATCGGGAAAGAAAACCCTGCTGCTCCAGCTCACGGGACCGCTGGTTGTCTGACCGTCGAAGCGCACAACTGCATTTCCGCTCCCGTCGTAGCGCGCCAGTATCACAAGATCCTCACCGGCAAATATGTCCACCGGTCCAGATGGGTGCATCTTCAACAGTCGTACGCCGTCGGCGTGCACGCGCACATCAGTAACGAGCGGACTCGTAAGACGGCTCGCGACGATACCAACCGCGCGCTCGACTGACTCTTCCGGGCGCACGAAGCTCGCGGTGCCACGGCCCTCTAGTGCCAGCTGCTCGATCAACGACACGTTGAGATCGGCACCTACACCAAAGGTGAATACTCTTCGCGATCCGCGCTCCTTTGCGACGTTCGACGCGATCACCGAGGCATCGCGTTCACCGACAGTCGGTTGCCCGTCCGTCAGAAACAGCACGATGGCCAGCCTTCCCGGTTGAACGGGAGAGGAAAGAGCCTCTTCCAACGCTCCCGAGATATTTGTGGATCCCTGCGCATCTAGCTGATCGAGATACTGCTCCGCCGCGCGCAGGTTTTCCCGGGTGGCAGTCGAGAATTCGTCGCGAAACGTTCGCACGTCACTCGAGAAGTCGATCAGCCTGAAACGATCCATCGGCGAGAGCGTGCGCAAAATCTGTTTCCCGGCGGCTCGCGCTTGTTCGATTTTCTCGCCACTCATCGATCCTGACACGTCGATCACGAATGTCAGATCGCGGGGTACGGCACGAGGGCGAACAGCAGGCGGCGACAGCGTGATCAATGCAAACCCGTCGTCATTGCCGGGTGCGTTCGCGAGCATCGTTATGGCCGCGCTGGTCGAGCGCCGGACTGGGATAAGGAGCGTGACCTCTCCACGCGCGTCCCTTACCTCAAACCGGCGCATCGACCCGCGTCTGCTCGACGCAAATGAATTGTCGCCAGAACCATCGTCGGAACCGTACGAGCTGTAACCCTGCTCGAAGATCGAATGCGTCGGGGAATACGCCGTCCCATACATTGGATCGCTCGGATACGTCAGCACGAAAGACGAGCGCCCTTCCTGCTGTAGATTCGTGCCCCACTGATTTGCGGCCACTCCACGGAAATAATCGACGCGCAGGGCATCGCCCTCACGCTCGGCGACGGTCTGAAAGCGAACTACCACTTTTTTCTCTTCGCTCGGCGCGATCGGAAAGATACGCGCGCGCAATAGTCCGTACCCCATCCACTCGAGGAGCGCGGGATCACGCTGGCGCCGGACGATCTCTTCATAGATCGCGCGCGCTCGGTCGGCATTCATAGTCTCGCCCGAAACCATCTCGCCGTTGATCGAAAGCTTGAGATCCTGAAACGCGGCGCCCTTCGGCAATGGAAACATGAAATCGGCTTCGCCGACTCGGCTCCCGCGATTCACAAATGTCTCGGTGATCTCGTAGCGCAGAACACGGTCGACCAGCTCCACGCGAACATCGCTGCTCTGGCGAAAGATGGCCGGACTCTGAATAATGCACGCCGGCATTGCACACGGCGCTCCCCTCGCGCACGGCGGCGGCTGGCACGGCCATGGGCGATCCACAATTTGCGCTGAAGCGACTGTAGGAAGAAGAAACAAAGTGAGCGAGATAAATGAGCGCATGAGACACCAGTAGAAAGGGGTTCTACTGTGGGACGTGCCTCGCGACTTTACTTACACACGCTCCAGTCGCTTTGGTGTTTTGCCGGGCGCCGAATGGCGGTAGAGCGACCTAACTCGCTCTAGGCTTCTTCTTTCGCCGGCGCCTTTGGGTGTCGCGTCGCTCGTCGACTCTCACCTCGAGTAATCTCTGATCCGCCCGGACCATCGTCTCCTCAAAGCTTTCGCCGCTCATACGCGCGGCCCAGCCCATTGAAAATGGAACTGGCGCCGACGCCGGAGCCGCCGCGCGCAAGCGGGCCGCTACGTGCTCCGTCTGATCATCTCCGGAGTCACATAGAACGACCAGGAATTCGTCGCCGCCAACTCGCACCACCGCTTCTTCGGCACGAACATGACGCATTAGAAACCGCGCCATCTTCACGAGTACGCTGTCGCCCTCCGCGTGACCGTTGCTGTCGTTGTATTGCTTGAAGTGATCGATGTCGAGATAGATGCAGCCCCACTCACCTTTTGGTTGCGCCTCGCACTGCCGAGTGACCGTGTTGAGGTAGCGGCGATTGTAGCAGCCGGTGAGCGGATCCCGGATGCTGAGCTCGAGGAGCTGTGTCTGCAGCTCCTTACGCTGTGTGATGTCGACCAGGATTCCGTGGCAGTACTTCTCACCCGTCTTTGGATCGACGGACAGAAACGCGCTGTCGACCACCGTCCTTACTTCTCCATCGCGGCGCGTCACCTGAAATTCGACATCTCGCACCGAGCCGTCACGCTCGAGTTGGGCCATTTCTCGCTCCCTAACTTCAGGCTTCACGAAATCGCTCGTGCGAAATCCCCTCAGCTCCTTTAGCGACTCGACGCCGAACATCTCCAGAAACGCCGGGTTCGCGTCGACGATCTCACCCTCCAGCGTCGTGATGTAAATTCCTTCCTTGAGGCGTAAGCTCAGCTCGCTGAGCGTGCTCGGGTCGCTCAGACTGCGAAAACGTTTTGTTTTTGGCTTTCTTGAGGACTTGAGACGACTCACATCAACGCCCCAACGGACGGCATGTCCGTTGCTTCAATGGAAGGGTAAAGATTGGAGATATTATGCCATCCAGGCGGGAGCAGGAACAAGGTACGAGACCGCGTACGAGCACCGATCAGCGCGAGACTCCCAACAGAAGCTAAGCAAGAATCGATTCTATGAGTTTCCGCACCGCCGGTATTCATCACGTCACCGGTATCGCGAGTAATCCGCAGCGGAATCTCGACTTCTACGCCGGCACGCTCGGACTGAGGCTCGTCAAGCGCACTGTAAACTTCGATGATCCGACGACGTATCACTTTTACTTCGGCGACGATCAGGGCAATCCGGGAAGCATCCTCACTTTCTTCCCTTGGCCTGATGCGCGACGCGGCAGACAGGGTGGCGGGCAGGTCGCCGTCACGTCGTTCACGATACTTCCGAGCTCCGTCGGCTTCTGGATAGAAAGGCTGATCAAGAAGCGAGTGGAGTTCGAGCAGCCAGTGGCTCGCTATGAGGACGAGCGAGTCATTGCCTTCAAGGATCACGAAGGATTCATGGGTGAGCTCGTTGCGCATCCCGCCGCCGATGCTGACATCGGATGGTCGGGCGGCGGCGTTCCCGCCGAGCACGCAATCCGCGGGATCTACTCAGTCACGCTGTGGCTCGATGCGAACGAGCTGACCGGCCAGCTTCTAACTAACACGCTCGGCTTCAGACTCATACGCGAACAAGGGAGCATCTTCCGCTACGCGGCGGGAGATGGAGGCCCAGGGTCGATCGTCGATCTCCGTTGCGTTCCTGGAATTTGGAGTGGAGTAATGGGAGCGGGAACGGTGCACCATGTCGCCTTCCGCGCGTCCAGCGAAACCGAGCAGATGCAGCTCCGGCCAGAGCTGGCGGCCCTCGGCTACAACGTCACGCCCCAACTGGATCGCGATTACTTCAAGTCCATTTATTTCCGTGAGCCCGGTGGCGTTTTGTTCGAAATTGCGACCGACGGTCCCGGATTCGCAGTCGATGAGCCTGTAGACGCCCTCGGCCAATCGCTGAAGCTTCCGGAGTGGCTGGAGCCACGGCGCTTTGAGATCGAGGCGCTGTTGCCCAACATTCACACGCCGCTCGAGTTGCGTGGTCCCAACGCATGAGTGACAATCTCGGCTTCATTCACCGCTTCGTTCCAGCGGACGATCCAGCTTCGGCAGAAACGTTGGTCGTTCTCCACGGAACGGGTGGAGATGAAAATGATCTCGTTGGGATCGGACAGGCCATTGCTCCAGGCGCTGCGATCCTCAGCCCGCGTGGCAAGGTTCTGGAGAATGGAGCACCCCGCTTCTTCAAGAGATTGGCCGAAGGCGTGTTCGATCCCAACGAAGTACGAGCGCGAGGCGAAGAGCTGTCGCGTTTCATTCGTGCCGCTGTGGCCAAGTACGGGCTGGATCCGGCTCGCGTATTCGCATTCGGATATTCCAACGGGGCAAATGCTGCATCGACAGCCATGTTCATCGATCCAGGTCTGTTCCAGGGTGCGATTCTTTTTCGCCCGATGCTCGTATTCGAGCCCGATGATCCCCCTGACCTGAGTGGGTCGAGTGTATTGATCTCCGCGGGAAGAACGGATCCGATCGTGCCGACGAACAGTGTGGACCGACTCGTCGAGCTGCTCAAATCGTCGCGCGCCGAGGTGACACTCAAATGGCAGCTGGCGGGGCACAACCTCGCGCCAAGTGAAGTACGCGAAGCCGCCGATTGGCTCGCACTACAACGCGCTCGGGTATGAGCTAGCTTGTAAATTACGCTCTCGTCAGGCCGGCCGCTATTCGATGCCCGCACATTCACCACCTATGACGCACTTAGCCTTCTAATGTCAGAGCCCACCGACACCGTGACTGCTCCTCGCTCGTCACCGCCGCCTTCATCCCCATCGGGTCAATCGCTCGAGAACCTCTGTATCAACGCGATCAGAGTTCTCGCCATGGACGCTGTACAAAAGGCCGACTCGGGACACCCAGGCACTCCGATGGCGCTTGCGCCCCTCGCCTATGTGCTCTGGACGCAGCACCTTCACTACAACCCGAGTGACCCTGCGTGGCTCAACCGCGATCGCTTCGTGCTGTCCGCAGGCCACGCGTCGATGTTGTTGTACAGCGTGCTCTATCTGACGGGCTACGATCTGACGCTCGACGATATCAAACAGTTCAGACAGTGGGAGAGCAAAACTCCAGGCCATCCCGAGCTGGGCTACACCCCCGGCGTGGAGACGACCACCGGACCACTCGGTCAGGGCATAGGTAATTCAGTCGGCATGGCGGTTGGACAAGCACACATGGCGGCGGTGTTCAACCGCGATCAGAAAATCTTCGATCACAACGTCTATTTCATCGCCAGTGATGGCGACATGATGGAAGGCGTGTCGCACGAAGCAGCTTCGTTCGCGGGTCACGCGAAGCTCGGCAAATTGATCGGCTTCTACGACGACAACCACATTACGATTGAAGGCGACACCGCGCTCACCTTCAGCGACGATACCGCCGCGCGATTCGATGCCTACGGCTGGCACACCCAGCACGTCGCTGACGTGAACGATCTGGCCGCGCTGAACCGCGCTATCGATGCCGCGAAAGCCGAGACTTCGAGACCATCCCTGATCGTAGTGCGGTCTCACATCGGTTACGGAAGCCCGAATAAGCACGACACCGCCGAAGCACACGGGTCTGCTTTGGGCGTCGACGAGATAAAGCTCACGAAGCAGGCGCTTGGATATCCGTCACAGGAACCGTTCTACGTAGCGCCAGAAGCATTGCGCTATTGGCGTGAAGCAGGGACAAAACGGGCGCGAGCTCAGGACGAGTGGAAAAAAACCTACGATGCTTACAAAGCGGCGAATCCCGGGCTCGAGAAGGAGCTGCAGCGCCGGCTTCGCGGCGACCTTCCCGATGGCTGGGAAGATTCTCTTCCGGTCTTCACTGCGAAAGATGGAAATGTCGCAAGTCGCGCCGCGTCGGGAGCCGTAATCAACGCTATCGCGAAGAAGATTCCCGAGCTGATTGGGGGCTCTGCTGATCTCGCCAGCTCGACGAATACCATCATCAAGGGCGAGCCAAGCTTTTCGGCTGAGACCTACGCCGGTCGCAATTTCCATTTCGGAATTCGCGAGCATGGAATGGGATCCATCATGAATGGCATGTCGCTCACCGGCGGGATCATCCCATACGGCGCGACGTTTCTGATTTTCTCCGATTACATGCGCCCCCCAGTGAGGCTCGCGTGCATCATGGGTCGGCACGTCATCTACGTTTACACGCACGATTCGATAGGACTCGGCGAAGACGGCCCGACGCATCAGCCGATTGAGCAGTTGAGCGCGCTACGTGCTATTCCCAAAATGACGGTGATCAGACCCGCCGATGCGTCGGAGACGACGGAAGCCTGGCGTGCTGCACTCAAGCACAATGGACCTGTCGCTCTGGTTCTCACTCGGCAAAAGCTTTCTTTCATCGACAGAGCGAAGTACGCGTCCGCGAGCGGGCTGGCACGCGGGGCTTACGTGCTTGCCGATGCTCCTGGTGGCGCTCCGGAGATCGTACTTATGTCGAGCGGATCCGAAGTTGGGCTGGTGCTCGACGCCCAGAAGAAGCTCGAAGCCGATGGCATCCGAGCACGCGCGGTAAGTATGCCGAGTATGGAAATGTTTGCGCGGCAGGATCAAGCTTACCGAGACACTGTGCTGCCAAAGGGAGTCAAGCGCATCGCCATAGAGGCGGCACATCCGATGTCGTGGTACCGCTGGGTGGGGGACAACGGAGTGGTCCTGGGTCTCGAGCGATTCGGTGCCTCTGCGCCGGCGGCAACGATCTACACACACCTCGGCATCACCGTCGATCACATGGTTCAGACAGCGAAAAAGCTCGTGGGAAAATGACATCGTGAACGGCGACGAGCCGACCCTCCGCGACATCAGCGTCACCCTCAATCCCGATACGCCGGAATGGCCTGGCGACACCCCATTCACTTGTGGCTGGGCGTCGCTGATGGGTGCAGGCGCGAGCGTAAATGTCTCCACATTTACCTCCAGCCCCCACGTTGGCACCCACGCCGACGCTCCCCTTCACATCGGAGAAGGACTGTCGGGCTCGCATGAGTTGTCGCTCGATGCCTTCTACGGACCAGCGATAGTCGTAGACGTCTCGAGTCTCAGCAAGGAGATCGAGATCGAGGACCTGGAGAAAATCCAGTCACTTCCGTTCGTCGAGCGTCTTCTTTTGCGTACTGGCCGTACTATCGCCAGCGGTGCTTTCCCGGAAGACTGGCCGACCTTATCCGAGATCTGCGTCCGTACGCTGCTTGGTCGAGGACTGCGACTCCTTGGTGTCGACTCACCTTCGGTTGATCAGAGAGACAGCAAGAATCTCCCGGTGCATCACATGCTCTTCGGGTCCAACGCGTCGATACTCGAAAATCTGGATCTGCGCAGAGTTAACCCAACGATGTACGAGCTGATGGCATTTCCGCTCAAGCTGATGGCACTCGATGCTGCTCCGGTTCGTGCCGTGCTCAGACAGATCGTCAGGTAGCGAACAGGCCGTGGATACATCGATGACGCGCGCCTTGAATCGGCCCGCGACTGAGCGACGATGTCATCGACATTCAAGCTGACTCTATGGCTTTCGAATACCTCTAGTCATGCTCAGACGTCTGCTCATCGCCTCCACTGTGTTGGTAACGTTGGCTTTCTTCGTCGGGGCGCAGCAGCAACGTCACTCCAAGCGCACCAGCAAATCATCCCGGACTCACAACCGTCGCACCAGGAAACCAACGCTTCCGCCCGTTACCTCGTTCGTAACTGACTCGGGAGGAAAGGAGCTGATCGTTCGGCTGCTAAGCGTCGGTCAGGGCGACGCGACGTACATCAGAAACGGATCGAGCAGGGTGATCATCGATGGCGGGCCGGACCCGGTTCTGTTCGGCAGATACCTCGATTCGTTGAATCTCAATAATTCGACGATCGATATCGTCATTCTCTCTCACCAGCACCTCGATCACTACAGCGGCCTGCGAGAGCTGTTCAGGACATCGCGTCATATCCACGTTCGCTATTTCTTCGAGAACAAAGATCCTGCGACAGCCGTGACCCTCGCGGTGCTGCGCGATTCGATTCTTTCTCGCATGGATAAGGACAGTCTGGTTTACCGCGATACCGACGACCCGTGCTCTAATGGGCGAGCTGTCTGCACGATCACAATGACGGGCGGAGGCAAATTACATATCATGGCGCCGATGCCGCACGGTGACGGGCCCAACAATAGGTCGACACCCGTAAAGCTCATTGGACCTGATTCCGCGTCCTTCTCAATGTGGCTGGCCGGAGATGCGGAGCACGAGGAAATCGCGTGGTTCGAGAGCGCGGGCTACAACACAAATCCCGGAATGCGTGTCAATGTTCTGAAGGCCGACCACCACGGCAGCTGCAATGGCGTAACTGCGCGGTACCTCGCGCTGACAAAACCTGAGTGGGCTGTTGTGTCAGTCGGCGCGCGCAACGACTACGGTCACATGCACGCGCAGGCCAAAGCGATCTATAGACGCGCCGGTGTTCCCTGGTACCGAACCGACCAGAACGGTACGATCACCATTCGATCACCCGGGGTTCCGGGCGGGAGATTTACGATTGCTTCCGAGCACTCCGGTAGTGATCTGAACGGACCAGGTGATCGAACATCCGGACAGGAAAAATGCACTGAACTGGCAAGCGTTTCTTCAAGACGCGACTTAGAGCTGAATGTCTCCGCCCCGATCGCTTTTTGATTTCCTGGAGACCTGTTTCTCGGAACGATCGAGCGCCTTTTTCTTTGCTTCGGGATCCGTCTCGATGAGCAGCGTTGATTTTCCTTGTGTTCTGTCGTGAGTTACTGACAGTACATCTCCTTCCTTGACGCCTTCCGGCAGCATCCATTCCGGAATTGGCGTAACCGTCCGGCCGTCAACCTCGATCGACGCGGACCCGTCTTCGATAACGTCGACTATCCACGTGTGCTTGGAATGTTTTTTCATCAGCTGTCCCTCGCGCGTTCTGAATCCCGATTGTTTCTAGAGTAGCACATGGCATGTCCTATGCGCCATTGGCCGCGCTTCCCGCGCCGATTCACGCGCGCCAACCCTCGCACGAGACCAACTATGCAGAGCGACTCAGGTCACACGACCTCCGTCTGGATGGATATTACCGAAGTCCCGCAATTTCAGTCGCTCTCTCAGGATGTTCGAGCGAATGTTTGCGTAGTTGGTGCCGGAATCGCGGGCATGACTACCGCTTACCTTCTCGCGCGAGCCGGTCGCGCCGTGGTGCTCATAGATGATGGCCCGATCGGGGGCGGCGAAACCAGTCGCACTACAGCTCATCTCACAGCCGCACTGGACGACCGCTACTACAACATTGCTCGTCTGCACGGCGAAGAGGGCGCTCGCATTGCCGCCGAGAGCCACATGTCGGCGATCCACCGCATCGAGACGATCGCCTCGATGGAAGACATCGATTGTGACTTCGAGCGAGTCGAAGGCTATCTCTTCCTCGGTGGCGACAGCAAGCGGAAAGAGCTCGAGCAGGAGCTCGAAGCGACACACCGCGCGGGAATAAACGACACGCAGCTCGTCGATCGAATTCCCTTCAGCTTCTGGGACAGCGGGTCCGCACTTCGCTTCCCGCGTCAGGCAACTTTTCACCCGCTCAAATATCTGAAGGGTCTGGCACGCGCGATCCTGCGTGACGGCGGAAAGATCTACTCGGGCGTCCACGCAACCAAGATCGAAGACGGAGAGCCTGCTCGCGTCACGACGAGCGATGGACACGTCATTAGCGCCGACAACGTCGTGGTCTGCACCAATACTCCCGTCAACGATTGGCTCATCATCCACAGCAAGCAGGCGGCATATCGCACTTACGTCATCGGTGCTCGTGTGCCTCGCGGTTCGATTCCGCACGGCCTCTACTGGGATACACCAGATCCTTACCACTACATCAGGCTGCAGGAAGCAGAGGATCGCTCAGGACGCGAGCTCGACTACGAGATTCTTATCGTCGGCGGAGAGGACCACAAAACCGGTCAGGCCCACGACATGGACGAGCGGTTCACGCGCCTCGAACAATGGACCCGCGAACGATTTCCAATGATCGAGAGCGTGGAGTACCGCTGGTCAGGTCAGGTGATGGAGCCGGTCGACTATATGGCGTACATCGGCAAGAATCCCGGTGGCGACGAGCACATCTACATCGCGACGGGTGATTCTGGAAACGGCATGACGCACGGAACGATCGCCGGCATCATTCTGAACGAGCTCGTTCAGGGCAGAAAGCATCAGTGGGCAAAGCTCTACGATCCGTCTCGGGTCAGAGTGCGCGCGACACCGGAGTACGTGAAAGAGAACCTAAACGTCGCGGAGCAATACAAGGATTGGTTCACCACCGGCGATGGCGGCGATGTCGCGAACATCAAGCCGGGCGAAGGAGCAGTGCTGGGCCGCGGACGTGGGAAGATTGCCGTCTATCGCGATGAGCGCGGCAACATCCACCAGCACTCAGCGGTGTGCACCCACCTCTACTGCATCGTCAACTGGAACGCCACCGAAAAAACGTGGGACTGTCCATGCCATGGATCGAGGTTCGATCCATACGGCAAAGTCGTCAATGGTCCCGCTATCGTCGGGCTTTCTCCTGTTGGCTCGGAGTCGAAGAAGGAGGAAGAGAAGAAGAGACCGAGGAAGAAGGCCGAAGCAAAGCGGTGACATTGTACGTCATGCCGTCGTCGACGAGTGGGATTCCGTTCTCCGCTGGCTTGCCGTCCACTGTCAGCTGAGTGATTCCTCGTTCCAACCCACTCGGATTCTCGACCTTGATTGCGTACGTCGATGATCTGAAGCGGTATTCCATCGTAAACTCCTTCCAGCTCGCCGGAATGCACGGCTCGATGAACAGAAGCTCGCCGCGCTGCTGAAAGCCGAGTATCGCTTCGAGAGCTGTGCGATACATCCAGCTCGCCGAGCCTGTGTACCATGTCCAGCCTCCACGGCCCAGGTGACCTTTCGCAGTGTACACATCGGCAGCCACCACATAGGGCTCGACCTTGTAGATGTCCACTGCTTCCGCGCTGTTGGCGTGCGTTATCGGATTGAGCATCTGGAAAAGTTCTAGCGCACGATTCCCTTCGCCCTGTAGCGCCGTTGCCAGCACAGCCCACAGCGCCGCATGGGTGTACTGCGCGCCATTCTCACGCACACCTGGCAGGTAACCCTGGATGTATCCGGGATCGTGCGTTGTCTTGTCGAATGGTGGCGTGAGCAGAAGAATGATCCGCGCATCTTCGCGAACGAGATACTTGTTGAGCGATTGCATCGCCATTCGCGTATGTTCGGGCTTGCCCGCGCCGGAAATCACGCTCCAGCTTTGAGCAATCGAGTCGATCTTGCACTCGTCGCTCGTCCGCGAGCCGAGCGGAGAGCCATCGTCGAAGTACGCCCGACGATACCATTCTCCATCCCACGCCGACCGCTCCACAGCGTCCGCGTAGTCGTTCGCTTTGGCGATTAGCTCGTCACGCACCGGCGTGTCTCCTCTCCGCTCGGCATGCGTCGAGAACTTGCGGAGCGTCGCGATCAGGAACCAGGCGAGCCACACGCTCTCTCCCTTCCCTTCGATGCCCACGCGATTCATTCCGTCGTTCCAGTCTCCGCTGCCGATCAGCGGCAGGCCGTGAACTCCCTTGGTACACGCCCGTCTCAGTGCCCGGACACAGTGGTCGTAGATATTGCCGACTTCTCCCGACTCCTTGGGTAAATCGTAGATCTCATGCTCATCGGGCCCGAGAGGACGCATCGTCAGGTACGGCACTTCGACGTCGAAGATCCCCCGATCGCATGCGATGTTCACGTAGTGATCGATGACGTAAGGAAGCCATACGAGATCGTCGGAGAACCGCGTCCGCACTCCGCGGCCGCTGTGCGGATGCCACCAGTGCTGCACGTCGCCTTCTACGAACTGCCGTGATGACGCCCGGATAATGTGATCTCTCGCGATCAGCGGCTCGGAATAGACGAAAGCCATCACGTCCTGAAGCTGATCACGGAATCCGAACGCACCGCTCGACTGATAGAGCGCGGAACGCGCCCACATCCGGCAGGACAGAGCCTGATAGAGCGCCCACCGATTGACCATCAGGTCGAATGTAGGTTCGGGTGTTTTCACACGGATCGTTGAAAGCCTCCGCTCCCAGATCTCGACGTTCGTATCCACGGCCTGACGCGCCGCTGCGGGCAGGCGAAGGCGCGAGATCATCTCCCGTGCGGCCTCCTCACCTGTCGCCGCACCCAATAGCATCACGATGTCACGTGATTCACCTGGTTCAATGGTGACACTCACCTGCATCGCGCAGCACGGATCTATCGTGGCGCCAATTGCGCCCGACAATCCCGCTCGTTCCAGCGCCGCCGGGCTCGAGATCGTGCCGTTCCTTCCCAGAAATTCGCGACGGTCCGCCGTGTAGTAGGCGACGCGCTCGCTGAGTGAAGCGAATGCGACAATTTCAGCAAACTCCGCATCGAAATAATTGCGCGCGAACATCGATTGTGTGCTCTCATCGAAGCTCGTGCGGACCTGGTACTGTGTCTGCTCTCGCGACACGCCGAGCACCCACTCGACGTACCAGGTGAGCGTGAGTTTTCTTCGCGTCTTGCCTTCATTGCGGAGCGTCAGCACGCTGATCTTCACCGGATCGTTTTGATCCACCCCAAGCCTGAGGGAGCTCGCGAGTCCCTTGTGCGTATGATCAAAAACGGAGTAGCCCGCGCCATGCCGCACGCGATATGGTGTCGGCTCACGGATCGGACACGGCGTTGCCGTCCAGAGATCGCCGTTGCCATCGTCGCGGAGAAACACACAGTCGCTCGAAGGATCCCGCACGGGATCGTTGTGCCACGGCGTGATGCGATAGAAAAAGCTGTTGGTCGCCCAGGTTACTCCGCTGCCTCCTTCGCTCACGCAGAATCCAGCGCTCGGATTCCCTACGACGTTGATCCACGGCGCCGGCGGAAGATCGCTTCCCGTCAGGTGTATCTCGTACTCTCCGTTCTCGGTGAAGCCGCCGAGCCCGTTAAAGGACTGCAGTCCGGTACCGGGGTCGGCGGTCTCCGCGTGGATCGGCACAGCTCCAAGCGGGACGATGTCACGGTTCATGATCTCCAGCTTGGGCGGATACCTGTCCTCCACCCCCGGGAACTCGAGGAAGTTTCCGAGACCAAGCCCATCGCAGTTCACCTGCACTCGCGCCATTGCCTGGAGAAGGGTTATCTCCTCGGGCTTTATCAGATCGGTTCGCCTGATGAACACGCCACCTGGCCGATCGAGCAATCCGGCTTCGCTTGACGCTATCGTCGTAGCCAGTAGCTCATCGCTCAGCTCCTGCATGTACGTCGCGGGATGCATGTTCAGTATCACGAGGTCACAGCTGATTCCCTTCAGCCGCCAGTAGTGGTGAGTTCTCAGCAGCTGTCTGATACTCGGCATTCCTACCGAGCTCTCGATCGTCGCCAACAGAATCGGCCAATCGCCGGAGATTCCGAGCGCCCACAACGCTTGCTGGCCGAGTTTGTTCTCTTCCACCGCGCTTTGCGCCGGCCTGAATCCTGGGTGCGGGAACATCAGGTGTCCCGCAAGATCCTGATAGAGAGCCGCGTCGGCGGGTGCGATTCCCAAATCACGTAGCTCAGCTTGCGCCTGCGCCCACGAAAGATCGAGCGCGCGTCGGGCGCTGTACGGATCGTGGTAGAGATCTGCCAGCTCAATGGCACGTTCCTTTTGTTCGGTGACGAATGTCGTGAATGCCACGTTCGCAGACGCGCCGGCCGGAATGAGAACACGCACTCGCAGCGAAAAAATTGGATCGAGCACCGCCCCCACGGTTCCACTCAGCTCGGCTCCTTCATCCAGCGCCGAAGCATTTCTCACCGATCGGCCTCTCCCGACGAACTTTGCGCGATCCGTCTCACACGTCACGCTCCCCACAGCTTCCGGCCCGACCGCGACAACGTGCGCGCACCAGATCGACGCTTCCGTCGCCGAGCGTGGGCGTCGCGTCGCTAATAGCGCTGCGTTCGCCTCCAGAAATTCCGTCTGCACGAAGAGATTCTGGAACGCGGGGTGTGCGCGATCCGCATCTGGCGGAGCAAGCACTACTTCCGAGTAACTCGTCAGCTCGATCTCGCGAGGCTGAAGCGATCTGTTCGTCAGAATCACCCTTCTCACTTCTGCCGCGTCGTCGGACGCTACGGCTATCTCTGTCACCGTATCGATGTCGCCATCGCGTCTAATGAACGTGATCCGGTCGCTGGCGAACAACACGCGATACCACTGTGGCTCTGTTCCCGATGGTTGGTGCGCCGTCGACCATACGTGGCCGGTGCTCAAGTCCTTCACGTAGCACCATTGCCCGTAGTTGTCGCGGGTCGAATCGTGGCGCCAGCGCGTTACAGCCAGGTTTCCGTAACGACTGAAGCCGCCGCCTGCATTCGTGATCAGAGTCGTATACGGCACGTTGCCGAGTATTCCGACGACCGGCTGCGGCGTGTGCGGCGTTTCAATCTCGCGCACCGCTGGCTTCTCCGTCTCGCTCGGCACCCGCGCGGCATCGGTGCCCGACACATCCTGCATCGTCAGACGCCGCGGGATCCTCTCCTGCAGCACCAGCTCCGCAGAGCGTACCAGCGGATCCGTATGGAAGCGACGCGGCCAGATCTGCCGGTTCAGCGCATTGTCGAGCGCGACGATGCTCATTCCGATATGGTGCGCCATGTACGTGCACACGATCGTCTTTCGCGAGCCTGGAGACGGCCGGGTGTAGTCCAGTGCGTCGCGGAATCCAAACGGCCCGAGTGCGCCCTCTGCTTCGAGAGTCGTCAGATTTTTGAGAGATTGCTTCGGCTCGACGATCATCGCCAACAGTGTAGCGTACGGGGCGACTACGAGCTCCTTGCTCAGACCGCGTTTGAGCGCGAGGTCGGGCACCCCAAACCCGCGATACTGGTAAGTGTGCGAGCGATCTCTGACTGCGTACGCCGACTCCGACACTCCCCACGGCACGCCACGCTCAGCGCCGTACGCGATCTGTCGCTTGACGCATCCCTTGTGCGTCTGATCCAGCAACGTAAAGGGAAAAGTCTGCATCACCAGCGCGGGCATCAGATACTCGAACATGCTCCCGCTCCACGAGAGCAGCGTGCGAGTTCCGGCGGCAGCAGTCAGTGATCGACCGAGGCGGAACCAGTGATCGACCGATACATCGTCCTTGGCCACCGCCATGAACGACGCGAGCCTCGACTCCGAGGCGAGCAAATCGTAGTACGAGTTGTCGACAGTATTGCTGCCGATGTGATACCCGATTGTGAAGAGCTTTCGCTTCTCGTCGTACAGAAAGCGAAAATCCATCTCCACGGCATAGGCATGAGCCCGCTCGGCGATTGCTTTGAGGCGCTTGGCATCGGGCTCCGGACAGGTTGCGTCCTTCAGCATCTCGTAACAAGCCTGCTTCAGCGCGATCAGGTGTCCGGAAAAATTTCCGCTGTCCACCGTCGAGACGTACGCCGGCTCGAGCACCCGTAACTCGCTCAGATCGTACCAGTTGAAAAAATGTCCGTGGAAACGCCGCATTCGCTCGAGCGATCGAAACACTTTCTCTACCCGGTCGATCATGTCCGAGCGAGTGATGAACCCTAGATCGGCGGCGCTGACGGTGGACAGAAGCTGGAGACCGATGTTCGTCGGCGACGTGCGGAGAGCCAGAATTGGCTCGGGGTCTTCCTGAAAGTTGTCCGGCGCGAGCCAATGTGTTTCTTCGGTGACGAACTTCTCGAAATATTCCCAGTGCAGCTTCGCGTAGCGCACCGATGCCAGTCGCTCGGCGTCAGTGAGGTGGACTTCGCCGAGAATGGCTGATCGGCTCAGAGCAGATGCGATGCTCGGACTCGCCAGCCAGGCCAGGATCAGCGGCAGCGTTCCCATGACGAACAGGAACCGATCGTTCGAGCTGGAAGCCCTCCCGATTGTAACGTGCAGTCCCACCGCAACACCGAGCGCGAGACAGAGCGCCGTCACCGGCCACATCTTGCGCCAGATCTCGAGCTGAGATCCCATGCCCATTGAGCGCTCGACCTGCGATGCCGTTTGCCACTCGAGCAGCTTGCGGTGACTGATGAACAGTCGATAGAGCGTGCGACCAATGGCGTCGGCTGATACCACGGCCTGGTGGGGAAGAAAAACCACCGCTAGCAGGAACTGCTGAATGTTGGTTACCGCATCGCGGCCAACGGCTAGGTAGTACGCGAGCCAGGATTGATCGCGCGGTGGACGCGCTAGCGAGATCGCGAGCGAGAACAGCCACGGAAACGCGATTGCCGCCAGCACGAGCGCGGTCCATCCGACAGCAGACCGCGGTAGCAACGCCCAGCCAAGAACGAGAGTCGCAACCTGCGCGATCTCGACGAGGCTGCGTCGCAGATTGTCGAAGATCTTCCACCGCGAGATAGCGGAGAGTCGATTCGGCTCCGCGCCGTCGGGCCCCGGCACTGTTCCCTTCAGCCATCCCAGCAGTTGCCAGTCGCCGCGAATCCAGCGGTGCTTCCGGCGTGTGAAGGTCAGGTAGCGCGCTGGATAGTCGTCGTATACCTCGATGTCCGTCGCCAGCCCCGCGCGCGCCCACGTCCCTTCAATCAGGTCGTGACTGAGTAGAGTGTTCTCGGGAAATCTCCCGTGAGTAGCATCTTCGAAAGCATCGACGTCGTAGATCCCCTTTCCGGTGAAGCTTCCTTCTCCGAAGAGATCCTGATACACATCGGATACGGCGGTTGTGTACGGATCGACGCCGGGATGCCCCGAGTGGATCGTCGCAAAAAAGGAGCGGTGCGCGCTCGTCAGCGACACGCCGACACGCGGCTGGATTATTCCGTATCCATCGGTCACTCGACCAACACTCGCATCGTAAGCCGCGCGATTGAGCGGATGCGCAATGCTTCCTACCAGCAGCTGCGCAGCATCGCGCGGTAATACGGTATCGGAGTCGAGCGTGATTACATAGCGAACCAGAGCAAGCCTGCTCGTGTCGCCCACGATCGTGCTGAATGCATCGCCGGCGCCTCCACGCAGAAACTTGTTGAACTGCGCCAGTTTTCCTCTTTTGCGCTCCCATCCCATCCACGCACCCTGCTTGGGATTCCACAGGCGTGCCCGATGAAAAAGAAGGAAGACATCTCCGCTGCCGTTTCTGTACTTGGCGTTCAACGATCGGATACCCGACTCCGCGGCGGCCAGAATCTCGACATCATCGGGACGGTGCTCAGTCGGCGCGTCTGTGAAGTCGCTCAGTATCGCGAACTGCAAATTGGGGTCACGATTTGCGAGATACTGCACTTCGATGTGCTCGAGAGCTTCCTCGACACCATGGACGCTGCCGAGCAGGGTCGGCACGACAACGGCCGTCGTGTATTCCTCTGGAATTCCATTTTCCCGCAATTCGAGCTTCGGCAGAAGACGCGGCGGCATCAGCAGCGTTATCATCTGATTGATCACGCTGATCCCGATCTCGCTCGCGGGGATGAGTGCCACCAGCGCGATTATCAGACGCGCCATCGAGGGTGCGTCTTCCACGACCTCGAGAATCACCGCCAGCGCGAGCACCGTGAACAGCGTGATCCCAGCGAAGTAGAGCGTGTTCGGGTGGCGCTGCGTCCACCGATAGAGCCATTCTCCGGGTGGAGGCGTGTAGCCGACTTTTCCTTCCAGCACCGCGCGTCCGGCGTCTACAAGGAAGTAGCCAACGTGCGTTCTTCTCACATCGGTCGCGTCGGCGAGCTTCGCGAGCGCTAGAACTTCGCTCGCGATTTCCTCCTCGGGGCGCTTCACCCTCTTCGCAATGTGCTCAACGATATGCCGGTAGTGATCGCGGGTGCCAAACGTCATCGATGCGTAATGCCCGCTCGGATCTTGTCGGAGAAGCTGCTCGGTGGCGCTTTGAGCTTCGACGAAATCCTTCCAGTCGAGTCTCGATATGGTGCGAAGGCTCGTGATGCTGTTCGCAACCGTCACCTGCGTGAGCGCCACCCTTCGATTCGACCGGGTAGCCGCCTCTTCCGCGCTCGGTCCGTCCTCGGCGATCCACTGCTCGAGCCAGATCAGAGGCGTAAAGTTCGTCTGGTATGAGCGTACCTGCTGGAGAAACCGCGCGACCCACGTAGGGGTGAATGGAGGATGATCGTCTACGAACGATGCGAGCGCGGCCGCGAGCGCCTGAGGAGATTCTTCACTTGCTTCGCGCAAGATCGTCGCTGATTTGTCCGCGGATTCCACTTCCTTGAGGCGTGCCGCAACCCGCAGCGCCATCCGCCGGATGTTCTCGACAAGGCCAAGTCTGAGCATGGTGGGTATCGCCCACAGCTCGCCCATGCGCAGCGATGTTACAGTCTGATACTCGCGCACGAACAGAGTGATGTTATCGAGGTCGAGGTGCCCCTCGGTGTGCGCGATGAGCTCGATTGCTACTTCGTAGGCGCGCGGATATCCCGCGAGCGACCCTGTCGCTAGCTTCGGAAGCTCTTCGTAGTAGCCCTTGGGGAGATTCGTTCGAATCTCCCGGATATGCTCTTGGACGATATAAAAGTTGTCCAACAGCCAGTCACCGGCGGGGCTGATGTCGAGCCCGCTCTCGGCACCATGATTCAGCTCCTGGTAAACGCGGTCCAGCAGCGCCTTGGTGTCATCGAGTCGCAGGAGTAACGGACCAACACCACGCTGCTTTTGCGCGGGCAGCAGGTGATGCCCGCGCGCTACCGCACGTGCGCGTTCCCCGAGTCGATCGGCACCCAGCACTTCACCGCGGATGGGACCGACGAGCTCTTCGCCAACTCCTTCACGAGAGCGGCGGAGTAGACGACTCAGAATTGTTGTAGGATTTTTGGGCGGGATAGCTGTTGCCACGTCACGTACTCACGCCAAAGATGTGCCGCTCCCTGTGGAGCACGTCCGCATAATATCCCGGTCCTCTACTCGGCGTAGTCAGGAATGCTGGGGAAAGTTTCCGTGACCCTCTGCTTGGCAAGCCAAGGGCGGATATTGGTTCTTGGAATATCAACCGTATCGTCAGACGACGCTAGCACATGGCCGAGCGCAGAAACGCCCCTCGCTGGCGAAGGGCGTTGGACGAACACATCGTCGTCGGAGGCCTGGGCCTCTTGTCCGGTTGCCCCCAAGTCGTCTACCGAAAACGAATTCCGCCCATTAACCGGAAGAGCGTAGCATCGGACGGTACCGAGTAGACCTGCGCGCCAACATCGAAAATCTGTCTGACAATCGCTGTTGCGCCACCGAAGACGGTTGCGCGTACGAGGGGTGAATCGAGCTCGACCTGCGTATTGTCCACGTTGCCGTTCGAATCTGTAAACCCGACCTGAAAATGGGGATCGATTCTGTTGGCGCCAGCTCCCGCGTAGAACGAAATTCCGCCCGTTCCAGGAGCAAATCCCGCGGCGATTTCCGCACCTAGCATATCCGGATGAAAGGTGTCCTTCGAGGGCGTCGTTCCGTAGCACGGGCTGGTCGCTGAAGTTTGCTGGAGCGACGATTGCGGGCAGGTGATCGGCCCCTTTACGTTCCCGAACGTGCCGTGAAGACGAACCATCAACGTCGTGCCGCTCGAGACGGGCCCCTGGGCAAAATGGTGCGCTTGAGACACGCCAAAGCTGAACAGGTTTGGGGTCGCTTTGGCGATCGTCACCGGCGGGAGATACGCGGCCTCGAGAGCAAGTCCAAAAGGGCCACCCACCGTTATTCGAGGCCTGCCAAACACCGGCGACAGAGAGGTGTGTTCACTCTTTTTCGTGAAGCAGATGCCAGTTTGTTCGATTGCAGGATTCGGCTTTGGTATGTACTCGACCTCGCCACCGATTCGGATGCTGGCTGGCCTCATCACTTCAGGCGCAGTGGGCATCGTGAACACAATCGGTGCTGTATAGAACGCCAGGAGCTTTCCCTCATTGCTGCTAGCGCTGACTTTGCACTGGGCGACTCCCTGCCGCGCCGCAAAGAGCATCGCCCCAATCAATAGACCTCGACGCATTATTGCTCCAATTCGGAAGAGCTTCTTGTGAGCAAACTAAAGTAGACCTCTCGTTGATCCCAAGCGACAATTGGACGGCAAGTGCAGTGATTGACAGCGCGAGGGTATGTGCAGGACTGGCGAGTGGTCGACCATAGAGATGCGATTAGCGCGAAAGACCGGCGCGAGCGACGAGTGGCGCGGTGCGAGCATACGTTCGCAACATGCATTGAGAATAAAAGGCGGGATGCTCCGCATACGCGCTCCACGCTCTGTTTACGCGCATCATCTCGTTGTTGTACGCAAGGAATAGCGATTCCTTGTCCCGTGCCTGATCGGAAGATCGATTCGCGGCATGCGTCGCGACCGCATAACCCACATAAAACCTCGTATTCCACGGTTTTGATTTCCGCATATCGTACGCGAGAAGCCCGACCATTCTATGATCAAAGTGATCATGGGGATTGCTTGCCTTGCTTGGATCATGCACGTGAAGCGTAATCGCGGCGTCGGGTTTTTCTGACCCAATCAGGGTCGAGATGGTGGCAATCAGATCTGTCCATCCTTTGTAGGTGGCACTGCTGTCGGTAGTAGTGATCGCCGCGATCTTGTTCGCCCGCAATTTCCTCAGGCTCTGGTACTGATACCGCACAAACCCCTTTCCGTCCCGCTTCCCATCGGGAAGCCGAAGAAAATAAGAATTAGTCCTGGCGATTAGGCACTTTCGGACCGCGTGCGCGAGCACTCGTACAGTCGAACATTGATCTGAGCGGCCGTCAGTCGTACGTATACCGCTGGTGATCCGTGTGGATTGTAATGCCGCCCGCTCCCTGGTCAGCCAGTAGACGGAGTCTCGACCGTCGTCTCCGGCTGTTACATAGATGAAGGTCACGGAGTCGCCGGCGCGAATCCTTCCAGCGATAACGTCGCCCATGAAGAGTTGCCAGTCGTCTTCGTGCGCAACCAACACGACCGCCCGGCCTGCACCATTGGAGTTAGGTTGATCTCTAACTATCTCTTGGGTCGCACCGTTCGAGCCAATAACCAGGATGAGCGAGGCCGAGACCGCGAATGATACGCCGTAGCTCATCAACGGCGCCGAGGAACAAGGCGCTTCACAGGTGGGATCATGGGGCGAAAGCTACTCTCGAAACGCTGCCGTAGCTCGACCTCTGCAAGTCTGGATGCAAAAACGCAGGTGCGGCCAATGACCGCACCTGCGTTAGATTGTTATAGTACTTCGCGCGCTACGCGACTTTGATCGCCTCGACCTCTACCCCAATCTTGATGTCGTTCCCGACGGCGATCCCGCCCGTCTCCAGAACCTGATTCCACGTAAGCCCGAACTCTCTGCGATCGATCTTCCCGGTCGCGCTGAATCCGATTCGCTCGCCACCCCAGGGATCCTTGGTCTGACCCTCGAACTTGACGTCGAGCGTGATAGGTCTCGTTACGTCACGAATCGTCAAATCGCCGGTGAGCTTGAAGTCGTCGCGATCACCCTCGATCCGAGTGCTCCGGAACTTGATCTGCGGATACTTCTCGATATGGAGGAAGTCGGCAGACCGAAGGTGGTTGTCACGCTGATCTGTGCGGGTGTCGATGCTGGCTGCGTTGAGCGTCGCCTCCACCGAAGAATTGCTCGGATTCTTCTCGTCGATGTTGATCGTGCCTTCGACATCAGCGATGCGCCCTTTTACGGTGGTGATCATCAGGTGCTTGGCGGAAAACTCCACCAGCGTATGCGTGGGGTCGAGCTTCCACTGAGTCTTTGCCCCGGTCGTGGGGGCTGCTTCTACGGTCGCGGTCATGGCTTTCCTCTGGAATCTGGTACCGGGATTTTCGGTTGAGCCTTCAAAAGGCTAAATCCGACTGGACTTACTATGAGTATGCTAGTATACTTTAGTAAGTAGATTGTGTCAAGCGCCATTATCCATAACTTTTGAGTCCCATGGCCACGCCATCGAGTACCTCGTCCGTTTCCACCGTTTGCTCCCGCTTCCATCGGGCTGTTGAGCTCATCGGTGGGCGCTGGACCGGAGCAATCGTCCAGACGCTCCTTCAGGGAAGAACTCGCTACGCCTCCATCAAAGGTGCTATTCCGGATATCACCGATCGAATGCTCTCGGAGCGCCTTCGCTCTCTCGAAGTCGAAGGTTTGGTGACGCGCGTCGTCATACCGGAGACACCAATTCGCGTCGAATACGATCTGACCGCCAAAGGCCGCGAGCTGGAGAGCGCACTTAGCGAGCTCGGGAAGTGGGCGGAGCGCTGGATTCCGCTCGACACAAAGGCGGATGCCACAGTCACCCAATCGCATCCAGCCAAGCCAAGCCACCGCCGTCACTCATCCAAAACTGCCGCCAGGTAACTCTCGGGCTCCAGGAACTCCAACTACGGTAGAAAAAAATTGATGCGCACTCTGCTCTCGTCGGTCATCATTTCGACCACAGCCCTCGCTTTTGCCCCCGCGCCAGCCGACGCACCGCTGTTAGGCTTCTTCCCTCAGTCAATCCAGGCAGAGCGAGATCTCGAGACGCGCTTCAAGACAATGCCCGATCCCTCGCGGATGCGAGAGGCAATGCGTCGGCTCAGTGCGCGGCCACACCACGTTGGCTCTCCTTACGACAAGGACAACGCAGAGTGGATCCTAAATGAATTCAAGTCCTACGGCTGGGATGCTCACATCGAGAACTTCGATGTGTTATTCCCAACTCCAGTCGATCGCCTCGTCGAGCTCGTTTCGCCCACCACATTCAAGGCCTCGCTGCAGGAGACAGCGGTTCCGGGAGACCCGACCTCCAATCAACAATCCGAGCAGCTTCCACCATACAATGCGTACTCCATCGACGGTGACGTCACCGGCTCACTCGTCTTCGTCAACTATGGAATTCCGGCTGACTACGAAGAGCTCGAACAGCGCGGCATTTCAGTAAAGGGCGCAATCGTCATTGCCAAGTACGGCGGATCCTGGCGCGGCATCAAGCCAAAAGTGGCCGCCGAACATGGTGCGATCGGATGTCTGATCTATTCTGATCCCAGAGACGATGGATACGGCGAAGGTGACGTCTTCCCCAACGGGCCGATGCGCCCGGCGCAGGGTGTCCAGCGCGGCTCGGTCGCCGACATGCCCATCTATCCTGGAGATCCTCTTACTCCTGGCGTCGGCGCGACGAAAAACGCCAAGCGGCTGACGGTCGCCCAGGCTGCAACGATCACCAAAATCCCTGTCTTACCGATTTCCTACGGCGACGCGCAACCGTTGCTCGCGGCACTTGGTGGGCCAATCGCACCGGCCTCGTGGCGAGGAGGTCTTCCCATCACGTACCGGCTCGGCGCCGGCCCAGCGAGAGTCCACCTGCGCGTCAAATCGGAGTGGAGCCTAAAAACACTCTACGATGTGATCGCGAAACTTCCCGGCAGCACCGAAGCAGACCAATGGATCATACGTGGCAATCACCATGACGCATGGGTGAATGGCGCACAGGATCCGATCTCCGGGCTCGTTGCCGAATTGGAAGAGGCGCGCGCTCTAGGAACGCTGTACAAACAGGGATGGAAGCCGAAGCGGACGATCATTTATGCGGCCTGGGACGGAGAAGAGCCCGGGCTGCTTGGGTCTACCGAATGGGTCGAGACGCACGCCGACGAGCTAAAGGCGCACGCAGTCGCCTATCTCAACAGCGACACAAATAGCCGCGGATATCTCGGCATCGAGGGGTCGCATTCTCTCGAGAAGTTCATGAACGGCGTCGCAATGGACGTCGAGGATCCGGAGTCTGGCACCAGCTCGTGGAAGAGACTTCAGGCTTCACGGATCATGAATGGTTCAGCCGAGATCCGCAAAGATGCGAGAGACCGCGCAGATCTTCGCATCGGTGCGCTGGGATCCGGTTCCGATTATTCATCGTTCCTCGATCATCTCGGTATCGCCGCTGTCAATCTTGGATATGGCGGGGAAGACAACGGTGGTATTTACCACTCCGCTTATGACGACTTTTATTGGTTCACGCATTTCAGCGACTCCGCATTCGTTTACGAGCGCGCTCTCGCACAGGCTGCTGGACTCTCGGTGCTGCGCCTGGCAAACGCAGATCTTCTTCCCTTCGCGTTCACGAATCTCGCCGAAACAGTTCAGGGTTACGTCAAGGATCTTCAGTCTCTACGGGACAGGCGTGCTGAAGAGATCACCGAGCGCAATCGCCAGATTGAAGAGGGCCTCTTCAAGTTCACGAGCGATCCGCGTGATCCCATTACCGCACCGCAACGTCAACAACCAGCTCCGCAACTGAACTTCGCGCCATTGCTCAATGCGCTCGACTCGTTGAATCACGCTGCCTCACAGTACGATCGCGCCTACAATCACGCTCTGACCGATGGCCGTTCGGCCGTGGCCAGGAGTGTCAACGAGCAGTTGATTCAGGCCGAGCGCGCTCTTACGTCGAGTGAGGGACTTCGGAACCGGCCATGGTATGTGCACATGCTCTATGCCCCGGGCTTCTACACGGGGTACGGAGTGAAGACGATCCCCGGCGTACGCGAGGCCATCGAACAGGGTCAGTGGCAGGATGCAGACAGGGAGATCGTGCGCGCCGGTGCCGCCGTCGAGCGTGAAGCGACCTTGATCAGCAAGCTTGCGAACACTCTTTCTCAGGGAATTCGATGAGTGGCTAGGGACGGAATCGAACCGCCGACACGCGGATTTTCAGTCCGCTGCTCTACCAACTGAGCTACCTAGCCGCACCGGACTATCGTCCGGAGTGAACAATTAAAACCCGTCTGCCACTCTAATCAACGGCTGCCGAGAACTACTTCTGCGCTGGTGCCTTCCCGTGTACGACGGTGATGACCGACTTTACACCACCGCGCACGTTGAAATCTCCTATCACCCGCATCCACTTCGGCGAGGACTTGGCAACTAGATCATCCAGAATCCGGTTTACAGCCCGCTCGTAAAAAATGCCGTCGTTTCGATAGCTCCACAGATAGAGCTTGAGACTCTTGAGCTCGAGGCACTTGGTGGCGGGAATATAGGTTATGCGGATCGTCCCGAAATCGGGCGCGCCTCCCTTGAGCAATGCCAGCTCCTCGGCGTCGCTCTCGATTCCGCCGAGCGGGCACAGCGAGGTGAATTCCGAGCAATCCATTTGGATCTCGTAATCACGGTCAGCGTATGGATTGTCGAATGTTTCGAGCAGCTCAGGTCTGGGCATGCTCGAACAATGCACCGCCGAGTCTCGCGGATCAATCGGCTGGCGTCACTCGTCGCGCAGCTTTCGCGACATCTCTTCGAGAAGTCGCTTCTCTTCCCTCGTCAGACTGTCGAGGCCGTGCTGCGAGATCTTGTCTAGCACACGGTTCACCCTTGCGGCGTATTCCTTTGGCGACTCCTCTCGGGGAACATGCTGGAGCGGCTTGCTCTCGCGAAGGACTACGGCGTTGCTGCGCGCAACCACTTCGTCCACGCTGCGAGCCTGGTCGCGCATTGGCGATCGATTTCTAGGCACGGCCCGTGGCATGTCTTCCGATTCCTCAGGCACCGCGGAGACCCATCCACGCACGCGGGTAAGTCCACCCAGTGACGAGAGCTTGAGAAACAGCCACCCGAATGCCATTCCACCCAGGTGCGCCGTCCAATCGATACCGGAGCCTGGCGAAAGCGCGAAGATGATGTTCATCCCGATCATTGCCGCAATGAGCCACCGCGATTTCATCGGTATCACGCCGAAGAGATAGACCTCCTCGTCCGGCCAGCGCAGCGCGTAGGCCACAAGCACGCCACTGATCGCGCCCGATGCTCCTATTACAGCCAGGTGCTGCGCGAAAATGAGGTGAGCGAGAGCGCCTCCGATCCCGCACCATAGATAGAACTGGACGAAGGTGCGTGTTCCCCAGATGTGCTCGAGCCGTGGACCGAACATCCAGAGTGTGAACATGTTGAACGCGAGGTGCGCGAGCCACGCGTGCACGAACATGTACGTTATGACGGTCCACCACTCGTTTGGGAATCGAGCTGGGTCCAGCGCGAGAGCGGAGTAGATCGATTCCTGCGAGAATAGCGTGAGCTGCAGGAAATAGACGCCTATGTTCAGTGCCAGCAGCCACTGAACAGCGCGCGTTATGCGCGGGGACTCCTCTGCGTCGTACAGCTCGCTCATTCGGACCTGCTAAGAAGGACTACTTCTTTAAGACACAGCACGCTGCGAAGGGTTCCTGGAGAAGCCTACTCGAGGGCGAGCTTTACTATCCGCTCGCACAGCTCCGGAAACTTGATTCCCATCGCCGCTGCGCCCTGTGGTATCAGACTGAGCTCGGTCATCCCAGGCAACGTGTTGGCCTCGAGACAGTAGAACTCACCCTCCGTAGTCAGCCTGAAATCTATTCGGGCGTATCCCTTCAGCTTGAGAGCCTTGAACGCCGCGAGCGCTTGCTGCTGGACTCGCACCGTTGCCTCCGGCGAGAGACGGGCGGGAAACTCCTCAGTCGCCATACCCGCAGTGTATTTGCATTCGTAGTCATAGATCTCGTGCTTTGGGATGATCTCCCCCACCGGCAGAGCGACGTCGCCAAGAACTCCCACGGTAAGCTCGCGGCCGGCAACGAATCGCTCGATCATGACCTCGTCATCATATTTGTTCGCTTCCGCTATCGCCGCCGACAAGTCACCCCGCTTCTTCACCAGGGTGAGGCCTACCGTTGATCCCTGTTTTGATGGTTTTACCACCACCGGAAGTCCGAGCATTCCCTCAACCTGTTCGGTCGTGGCAGGCGCCATCAGCCAGTCGGCCGTCATTACGTCAGCCACGCGAAAGAGTTTCTTGGACAGATCTTTATCCATCGCCAGTGCGCTCGAGAGGTGCCCGCTCCCCGTGTATTTCACGTGCGCCATATCCAGTAACGCCTGAATCGTCCCATCTTCTCCTTGCCCGCCGTGAAGCGCCAGGAACGCGACATCTGCGTCCTTGATCTCCTTCATCGAAGTCAGGTTCGGCAGAAACGTTCCCTCGGCGAACTTGGACAACGACTCGAGCGACGGCGGCTCAGTTCCAACCTTGCCAGTGCTCAGTTCACGCTGTTCTGCATCGCTGATTACCCCTCGCGCGGGATCTAGCGGAGTGACCTGATGACCGCCGCTTCGCAGCGCCTGCACGATGCGAATTCCCGATGCGAGCGAGACGTTCCGTTCGGACGACGTGCCGCCCATTAGTACTGTGATCTTCATTACTCTGATTATTCCTTAGCGGGACATCATGAAGTGCAACATGTCGGATCGCGTGACGATTCCCTGCACCAAACCGTGCTCCTGAACGAGAACAGCCGGGCTGGCTTTCGATAGCAGCTTTACCACGCTATCTACAGGCTGATCCGACGCCACCATCGGGAACGGTGAGTCCATTATCTCGTTGACGGTCGTATCCAGAAGCTTTGGATTCTCGAGGCTCTTCTGCGACAGGGACCAGTCGCTTACGGATCCAATGCAGTTCGAGCCTTCCATCACCGGAAGTTGTGAGACGTCATGCAAGCTCATTAGCCCGATTGCCTGACGCACCGTTGCACCAGGTGCCACGCTCACTACGGCCGGTGCATTTCCATTCTTTCGGCCGAGCACTGTGTGCAGCGCGACCTTTGGTGTGTCGAGCATCTGATTCTCGCGCATCCACTCATCGCTATAGAGCTTCGAGAGGTACCGTTCGCCCGTGTCACAGAGGATCGTCACGACCATCGCCTTCGGATCGTTGAGCTCGCGCGCAATTCTTAGTGCAACTGAAGTAATGAGCCCGGAGGATCCGCCTACGAACAATCCTTCCTCGCGCGTGAGCCGTCTCGCCATCGCAAACGATTCCTTGTCGCTCACAGTGTGGTACTCGTCGATCACGCTCATATCGAGCGTGCCGGGAAGCTTATCCTGCCCAATTCCCTCGACTTTGTACGGAGTTCCTTCAATTTTCGTCTTGCCTTTGCTCCGCCAGTACTCGGCCAGTATCGAGCCTGTCGGGTCACCTGCGATAACCCTGACCTTCTTGTTGCGCTCCTTGAGGTAACGACCCACGCCAGTCAGAGTGCCACCGGTCCCTGCGGAGCCAATGAAGTGCGTGATCTTGCCGTCGGTCTGCTCCCACAGCTCTGGACCGGTCGTCGCGTAGTGTGCTTCTGGATTCGCATCGTTGTAGAACTGATCGGCGAGAATCGCGTTGGGTGTCTCGGCGGCAATTCTCTTCGCCATCGTCAGATAGTGATCAGGATGATCTGGCGGGACTGCTGTCGGCGTGACAATGACCTCGGCGCCAAAAGCCTTGAGCAGTCGAACCTTTTCCTGCGACATCTTGTCGGGCATCGTGAAAATGCACTTGTAGCCTCGCAGCACTGCGGCGATTGCCAGACCGATCCCGGTATTACCGCTCGTCCCTTCGACGATCGTTCCGCCAGGCTTGAGCCGTCCGTCCTTTTCCGCCTGTTCTATGATTGGCAGTCCGATTCTGTCCTTGACGGAACCGCCCGGGTTGAAGAACTCGGCCTTCGCATAGACCGGAGTGCGAATGCCGCGCGTCACGTTGTTCAGACGAATTAGCGGAGTCCATCCGATTGTATCGAGGACATTGTCGTACGGTTGGCGGTTGCGCTCGTGCTTCATCTATCGCGCTTTGCGCTTTGATGTCGTCCGGCGGACGGGAGCTTTTGCCTTCGGAGCTGTAGTTGCGGTTTTCGCCGTATCCACGGATTTCACCGTGCTGCTTGCCGTGATTGTGGAGTCGCGCTTGATGATCGAATCTCCGGCGAGCGGTGGAGCATCCGGATGTCTGAAGAAGACTGGAAGGAGAATCGATACTGGTACCGGCTGCCCGCGTGTCTTGGCCGGCTCGAATTTCAGATCCCGCGACCCTTTCATCGCTGCCGAATCCAGCGCGTTGAACCCCGAAGTCTCGGCAACTCGGGTTGAGTCGGGAACGATTGCGCCATTG
>Ga0193751_1000477_pt1 | contig 31138 bp, 31 predicted proteins | sample L1c2metaG_FD_143050 | JGI IMG/M metagenome (GOLD analysis project Ga0193751, IMG submission 143050) | Soil microbial communities from a riparian zone of the East river system, Colorado, United States - L1c2 | ecosystem: Environmental > Terrestrial > Soil > Riparian zone | place: USA: East River...
CGAAACCGGAGCAGCTTTCAGTCCCGAGCCGAACTCGCCGCTCGTTCCCCTGCTCAGTGCCCTCCACAGGCGCAGGCGCCCCCGCACGCACAGCCGCCGCCGCCGAGCGGCATCGACTGGCCCAACTCGTCGTGCCCGATCGCCGCGAAGACCGAAATGGTCCGCGTCGCGCCTTCGTGACCCGAGGGGCAGTTCGTCGCGATTGTCGCCATCTTCATCGGTCGCAGCAACTCAAACTTACTCTGGCAGGAGCGGCAGTAATATTCGTAGACCGGCATCGCTTGTCCCTAACTCCTCTGCTGGTGTCACACCGATCCTAGGGACGCAGTTCGTAGCAGGTCAAGCGGAACTCGTGGGTCCAATCGAGTTCGGGGCACTCGCGACCAGCGATTGGATGAGCTGGATGAACCGCTCGGATTCGGCGATCCATGCACGGACACTCGCCTCATCAAAGCGCACGAAGGCGACGTAATCTGCATACCCGCGCTGCTTGAAGAGCATGTTGTAGAGGTCGCCCAGACCGCCCGCAACCAACCCGGTATGGACGAAGTCGCGATTGAACAGGCTCTGGACACTGCTGTGCCTGGAGAAGCGATAGCCGCGCTGCAGCAGGAGCGCGCGGACGGCGTCGAAGCATGCGTAGTACAAACGGTTGACGCACCCATGCCATGACCCATTTTGCGCGAGTAGCGCCGCCTCCTCCAAAGTTCTGTGCGCTCGCTCCATCCATTCAGCGACTGCCTCTTCCCTTGCCTCCGCCATCTGAGCCTCCGTGAATCGCGTCGGGTCACCACGGGGTGCCGGCTTCAAGGTGTCCAGGTCAATGCCGTCGTCCTCGACGTTCGCATGGAAGGGCGTGATTCGGGAGCGCGGGCTGTCCCACCCCTCACGGTCGCGGAGGATAGCGCTGATGCATTGGCCTGTATCGAGCTCGAGCTGATTGAGGCAGTCCCAGAGCGCCTTCTGTCTCTCCCACCTCGCGGCCCCATCAACCAGTATGAGCAGGTCCCAATCGGATTCGGGGCCGGAATCGCTCCGCGCGCGGGAGCCGTACAGGATCACTTGCGCACCCGGCTCGACTGCGCGAACTGCCGAGCGCACTCGCTCTAGCAGCGCTCGTTCTTCAACCGCGAAGCTCGTTCGCGTCATGACTTTAGTCGTCCTGATCAGAATCGCGTGGACATGCGGCGCCGTTCTCCTGTATCGGTAGACGAGTGGCGTCGTCTACCGATCGGAACCAGCCTAAGAACAGCATAGGGTCGTCGGCGCCGACGCCGTGTTTATCCAGGTAAGTCTGACAGCGGTCCGCCTGCTCAGATATGTGCCGCCACCCATCTTGCATCTCCCGCGACCCACTTGCCAGATCGGGGTCGAAGTGTGCGAGGGCGTCAGTTACCCGTAAAGTTTGCTCCTTGTCCTGGTGGTCATTTCTCTCGCTGGGTGCCGTGATCCCAAGGGACGGAGGCAACTCGGCGTAGGTGTTTTGCCCGTCGAACCGGATGTCGGTGTACGGGATGCCCAGTCCTGCGCTACCGGGAATCGGGAGTGACACGAGGCGGCCACCGGGACGAATCGGGGTGGAAGGCTACCGGTGGAGGAGTCGAAGCCCTTTCGGCGGAAAGCACTGTCGCTGTCCCATTCACCCTTGAGAATGTCGAAGTCCACACTAGACTTTAGCGGAGCGGGACTAAAGCACGCTGCGCCTTTACCTTTCCACTGTAAGTAGGGCGGGTGTAAGTAGGGCGGACCCGCAGGACCTCAAAAAACCAAAGGAGGAACGCGAGGCATGGTGAGAGCAATCGACGTTCACATTCACGCGCCGCGACAGGGCGGTGCTGAAGCAAGCGAGCGTGAACGGGCCATGGACACCTACTTCCGGACCACGGAGCGCCCGCGAAACCCGCAGGACCTCGCCGCCAAATACAAAGACCTCGATATCTTTGGCGTCGTGCTCACAATCGACGCGGAGACGACCAGCGGTGAGAAATATACCGGCAACGACTACATCGCCGAGATTGTCCGCGACTACCCGCAGCAGTTCATCGGCTTTGGCAGCGTCGACCCCTGGAAGGGAAAGGCTGCAGTCGTGGAGGCCGAACGCTGCTCACGCGCGCTCGGCCTGCGCGGCCTGAAGTTCCATCCGCCGAGCCAGCACTTCTTCCCCAACGACGAACGCTTCTATCCGCTCTGGGAGATCTGTCAGCAGCTCGGCCTCGTGGTGCTGTTCCATTCCGGCACGACCGGCGTCGGAGCCGGCCAGCCCGGCGGTGGCGGTATCAAGCTCAAGTTCGGCCGGCCAATCCCCTACGTGGACGACATCGCCTGTGACTTTCCCAATCTCACGATTATCCTGGCCCACCCGTCATTCCCTTGGCAGGATGAGCAGCTTGCGATGCTGGTCCACAAGCCAAACGTCTACATGGACATCTCCGGATGGTCGCCAAAGTACTTCTCGCCGCTGCTCATCCAGTACGCGAACTCCATCGCGCAGGACAAAGTTCTGTTCGGGAGTGACTATCCGGCGCTTACGCCGGAGCGCTGGCTGAGCGACTTTGAGGCTGCGCCGTTCCGCGATGAAGTGCGCCCCAAGATCCTGCTCGAGAACGCCAAGCGGATCCTCAACTTGCAGGTCTAGCCGTCCTGTACGTCTGATTCTGAGATTGTTGGCCCTCGGTGACACCCGTCCGCGCCCACCTCTGGGGCTGGCAACGCTATGGCTCTACACCAGTCTCGCTCAGTTGGGGGCGGGTTTCGGACCCGCCCGCACCCGCCGGTCGGGACTGCCCTCGTATGGCTCTACACCAGTTTCGCGTTGAGTGTGATCGTCGGAACGGCTGCCAGTGCCTTCGAGACTGGACAGCCGCCCTTCGCCGCCTCAGCCTGCTCCTGGAACTTGGCGTTGTCGATGCCGGGTACGGCAGCTTCGGTGTTCAGTTCGATGCGCGTGATGCCGAAGCCGCCCTCGACCTGCTCGATGTGAACGCGCGCCGTGGTGTGCACGCTCGTCGGCGCAAAGCCCGCCCGACCAAGGCCGGCTGATAGCGCCATCGAGAAGCAGCCGGCATGGGCAGCGGCTATCAACTCCTCTGGGTTGCTCCCCTTGCCCTCCTCAAATCTCGAGGAGAACGAGTAGGCGCCATCATATGCGCCGCTTCCGAGCTTCATCGTCCCATTGCCCTCGCGTAGGTTCCCGTTCCACTGTGCCTCGGCGGTTCGTACCGGCATGCTGTTTTCTCCTCGTTGATTCAATTGGCAGGTTCGATCTGCTGGGCGTTTGTAGGGGCGGGTTTTAAACCCGCCCCTACGCCCGATATCGCGGCTTGCCTGGGCGCCTACCGCAGATCGGACAGGAGCGATTGATAGCCCTCGAGGTTCGACCCGACCGAGATGTCGGCGAGCGCTGGTGCTCTCTCTGCTGAGACGCCGAGGTTGTCCGCCATCGTCGGCTGCGTCTCGTCGACCATGAGCAGCCCCGTCACCTCGCGGCCGATCTTCGCGGCCTCGGCGATCAGCCGTAGGCCGCTCAGTGCCGCCTCGGGACTGGTCGGGTCGTAATCGACGGGCAGGTGCGCCCGCTCGTCGTCAGTGAAAATCTGGTCCCGCATCGAATGCCACGCATCCTTGATATCGAGGACGAAGTTCTGCCGGTACCAGTCGAAGATCTGCCCGCTTCCGCGCGCGCCTGGCTCGCGGTGGTAGGTAACGCAGGGCGAGAAGACGTCGACGAGGGAGAAGCCGTTGGTGTTGATTGCCCGCGTGATCAGGTCGGCGAGCTCATTGCGTTGCCAGGAGCAGCCACGGGCGACGAAGGCTGCGCCTGCCGCGATCGCAAGTCGCAGCGGATTGACCAGGCGGCCCTTCTTTCCTTCGGGCGTCGATGGCGTCCGCAGACCGGTATGCGCTGTTGGCGACGCCTGCCCCTTGGTGAGGCCATAGACCTGATTGTTCATCACGATCAGGGTGACGTTGACGTTGCGGATGATCGAGTGCATGAAGTGCTCCATGCCAATGGCGTAGGAGTCGCCGTCGCCACCGAAGTCCACCACTTTGAGTCCTGGATTAGCGATCGCGACGCCGATGGCCACAGGCAGCGAGCGACCGTGCTGCCCCTGGTAGGCGTTGACCCGCAGCATCTCCGGTTCCTTGCTGGAGCAGCCGATCCCGGACAGCGCGAACACGTTCTCCAGCGGCACGCCGGCGTCATTCACGAGGCTCAAGATGACCTGCTTGACCGCGGAGTCTACGCCAAAGTCGCCGCAGCCGGCGCACCACCAGGCGCTCTCGCCGGTAATTTCAGCCCGCTTCAGCGGGATCTCTGCTGTGTGTAAAGCCATTTCAGGCCCCCTTCATACCGTCAATAATAAAACCTGGTGTCATCAGACGACCGTCGTAACGCAGAATCGAGTGCAGTTTGCCGGGCATCGGCCCAGTCGATTCGCGCTGAACGAGGCCTCGAAGTTGCGCGCCGGCCGAGTACTCAGCCACATAGACGGCATCGCAGCTATCGACGAATCGGCGAACCTCCTCGCCGGGAAACGGCCACAGCGTCCGGAGCTCCAGGAACTTCGCTTTGGTTCCCCCAGCCTCCAGCCGCTCGATGGCCTCGAGCACGGGGCCGTACACACTTCCGTAGGTGATGAAGCCGATATTCGCGTTGGTATCGCCGAAATACCGCGCCTTCGGAAGTTGCGGGTCCTTCTCGATCAAGCCCGTGCGTTGCTTGAAGCGCTTGTCCATCATCAACTGGCGCACCGTTTCCTCTTCGGTGATATAGCCGTCCTCGGTGTGCTCGTTGGTGTTGGTGTAGTAGTTGGTGATGCCGGGCGTGCCGGGGACTACGCGGTAGGAGATGCCGTCCTCGGTAAGCTCGTAGCGCTGGTAGGACTCACCGTTGCTCCCGTACCGCTGCTGAACGCCTGCGGCATCGAGAAGCTTGCCGCGGTCGATGACGAACTTCGACGGATCGAGCGCCGGTGTCGTGTAGGTCGATTGTGCCAGTAGTTGGTCGATGAGGAGAAAGACGGGACACTGGTACCGCTCGGCGAGATTGAAGACGTGCTCCATAACGTAGAACGCATCTTCGGGCTCGCTCACGGCCAGTACGATTCGGGCGAAATCTCCATGGCCGCCAAAGATGGCCTCGTTGAGCTCCTCCTGCCCCATTCGGGTCGGCAGGCCGGTGCCTGGGCCGCCGCGGGTGCAGATCACGATGACCATCGGCGTCTCCGTGACGCCGCCGGCGGAAATCGCCTCCTGCATCAGCGAGAAGCCTGGTCCGGAGGTCGCCGTCATGCTGCGCGCCCCGGCAACCGCGGCGCCGATAACGTGATGCGCGGCTGCCATCTCGCTGTCTGCCTGGATCATCGCGCCGCCGAAGTGATGCAGCTTCTCCGCCATGTAGTCGAGCACTTCGGAGGCCGGGGTGATGGGGTAGCCGGCGTAGACACGGCAACCCGCGACAATCGCGCCCGCGGCCACCGCCTCGTCGCCAATGATGGTCTGGCGCTCGTCGATGGCCTGGGGCTTGAAGTTGATCTTCATGTCCGGCAGGTCCCAGCCCTGCTCGCGCGCGTAATCGCGGCCTAGGCTGTACGCCTTCTCGTTCAGCGTGTAGACCTGGCTGCCGGCGCCGAAGCGCTTGGCAAACCGGTTGAGGATAGCCTCATCAGGAATGCCAATCATGTGCGCGACCGCGCCCACGCCGATCGTCGCGCGGACGATGTAGCTCCCCTCCAAGTGCTCCTTCACCATCTGAGCCATTGGCAGGCCGAAGACCCGAATCCGCCGCTCATCCAGCAGGTCCTTGACGTGATCGATCCGGAGCTCGTGGCCGGTGTTCGGGTACTCCAGTCGCGGCGACGCGTCGTAGAGCACAGCCCCGCCGCGCCGAACGTGAACGATCGGCGGGATACGGCGCTCCCCCGCGGTGTCCTCCAGTGCGCCCTCGTCAAAAGCCTCGAGGATGTCTATCTCGTCATCAGGTCCATAGATAGGACGGTCCGCTGCCCGCAGACCAAACACACTGTCGCGCGTCTGGATGTTCGAATAGACTTCCTCTCTCCACTGGAATGTCCAGGCGCCCAGGTCTTTGAGCGCCTGCGACAGAATCTGCGTGTTGGTGTTGGTGCCGTCGCCGGCGCGCCCTGCTCCAAATATCTGAAACCCCGCCATAGGGCTTTCTCCTCTGTCTGTAATCCGCTGTGTTTCTTGCCTGTCGCGAAAGTCCGCGTGACGGGCATCCGACTGATTATAGGTTCCTTTGTGTTTCGCCGCTGTGTCGGGCTCACCTCCCCTGCCAGACGTGGATCGCCTCACCCCGAGCTGAGAGCGCCGCCTCTTTGATGGCTTCCGACAGCGTCGGATGTGCGTGTATCGTTGCGGCGAGGTCCTCGGGGGTCGCGTCCATGCTCCGGGCCAAAGCCGCCTCGCCCAGTAATTCGGTTACGCCGGCGCCCACCATGTGAATGCCAAGAAACTCGCCCGATGCTCGATTAACAACCACCTTCACCAGGCCCTCCGGCTCGCCCATCGCGAGGGCCCGACCGTTTGCGCGGAATGGAAACCGCCCGACCTCCACCGCCCCATAGCGCTCACGTGCCTGCGCTTCAGTCAGTCCAATCGAGCCGACCTCCGGGTGGCAGTAGGTGGCGCGTGGCATCTGCTCGTAATCCAGCGCCGCGGGGTCGAGCCCCGCCATACGCTCGACGGCGCTGACGCCCTGCGCTGATGCGACGTGTGCAAGCAGCGGCGGCCCGGTAAGGTCGCCGGCCGCGTAGATGCAGGGCACGTTCGTCGCCATTCTGTCGTCGACCGGCACCCACCCATGCTCTGTCCGCACACCGGCACCCTCGAGCCCCAGGCCGTCGGAGTTTCCCTGCACGCCGATGCCCACGAGCACCCGCTCTGCCTGAAGGGTGCGACGTTCGCCATTGCTCTCAACCGCCACGCCGGCGCCGCCCTCGCCGGGAAGCAGGGCGACAACATGGGTGTTCGTGAGCGCGGCTATGCCCCGCTTTTTGAACGCTCGCTCGAGTTGCATGCTGATCTCCTCGTCCTCGAGCGGAAGCAGGTGCGGGAGCTGTTCGAGAATCGTGACCTCGGCGCCGTACGCTCGGTAGAGATAGCCAAATTCGCAACCCACCGCCCCGCCCCCAACAATGACCACCGACCGCGGCGTTTCGCGAAGCTCGAGCGCATCGCGAGAGGTCATGACTTGGACTCCGTCTACCGGCAGTCCCGGCAACTCGCGCGTGCGGGCCCCGGTTGCAAGAAGCACGTTGCGCGTTCGCAGACGCTCGCCCCCCGGTCGGACTTCGACCTCATTTCCTGACAGGAGGTAGCCACTGCCCTGGAAGACGGAAACCGCATGCTTTCGCAGCAGGAATCGGACTCCGTCAACCATTTGTTTCACAAGCTGACGGCTGCGCGTGATCGCTGGGTCCAGCTCTGCCTGCCGGATCTCGACGCTGAATCCAAAGTCCGGTGCGTGGTGAAACAGTTCCAGGATCTCCGCACTGCGGAGAAGTGCCTTGCTCGGAATGCAGCCCCAGTTGAGGCAGATGCCGCCGAGCGCGTCGCGCTCGATCACCGCGGTCCTGAGTTTCAGCTGCGCCGCTCGTATCGCGGCTACGTAGCCGCCGGGTCCGCCCCCCACGACTACGACGTCAAAGTCGTCCATTGTCTCCTTGGGCCTGCCGAGATTTGCAAGCCTCCGCTTCTAGTATAGAACTGTTACATCTGTCTTCTCTATTGCAGTTATAGATGCGACAGGGGGTTTTGAATCGCGGTAGTTCTATATCTGCCTGGTTGACTGTTATCAGTCACGCGCTCATACCCGTTTGAGCAGCCGGCTCACCCAGGGAGCTCCGCCCCCGACACGCGGGACGGAGCTCCCGCGCTCTCCGAGTGCGCGAAGTCCCGCGGCGCGCGCCTACTCCAAATGGACGGACAGATAACGCTGGGATAGCGAAGATGGGGTATCAGCGCGTTTCATCGAGTTCGCGATGATGGTGGTTGCTCCACAACGATTCCTGACCGTCCGCTAGGCCGGATCGAACCTGTGAAAAGGAGCCTGTCATGCAAAGCCAGACTCGTCCGCTTTCGATGGTGCGTGTCGTCGCCGGCTGCGCCGGCATCCTCGCAGCGCTCGTAGTCATCTGGCAGGCGGAGACCTCGACCGCGTCTGCTCAAGCCACGGGGACCGGCCAAGACAACCCCGCCGTCGTAAGCGGAGACGCCTGCCCCGACGGTACCGTCGGTCAGCCGCCCTCGTGCCTGGCAATCACCGGAGATACGCCAGCGGCGCTCACGACGGTCATGACGCCCGCAACTCTTGCGGCGCGCGGCCGCGAGCCGTTCTCACAGGTTCTCGGAGTCATGGAGATGAACCCTGCGGCGCAGCCCGGTCAGGCGCCTGCGTCGGTCTCTGTTTCCTCGCCGTCCGCCCTGTCGTCGCAGCCGATCGCTGCCTCCGCCGCATCCACTTCAGGGTCGAGCCCGCAGCCGACCGCTAACGCGCCCGCTGTTGTCGCCGCCGCGCCCCAGTTGCCAAACACCGGCGCAGGCGGCCTGCTCAATCGTGACCAGGCAGCTGGCCCAGCTGGCGTCTGGCTGTCGCTGCTGGGGATGGCAATCCTGGCCATCGGCCTGGCCGGCCACCGCCGTTGGTCTCGTGCGTAGGGCTTGCGCCTCGCCTCGGTCATTGCCAGCGAAGGCCCGACGACCGTTAGCGGAAATCAAGGTTTCCCGCCTTCTGGCAGCGAGTCTTCGAATAGGGCGGGTCGTTGACGGAAGAGAGTTAGGGTAGGGGCGCACCACCCGCGAAGAAGCTGTCGAGGTCGCGGCCATCGAGTTCCCGCTCGATCTCGCTCACGTCCTTCGCGGTATCCGCCGTGCGCCAGAACGCGCGCGTCGGGTACCCAAGCAGGCGGTGCTCAGCGGCCAGGCGCGGGAATGTGGTGTCCTCGTGGTCGCCTCGCTCTGGCAAGAGCTCTCGAATGGCTGGGTCGAAGGCGTAGATTCCCGCGTTGAGCCAGAAGGGCAGTTCCGGCCGTTCCCGATAGCCCGTGATCTGGTTGTCCTCCGCCAGGTCCACAATCCCGTACGGACTCTGGAGCGGCGTCAGCACATCGGTCGCCATTGCTCTTGCGGTCATGTGGCGCTTGACGAGATCGCTCAGATCGAGATTGGTGATGTTGTCGCCGTTCATCCCGATGATTGGCTCGTTCGTGGTAAATGCTCCCATCGCATGGCGAAAGCCGCCGCCGCGCCCGAGAGGTTCCGTTTCCACCGCATAGCTCAGGCGCAATCCCAGGCTGCTGCCGTCGCCGAAGAAGTCCTGGATCACCGAGGCCAGGTAGCCGCAGGAGATTGTGACCTCAACAACTCCGTAGTGTCTGAGCCATGCAAGTTGATAGGAGAGGATCGGCCGCCCGCAGATCTCGACCATGCACTTCGGTCGATCGTTCGTCAGCGGGCGCAGGCGCTCGCCCTTCCCGCCGGCGAGGATGATCGCGTGCATCACAGATATTCACCGGGGGCATCATCCCCGCGCGCCCATTCGCGTTGAAGATGCGGGCGCCTGATACGTGTGGACCAAATCGGCGCGCCCCGGGGTGATGCGGCGTCGATTGGCACAGCGGTGTTAGTCTGGTTTCCTCCAAATCGACCAGTTTCAGGGCGAGGCCCTTGAGCCCCCATTCGGGGTCCGCCGCCGAGACAGCGGCCCCTCGAGGGGGCGTGGGGATGCAACCCCCCACAAAAGATCTGTTTGGGCGGGAGGGCGGGCAAGACGCGTCCCAGCGGGCCACTTCGCTTCATCAGTCGGTGGTGCCGTTCGCGACATGAACTGGTGGGCACAGCGTTACTAAGCGTGCAACCCGTCTCAGCGAAGGGTTGGCAGACCCTACGGGCTCTCTTCGTCCTCACTGTCCTCATCTTCGTCGTCCTCGTCCGAATAGACGCCGGTCTCGCGACCTGTCCAGACTGTGACGACGAAGTCCTCGCGATACGGATCGCTCGTCATCACCAGCCGCTCGTCGATCTGGCCGATGAGATCCTGCACATCATCCTCGGTCAGGCCCTCGCTGACACAGAGTGTGGCGTAGGCGCCCGTAGCTGTGAAGTGCAGGTCGACCCGCGCCACGTCGTCCCCGCTATCAGACTCGACGGAGTAGCTCTCCGAGTATGGGGTGCGGCACTCGCGCTCGAAGCTGTACTCGGCCATCTTCGTCCTCTGATCTCAGGGGCGCACCTGCCCAGTCCCGCGGATGATCCACTTGTAGCTGGTGAGCTCACGCAGGCCCATCGGACCGCGCGCGTGCATCTTCTGTGTAGAGATGCCGACCTCCGAGCCGAGGCCGTACTGGCCCCCGTCGGTGAACTGCGTGCTTGCGTTGACATAGACCGCGGCGGCATCTACTTCGCGTAGGAAGCGCTCGGCCGCGCTGTAATCTTCGGTGATAATCGCCTCCGAGTGCCCGGAACCGTAGCGATCCAGGTGCTCGAGCGCCTCGTCAAGGGAGTCAACGACCCGAATAGCAGCCACCAGCGCCAGAAATTCGGTGCCGAAGTCACTCGGCGCGGCTGGCGTGACCAGCACCCCCGCCGCCTGCAGGATTTCTTCCGCAGCAGTATCGCAGCGCATGTCGACGCCGGCCTGGGACCAGCGGCGGCCCAGTTCAGGGAGAAACTCGCCCGCGATCGCGCGGTCGACGAGAACCGTGTCGAGCGCGTTGCAGATCGACACGCGCCGCCGCTTGGCGTTGTCGACCACCGCGATCGCCTTCGCTCGGTTGGCTGAGGCGTGAACGTAGGTGTGACAGACGCCGACCCCCCCAGCGACCACAGGCATGGCCGCCTGGTCGCGAACGTGCTCGATTAACGCTGCTCCGCCACGCGGGATCAGCAGATCGATCGTGTCCTTCATTGTGAGCATCTCGGCGACCAGCGCACGATCGGTGTCCTCGATGAGTTGCAGCGCCCCCTCGGGTACGCCTGCAGCAGACTGCGCTTCACGCGCCAGCGCTGCCAGGGCGATATTCGTTCGGATTGCCTCTTTGCCACCTCGCAGAATAACCGCGTTGCCGGACTTGAGCGCCAGCGAGGAGATGTCGATCGTGACGTTTGGGCGGCTCTCGAAGATCGCACCAATAACCCCGAGCGGGACGCGCACTCGGGCAATCTCCAGTCCATTCGGCAGCGTCCGCGCCTCAATGACCTCGCCGACCGGGTCGGGCAGCGCTATGACTGCCCGCACGTCGGCCGCGACAGCGTCGAGCCGCTCGGGATCGAGCAGCATGCGGTCGAGCATCGACTCCGATAGACCCGATTCGCGTGCCTGCTCGTAATCAGCACGGTTGGCGGCCAGAATTTCGGCCCTCCGCTGCGTGAGAGCCTGCGCCGTGCCGAGCAGGGCCTCGTTCTTGATCTCGGTCGACAAGAACCCGAGTCGGCGCGATGCCCGACGGGCGCCTGCGCCCTTCTGTTGCAGTTCTGTGACGGTAACAGTCATTGTTTCCAAGTATACAGGGCCGTGGATTCGCAAAATGCGGCCGGAGCTCCTCAATCGCCGGTGTCGGGACGCCCAACCGCTGCACCCAATCGACATCTCAATAGCCTCGATCGTCAGACCCGCGGTCCCGAGCACGGCCCGCCATTCGGAGACGCTGAGATCATGGACATACGTCGGGTCTCTCACCGGTTCATATATGACGGCCGATTCCGCTCCAGCCAGCGAGGCGGCGCGTCTAGTTCAGCATCTCCGGCGTCATATCCAGCGCAAGGGTTCGGCGGCAGTAAGGCGCGATCGTGAACGCCGTGAAACCGGTGCCGTACCGCATCCAGGGTTTCTCCGGTGGAGTGCGACCGGCTGATCGAGTACTTAGCCGCCTGCCGACAAAACTGGCGCTGAATCTCCCGCATCGGTCTGCTCTCGCCGCTAGGAATGCACCAGTGGTGGCCGGGGGAAAAGGGGCGGACGCGTGGGTCGCGGTCACTGTAACATGCCGAGCATGCGGGGACTCGCTAGGTGGGGACTTGGATTAAGAGATATTGCGATGCTGTGCGTGGGCGTCGTCCTGCTCGCGCTGCACTTTGCCCTCACGGGGGCGCCCAGCCGCCTCCTCAGCCCCTGGCTCATCTCGTCGATCATGGTTGGTTGGGTATTCGGCAAGGTGGCCCTGCATCGCATCGAGCGCTCCTAGCCCAGGGTGAGTGCATTGAGCGGGTCACGGTCTCCCACCGGCGCGAAGAAAGAGGACTCGAATGGCAGAGGAACTACAGTACGACGCCATCGTCATCGGCTCCGGCCAGGGAGGCGGGCCGTTCGCGGGTGCGCTCGCAGGCGCCGGACGCAAGACGGCCCTTATCGAGCGCTCCTATGTAGGAGGGACCTGCGTCAACTACGGCTGCACACCTACCAAGACGATGGTGGCCAGCGCGCAGGCTGCGTATATCGCCCGTCGCGGCGCCGACTACGGTGTCATGACCGGCCCGATTCGCATCGACATGGAAAAGGTTCGCGAGCGCAAACGCGCGATTGTCGAGCTGTGGCGATCCAGCAGTCTCGAAGCCACGTTGAATACCAAGGGGCTTGACTACATTCATGGTGACGCGCAATTCACCGGCCCGCATGCCGTCGAGGTCACGCTCGACAGTGGCGAGCAGCGTTCGTTGATTGCCGGCCTGATCGTCATTGATACGGGCCTGAGGCCCGCAATGCCGCCCATCGAGGGACTCGCGGCGCTGGAGCCGCTCGATTCGACGTCGATCATGGAGCTGGACTCGGTTCCCCAGCGCCTGCTCGTGCTCGGGGGCGGCTATGTCGGCGTAGAGTTCGGCCAGATGTTCCGCCGCTTTGGCAGCGAGGTGACGATCGTCGATGTCGCGTCGAGGCTGCTTGGCAGGGAAGATCGCGACATCGCCGATGCCATGGTCGAGATTCTTCGCGAAGATGGCATCGAGATCCTGCTCGACACGAAGACCCTGCGCGCTCAGCATGGCGCCAGGGGCGGTCTGGAGCTGACCGTGCAGACGCAGAGCGCCGAGCGCACTCTCAGCGGCTCACACATTCTCGCGGCCGCCGGGCGGGCGCCCAACACCAGCGGCCTCCACCTCGAGGCGGCCGGTGTCTGCGTCAATGAGAAGGGGTTCATCGCGGTCAACGATCGCCTGGAGACGAATGTGCCGGGCATCTATGCCATCGGCGATGTCAACGGCGAGGCGGCCTTCACGCACATCTCCTATGACGATTACCGCATTCTCAAGGCCAATCTGCTCGAGGGCGGCAGCCGCTCGACCTCTGACCGACCCGTGCCCTACACCGTCTTCACCGATCCCCAACTTGGTCGAGTCGGGCTCAGCGAGGATCAGGCGCGCGCGGAGGGGCGCTCGATTCGCGTCGCATCGATGCCGATGCGTCACGTCGCACGTGCGCTCGAGGTCGACCAATCGCGTGGAATGATGAAGGTCGTCATCGACGCGGAGACCGACCAAATTCTCGGTTGCGCCATTTTGGGAATCGACGGCGGCGAGGTAATGTCGATGATCGAGATCGCCATGATGGGGAACCTGCCAGCGAGCCGGCTGCGCGACGGGGTCTTCTCCCACCCGACCCTCGCGGAGGCGCTCAACAACCTGTTGTCGTAGGAGCATCTGAGAGTATCTGCCTCAGGAGGATGCCCTTATCCTCCAGGTAGAGCGGAAAGCCGCGAAGAAAGGGGAAGCACATGGAGGCGTTGTCGAAGCTCATTTACATCACCGCGACCGACCCAGACCCCGATTGGGAAGCCGAATTTAATCGCTGGTATGACGAGGAGCATATCCCCAATCTGCGCAGCGTTCCGGGCTACTTCAGCGCCCGCCGCTACGTCGCCGTGGAAGGCGAGCCGAAGTACATGGCCATCTACGAGATCGCCTCAATGGATGCCTACCGCAGCCCGGAGCATGACCGCCTCGCGAACACAGACTGGACGGAGCGGATGCGGCCGCACTTCAGGGGGCGCGGGCTCGTCTTCTACGAGCAGGTCTTCCCTCACGACGGTTTGATCCACGGCGCGGCCTGGGGCCAGCCGGAGGGCGGGTTCCTCACCGTGCGGCTCGACGTGGCGCCCGACAGGGAGCAGGACTTCAATGCCTGGTACGACCAGGAGCACCTCGCCGCGCTCGCAGCCGTGCCCGGCGTGATCGCCGTGCGCCGCTTTCGCGCCACTGAGAGTGGTGGACCCAAGTACATGGCGGTCTATCATCTCACCGCACCCGAGGTGCCCGCCTCGGGCGCCTGGTCGAAGGCCGCGGACACGCCCTGGTCCGAGCGCGTTCGCCCAAGCTTCACCACGCGCTGGCGGACCCTCTACCGCCCCTGGGAGCCGGTGACAACCGCCTCATCCTCGGCCAGACAGGCCCCCGCCGGCTAACGCTCTAGGGGTGGTCCCGTTCCACATCCTCCCCGACGGGGAGAGTTGGGCTTGAGCGCCCGCGTCCGGGGCGCCGGAGGGCATGGTATGCTCCTACCCCTACGAGCGTCGCCCCTGTAGGGGCGGGCTTCAATCCCGCCCGCCCACTAGCCCGGCCGCCTCACGAATCCGCTCGATCTCGTTTGGCGTCAACTCGCGGACGCGGCCGGGCACCAGGCCGCGCAGCCGCAGCGGACCAATTCGCACGCGGATGAGTCGCTCCACAGGATGGCCGACCGCCTCGCACATCAGGCGCACCTGCCGTTTTCGACCCTCCTTGAGAACGACTCGCAGCCAGGTTTGGCCGGCCCCTGTCTCCATCCCGGATGGCGGCGGAATCACCTCGGCGGTCGCCGGAGCAGTGCGCCGGCCCTCCAGCGCGATACCGCGCCGGAGCTCGCGCAGCGCCTTGGCATCTGGAGTTCCGCTCATGAGCGCCAGATACTCCTTGTCGACCTCATGACTTGGATGCGTCAGACGCTGGGCGAGCTCACCGTCGTTGGTCAGCAGCAAGAGCCCTTCGCTGTCCATATCCAGCCGTCCGACGGGGAAGACCCGCTCACGGGTCTTGTAGACGAGGTCCATCACGACCGGCCGCCCGCGCTCATCGCGGGTGGTCGTCACGTAACCCCGCGGCTTGTTTACGACGAGATAGACCGGTTCGGGGGGCGGTCCGAGTGCCGTCCCGTCAACGGTGATCGCGTCGCGTTCGGGATCGGCGAGTGTACCCATCCGCTTCACGATCTCCCCATTGACGCCAACCCTCCCGTCCGCGATCATCCGTTCCGCCGCTCGTCGCGAGGCCACGCCGGCCTCGGCCAACACCTTCTGCAGTCTCTCTTCGGTCACCCGCGTCTGACCGTTGCTTAGACGACGCGCACAAGCGCGGGATCCGGCGTGATTCCAGGAATGCGCCCGCGCTTGGCCACTGACCGTCCCTCGATTGCCTTGATGTCCGCGGTGAAGTCGATCGGGGCCGCCCCCGCGATAAAGCTGCCGACTCCATAGAAGTCGATCGGCGCGCCCGCGCCGCGGAACTGGGCCATTCGCTCCGGAGTGATGCCTCCGCTGACGACGATCTTGACGCCCGCATGGCCCGCCAGGTCGAGCCGCGCTCGCACCTCCTTCACGAGGTCCGGCGTCACTCCGCCGCGCTCGCTGGGCGTATCGAGGCGGACGCCGTCCAGGCGCCGGCCGGCCTCCGCCAGGGCGTCGGCGACCGCGACGGCCTCTTCTGCCTCGTCGTGATAGGTATCGACCAGTGCGATACGAGGGATGCCCTTGTCGACGATGCGATCGAAGGCAAGTGCGGTCGTCGCAGTGTCGCCCATGATCAGAATCAGTGCGTGCGGCATTGATTCCGCTGCCTGCACCCCCGCCAGCCGGGCCCCGAGAACGGATGAGCATGAGTCGCAGCCTCCGGTTACCGCCGCGTAGTCCATGCGCGCGGCGACCAGCGGGTGGACGTGCCGCGCGCCAAACGACGACACCGGCACTCCGCCGGCCGCCTGCACGCACGTCCGCGCTGCGGTCGCCCAGCCGCTCTCATGCGCCAGGGCACCAAGGATGGCCGTTTCGTAGATACCAAAGCTCAGATAGGGGGCGGTAACCCGAAGTGCGACCTGCTTGCGGACAAACTCCGCACGCTCGGGCATCGCCCAGACCTCACAGCCGCCGGGAAGCACATGCTCCAGTAGGCCAAGCGCCTCCCGTATGCCGCACAGAACGCCATTACCCGAAGGGAAGAACTCAATTGTCACACTGGGGTTGATGCCCTCGCTCTGGAGAACCTCCCGGGCACGTATGAAATAGACGTCACTTGTCTCGCCATCAAGGATAGAAGGTATGAGCAGAGAGTTGGTCAGCGCCTCGGTGCTTCGCGCCTCGGAATGATCGGTCACCTCGCGCTCAGCACGAGCCATTATCGCCGAGCACATGGACGCCGAGAATCCGTCGCATGTGGTCCAGGGCGAAGCCGTGCCCCTGTGGATCGAACGAAGTCACGCACTCGATCGGCACGTCGACGTCGAAGTCGCGGTTGCGGGCGTCTTCAGCGGTGTAGAGCACGCAGATGTCCGTGCAGACGCCGGTGATGATCAGCCGTTGCGGGCCGATGTGCAAGAGATGGTCGTCGAGCGTCGTGTTGTGAAACGCACTGTAGCGGGTCTTTGGGATAATCTCGCCGGGCAGGTCCCGCAGCTCCTGAATTACCTCGGTCTCGTGTGTCCCGCGGATACGGTGCGGTGGGAAGATTCGGAACTCGAGATCGTCTGGCGCGTGGTTGTCGCAGAGGAAGAGCAGTTTGCTTCCGTGGCTCAGCTCTCGCTCAGCCACGTCTCGCACCTTCGGAATCACCGCGCGTGATTCGTCGCCGCAGTAGAGATTGTGACCCGGCTCCATAAAACCGCGCACCATGTCGATGATGAGGACAGCGTTCGGCATTGAGATCGCTCCTTCAGCGACGTATCCGCCGGTACCAGAAGATCTCGATCTCCTCGGCGCCCCGGGCGATCGATCTCCCGCCCAAGAAAGGGAACCGCCGGCCGCTGTCTCCATCCCCGAGCGACCGCGACGTGATAACCCTGACCGCAGCTCCAACCACAACGCGCAAAGCCGCTCCGGCCGCCACCAGCGCGACACCGCGGGCCACTGCCGGCCGCGCATCTCGCCAGACCCGCGCCGGGCGTCCCTCACTGCGCACTGAAGGTACGTCGATAATGTCAGTCGCAGTGCCGCAGTTGCGACAAAAGCGATCGTCTGTGGCCATCGGAAGGCGGCAGCGGGAGCACTGCATCGATTTGTCCTAACACTCTGTGAGCAGACGCCGTGTTACCCGGATTATAGGCTCGGCTCGATCGCCTTATCCACCTCTCGGCTCAGATCGATGGGATTGGCGATGCTTCCAGTCGAATCCAGGATCCGCCCGTCGGCGATGCGAATCCTGCCCTCAGCGAGCGCGGTGAGTGTGGCCAGCAACAGTGGCGCCTCACGCGCCGCGCCGCGCCGGCGGATCTCCAAAAACAGCGGCGATTCCTCCCCCGGCTCGCGCACACTCGCGTCTCGATGTTCGAGCTGCCGCCACAGCGGCTCGGTCAGTTCGTCGCGCAGTCCGTAGGAGCAGAAGCTGATGGCCGGTCCGGCGTCCAATTCAGGCGTCGCAAGGAAAATGGTGACGCCGCTCTCGATGGCGCGGCCCTCAATAAGCTGCCAGATGACCTCCTGCCACAGCCCCGCTGGACCCCCCGGCGCCGCCGGGTGGAGATTGACCAAATCGAGATGGCGGCAGAGCTCAGGCGCGATCAGTTGGTAGCCCGCCAGGATTGCGATCCCCGTCTCAAACGGCTCCAGTAGCCGGAGGATGGCGCGGTCGTAGTCGCTCCGCCAGACCGGCAGCGGCTGACCTGCGCGTGCGATCTCACCGCCGGCCTTTCGCCTGAAGGTCGCGGACGAGAGAGTCACCACCGGCAGTCCCTGTGACACGGCCAGGTCCAGGAACCTATCGGCCGGCTCGTGCTCACCCCGCTCTCGGTTGCAGAACACGTACGCGATCTCGAGCGGCAGGCGGCCTCTTTCCATCGCGTCGCAGGTGGACGCCAAAAGCGCCTGTGATCCCGCTCCGCGGCCGCTCGAGAACCACCCAACCTTCACGGGCCCTCACCCCCCGCCCCTCTCCCAATACTGGGAGAGGGGAGCGAGACCGCGGGACCGCTTCCCGTGTAGGCTTGGCTCGGGGAAACGGATGCCAGTATTCGGCCAAGGACGCACTCGAGATCGTCGAGTACCTCGTCGTTGCGGAAGCGGATGACATGATATCCGTAGGCGTTCCGATGCGCAGCTCGAGCACGGTCCCGCTCACGCTGTTCGTCGCAATCGTGGCCTGTGACGTCCAACTCGATGACAAACCTCAATGACGTGCAGCAGAAATCGAGAATCATTGGGCCGAGCGCGTGCTGCCGTCGGAACTTCAGTCCTGCAAGTTGGCTATCCCTCAGCGCCTCCCACGGTCTTTTCTCTGCAGGCGTGGACTGCCGTCGCAGGCGGAGCTTAGCCGCATCGATTTCGCGCGATACCCCACGGATGCGCTCAGCCGTTCGCTTCCTTGGGGTCACTTGGTCCTTCTCTGGTGGCGGAAGGAAAGGTTAGGAACGCCTCGGGCTCTTTTCAGGTTACCAGTCACCCCTTCCCCCAGTATTGGGGGAAGGGGTAGGGGATGAGGGCTGGGCCCGCGCTATGCTGCCTGAGACTGCGGACCAAACGGAGCTACTCGTGCTCGAAACAACCCTCCTGATTATCGGCGCCGGGCCGTACGGCCTCGCAGCCGCTGCCTACGCCGCCGAGCGTGGGATCGACGCGCTGCTCGTTGGTGAGCCCATGTCCTTCTGGCGCGAGCATATGCCGGCAGGCATGCTCCTCCGCTCTCCGCTCGATTGGCAGATCGATCCCTTCGGTCGTCGGACGTTGCTGGCCTTCCTTCTCGAGCGGGGCATCCCGGTCGCCCAAGCCGATCCGTTGCCCGTCGAGATCTTTCGCGACTACGCTCTCTGGTTTCAGGAGTCGTACGGCTTACAGCCGCGGCCTCTTTGGATTACTGGGATCGAGAAGTCTGACGGCGGTCTTGCCGCGAACTGCGAAGGCGACGAGCTGATACTCGCCTGCAGTGTTCTCCTCGCGCCCGGCTTCGCACCCTTTGCCTGCATCCCGCCCGAGCTGGCGCGGCTCCTGCCCGAGGGCCGCTACTCGCACACCTGCGATACCATCGACCTCGAACATTTTCGCGGACAGCGTTGCCTCATCATTGGAGGACGGCAGAGCGCCTACGAGTGGGCGGCGCTGATGGCCGAGGCCGGCGCTGCCGCGGTGCACGTGAGCCACCGTCACGAGCAGCCGCGCTTTCAGGCTTCGGACTGGTCCTGGGTCGGCGCCATGATCGACGCCACGGCGGCGCAACGCGGTTGGTGGCGTAACCTGCCGTCTGCGGAGCGTGAGTCCATCCGCCGCCACTTCTGGGCTGAGGGCAGACTTAAGCTGGAGCCGTGGTTGGCGCCAAGGCTCAATCGCGCCGCCATCCGCAGCTGGCCACGGACTGCCCTCGTCGCCTGCGAAGAAGCCGCCGGGGGTGCATTGTCCATGCGGTTCGACTCCGGCGATGCCGTGACCGTCGATCACATCCTGTTCGCCACGGGCTACAAGGTCGACGTGGCGGCTCAGCCGATCCTGTCGCATCGGAGCATCGCCTCCGAGCTGGTCGCTGTAGATGGGTTCCCCGAGCTGGATGAAGACTTCCAATCGAGCGTCGACGGCCTGTTTCTTGCAGGGCTGCCTGCCAGCCGCGACTTCGGCCCGTTCTTCGGCTTCGTCTCCGGCGCTCCGCTGGCGGCGCGGCTTATTATCGAGCGTGTAGCCGAGCGTTCCATCTAATCGGTGAGAGAGACCTTAGTAAAGCGTCTTGCCCGCAGCTTGTACTCCCGCGGGCCGGCGAGATCCCCGGCCGCCAGTGGATCGTGCTCATCAGGTGCATGGTGGGGCTGGCGGTAGGCCCGTGGATGTGTCTCGCCGCCGGGGGTCGTCGCAGACGCGCGTCGTGCCTTCGGGTGGCCGGTGCAGCGCTAAATCGGGGAGACCGTTAAAATGCCGAGGATTCCGCGTCATGAGGATGAAGACATTGCCCACGGCTGTCGCACCAATAACGTACGAAAATTCGCTTCGGCTCTTTTGCCACTTTGTTCTCCCTGGCGCGAGGGGTGCCGCATTACCGCACGCGTCGCCTTATCGCACTTCCGTTTACGGGAGCACAATGACCGCCGCGACAAGCTTGTAGCAGTCTGCCGTCGCCCCGAACGGCTCGCTGAGGCTTACCGTGAGCAGCACCCGCAGATGCGCGGTGATGCCGGCCGCTTCTCGCGTATGTACGCCCGCGGGTAGAGCCGCCAGATGTTTCTCGAAGACGGGATCGGTGACCGAGAGGTCATACAATGCTCCGCTGAGCGTAATACGGGCTCGGGTTTGCCGGTTGCCCCGGAAGCTTGTGCTGATCCGCCACGTGACCGCCTGCGGCTCGATCACGGCCAGGGAGGCCGCTGACGGCCGATCGCGGAGCTCACGGTATGGGATGCGGTCCCCGAGGCTACCAAACAAGTCCGGGCCCGATGTCAGCGCTGACTCTAGTAAGGGGGTGGCGGCAGCGATGTCGCACCGTTCGACTAGGTTCCAGCGGCGCGTCGCGACCAGCCAGTTTTCCGGTTGGTGTGGTTCTGGCAACGGCCGGAGGACCGTCAGACGGATGACGTCGAGAAGGGTCGCCTGCGTGCCATCGTCGAGCCGGCACGCCTTGATGGTCAGCGCTCCCGTCGGATCGGAACCGCTTACTGGTCTCAGCCAACCGCCACCGTCCACACGAAGACCTGCCACGCAACGTCCCGACCGCTTCCGCGAATTGGCGAGGCAGAGGATGTCGACCGCCGAGCCGGCGGCTCCCTGATCGGGGCTCATCCACGGAAGTAGACTGCGGAGGAATTGATTCACAAATGAACCATCTGCATGTTGCCCCATTTCGATCCCAGGAACTCGAGTACGAGCCGCCGGTGACACCGATCCGCTGTCGGCTCACTGCAGAGCAGGGCAGTCCGCACGTCGAACAACCTCCGCTCGATCCGGTCCTCGACCCGTCGTTCAGCCATGAGACCGAGGAAACGCTCCTTGTACTCTTCCCAGTCGGCGCGGCGCTTTCGGTAGTCGGTCAGCAGCTCAGCGGTCGGAGCGAGCAGTGGCTCGTGCTCGTATTCAGCTCTGCAAAGCTCCCTGAGGAAGAACGGCAGGTCTTCCCGTCTGGTGAAGCCGGCAAGCTGCGAGGTGTTTTTGAGCCGTACGTCGAGAAGGCGCTTGACGCCGGCTTGCCTCAGCGCCCCGAAGAACTCGGCGGCGGTCTTCTTGGTAAAACCGATCGTGTAGACCTCCACGCGGCCTCCTGTGGCTCCTCGAACAGGGCCAGTTGTTTTCCGTCGTCTCCGCTCGCCGTTTTCTCCCCCGTGAGCTCCGCCTCCGGCTGCAGGCTGCCGTCGGCACGAATGTGGACTGCGAGGATGCCGCGTGCGGTAAGCACCCGTGCGATCAGCAGATGGCGATGGCAGCCGGCAGGACTCTCCTCACTGCACATGATCGCCACGCGCTGTCGTCGAATCGCGTCCTCGAGCTGCTTAATGCCGAGATCAAACAAGTCCGACTCCGCGACGCGCGAGTAGAGAACGCGGCCCTGGCCGTCGTAATACTGGTCGCCCTGCGGCCGCCCTCCCAGCTCTCGCCCAAGGAACACGTAGTGAATCGCCAGCTCCGCCAGAGGCTGCGGCAGGCGCTCGCGATCGAACTGGCTTGCGTAGGCGGAGCGCGGAGAGGAGCGTACGTCGACCACGACTGCTATCCGTTTCTGGCTCAGTAGATCGAGGAAGCGCTCCAGCGGCTGGTTCGAGTGCCCAATCGTGAAGACCTGGCTCTGCTCGTTCGGCGTATCTTCCATATGGGTCGACACTCCGTCGCCCGGAGCCTGGGCCCGGGGCGCTACAGCGCCTTGCCCGCCGCCTTGTATTCCCGCTGGACCGGCGAGATCCCCAGGCGCCAGCGGATCTTCGCCAGCGTGCTCATCAGGTGCACGATCGGGCTGGCCGCATGGCCGTGGATCCGTCCGGCGCGCAGCGCGTCGAGAAAGTCATCGCGGTCCGCGAAGTCTGGCATCACTACCCACGTATGACCAACCTCAGGCCCCCAATGGGCGTCCGTTCCGGCGCTTGCTATCAGGCCGTGCTGCGCGGCAAAGGTGGCGGCGCGGCGGTTGTCGACCTGCAGGAGATTGCGCGCGTTGTAGGTTTCGAGGATCTGAACGTCAGGCAGGATCCGCATCAATGCGGTTGTTTTCAGCGGCGAGCTGCGTGCTCGATCGAACGGGTGCGGGACGCCGACGAGCCCGTGCTGCTCCTTGATCGCCTTCACCGTGTCCTCGGGCGTGAGGTCGCGCGGCACCGGATCGTTCAGAAAATAGCCGATGATCTCGCCTTCAGTCGACTTGATCTCCTCCGAGATGATCACGCGGAAGGGAGCGATACGTTCAACCGCCTTCGCACCTTCGATGTTGTTGTGGTCGCTGACGGCGATGCAATCGATCCCGGAGGCTACGTTGCGACGTACGAACTCCTCGGGTGTGGTCAGGCCGTCCTTGGAGAAATGCGTGTGGCTGTGCAGGTCAGCGCGAATGAGCTTGGGTGAATTCACGGTCCTAATCCGGCTCCTCGTCATCCAGTGGCAGCGTGGTTAGGGCGCCGGCCATGTCCTGCTCGAGCTCGCTCACGCGGAGCTCGGCGGCGTCGAGCATCTCCTTGCATCGCCGCGCCAGCCGCACTCCGGTCTCGTAGACGGCTATTGACTCCTCCAGACCAAGGCCGCCGGCGTCGAGGCGCGCAACTGCCTGCTCGAGCTGCGCGTAAACGCCCTCGAAGCTCGCCACGGCATCGACCTGCGCCTGCGTCTCGCCCTCGTTCATCGCCGCAGATCCACCGATCCGTTCACAGTAGCCGCTCCTGACCTGCCGGGACCGGTCGCGGGCGCGTCTGACGGGTTGCGCCATTTCCCCGATCCGCGCCATCGCCTCCCTCGACCCGTGCTCCGAAATCGTCGTCCACCATTCGCACTCGGATAGAATCGCCGGCGTGCGCTTCGGCTGCCCGCACGATAAGTTCGCCATCGGCACGATGGACGAGCGCGTAGCCACGAGTAAGTGTCCCCGAGGGGCTGAGCGCGCCCAGCTCATTCATTCTGCCTGCGAGCCGCTGCTGCCGCATCTCCAGCTCGTGCGTGAGCCTTCGGCGCATTGTCTCGAGCAATGCGCGCACGCCGGCCCCCAGCCTGCTCGCGTCCGGCCGGTAGCGATCGAGCAGACGGAGCGCCTGCTCGACATCTTGCTGGAGGCGGTCGAGCGCCCGTCTCATCCCGGCGCGAAGCTGCTGCTCGCGACCTCCAAGCCGCGCGGCAATCTCGAGTTGGTCGGGCACCAAGAGCTCCGCTGCCGCCGACGGAGTCGGCGCCCGCACATCCGCGACCCAATCGGCGATTGTATAGTCCGTCTCGTGTCCGACTGCTGAGACAACGGGAACCCGACTGGCGAATATGGCGCGTGCGACGGCCTCCTCGTTGAAGGCCCACAGGTCCTCCATCGAACCGCCGCCGCGGGCGAGAACAATCACGTCGACGTCGTTCCTGCGGTTGAGCCGCTCCAACGCCAGGACCACGCCGGTAGCGGCGCCGTCTCCCTGGACGAGCGTCGGGGCCAGCAGAACCTCAACCAGCGGCCAGCGTCTGGTCAGGACGTGGCAAATGTCCTGAAAGACGGCGCCGGTCGAGGATGTGACGACGCCGATGCGGCGGGGGAAGAGCGGCAACGCCCGCTTCCGCTCCAGTGCGAACAGGCCCTCAGCCTCCAGCCGGGCGCGCAGCCGTTCGAACTCAGCCGCCAGCACCCCCAGCCCCGCCGGCTGCACCGCATCGACATAGAGCTGGAGGTCGCCGCGTTGCTCGTAAAACGAGACGTACCCGTGCGCCAGCACCTGCGCTCCATGATCGACTGCCGTGAGTGACGCGATGGTCTGACGCGGGCGGAACAGCGCACAGCGCAATTGCGCCGCCTCGTCTTTCAGCGTGAAGTAGATGTGCCCCGACTGTGGCCGGCTCAGATTCGAGATCTCGCCGCTCACCCAGATATCGGTGAGGATCGGATCCATCTCGAGCAGCCCCCTTAGGTGGCTGCCAATCTGTGTAACAGTAAGGCTCAGCATAGGCACTCGTTCTTGGATTCCCTCTCCCTGGGGGAGAGGGCGGGGGTGAGGGCCTGCCCGAGATGCGGTACCCGCCCCAAGACTTGCTCGATTCCCGTTCGCCGTGCAGGCAGTGCCCTCGCCTTACGTACTAACCCGCTCGACATACTGGCCGCTTCTCGTATCCACCTTCAGCACGTTGCCCTCGTCGATGAACAGCGGTACCTGCACCGTCAGTCCCGTCTCGAGCGTGGCAGACTTGGTTGCGCCCGAAGTTGTATCGCCCTTGAAGCCGGGGTCCGTTTGCGTAACCCTGAGCTCCACAGTGGTCGGTAGCTCAATCTCAATCGGGTCGTCGCCGTAGGTAAGCAGATCGCAGGTCTCGTTCTCCTTTAGGTAGAGAAGTGCGTCGCCGACCTGCTCCTTCGTGAGCGGGGTCTGATCGTAGGTCTCCGTATTCATAAAGTAGTAGAGTCCGCTGTCTTCATAGAGGAACTGCATCGGATGCCGGTCGAGCCGTGCGCGGGAGAACTTCTCACCCGCCTGAAACGTCTTCTCAATCGTGTGGCCGCCACGGATGTCACGCAACTTGAGCCGAACCTGAGCGCTGCCGCGACCCATCTTGATGTGCTGATACTCGATCACGCTGTACAGGGTTCCATCGAGCTCGATGGTGATGCCCTTGCGAAGATCGCTCGTATTGATCATCGTTTACTCCGACTTGGGGGCGTGGCTGAGGAAGCGGCAGCGCCCACGTTCGACCACCGCCAGGTCCTCGATGCGCACGCCGCCCCAGCCCGGCAGATAAATGCCGGGTTCTATTGAGAAGACCATACCCTCTTCCAGCGTGTCGTCTGAAGTTGCGGTCACGCGTGGCGCCTCGTGAACCTGCAGCCCGATGCCGTGACCGAGGCCGTGGCCGAAGTGTTCCCCGTAGCCGGCCGCATCGATGACACTTTGAGCCAGCATGTGTGCCTGCGCCCCTGTCATACCCGGCTCGATCATCTCATATGCCGCAAGTTGCGCGGTGAGTACGATCTCGTATACGGCACGAAACCGCGCGTCCGGTTCGCCAAGTACGATCGTGCGGGTCAGATCTGAGCAATAGCCGTCGAGTCGCGCGCCCATGTCAATAACAAGACCCTCGCCCGATTTGAGCGCATGGTCCCGTGCGTACGCATGCGGCATGGCGCCCCATGCGCCCCCCGCCACGATCGCGCTGAACGATGGGCCGTCGCCGCCCTGTTCGTGGATGTAACGCTCGATCTCCCACGCGACCTGCTGCTCGCTCCAGCCCGGCTCCACAAGCTTGGCCACGTGTTCGAACGTAGCGTCGCCGAGATCGATAGCGGCCTGGAGCTTCGCCAGCTCATCTGCGTCTTTTCGAGCCCTCAGTCGCTCGACAATGCCCGATCTGGGGACGAGCCGCGGCCTGGCCGCGGCGGGCATCGCCTCGATAACGGCGACCATCTGGCGGTGCAAGGCATAGCTAACCTCCGAGGCTTCGAAGCCGGTCCGCTTGCCTCCCATTCCGTCCAGCAGTCCCGGAAGCCAGTCGTCGAGCCTTCCCGCCGTCTTGTACAGGCGAAACGCCTCAGCCTGACTCTCCGCCTGCTCGTAATAGCGGAAATCCGTCGCGATAGTGGCGCCGTCGGCCGTGATCAGCAGGGAGCCCGACGAGCCCGTGAAGCCCGAGAGGTAGCGGCGGTTGCTCGCGTTTGACACCAACAGCGCGTCAAGGTTCTCGCTCTCGAGTTCCGCGCGCAGCTTCGCGAGGCGGCCATCCGCCGCGGTCCCGGTTGTCATGCCTGCCGCTCACGCTGAGCGGACTTACGCGTAGCCGCGCTCGGCGCGGTAATCGAACTGCCGCCTTCCGTAAGCAGGTCGACCAACAGATCGAGCGCGCTGAGATAGCCGCGCCAGCCGAGTCCGGTGATCTGACCTCTGGCAACTTCGGCGATGATTGAGTGCTGCCGGTGCGGCTCGCGCCGGTAGATGTTGGAGATGTGGACGTCCACAACGGGCTTGCCGGTATCCTCCAGCGCGTCGCGCAGCGACAGCCCGTAATGCGACAGCGCCCCGGCATTGACGATGATGCCGTCGGCCTCTCCCGCCTCAGCTTGAAGGAAGTCGATCAAGCCGCCCTCGTGGTTCGACTGCTGGCAGCGCAGCTCGACACCGCGTTCGTTCGCCCGGCGTTGCAGTTCGTCAAGGATCTGCTGCAGCGTCAGGCTGCCGTAGATCTCCGGATTCCGGCGGCCGAGCGTGTTCAGGTTCGGGCCGTTCAGCACCAGGATCCGCATCAATCCTTGCTTTCTTCCTTGTCTAGCTTCTCTTCCTCACGCTTGCGGGCGGTGCGGCGTTCGCTTCGCGGGTGCCATTGGTTGTAGAAGGCCTCGGTATACACCTGGCGCTGCCGCTCCTCTGTTACATGCGTGTAGATTTGCGTCGTGCCGGCGCTTTCATGGCCGAGCAACTCCTGGACGATGCGCACGTCTGCCCCGCCGTCGAGGAGGTGCGTCGCGAAGCTGTGCCGGAGCAAATGCGGGTAGACGCGCTGTTCGATACCTGCGTGGCCGGCGTACTTGCGCACCAGCAATTCTATCGCTCGCACGGACAGTCGCTCGCCGCCTCGGTGATTCAGAAACAGCGCCGGCGTGGCGTGCCGGACGAGAAGTGGACGGCCGTCCTTAAGGTAGCGCTCCAGCGCGGCTGCAGCCGGGCGCCCGTAGACCGCTATCCGCTGCTTGTTGCCCTTGCCGGTTACGCGGGCCGAGCCGTCATCGCGGTCGAGATCGGCCACGTCCAGCCCCGCAAGCTCGCTGACGCGCAGCCCCGCGCCGTACAGAAGCTCCAGGATCGCACGGTCTCGCAGGCCGCCCGGGTCATCGCCCGCAGCGACCTCCATGAACTGCCCCGCCTGCGCCTGCGGCAGCAGGCTGGGTAGGCGCCGCTCACGCCGGGGCGGACTCACCCCCTCGAGTGGGTCGCGTGGCAGTGTTCCCTCGCGCGTAAGATGGCGATAAAAGGCGTGGATCGTGCTGACCTTCCGCGTCACGCTCGCTCGGGCTGTGCCGCGCGCCGCAAGCAGCCCGAGATACTCTCGAAAAACCGCGCGCGTGATCGACTTCGGAGCGACCCGCCGCAACTCGAGCCATTCCAGCAGGTGATATAGGTCGGTCCGGTAGTTTCGCACGGTATAGGCAGACAGGTGCCGCTCCGCGTCAAGGCCGCCGAGATACCCCTCGATCAATTCGGCTCCGGCTGGCTGCGATTGCGGTCCCTCTCCCTGGAGGAGATGGTCAGGGTGAGCGCGCGCCCGAGCGGCTATCGCGGCTGAGCGCGGTTGCTGTGTCCCCTCTCCCTGGGGGAGAGGGTCAGGGTGAGGACGCGCCCGAGCAGAGAATCCAGCCGAGCGCGGCGCCCGGCCTTCCGCGCGTGTCACGCAGCGCCCCGGTGGTCGCAGCGCATGCACTTCGTCTTTCCAGCTGCCTCACTTATCATCAATCCGCCACAGTCAGGGCATATCTCGCCCGTCGGCCGGCTCCAAGTGGAGAAGTCGCATTCCGGGTAGCGGCTGCAGCCGTAGAAGACACGCGACCGTGGCGGTCGTGTCCGTCTCTCTACCACCTCCCCGCTCTCGCACGTGGGGCATGCGACCCCGACCTTGCGAAGGATCGGTTTGGTCCCCTTGCATTCCGGGTACTTGGCGCAGGCGAAGAAGCGTCCGAAGCGGCCCGACTTGACAATCATCGGTCCGCTGCACGTCGGGCAGACCTCGCCGATCGCGGCCTCGGCTTCGGATGGATCCTCCAGCGGCCGGCTGTTCTTGCATTCGGGGTAAGCGCTGCAGGCGATGAACTTCCCAAACCGGCCCCACCGAATAACCATCGGTGAGCCGCACTTCGCGCACTTCTCGTCGATCTCCTCGACGCTGGGTGCAGCCTTGGCCGCCAGCTTCACTGCTCGTTCGAGCGGTTGGTAGAAGTCATCGACGACCGGTCGCCACTGCCGGTCGCCGCGGGCGATCTCGTCGAGATCCTCCTCCATGCCGGCCGTGAAGCCAAGGTCGACCACGTCTGGAAAGTTCTCCTTGAGCATGTCGCAGACCACCATGCCGAGCTCGGTGGGATGCAGCGTTCGGTTTTGTCTCTCGACGTACTGCCGCTCCTGAAGCGTCGACAGAATCGGAGCATACGTGCTCGGCCTGCCGATGCCGTTGTCCTCCAGCGCCTTCACCAGCGAAGCCTCCGTGAATCGAGGCGGCGGTTCCGTGAAGTGTTGCTCCGGCAGCAACTGATCGAGCCGCAGCGGTTCATCGGCCTGCAGGTCCGGAAGTCGGGCCGTGTCCGCATCCTGATCGGCATCGTCCTCCCTGCGCTCGAAGTAAACCTCGCGGAAGCCGGAGAAGCGCAGCGTGCTGTCGGTGGCGCGGAACAGGTAGACTTCAGCCCCCGTTTGCGGACGGGCGTGAATATCGACGGAGGTCGTGTCGAAGATCGCGTCCGCCATCTGACTGGCGACCATGCGCTGCCAGATTAATTGGTAGAGCCGAAATTGATCGTCCGTCAGGAATCGCCGGATGGATAGCGGTTCACGGCGAACAGAGGTTGGTCTGATCGCCTCGTGCGCCTCTTGGGCACCCTTCGCCTTCTTCCGATACATACGCGGCTGTTGCGGCACGAAGGCCGCACCGAACCGGTCGCTGATGTACTCGCGCGTCTCCTTCTGTGCGTCCCCAGCGATGTTGGTTGAGTCGGTCCGCATGTAGGTGATGAGCCCGACGTCGCCGGCCGATCCGAGCGGCCGGCCCTCGTAGAGCTGCTGAGCAACCGCCATTGTCCGCTTCGGTTGGAATCCGAACCGGCGCGACGCCTCTTGTTGCAGCGTGCTCGTGGTGAACGGCGCCGACGGACGCCGAACCTGCGTGCCCTTGCGAATCTCGCCGACGCGATAGCGCGCCTCGCGCAGCAGCCCCAGCAGCGCGTCTGTTTGCTGCTGGCTCGATAGCTCCAGCTTGCGTTTGCCGGTCGCGTAGCCCTGCAGGTGTGCCCGAAAAGCCTCGTGTTCGCCCAGCTCGCGGCTGAGGTCTGCCTCGATCGACCAGTACTCCTGGCTGACGAAGCCCTCAATCTCCCGCTCGCGGTCGACAACCATCCGCAAAGCGACTGATTGGACGCGCCCCGCCGACAGCCCGCGCCGGACCTTCTTCCACAGCAGCGGGCTGATCTTGTAGCCGACGAGGCGGTCTAGCACGCGACGCGCCTGCTGAGCGTCGACGAGTTGCAGGTCGATATCGCGCGGATGCTTAAAGGCGTCGCGGACCGCTGCCGGCGTGATCTCGTGGAAGATCACGCGCTGGTGCGGACGATCCTCCAGTTGCGCCGCCTGCACCAGGTGCCAGGAGATCGCCTCACCCTCGCGGTCGGGGTCGGTTGCTAAAAAGACGGCCGATGCCCCGCGGGCAGCGTCGCGCAGCTCGTTGACAATCTTCTGCTTCTCTCGGGGAACGATGTACTTGGGAGCAAAGCCGTTGTCGACGTCGACTCCCAGCGAGCTCTTTGGCAGGTCACGGACATGACCAACCGAAGCGCGTACGTCGTAATCCGAGCCAAGGATGCGGCCGACAGTACGCGCCTTCGCCGGCGACTCGACGATCACCAGGTTCTTTGCCCCGACTCCGATGCGACCGCCGCTACCCCGCAGTCGTGACGCGCCCGTCGTGGTTGCTCCCACGCTACCTGCTCCGCCACGGGCACGCGAAGTGCGACCGCTGGCGCCGCGGGTTCGCGAGGTGCGGCCGCTGGTGCCCGTTTGGCGCGTTGGAGTGAAGCCTGCGGCCGTGTACTCTAGCCGACGGTCTCCTTTTCTCACGCGCGCCCGGTCACCGGCGGGTGTTGGTAGTCTCTTCGATGATTCAGCCATGCTCAACTCACCAACAAACAGGATGGCAGTCTGCCAAGTCCCGTTCCTTCTTCCTTATCGATAATCAATTAGTGCAGTCGTACGAAGTTCAAACCGCCCACCTGCCGTACGAAGCCCTTGAGTTCCAATAGTGCCAATGCGCTGCTGACCTCTGCAGGCTCGAGACGGGCTTGCCGCCCGATCTCGTCAATGTGCGCCGGCTCGGTCGTGAGACAGCTCAGCAACGCTAGTTCCGTCTCGTCCGCGGGAAGCGTCTGCTGCACCTCCACCTGCTCTGAGACCATTGTCAGATTCAGCTCTGTGAGAATGTCCTTCGCCTCTCGCACCAGCTTTGCTCCCGATTGCTGGATAAGCTCGTTCGTCCCGCGACTGTACGGGGAGAAGATGCTCCCCGGCACCGCGAACACCTCGCGGTTCTCGTCCAGGGCGTTTCGGGCCGTCAACAGCGCCCCGCTGCGATCGCCCGCCTCGACGACCAGCACGCCCAGGCTCATCCCCGCAACAATTCGATTGCGCCGGAAGAAGAACTCCCGGTGAATCGGCATGCCCGGAGGATACTCGCTCACGAGCGCGCCATGCTCGCGGATGGCTTGAGCCAGCCGCGCATTCTGCGCCGGATAGACCTGATCGACCGAACAGGGGAGTACCGCAATCGTCCGCCCGTCCGCCTGAAGCGCCGCCTGGTGGGCGACGGAATCAATCCCGCGGGCGAGGCCGCTAATGATCGTGACTTGTTGACGCGCCAAGTCGCTGGTTATCGTGTCGGCGGCTTGGCGCCCGTAGGCGGTCGCCCTGCGTGTCCCGACGACACCAACGGCCCATTCGTCTCTGTCATCCAACGTACCACGCACGTACAGGACCGGCGGTCGCTCGTAGATCTGCTTGAGACGCGAAGGGTAGCGTGCGTCGTTCCAGGTGAGGGCCTCAATCCCTAGTCGTTGGAGCCGCTCCATCTCCGCGTCCGGC
>Ga0193751_1000478_pt1 | contig 31135 bp, 23 predicted proteins | sample L1c2metaG_FD_143050 | JGI IMG/M metagenome (GOLD analysis project Ga0193751, IMG submission 143050) | Soil microbial communities from a riparian zone of the East river system, Colorado, United States - L1c2 | ecosystem: Environmental > Terrestrial > Soil > Riparian zone | place: USA: East River...
CAATAGGAGACATTCGCCACCTGATCATCAGACACGCTGTTTGCGGGTGTGATTGTGTAACACCACACTCAATAATTATGTGAATCGCAGTAAGCAGGAACTGAATGATGGATTGCTGCGATCATTGCCATGACCCGGACCCGCATCGCGGGAACGCGGCGTACCGCCGCGTACTGTGGCTGGTCTTGGCCATCAATACTGCGCTGTTCTTAATCGAGATTGGCGCGGGCGTTGCGGTGGGCTCGGCATCGCTGCAAGCGGATGCGTTGGATTTTTTCGGGGACGCCTCTAACTATGCGATCAGTCTTTTTGTGTTTGGGATGGCGCTCCACTATCGCGCGATAGCGGCGCTGGCCAAAGGCGTGAGCATGGGCCTTTTCGGACTATGGATCATCGGAACGGCCGTTTGGTACGCGCTGCACGGCACACTCCCTAACGCCTACACAATGGGTCTAATCGGCGTCCTCGCACTGGCGGCCAATGCCATTTCGTTCGGTCTACTCTGGGCACACCGAGCCGGCGACGCCAATATGCGTTCGGCGTGGATCTGCAGCCGCAACGACGTGCTAGGAAATCTGGGGGTGCTACTTGCCGCAATGGGCGTATTCGGCACCGGGACGGGGTGGCCCGACGTTATTGTCGCAACCATAATGGCCAGCCTTGCGTTGCAAGGATCATGGCTTGTGGTTCGCCAGGCATTGGGCGAACTCAGGCAGCAATCGTTCGCCGCGGTGCAGTAGGCGATCGAGTTCAGTTTGGCCCGGAGCATTTCAGGCGGCACCGTCCATTCATCGCGGACCTTCGCGCATGAGAACCGCAACGACGACGCCGGAAACGAATGTGAGCGCGGCAATTGCAATAATGGCCCAGGCCAAGCCAAAGAAGTCGGCGATCAAACCGCCTGAGAGCGCGCCAATCGCGTAGCCGAGGTCGCGCCAGAAGCGATAGACACTGAGCGAGCGAGCGCGCCAAGTCGGCTGCGACGCGTCCGACACGGAAGCGATCAGGCTCGGATAGACCATCGCGGTGCCGATTCCGAGCAACACGCTGCCGACAAGCCAATACTCGAATTGATGAGTGAGGGCGGTGAGAAAAAGCCCCGCAGCCTGAATCCACATGCCGGCGGCAATCAGACCCTTGCGGCCCCAGCGGTCGCTTAATGGACCGGTCGCGACTTGAAGGATGCCCCAGATCGCCGGGTAGACCGCTTTCAAAATGCCGATGCGCTCGACGCCCAATCCGAACGAAACAAAGAACAGCGGGAAAATGCCCCAGCTCATGCCATCATTGAGATTATTGACAAGCCCGGCTTGGCACGCCGCAACCAGGTTGCGATCGCCAAAAGTAGTCAGCGCGAATATCCGCCAGAATCCTACGGGCTCGATTGCCTTTTGGTTCGTCTGGGATTCGAGCCGAACATGATCGCGCGTATCGCGAACGAGCAATACCGACAGCACAAGGCCCAGCGCGGCATAGCCGATGCCGAGATAAAATGGCGCGGGCCGCAGACCGTAGTTTGCCGCGATATAACCGGTGAGGAACGCGGTGGCACCCACCGCGAGGTAGCCCGCGAACTCATTGAGGCCGACCGCCAAGCCGCGCGACCTCGGGCCGACGAGATCGATTTTCATGATAACAGTCATCGACCAGGCCAGGCCCTGATTGATGCCGAGCAGTGCGTTGGCGGCGACTACCCATTCCCAACTCGGCGCCCACATGATCATGAACGGTACCGGCAGACCGATCAGCCAGCCGAGCACGAGCACGCGCTTGCGGCCCCAGACGTCGGCCAAATGACCGGAGACGAGATTCGCGCAGGCCTTCACCACACCGAAGCTGACGATGAAGGACACAACCAGCGTGGTCGACGCAATCTGAAATTGCTCAGCACCGATCAGCGGCACGACGGTTCGTTCAAGGCCGACCATGCCGCCGACAAAGGCATTGATCAGGACAAGCAGCGAGAATCGCTGCCAATTGGCGCGTAGCCCGAGACTGACAGCAGATCGGCTTGGAGAATCGCTCTCCACGGCCGTTATTCCGCTGCTGCCGGCATTATCCCTGAATTGATCGCGCGGATTTGTGCCGCTTGCGGCGGCACGGGCGGCACATCGGCCAACATGACGTGTAGGAAAGTGGTTTCGTCCTCGATACGGAGCGCCTTATTATGGCGCTTCTCAAACCCGATGGTTGAAGTCGGTTTGCCACTGAGGCTTCGCCCGCAAACCGACCCGGAGTAAGCCCCCGGCAAAACCTCCAGATAATCCGGCAGTGCCTTGAGCCTTTGCGCGCTTCGAAACAAAGCGCGGGCGCCAACTTCCGCATCAGTGGCAAGTTCGGTCCTGCCGAGATCGCCTGCCATCAGCGTATGTCCAGTCAGCACGAACCACGGTTCCTCTGCGCGGGTTCGGTCGGTGACGAGGAGCGAAATGTGCTCCGGCGTGTGGCCCGGCGTGTGCAGGACCTCGATCGAGACGTTACCCAATTCCAGAACTTCGCCGTCTCTCACGCGGCGGAATGGAAACGCCACGGCAGCATCGGTGAACAGCACATAATCGGCGCCAACAGCCTTCGCCAATTCGCGGCCTGAAGAGACGTGATCGGCATGCAAATGCGTATCGACCACATAACGGATGCGCATTCCGGTTTTGTCGGCGGCTTGCACATAGACATCGATGTCGCCGATGGGATCGACAACGGCCGCGGCCGCGCGGCCGCCGCAGCCAAAGAGGTAGGACGCTGCAACCGGATCGGCATGCAGGTACTGACGCATGATCATGGCGACCTCCCCATTTCTGTGTCTCGGCCCCGGTAGGTTGACAAAACTTAGGAAATCATTCAAGTAATAAATTGAACGATATAACCTTTTGCCATGAAACGCCAAAATCCGAAGCAGGCGCTGTTCTCGCAGTTTGCCGCGGTCGCAAAGACGCTCGGGCACGCCCACCGGCTCGAACTATTGGAGCAGGTCGCGCAGGGCGAGCGCAGCGTTGAAGTTCTCGCGCAACGAACGGGACTGTCGATCGCCAATGCGTCACAGCATCTCCAGCGTCTGCGGCGCGTCGGCCTGGTTTCGGCAAGGCGTGACGGCAAATTCGTCTACTACGGGCTTGCCGACGAGGCGGTTCTCGATCTGGTCGCGGCGCTGCACAGGATCGCTGAGCGCAATCTCGCCGAGGTCGGGCGTTTGCTGCGCAGTTATTTTTATGATCGCGACAGCCTGGAGCCGGTTTCGCGCGACGAGCTTCTCGAGCGATCCCGTACTGGCGAGATTACGATTCTTGACGTGCGGCCTGAGGACGAATTTGCGCTGGGACACCTGCCCGATGCGGTGAACATCCCACTGCGCGCCCTGGAGGCGCGTCTTTCAGAACTCAATCCCGCACAAGAAATTGTCGCTTACTGCCGTGGTCCATACTGCGTGCTTTCCTTTGAAGCCGTCGCCGCGCTGCGCGCGCGTGGTTTCAGAGCACGCCGACTCGTGGATGGATTACCGGAATGGCGCGCCGCCGGATTGCCCGTCGTCGCCGCGGGTAACTGATGGAGGTAACTGATCGCGAGCGCCAATCGTTCATCCTCTGGTGCATCACATCAAGATTTGTCAACCGACGACCGAAATGGATCAAAAACGGCAGTTCGCGCCTGTCGCTGACAGGTCCGGTTAGCTCCCAATTTCAGACCTATTGTGGTCATGGCGGCAAACGACGCGACACACCGCGAATGCGCCTAGAGCTTGGAGGCTGATAGCGGCAATGTTAGCATGTCGCGTTGAGGTGCTTAGTGCCATGTGGATTCGTTCGTGGTCATTGCTTGCGCTCATCCTCCCCTCACTAGCGCTGCCGGCCTTTGCGCAATCGCAGCCTGCAAATACGGTTCGCACATTGCTGGCCGCCGGGCGGATCGCCAGCGTTGTTGACACGCCGCTTCACTTCAGACTGTTCGCTGCCCGCCTGCCGCCGCCTGAGCGCGTGTCCTACAACGGGCCGAGCAGCATGCTCTACGTGCTCTCGGGCACATTGTCCGTCGCTCTTGACGGTGCAACTCAAGTTTTTTCCGATGGTACTGGCGTCTTCATTCCGGCAGGCCGCGCAGCTGTCTTTAGCGCAACGAGTGCCGAACCGGCACGTTGGCTCCAGTTCATTCTGGCCCCCGCGGCGGAAGCCCAGAGACCACCGCTCGAGGCTCCCGCCAGCGTCGAAGAGTTGTATCGCACGCCCGAGCCATTGCCGGGTCTCAGGGCAGGACCTTACGAATTCAGCCTCACACGGGTCGCTTTGCCGGCGGGCATGCCCGCAAACCCGCCTCACTATCGTTCGGGTGCCGCTATGTATTACGTTATATCCGGCAGCGGGACTTTCATTGCGGATGGGAAGCCCGAGCCGAGGGCAGCAGGGATGCCGCACTTTGAGCGCTCTGCCTGGGTGCACCAGTGGGCGAATCCCGGCGGTGCCCCGCTCGTCCTTCTACAGGCAAATATCAGTGAAGAGGGCGTACCTGCAGTCCTCCCAGCCGCTCAACCGGCGTTTCCGAAATAGCGATTGGCCTTCACTCGATCACCTCGTCGGCGCGCAGCATCAACGCGGATGGAATCGTGAGGCCAAGCATCTTTGCGGTTCTCAAGTTGACGGCGAACGAGAATTTGGTCGGCTGTTCGACGGGCATATCACCCGGCCGCGCGCCCTTGAGGATTTTGTCGACAATCTCAGCCGTGCGTCGGTAGACTTCCGGAAGGTCTGGGCCATAGCTCATCAGGCCGCCCGCCTCGACAAAACCGCTGTCTGGAAAAATCATCGCAAGGCGGTATTTTTCGGCGAGCGCGACAAGTGGTCGAACGCTGTTGGAGATCATTAGCCCCTCAAGAACCTCGACGCTCTGGACTCTGGCGTCGACCATCGCTGAGAGAGCGGTCGGCAACTCGTCCGGATCACGAACCTCGAAGATGCTGGCAACAATACCCAGCCTGCGAGCGGCGGCCTGCACCGCGGTGACGGCTGCTGCCCCAGCTAATGCTTCACGCAGGATACCTACTTGGGTGGTTAGGGGGAGAGCATCTTTCAGCAGCTCCAAGCGCTTGGCGCTCAGCTCGGGCTCAAACCAAGAAGTCCCGGTGATGTTTCCGCCCGGATGACTCAAGCTTGCGACGAAGCCCTGATCGACGGCGTCACCAACCTGCGCCATAACGATTGGGATTGTCTGGGTCGCCCGCTGGGCGAACCGGATTGCAGGCGCGCTCGCCGTCACGATGACGTCGACCTTCAGGCGCACAAATTCCTGGGCCAGTGGCGATAGTCGATCAATTTGTCCCTCGGCGGAGCGATATTCGATGCGAATGTTTTGTCCTTCGCGCAGGCCGCGATCGGCGAGCCTCTCTCGGAGATCTCGTAGAAATGTGCTGTCCGCATCGATGAAAGGCGACAACACTCCGATCACCGACAGTTTGGTCGACAGTTCCTTTGTCGGCGAGGGCGTGGCACTGACACTGAGGAAAACAACAGTACCAACGACAAGAGAGCAAGCGAGGCTGAGCGATCGTCGGCTGAGGTTATGAACCACCCGACTGGGCTGCTCATCCTTTGAAGGTCGCCTCATTCAATCTCCATACGAGATCGACGACATCGACCTGCAAGCGTGCAGGCAATATGTGCGTGCCGCAAGACCCTCTGAAGAGAAAGCAGCTGAGAAATCCGAAGTCTGAAATGGGTCAATAGCTGCCTAACGCAGACGTCTGCGTTACGTCCGTTCAGCTCCCCAATAGCGGACTCAACTCGGACGTCGGGGCAAGTCGGTTCAGGCCCAACAGCGCGGACTCATGTACTGCACCAAGTAGCGGGCTATTCGATCACATCGTCAACGTGCGCGCGGACTTGAAGCGGCAGGCGATCAGCCTCCACGAGCTCAAGCGAAACGCACCGCATAGATCGGCGGCAGATGCGCGCTGACGAGCTGCCAGCTTCTGCCGCCGTCATCGCTCGTCCACAGCGCGCCGGTGGTGGAACCCATCGCCAGCTGTTCGCCGCTTTCGTCTACTTCCAAGCCGTGCCGATAGACGAGATCGTAAGCGTCGCGCTGCGGCAAGCCATGGCGCATGATTTCCCAGCTATTGCCGCCATCATCGGTCCGCGTAACGCACAGCGCACCATCGCGCGGCATGCGAATCTCGTCCTTGATTGCCGGAACGAACCACGCCGTTTGCGCAGAGCGCGGATGCACCGCCACCGCAAAGCCAAAATCGTCGCCGGGCGGCGCCAGCCGTGTCCAGTGCGCGCCGGCATCAGCCGAGCGGTAAATTCCGGCGTGGTGCTGCATCCACATGACGTCAGGCGCTGCGCCACAGCGCACCACCCGATGCGGATCCTGGATTGCGCTGTCTTCGGCCTGTTCCGGCGGCACATAAGACGCGAACAGGCCTTTGCCGAGCACCGACCATTTGTCGCCGCTGTCGCGGCTCTCCCATACGCCGCCACAGGAAATCGCAAGGAATACGCGATTTGAATCGCGCGGATCGGGCGAAATGCTGTGGATACCGGCGGCGTCATAGCCGCCGCCGAACCAGCGCTTGCGCTCCGGCACGTTCCACAGCGAAGAGATGAGCTCCCAGCTTTCGCCGCGGTCGTCGGAGCGAAACAGGCCCGCTGGAATGGCGCCAATCCATAAACGATCCGGATGCCGTCGCCCACCAGCCTCGATTGTCCAGATTTGAAACAGCGACGGAGCATCGGCGGCATTGGCGGGAAAAGCCGGCGCGGCGAGCTCGCGCCAGGTTTGGCCGCCGTCGTCCGAGCGATGCAGTTTGGCGCCGAAATGGCCGTGCTTGAGCGCGGCATAGATCACGCCATCGGCCGGCAAAACGTTGGTCACCGCGACTCCGGGGAAGCCGACCAGCTCCGCAGTCCAGTCCGAATGCTTGCGTTCAAGCGCAAACAAACCTTTGCGCGTCGCTATCAGCAGATGATCGTTCATGACTTCTCCGCTCGCCTTGCTGATCAACCGCCCGATAGGGCCTGCATCACATAGAGCTTGCTGTCAGGGCCGATGCGCTGCATCAGCGCGGCCTCGTGCGCCAAGCGCTCGCCGTCGGCGAATATACAGACATGTTTCCGCAACGCACCCTGATCGTCGAGCACATAGCTGCGCACATGCGGCTGCGCGGCGAGTAGGTTCTCCAGGGCCTCACCGACGGTGGCACCTGTCGCCAAGATCGGCCCGTCCGGAACGATATTGCGCAGGTGGCTGGTGAAATGGATTTCGGCCATGACCATTCCGGTGCTAAAGCGAAATGGCTTTAGGTTGATTCACCATTTCGCTTTAGCTTTTTTTTGAGCATGATCTTTTCCGAAAACCGGTATCCACTTTTCGGGATCATGCTTTAGTCTGGAATCCTGGACTTATTACGGCATTCAGCCGCCGAGCGCCGCGGCAATGGCGGCGAGCGCGGCGTCTGCTTTCGAGCCGTCCGGCCCGCCGGCTTGCGCCATATCCGCACGTCCGCCGCCACCCTTACCGCCGAGCACCTCGGCGCCTTTGCGGACCAGATCGATGGCGTTGAAGCGCGCCACGAGATCGTCGGTGACGCCGACAACGATTCCGGCTTTGCCATCGCCGGTTACGCCGACGATGGCGACCACGCCCGAGCCGAGTTTCGTCTTGCCGTCATCGGCGAGACTGCGCAGATCCTTCAAGTCGACGCCCGCAACAGCGCGCGCCATAAGCTTCACGTCGCCGATCTTGCGCACGCCGTCGGCGCCATCGTCTCCTTCGCTGGTGCTTGCGCCGCCTGACATTGCCAGCTTCTTTTTCGCCTCGGAGAGGTCGCGATCGAGGCGTTTGCGCTCTTCAAGCAAAGTATTTAAGCGGTCCATGAATTCCGGCGGGCTCGTGCGCAGCGCGGTCGCGGCCGATTTGACGATTTCGCGATATTGACGACCCTCTTTGCGCGCCTTGGTGCCGGTGATTGCCTCAATACGTCTTACGCCAGCGGCAACGCCGCCCTCTGCGACGACCGAAATGATGCCGATATCGCCGGTTCGCTTGACATGCGTGCCGCCGCACAATTCGACCGACCAGCCCATGGTATTGCCGCCACCCGATGTTGAAGGATTCTGGCCCATCGCGACCACGCGCACCTCGTCGCCATATTTTTCGCCGAACAAGGCGCGCGCCCCCGACGCAATGGCGTCGTCGCGGCTCAGTAGCCGCGTAATCACAGGCGCGTTCTGCAACACAACATCGTTGGCAATATCCTCGACGCGCTCGATCTCTTCGCCGCTCATCGCTTTCGGATGGGAAAAATCGAAGCGCAACCGGTCGGGCGCCACCAGGGAGCCCCTTTGTGCGACGTGATCGCCAAGCACCTGGCGGAGCGCTTCATGAAGCAGATGGGTCGCGGAATGGTTTTGCCGGATAGCGCCGCGCCGGGCGTGATCGACCTCGAGCGCCACCTCGGTGCCCGGCTTCACCGTTCCCTGTTCGACCGTTCCGATATGAGCGAAAACGTCGCCGGCATATTTTTTTGTGTCGGTGACTTTAAAGCGAATGCCGTCGGCACTCATGACGCCGGTGTCGCCGATTTGTCCGCCCGATTCGCCGTAGAATGGCGTTTGATTGAGGAGGACGATGCCGCTTTCGCCTTTTTTAAGGGCGCCGACCTCCTTGCCATCGCGCAGCACGGCAGAGACGACACCTTCGGCGCTCTCGGTTTCGTAACCGAGAAATTCCGTGGCGCCGAGTTTTTCGCGCAAGGCGAACCAGACCGCTCCGTCCGCCGCCTCACCAGAGCCTGCCCACGAGGCGCGCGCCTTGGCGCGCTGCCGCTCCATGGCGTCGGTGAAAGCCGCGATATCGACGCCGACGCCGCGCGGCTTGAGCGCGTCCTGGGTCAGATCGAGCGGGAAGCCGTAAGTATCGTAGAGGGTGAAGGCGGTCTCGCCGTCGAACATATCGCCTTTCTTGAGCGACTTACTTGCTTCCTCAAGCAGCGTAAGCCCGCGTTCCAAGGTGCGGCGGAAGCGAACCTCTTCGAGCTTTAAGGTCTCGGTGACCAGCGCCTCGGCGCGGTGCAGCTCCGGATAGGCCTGCCCCATCTCGCGGACGAGCACCGGCACAAGCCGCCACATCAGCGGCTGCTTGACGCCAAGCAGTTCGGCATGACGCATGGCGCGGCGCATGATGCGGCGAAGCACGTAGCCGCGGCCCTCGTTGGACGGCAGCACGCCGTCCGCGATCAGAAAGGCGCTGGCGCGCAAATGATCGGCGATCACCCGATGCGACGCCTTGCGCTCGCTCTCCGGGTCGACGCCGGTGAACTCGGCAACTGCTTCGATCAGCGCGCCGAACAGATCGATTTTGTAATCATCATGCGTGCCTTGCAGCACGGCGGCCATGCGTTCGAGGCCCAATCCAGTGTCGATTGAAGGCCGCGGCAGGTCGACGCGCTTGCCGTCGGCAAGCTGCTCGTACTGCATGAATACGAGATTCCATATCTCGACGAAGCGATCGCCCTCCGCCTCCGGACTGCCCGGCGGTCCGCCCCAGATATGGTCGCCGTGATCGTAGAAGATTTCCGAACACGGCCCGCACGGCCCGGTATCGCCCATCGCCCAGAAATTGTCGCTGCCGGCGATCCGCAGGATTTTCTTTTCGGGCAGGCCGGTGATCTTCCGCCACAGTGCGAATGCCTCATCGTCGTCGATATAGACGGTGACGAGCAGACGATCGGCCGGTACGCCGTATTCCTTGGTGATGAGCCGCCAGGCAAGCTCAATCGCGCGCTCCTTAAAATAATCGCCGAAGGAGAAGTTGCCGAGCATTTCGAAGAAGGTGTGATGGCGGGCGGTATAGCCGACATTGTCGAGATCGTTGTGCTTACCGCCGGCGCGCACGCATTTCTGTGCCGTCACCGCGCGCAAATAGGGACGCTTTTCCAGGCCGGTGAAAACGTTTTTGAACTGCACCATGCCGGCATTGGTGAACATCAAAGTCGGATCGTTGCGCGGCACGAGCGGCGAAGACGGCACGACCTCGTGCCCCTCGCGCGCGAAGTAAGCGAGGAAGGCGGATCTGATATCGTTGACGCCGGTCATTTCGAGGCAACTGTCTAGCCAGACGGTGCTTGCCTGTCCAGGAAAGCGGGGCAGGAAAGCAATTTGATCTACGCCTGCAAAGCATATAAGCGCTCTTGCGGCGGCGACGAGCACTTGATGAACGAGCAAAGCGGCAAAACTCCCCTCCCCGGCACGCTGCAGGAACGGCTACGCCAAGGACACTTCGTCATGACGGCGGAGCTGGTACCGCCGGTCTCATGCGATGCGCATGAACTGTTGCGCAAGGCCGCCGGCCTCAAAGGCATTGCCGACGCTGTCAACGTGACCGACGGCGCCGGCGCGCGCGCCCATATGAGCGCGCTAGCGGCCGCAAGCCTTCTTAGGCAGGCGGGCATCGAACCCATCCTGCAGATAACCTGCCGCGACAAAAATCGCCTGGCGCTGCAAAGCGAAATGATGGGCGCGGCCGCACTCGGCATTCGTAACCTCCTCCTCCTCTCCGGCGACGATCCGAAGGCTGGCGATCAGCCCGACACCAAGCCGGTTTTCGACGTCGATTCCAAAACACTGATCGAAACCGCGCGCCGGCTGCGTGATGAAGGCACGCTGCCGACCGGCCGCAAGGTCGCCGGCCACGCCGACTTTTTCATCGGTGCCGCCGACCTGCCGATCGATCCGCCGGAGGGCTGGCAGCCGAATGCGCTGCTCGCCAAGGTCCAGGCCGGCGCGCAATTCGCGCAGACCCAATTCTGCATGGATGCGGCCATCGTGCGCCGCTATGTCGGCGCGTTGGAAAAAGCCGGCGTCACCAGCAAGCTTGCGCTTCTGATCGGCGTCAATCCGCTGCGCTCGGCAAAATCGGCGCGCTGGATGAAAAACCACCTTTACGGCACCATCATCCCCGACGACTTCATCGCGCGGCTGGAAAAGGCCGCCGATCCGGCGCGCGAGGGCTTGCGCATTTGCGTCGAACTGATCGAAGAGCTTTCGACCATTCGCGGCGTCGCCGGCGTCCACATCATGGCGCCGGGCAATGACACGGCGATACCCGAGGCGATTGCGGAAGCGCGAGCGCGCGTTCAGCGAGCCGCGCCCTGATCTGATTCTTCCACCGTCCGGATATTGATCTCCGATGTCAGCGTGCGATGCACCGGACATTTGTCGGCGATTTCGATCAGCCGCTTGCGCTGCTCGGCATCGAGCTCGCCTTCCAGCGTAATGATCCGCTCGATGCGGTCGAGCATGCCCTCCTTGGTTTCGCATTCGGCGCAGTCGGCGGCGTAAATCCGGCTATGCCGCAAACGCACCCACGTCCGCGCTAATGGCAGCTTCTTGCGCTCGGCGTAAAGCCGCAGCGTCATCGAGGTGCAGGCGCCAAGCGCGGCCAGCAGCAAATCGTAAGGACCGGGGCCGCTGTCTAGCCCGCCCGCGGCGACCGGCTCGTCGGCCAGAAGGCGATGCCGGCCGGCAGTGATTTCCTGCTGAAAGGTGCCGTGCCGCGTCTCGCGCACCAGGACTTCGTGAGGCTCGGCGTCCGCGCTTGGCTGCGTTTGTGCCGCCATATCGAGATAGCGTTCGGCCCAAGCGGCGACGACATGCGCGACATAAGCGGCATCGCTCGGCCGCCGCAGCAGGTGATCGGCGCCGACGAGCGAAATGAAACTTTTCGGATGCTTTGCCGCCGTGAAAATGCGGCTGGCATTGTCGATGCCGACGGTCTCGTCGGTTGGCGAGTGGAAGACCAGCAGTGCCTTGCGCAGTCCGTCAATGCGCTCGGCAAGATTTTGCCCGGCGATATCGGCAAGCAAGGCGCGGCGGATGCGGAACGGCCGGCCGACCAGCGTCACCTCGACTTCGCCCTTGCTTTCGATCTCGTCGACGCGATCGCCGAACAGGCCGGCGACATGCGCCGGATCAAATGGCGCGGCGATCGTCACTACGGCACGCGCCTCGGCAATGCGATGAGCGGCAGCGAGCACCGCCGCGCCGCCAAGACTGTGACCGATCAGAACAGCGGGTGCACCGACCGTCATCCGCAAATGATCGGCGGCCGCCACCAGATCGTCGATGTTTGAGGAAAAAGTGGTGTTGGCAAACTCGCCTTCACTGGAGCCGAGCCCGGTGAAATCGAATCGCAATACGGCAATGCCGTGTAATGTCAGACCGTGGGCAATCAGGCGCGCCGCCTTGTTGTCCTTGCCGCAGGTGAAGCAATGCGCGAACAAAGCGACTGCGCGGATTGGCCCGTCTGGACGGTCGAGCAGCGCGGCAAGCTTCTCACCCTGGGCATTGGCGAAATCGAAGCGTTCGGCCGGCATGACTGTTGGCTCCTGTTGGCGATGTGCGGACGGCCTGTCGCGAGGCCGTCGATGTTTTATTAACCACAGTACAAATTCGCGTCTTTAGTTGAAACATTTTCATTCCTGCGACCAGATTATCAAGAAATTCGGCGGCATGAAGAAACACACGGCCGGGAAACAGCCGATTTGCACATGTATGGCAGCGACCATTTGCAACGATTTATCCGCAGTCGAACGGTTCGCATTGCGCTCGCGCTGTTGCTCGTCGCGCTGAGCGCATGGGCATTCGTACCTTACGTCACCTATCGGATCGCGCCCTCGGCCTTCGTCAACGCCGAGCTGCTGCGCGTAGCAGCTCCGATAGCCGGACAACTGGCACAAGACCTGCCGCACAAAGGCGAGTTTGTGAGCGCGCCTGTCACGGTCGGTCTGATCACCTCGCTATCCCCCGACCGGCGGCACCTGTTGGATCTCGATAGTGAGCTTGCTGTCGCCAAAGAGCGCGCCGCGCTCGCGCGTAAACAGCTGGACGAAATTACGGCCACCGACGCAGAGCTCGAAAAGCGGGTCGAAACGTATCGCGACTGGGTCGTTAAAATCATTGCCGATGATTTGGCCGAGGCTGAAGCGGCAACGAAGCGATGCCTTTTGGAAACACATCAGAGACAGGGCGTCGGATCCCAACTTGGCAAGCCGGCTCCGGCCGGCGGCACATCGCAGCCGACCGATACACCGACAGCGCAACAGGCGACACTCCGTTGCGAAACGGCGCAAACGCGCTGGCGGCGTCTGCAACGCGAACTGGCCTCCGCGAAAAACGGCATTTTCCTGCGCGACGGCGCCAATGACGTGCCGTATTCACAGCAGCAACGCGACCGCTTGCTGTTACGCCGGCAGGAACTCGAGATCATGGTGCTGGAGGGCGACGCTCGGTCGCTGAAACTCGCCACGGAAATCATCGAGGAACGCGAACGGGTCAATCGCCTTACGCATGCCGATTTGACACTGCCGCAAGCGCACGTCGTCTGGTCGGTATCGGCAAGTCCGGGGTCGACGGTGACCGAGGGACAAACGCTGCTCGATCTTGCAGACTGCGCCAACAGGTTTGTTGCCGTTGAGCTTCCCGAGCGCGATTTTGAGCGGATCAAAGCCGGCGATGCCGCTTACGTCCGTCTGATCGGAAGCGACGATTGGAAGCTGGGACAAGTGCGGCGGGTCCGCGGTTCGGCGGCGCGGATCGATGACCGTTTGCTGGCGGCGCGAGTTCCCAATCCCGATGCGGGCAGCATCACCGTTGAAGTCTCGCTGCCGCCAGATGAGGCGCTGGCGGATCGCAACAACTTCTGCAACATCGGCCGCCTCGCCGAGGTGCGCTTCCAGCGCTCGCATTTTGCCTTCCTTGACAGCCTGAGGAGGGCTTTCGGTTTACCGATGAGCCTGTTCGAACGCTCGGCGGCGGCTGCGATCGCGAGCGATTAGTGTGCGCGCCGAAACACTTCCTTTCACTCAGCTTATAAGCCCGACTCTATTTGTCCTCGGCGCAGTTTATTTCCTCGGGCCAGTCCTGCCGCTGTCGCGAACTTGGGCGCGTGCTGTGGTATTTGCGGCGGTGTGGCTGATCATCGGGCGGTACCTGATTTGGCGGCTGTTTACGACGGTTTTGCCGGCCCATGGCGTTTGGCACGAGGTTGCCTGGGTGTGGGTCTGTTTTGTGGTCGAGCTGTTGGCGTTGGCCGACGCACTTATTCTCTATCTAATTTTCTTGCGGAAGAGCGATCGCCGCGCTGAGGCGAATAGGCACGCGGCACGGCTGCACTCGTCACCGCCTCACGAGCTTCCATCCGTCGACGTCTACATCCCAACTCATAGCGAGCCACTGGAAGTTTTGGAAAAGACCATTACGGGTGCACTTTGCCTTGAATATCCAAATTTCACGGTGTGGGTGCTCGATGACGGTCGAAGAGCTTGGCTCAAAGAATTCTGCGAAGCCAAGGGCGTTGGCTATCTCACCCGTCCGGATAACTCTTATGCCAAAGCCGGCAATATCAATCACGCTTTGACCAAAACCAGCGCCGAGTTCTTCGCTGTGTTCGACGCCGACTTCATTCCACAGCGGCGTTTTTTGACGCGCACGATGGGGTTCTTTTCCGATCCCCGGATCGGGGTCGTGCAGGTTCCTCACGCGTTCTACAATCGCGATGTTATGCAGGCCAACTTGATGCAGGCCAACTTGACGATGCGAAAAAGCGTGCCCGACGATCAACGATTCTTCTTTGAATCGATCATGCCGAGCCGAGACGCCTGGGACGCCGCGTTTTGTTGTGGTTCAAACTCGGTCACCCGCCGCGCGGCTCTTCGAGCCATCGGCGATGCGCTACCCACGCAATCGCTAACTGAAGACATATTGCTCAGTCTCATGATACTCCGCGAAGGCTACATCACGCGCTATTTGTGCGAGCGGCTTGCCGTTGGCCTCGCGCCGGAGAGCATCAGGGCTTTTTTTGTGCAGCGTCGGCGCTGGGCGCGCGGCGCTATGCAGATTCTTTATCTTGCTGCCGGTCCGTTCGGAACCCGCCTGTCTTTTGCGCAGCGCCTGTTCTTTCTGCCGACGCATTGGCTGACCCAGGCATTGTTACTGCTCATGAGCATTGTTTCGCCCCTGGTCTTCTTGTGGACGGGAGTTTCGCCCCTCATCAATGTCACAACGCAGTCCGTCCTGTACTACCTGGTGCCAATGGTTCTGGCGGTGGTAGGCGGCATATGGGTGTACGCGCCGCGCCAATATTTTCCTCTCGCGGCGCAGGTGTTGGGCACGTTTCAAAGCTTCAAGGTGCTTCCGGCAGTGCTGACGACGCTGCTGCGGCCATTCGGCCATGTCTTTAACGTCACGCCTAAAGGCACCGCGGCCGTCGAATCGGGATACGATCACGGCATATTCTGGACAGCGGCTTTGCTCATGGCCGCAACTTCCGTCGGCCTATTGATCAATACATCGCCGGACTGGAGGATAGTCACTCAGCTGAGTTTGTTACCGATGGTCGCGCTCTGGTCGTCCATCAACGTCATCGTGCTGTTTCTGGTGTGCATGTTGGCCTTGCAAGCGCCGGTTCGCCGTACCGAGGAACGCTTCGCAATCGATGAATCGGTCCAGATCATCGGTGCATCCGGCGCGCTATCGACAGCCGTGGTCAAAGATATCTCGCTCTCAGGCGCGGCCATGGTCGTCGATCGGCCGCTCGACGCCAAAATTGGAGAACGACTACGGCTTTTCATCACGGAAGTCGGTTTTGTTGCGGCAACCGTGATCCGCTCAAATGACGGACAGGTCGGCGTTCAGTTCGATTTGCCGGCCTCTGCCGAGCGCGATTTGTTGATCCGCAAGCTGTTTACTGCCGGACGTGACACCCACAACGATGTCGGCTCGGCATGGTCGGCCACGGCCACGATGCTCACGAGTATTTGGAAGACCCGGACAGAGCTGCTCCCATCCGCGAGCCCAGCTACTTTCGCAGCGACAGACGTTGAGCGACTGCCCGCGCGCAGTCTTGTTGTTCCGCCGCAGCCCCCGGTTATTCGACTTTCGGATCTGAGCGAAGCCCGGCGTGGAATAGCCGCGTGACTTGTGAGTCGAGCTATTGAGTCTGGCTATCGCCCAAGCTCGCGCATTGCGGCGTCCAAGCCTTCCATTGTCAACGGATACATCCGGCCGCCGAAAAGCTGCCGCATCAGGCGAATCGAGGCGGTGGTTTCCCATTCGCGTTCCGGCACCGGGTTGAGCCAGACGCAGGACGGATAAGTTGCAACGACACGCTCCATCCAGACGCGCCCGGCCTCCTCGTTGAAGTGCTCGACCGAGCCGCCCGCTGCGACGATCTCATAAGGCGACATCGACGCGTCGCCGACGAAAATGACTTTGTAGTCGTGCGGATAGGTGTGCAGGACCTCCCAGGTCGGCGTCGTCTCGGTCCAGCGCCGCGCATTCTGCTTCCAGACTTTCTCGTACAGGCAATTGTGGAAATACAAATGTATGAGATGCTTGAACTCGCTCTTGGCAGCGGAGAACAGTTCCTCGGTCGCCTGGACGTGCCAATCCATCGAGCCGCCGACATCGAGGAACAACAACACCTTGACGGTGTTGTGCCGCTCTGGCCGCATCAAAATGTCGAGATAGCCTTTATGCGCGGTGCCCTTGATCGTGCCGTCGAGATCGAGCTCGTCCGGCGCGCCAGTGCGCGCAAATTTTCGTAAGCGGCGCAGCGCGATCTTGACGTTGCGGGTGCCAAGCTCGACGTCGCCGGCGAGATCCTTGAACTCGCGCTTGTCCCAGACCTTTACCGCGCGGAAATTGCGGTTTGTATCCTGACCGATGCGCACGCCTTCGGGATTGTAACCGTAGGCTCCGAATGGCGAGGTGCCGGCCGTGCCGATCCACTTCTTGCCGCCCTGATGACGACCGCGCTGCTCAGCGAGCCGCTGCCGCAGAGTTTCGAGCAGTTTGTCGAGCCCGCCCAGCGCCTCGATCTGTTTTTTCTCTTCCTCGGTAAGGTATTTTTCCGCAAGCTTTTTCAGCCATTCGGCTGGAATTTCCGCCTCGAGCGCCTGCTCGACGAGATCCAGGCCCCTAAACACGTGGCCGAAGACCCGATCGAACTTGTCGAGATTGCGCTCGTCCTTCACCAGCGCAGCGCGTGACAGGTAATAGAAATCTTCCACCCGACGGCCGGCGAGGTCCTGCTCCATCGCCTCCATCAGCGTCAGATATTCACGCAACGTCACCGGCAGACCGGCCTGCTTTAATTCATGAAAGAAGGTCGCGAACATCCTCGCATTGTAGTCCTCGTACGCCGCACGCCGCTATTCGACGAAATGCACCAGGTTTAGGGCCAAAGATATATCTTGCGCTATGTCTAATTATGATCTATCTAGAGATATATCTAAGTTGGAGAAATGAAACATGCATCGACATTGCGGATCTCATCAATGGGCTGCCGGACGCCACCGGCGCGGACGTTTCGGCGAATTTGGCTTTGGCGGACGCCATGGCGGCGGCATGAATCCCGACGACATGCGCGCCGGCCGGATGCTGGCCCAAGGCGACCTGCGGCTCGTGGCACTGGCGCTGATCGCGCAGGCACCGCGGCACGGCTACGAAATCATCAAGCTCGTCGAGGAGAAAACTGCCGATTGGTACAGCCCCAGTCCCGGTATCGTTTATCCGACGCTGACCTTTCTGGAAGAAGCCGGCTACGTGACGGTCTCGAGCGAAGGCGCAAAAAAGCTTTACACCATCACCGCGGAAGGCCGCGTCTATCTCGATGCCAACCGCGACCTTGCCGATGTCGTGCTCGATCGGCTGGCCGCAATCGGCGAACGCGTCAATCGCTGGCGGCAGGCGGCGCGCGGCGAACGCGAAGGCCGCCGGACCTTGCCGCCGCTCGTCGAAGCCGCATTCGATCATTTGCGCGAAATAGTCGCCAAGCGGCTGCAAGACGACGCCGAAGCGGAAGCGCATCTGGCTGAAATTTTGGCGCACGCAGCGACCGAAATGCAACGGCGCAACTAAGTGCGACTAGTGTCCCGATTCCGAAATTCGCAAGTGTTTGCGGCGCCTCTGATGCGAACTTCGGAATCAAAGGGACACTAGCAAATTTATGATTCTAATGTGGTTTTTGGATTTGAAGTTCCTATCCGAGCCAGCCGCTTAATCGTAGGAACTTCAAATCCACCACACTAGGTGGCGGCCGAGGCATCGGGCGTTTGCACGTGCTCGGGCCGGATGCCCAGCGCCAACAGACGACCTGGCACACGCCGCAAGATCGGAAACGCATCGAACAGTCTGAACAGCAACGGCGGCTTCGGCTGCCGGGTCGCTTGCAGAGCCGGACTGATAATCCGGTTCTGCATGGTGAGCTGAATTTGCTGCGTCATGCGCGCCGGGAAGGTGCGGCGCTGCTGTATCGCTTGCAGATCGTTATCCGTTACCCGGCCTGCTTTCAGCGGCGCGGCCAGGCGGTTGGCAGCCGCCACCGCATCTTGCACGGCGATATTGATGCCGACCCCGCCGATCGGCGACATCGCGTGGGCTGCATCGCCGATGCAGATGAGCCCAGGCCGCCACCATTGCCGTAAGCGATCCACTGTGACGCTTAACAGTTTGACGTCATCAAAACTTTTAAGTTGGCCGATGCGGTCCGCGAGGAACGGCGAGAGCTCGACCACACAATTCCGGAACGCTTCGATCCCGCTCGCCCTGACCCGCTCGATCCCGCCCTTCGGAATGACATAGGCGCATTGCCAATAATCGCCACGATCAAGCATGACCAGCATCATCCCGGCCTCGATGTGACCGAACACGTCGTTGCCGTCGTTGTTTCTGCGGGTGACGCGGAACCACAGCACGTCCATGGGCGCGCCGTAGTCTTCGCTCTGCAGACCGGCTTTTTCCCGCACGGTCGAATGGCGGCCGTCGCAGCCAACAACCAAATCGGCGCGTATAACCAATTCGCCGTCAGGCGTGTTGGCGCGAAGGCCGACGATGCGGCCGCCCTCCTCGATCAAATCGGTCGCTTCGGCCCGCATGCGCAGGTCGAATTGTTTGTAGCGCCGGCCGTGGTCGGCCAGGAAGTTAAGAAAGTCCCATTGCGGCATCAGCGCAATGTATTTGCAGCGGGTCGGCAGATGCGTCAGATCGATCATCCGCACGCGTTGCTCGCCGATCTGTAGCGACAGCCGATCGACTTTGCGATGCGGCAGCTTAAGAAATTCATCAAGCAGGCCGAGCTCGTAGATGAGCTCGAGGGTGGACGGGTGCACCGTGTCGCCGCGAAAATCGCGGAGAAAATCCGCGTGTTTTTCCAGCACCACCACCCGGACGCCCGCCCGCGCCAGAAGAAAGCCGAGCATCATTCCGGCCGGTCCGCCGCCCACGATACAGCAGTGCGTATTTTGCGTATTCATGGCGCCGTTCGACATGGTTTAATCCTCGGAGCTCAAGGCTCCCGCCGAGCTTGCGGCAAGCATCTGCGGCGTTCAATCGGCATTGGGCAGTAATAAATCGCCCCATTGTGATAAGAATTTGGGCAAGATCGCACTCCCTAGCGACGATAAGTCATCCTCACATTTCCGCCGCAAGCGCGATGCTAAAAGGATTATTCCTCACCGTCACCCAGCATGACCCGTCTCACGATAATTCTCACCCTTTTGTTCGCTCTGGCTCCGTTCGACGCGGCGTTCGCCCAGCTCGCCGGGACCGGTGACTTTCACATTGTCTGGGAGGTGAAGAACCGCTTCCGCCTGTTTCGCCACGAGGCCGATTTTCTGCGTATGGCAGCGGCGAGCCGTGGCGATGGCGTGCTCGCGGCTGAACGGCGCCTTGCGCGCGATACCGACGGCCTCGGTTGGGCCAAAGACATTGTCGCCGAACTTTGCCTGGATAGTTCGGGAAGCTTGCTGGAGACCTGCGATCGGGACGGCGAGCGCGAAAATTACCTCTCGCCGCGCAACTATCCGGTCGGCGTGACCATTTCTGGAGCGGTGCCGGACGGGCTCGACTGTTTATGGACTTTCGACGACGGCGAAGGCTCGCCGCGGCAGAGCACCCTCCCCTGCGAACGTGAAGTCAAACTGCGCGTACGTTCCGGCCGCACGACGATCGCGACGGTCGATATCCCGCTCGGCGACGGCACCGCCCAGCGGCTCACAGCCGATATCGCCGTGCGCGACGTCCTTGTCGCCGGATTGGGCGACTCCATCGCCGCCGGCGAGGGCAATCCGGACCGGGCGGTCAAACTTGAAGGCGGCTTCTGCTTCAAACGCTTCTTCAGCGGTGGCGGCAGCCAATACTATCGCCCGAGCCGGGCCGGCTATGGCGACGATCGATCCTGTGAAAATGGACCGTCGAGTCCGCTCGCCGGGAGCGACTGGGCGCGCCACGGCGCCCGCTGGATGAGTCCGGCCTGCCATCGCTCGCTGTACAGCTATCAGGTGCGCACCGCACTGGCGATTGCGATCGAGCAGCCGCATGTTGCGGTCACGATGCTGCCGCTCGCTTGCACCGGGGCAACGATCGGCGCCGGGATGTTCGCCAGCCAGCGCGCCGACGATTGTCCCTGGGTCGTCGGAATCGATAGCTGTTCAGGTACGGCGCCGGCCCAATTCAGCGAACTCAGGGATCTCATGACCGCCCTGCACCGGCAGCAGCCGAACCGCAATCTCGATCTCGTGCTGCTGACGGTCGGAGCCAACGACGTGAACTTTGCCGCATTAGTCGCCAACGTGATCGTCGACGCCGCGACTGAGCGGCTGCTGTTGCGGCAGGGCGGCGCCATTGTCAGCGTTGCCGATTCGCAAAAGGCGCTGGATCAGGATTTACCGGACGAATTTGCGCAATTGCGGATCGCGCTCAAACCTTTCGTCGGCGGCAACCTCAATCGCGTGGTGTTTGTCTCCTATGCCAATCCGGCGATGCAGGCAGAAAACAAACCATGCCCGGGCGGCCGCGACGGCTTGGATGTGCATCCCGCATTTGGCGCCGATAGCGAGCGGTTGCGTGCCGCCGCGGAATTCGTCAACACCAAATTCCTGCCGAAAATAAAATCGCTTGCAACGTGCGATGGCAGCAAGCTTTGTCGTGATCCACTCACTGAACGCATGATTTTCGTCGATGGCCACCAGACAGAGTTTGCACGTCACGGCATGTGCGTGCGCGCGTCCAATGATCCAGGATTCGATCGCAATTGTTTCTCGACCAGCGGTCAAAGCTTCCAGACCGATCCGACCCCCGCTGCAGACGATCCGATGGTCTGCAACGAGCCGGTTGGAAACTATCGTCCTTACGCATCGCGCGGCCGTTGGATTAGAACGGCCAACGACAGTTACTTTACCGCGATGACCTATCCAGAGGGCATGCCGGCGATTCTGAAGCCGAGCGATATTCACGACGCCCTGTGGGGAGTGCTCAGCGCGGTTTACGGCGGCGCGGTGCATCCGACCGCCGAAGGTTATGCGGCGATGGCCGATGCCGCGCTGCCTGCTATGCGAGCGGTACTCGGCCTAACGCCGCCGTCCGCCATCCATGCCGAGCCGCTGCCGCCGCCAACCGCATTGGCGCCGGCGCCCGACGCCGCAACCGCGTCGCCGAAAATTCCCTGATCAGGAAGCGGCGTGCGCTGGCGCAGGCTTGCGCTCGGGCGCCACGCCGAGCTTCTTCTGCAGGCTGGTTGACGAGGTGGTGTACTGAAACACCAACCGCTTGTCCGGATAGACGTAGCGATGCGCCTTCTGCGCCATCAATGCGGCCTCGTGGAACCCGGAAAGAATGAGTTTGAGCTTGCCGGGATACCAATTGATGTCGCCGATCGCAAAAACGCCAGGAACGCTGGTTTCGAAGCTTGCCGTTTCGACCGGGATGAGTTCGTTGTTGCGCAGCTCTATTCCCCAATTTGCCACCGGTCCGAGCTTCATGGTGAGGCCAAAGAACGGCAGTAGCGCATCGCAGGCAATCTCGAATGCGGAGCCGTCGTTTGTCTTCACCATCGCCTTGCTGATCTGACCGCCGGCTCCAGCGAGAGACGTGACTTGTCCAAGCACAAAATCGATTTTGCCCTCGCCGACCAGCTTCATCATTTTGTTGACGCTGTCGGGCGCGGCGCGAAATTCGCTGCGACGATGCAATAGCGTGAGATGGCTGGCGATCGGCGCGAGATTAAGCGTCCAATCGAGCGCGCTATCGCCGCCGCCGACGATCAGAACCCGCTTACCGCGGAACGCATCCATTTTGCGCACAGCATAAAAAACAGACTTGCTTTCATAAGGCTCGATCCCGGGAATCGGCGGCCGCTTGGGCTGAAACGACCCGCCGCCGGCCGCGATGACCACAATCTTGCTCTCGAATTGAGTGCCCTGATCCGTGGTTACTCGAAATAGCGGATCGCCGATCTTCTCAATCCGCTCGACCATTTCGCCGAGATGGTACTGAGCGTTAAACGGCTTGATCTGTTGCAACAACGAATCGACTAGTCCCTGCGCACTCGTATAGGGAATACCGGGAATGTCGTAGATGGGCTTTTCCGGATAAAGCTCGGCACATTGCCCGCCGATCTTGTCGAGGATGTCGACCAGATGGCACTTCATGTCCAGCAAGCCAAGTTCGAAAACGGCGAACAGGCCAATTGGTCCAGCGCCGATAATGAGTACGTCGGTTTTGATAGGCTCAGTCATATCGTGTCCAAGTCGTCTTCGTGTCCAAGTGGCGTTTCGTATCCAAGTCGTGTCGTGTTCAAGTCATGTTCAAGTCGCGTTCAAGCTCGTTCGGCGTTGTGGCAATGTCGGGAAGGTCGTCTGTCTAGCGTGGTTGGCGTGCCAGGGAAAGAGGATGAAAAGAGCACGGACCGCTTGTTTGTAATATGGGAATCACGCCTGGCGGGACGGTGTGGTCACGACTAGACCGTCAAGATCGTCACGCACTTTGATCTGGCAAGAGAGCCGCGAGTTCGGCCGAACCTCAAAGGCAAAGTCGAGCATATCCTCTTCCATTGGCGACGGTTCGCCGACCTTTTCGCGCCAAGCCTCGTCAACATAGACGTGGCAGGTCGAGCAGGCGCAGGCGCCACCGCATTCCGCCTCAATTTCCGGCACGCCGTGGTTGATCGCCGTCTCCATGACTGTGGAACCGGCCTCGCCCTCGACGGTCCGCGCAGTGCCTGCGGAATCGATATAGGTAATTTTCACCATGGCGAAATGACCGGTCGACAATTTCGGCTGGGTGGGGCGCCCGATAGGCGCCATGCCGTTGCGGCCGCTAGGTTCTATCGGCTCACGCTGCGCTATGCCAGCGGCTTTCCGCAGCAAAACCGCGGGTATGCCCAGGGTCGGCCCCAAGGCGGCCGCATTGTTGTCAGCACAATGGCGGTTGCGGTCACGGTGGGCGAAATGGGGCCAGGGCCATCAACCCGTTAACGATGATTAAAAGGTCGTTACCGACCCGGTTTCCTTTGATCTGCCAGACCGATAGGATGCCCTCTGGTGGTGCGGCATGGGGCTTTTTTGGGGAGTCCCCAATACAGCGAACAGTGCACGGGTGCGCGGTCGAGGCGCGGCCCGCACATGTTCTTACAGGCCGTCCTAGTCAGGCGTAAGAGGCGAGGCGACGACCGAAATGGCCAATCATCCGAAGAAAATGGCGGACCCAACCGAAGCAGCACTGTCGGCGATCCAGGAAGCGCTCAATATCCACGATGAGGACGAGCAGCCGATCCGTCCGGCTGAATCGGCAGACCTTTTTTCGGCCCCGGCCGAGCAAGCCGCCGCGGCGGCCGCCACCACAGAGCCATCCAACAACGAGGCGATCGGCGCGCACGAGCTTCCCGAAGTCGCGGCGCGGGCTGCCAATGACGATCAGCAGTCGATCGGCCAAATCCTTCACGCATTGCAGCGCCGTCCCGCCCGTTCGTCCTACTTGGTCGCCGCTTTGTTTTCTGGCGCCTGGATCATCGGCTGCGTTGCGCTTTCGCTAGCCTATCTGTCCGATTTACATACCGCGCTTGGCGCCGGCCGTTCGCCTGTAGCGCTCGTTATCGGACTCGGCGCGGCAGCCCTGCTGCCGATCATCTTCTTTTTCGGCGTTGCGCATATGGCTTGGCGCGCACAGGAGTTGCGTCTGATCGCCCAGTCCATGGCGCGGGTCGCGATGCGGCTCGCCGAGCCGGAAAGCGTGGCGCAAGATTCCATCGTGACCGTCGGGCAAGCGATCCGACGCGAAGTCGCGGCCATGGGCGACGGCGTCGAACGAGCGCTGGCGCGCGCCAGCGAACTCGAGGCGCTAGTGCAGAGCGAGGTCGCCGCGCTCGAGCGCACATATAGCGACAACGAAGTGCGAATACGCGGGCTCCTTCAGGAGCTCGGCAATCAGCGCGATACGCTGGTCGGGCAAGCCGAGCATGTTCGCTCCGCGCTCGGCAATGTACAGATCGATCTCACGCAGGACCTCTCGACGATCAGCGAGCTCGTTGGCCAGCAGGTCAATGAGGCGGCTCAACGGATCACCCAATCGCTTACAGAAAAGGGCGAGCACATTACCGCCACGCTGGCTCAGATCGGCGACAACATGGTCCAAGAATTAAGCCAGCGGGGCGGCGACTTGCTCGATCGCCTGGAGGCGGCAAGCGAGGAGACATCGCGAGCGATCACATTGGCGAGCGATCGGCTCTCATCGAGCCTCGATTTCAAAACCAATCATATCGGCGAAGAATTTGCCGAAATTGCCAACGGGCTGGAAGACATGATGTCGGGGCGCCTGGACCGCGTCACCGAAAGCTTCTCGGAAAAATCGCTGGCGGTTGTCGATTTGATGATCGAGAGATCGCAAACGCTAACCGATGCGATCGTTGAAACCTCGAACCAACTCGCCGAATCCATCGCGACGCGAGCCGACGAGGTTAACAGTACGCTCAAGAATTCCGGCGAGACCCTGCTTCTTGGCCTCGATCTGCGCGGTAGCGAAGTGGCGGCGAAGCTGGAACAGGCTGGTAATCAGGTCACCGAGGCGATGATCGCCCGGAGCACCACGATGACCGACGCGGTGCGTCAGGCCGCGGAGCACGTCACCGGAATCGTGGCCACGCGGAGCGACGCCGTTAAGGAGATGCTGCAAACCCGCCTTGCCGCGTTCGAACAAATGTTCAGCAATACCGGCACGGAGCTCGGCGAAAAAATCTCGCGCGATTCCTCGACCCTCGGTAACCTCATCACTCGTCATCTCGCCGAATTCGATCGCACCGTGAAGACCTATGGCGCGGAACTGGTCGAGCGGCTTGGCTCGCGCACGCAGGACGTCTCCGACTCGATGCGCAGCTATCTCGACAATTTCGACAACCGCGTTACGTCCAAGGCGAACGAAGTCAGCGGCGCACTAGATCAACGCCTTTCGCGCTTCCAGGAGACGCTCGATAGCCGCTCCGAGACTCTCACCAATGCACTGTCGACCCGCGTCGGCGACATCGCTAAAACCCTCGCCGAGGGCGGCAAAGAGGTCGTTACGGCGCTCGACAAGCGTATGACCGACGTCACCACGCTGATCGATACTCGCGCCGCCAAGTTCGGCGACGCGCTCGGCGAGCGCATCGCCAATATCGACGCGACGCTCGGCAAAAACGCGCTTGAAGTTGCCGACACGCTCGACAGCCGCGTTGGCCATTTGGAACAGCTTCTGAACGGGCGAGCGGAAGCGGTCGTTCAACAGATGGAGGTTCGTAGCCGTGCCGCGGCGGATCTGCTCAATTCCCGGCTCGAGCAGCTTTCGGAATCCATCAGGACCAATTCCACCGCAGCCGAGCGCGCGCTCAGCCAGGTTGCGGCAAATACCACCGAAGCGCTCGGCAAGAGCGCGGCAGCGGGCACGGCCGCTACCGAGGCCTTAAATCGCAGCGCCGCGGAAGCGACCGTGTCGCTTAATCGCAGCGCTGGGGCGCTGAGCAACACGATCGTCAAAAGCGCCACCTCCGCGAACGAGTCGATCGGCAAGGCGGCCGCCACCGCTGCCGAGCTTCTCGTCAAGACATCGCAATCGACGACCGATGCGATTAGCCGTAGTGCCGGCGAGGCCGAGCGCAAGCTCGTGGGCATGAGTACCGAGGTATCGCGCAACATCGTCGGCAAGGCCAACGAGATCAACAGCGCGCTTACGCAGCGCGTCGATGACATGGCGCGGGTTCTCGACGAGAAGTCGAGCACACTGGTTTCCACGCTCGGGACCAAGGGCGAGCAGTTGGCTAGTCAAGTCGAACGCATTACCGAGCAGACGGTAAAGGCGATCGACTCCAAGGGCTTTGTCTTCACCCAGACGATGACGGAAAAGAGCGAAGAGATCGCCCGCTTGATCAACGACGCCAGCCTGAACGCGACAGCGGCCGTCACCCGCAGCCTCGGGCAAATGCAGGAGGGCGCTCAGGGCGTCACCGAGGCCACCAAATCAAGCATTGTGCGCACGCTCGAGGAGCTGCAACGCGCGACCAAGGGTGCCATCGAGGAATCCAAGCAGACCACCGCGGCGACAGTGGCGGAGATGATGGAGACGCACACGATGCTGCGCTCCGACTCCACTGCCCTCTTCGAGCGGCTGCGCGAGGCCAACATCCTCCTGCAGGAGGTGCTCAGCGGCGCTCATGAAAACATGAGCTCGATCGAGCATACAATGGCGACGCGCGTGTCCGAATTTGTCGCCGCCATGACCGATTTAAGCAGCAAGAGCGGCACGACCGCCGCCAAGGTGGAACAGCACCTGGGTAACTTCAATACTATAACGAGCAAAGTTCTCGGTCAGATCGGCGATCTCGCGGACCAGTTCAGCTCACACGGACGGACGCTTGCCGACGCGGTAGAGCTTCTGGAAAGTGGCAACCGTCGCACCGACGAATCGGTCGCGCACCGCCAGGCAAATATCGAGACGCTGGTTTCCACGCTCGATACTCGCGCTGAGGATTTCGGTCAGCGCCTGCAGCGTTTCTCCGCGCTTTTGGAAGAATCACTCAACACCGCTACCGCTCGGGCCAGCGAAATCGCCGGCCTGATTGCGCAAACCAGCAACGAAAGCGTGCAGACGATCGAGCAGCAATATGAGCTAGTCCGAAAGAGCTCGGAAGAGGAGCGGAACCGCACTAGCGAAGCGCTCAATGCCGTCTACGACGAAGCTTTCGCTCAAGTGCAGACCATGTTCGGCGAATCCACGTCCCGCTTTAGCGAAGTTATGCAGGGCATGAAGCAGATGGCGGCGGAGATGCAGCAAGAACTCGAGGCAACGCGTACCCAATTGCGGCGCGGCGTCCTCGAGCTTCCGCAAGAAACTTCGGAGAGCACGGCGCAGATGCGACGCGTGATTGTGGATCAGATCGAAGCACTTGCCGAGCTCAACCGAATTGTCGCCCGCCACGGCCGTTCGCTGGATGCGGTCGAGCCGCTGCGCCGCGATGTTGAACCGCTCTACGCGGCAGGCGGCGGTCGCACACAAGCGCGGCCGGTGCGAGCCGATATTGCGGCGCCTCAGCAGCCTACACCGGCACGTGACATCACCGGAGCGCCGGCGCGGCGCGCCAGTCCGCCTACGCTCAGTCCGGTCCCAGGCGGCAAGGACGATAACAAAGGCCGTAACGGCGGCTGGCTATCCGACCTTCTCACCCGCGCCTCGCGCGAGGAAAGCCCGGCGGCTGTAGAGGCTCCTTCTCGCGAAGGCCCGCCGGCCGAGGACGGCTCAGCGCGCGACAGCGTCGATTCGATCGACGCACTCTCGGTCGACATCGCGCGCATGATCGACAATGACGTCGCCGTCGACCTGTGGGAGCGATATAAGCGCGGCGAGCGCAGCGCCTTCACCAAGCGCCTTTACACCGCCCAAGGGCAGCGGGCATTTGAGGAAATACGCAACAAATATCGGTCCGATACGGACTTTCGCCAAACCGTTGAACACTACATTCATGAATTCGAACGGCTGCTCGACGATGTTTCGCGGGGCGATCGCGGTCCGGCTGTGGCACGCAACTACCTGACCTCAGACACCGGCAAGGTGTACACCATGCTAGCCCACGCCGCCGGCCGATTTGATTAGATAGTTGCCTAGCCACAGGCTGCGTGGCCGCGCCGAATGCCCTTGCTTGCGAGGCGAGAGCGGCGTTACCGTTGCCGGTGATGAGCGCCGTGGACGACCCGGTCGCATTACCCACCGCCGCAGATGTCGACGAGGCGGCCCGCCGACTGACGGGCGTTGCCCTGCACACACCGCTGCTAACGTCGGCCCCGCTCGACGCGATGACCGGCGGTCGCATCTTTCTCAAAGCCGAGACGTTGCAGCGCACTGGCTCGTTCAAATTCCGCGGCGCCTACAACAAACTTGCCGCGATCCCGCCCGACCAGCGAGCGGGTGGCGTGGTGGCGTATTCTTCCGGCAATCACGCGCAAGGGGTCGCCGCAGCGGCACAGCTTCTCGGCATGCCATGCGTGATCGTAATGCCGAGGGACGCGCCGCGCGCCAAACGCGAGCGGACCGCCGCATTTGGCGCCGAGATCATACTCTACGACCGCCTGCGCGACGATCGCGAGACGATGGCTGCCGAAATCGCCGCGCGGCGCGGCGCCATTCTGGTGCCTCCCTATGATGACGCCTTGATTATCGCCGGTCAGGGGACCGCCGGACGGGAAATCGTCGAGGATCTGCGGACGCTCGGGCTTGTTCCGGAAATCGTGGTGGTGACCGCGTCCGGCGGAGGGCTGACCGCCGGCATCGCTTTGGCGGTCAAATCGCGGGTGCCTTCGGCGCTACTCTACACCGCGGAGCCGCAAGGTTTCGACGATCACGCGCGCTCATTCCACAGCGGCCGACGCGAAGAGAATGCGAGCCTGACCGGCACGATTTGCGACGCGTTGATGGCGCGCATGCCCGGCAAGCTCACTTTCGCGATCAATCAATCTCTGGTCGGCGCCGGTGTCGCGGTGAGCGACGACGAGGTCGCTGCGGCCGTTGCCTTTGCCTTCGCCGAATTGAAACTCGTGGTAGAGCCCGGGGGAGCGGTCGCGCTCGCTGCCGTGATGCACGGCAAGATCGATGTCACGAATAAAGTTGCTGTCGCCGTGCTTTCGGGCGGCAACGTGGACCCGGAAGTGTATTCCCGCCTCGTCGCTTGATATTTGCGCCCCGTCGCGGAGCTAGGCCCCCGCTCCAGGCAAGAAACAACGGATCTGCGTCGTACCATCAGCGTCCCGATACGGCCAGACGACCGCCGGACCGTAACGGTTAGGTTCCGTAATCAGCGCTGAATCGGGAACGATAATCCACTGCCCATCGAGCCGAACGCGATAACGCCCGTTGTCTGTATCCCAATCTACATTCTCTACTTTGACGCCGTCGGCAAACGAGCAGCACAGGCCTTTTTTACTGGCGAGCTGATCAAACCACGGTTTCAAGGGAGAATTGGCGTAGCGGCCGTCATCACGCGCGGACACGCCGGTGGGACCAAACACGAGCATGCACAACGCCACTGCCGTGAAAGCGAAAGCGGTAAGTCTGTGCATAGTGGCCTCCAGAAGATCAGCATTAGGGACCTACAAAGGACCCGGCAGACCCGGAGAACTCAGCACATCGCCTGCACTCGCCTGCACCGATTGCTGTCTAATTTTCAAGCCGCTGCAGCAACTTCGGCGCTGTGTATAATACGCGACAATTCGAGCGCTCGAGTCATCAGCTAAACGCCAAGCGCCCGTAAAGTTTCCAACTGCACGCCATCCGAACAGGCGATGAGCTCTTGCTCACTCAACGCGCGCAACGCGGCAAGCGGATCAATCGGCAGCAAAACGCTGGCAGCAAACGCGGCTTGCCCGTATCGCCAGTCATCAGCGGTCCGCGACTACGTAATCGAATCGCTTGCGCGGCGGCGACGCCGTCTCGCACTGATGACATCCCTCAGAGCGACTCGCCAAGTATAAGGCAGAGCGGCGCAATCGAACAGGCGAACTGCAATCTCATGGGCGAAGTCCGGCAGAATAACCCACAGTTCCGTTCGCGGCGGCTGCCTAGTGTCCCGATTCCGAAGTTCGTAAGCATTTGCGGCGCGCTCGTACGAACTTCGGAATCGATAAGGACACTAGCAACTTCTATCCTTGTAGTGCCGCTTCTGAACCCGAAGTTCGCATCCAAGCGCTCCGCAAACTTGTGCGAACTTCGGGTTCGTGGCACTAGCGCCGCCTCATCCCCATAGAGCGGGCTCCGGCGGATAAGCGAGGCTACCTTCATAGCGCAAGCCGTGCGCGCGATCCTTGGCGAGAAGCAGCGGCCCATCAAGATCGACGATCCGTGCACGCTGCGCCACAAGCATAGCCGGCGCCATCGCCAGCGAAGTCGCCACCATACAGCCGACCATTATACCGAGGCCGCGCCGCTCGGCCTCCATCGCAAGCGCCAGCGCCTCAGTTAATCCACCCGCTTTGTCGAGCTTGATATTGATCGCGTCGTACTTGCCGCTTAGCGCGTCCAGCGAGGCGCGATCGTGGACGCTCTCGTCTGCGCAGATCGGGATCGGCCGCTCGATCTGCTTGAGCGCGAGATCGCGCCCCTCCGGCAGGGGCTGCTCGATCAGGCTGACCCCTGCTTGCGCGCAGGCGGTGAGATTACGTTCAAGATCGCGGTCGGCCCATCCCTCATTGGCATCGACGATAAGCTCAGCCTTCGGCGCGGCGCGGCGTACCGCGGCAATGCGCTCCACGTCCTCTGGTCCGCCGCCGAGCTTCACTTTAAGCAACGGCATTTTTGCCGCGCGTGCCGCCGCATCGGCCATAGCGTCGGAATGGTCGAGCGAGACCGTATAGGCAGTCACCAGTGGTTTTGGCGTGGCCAGCGCTGCCAATTGATAGGCGCGGCAGCCATTTTGTTTCGCCTCAAAGTCCCAATAGGCGCAATCCAGCGCATTGCGCGCGGCGCCGGGCGGCATTGCGGTTTGCAGCACGGCGCGGTCGAGACCGTTCTGGAGCGCCGGGCGCATTGCTTCGATGGCGGCCGCCACGCCTTCCGGCGTTTCGCCGTAGCGGGCATAAGGCACCGCTTCGCCGCGACCGCTACAGCCGCCGTGTCTTAGCTCTACGGTCACCACGACTGCTTCGGTCTTGGTGCCGCGGCTGATCGTGAAGGGGCGCTCGAGCGGCCAGTGCTCGATCCGTACGGCGAGATCCATGCGAGAGGATTATACGCCTCGAATAGCCTGAGCCGCGAGCGTTTCTAATTCTGCCGCCTCGCCTGCTCAAGCAGCTGTTGGCCCTTCA
>Ga0193751_1000479_pt1 | contig 31111 bp, 24 predicted proteins | sample L1c2metaG_FD_143050 | JGI IMG/M metagenome (GOLD analysis project Ga0193751, IMG submission 143050) | Soil microbial communities from a riparian zone of the East river system, Colorado, United States - L1c2 | ecosystem: Environmental > Terrestrial > Soil > Riparian zone | place: USA: East River...
CTTGGTCGAGAACGGTTGACGCTACAGTCAGCTTCTCATCATCGAGCAGCTTCTGGGCTTCGCCCATGATCCCGAGTATGGTCAGCCCGCCGGCGCCGGCATATATCTGGAAGTCCACCAGCCGCCGAAGGCTGTCACAGTCCAGGTCGCCGCTCTCATGGAACGGCGTCGCCATGATATTGAAGACCCCGGCAAGATCCATCCGCATCATTCCTCAATTCCATCCAGTCGCTGCGCCAGATCATATCGTAGGCAAGCCGCAACGTTTCTTGTCGTGGCTCGGGAGTGGGGACAAAGCGTTCCTGGAGCCGCCCTCCAAACTGCGCCAGCCGGTCGCACTGAGCGCGAAACGCTTGAACGGTCCGGCGGTCGCCGCCCAGGAAGATCGCCTCGATGCGGGGGAGGAACGGTCTCAGCTTCTCCCATGCGACTTCGCAGGTCTTATCGAAGAGCTCATCGATCTGCTTCTCGCGGATGCGATCGAAGCGCCGCTGCGATTGTCCGCCCTTTCGGTGCCGATTCTTGACGAAGCGAGTGCCCGTTTTGGAGGCGACCAGCATGTCGCCGTTGAACACGCCGACACTGAATCCGCCGCGCCGCAGCAGAATGATCCCCAAGTCATGCGGGCGTCCGAGCAGGTCAAGAAGCGGGCGGGTATCCCAGCCCTCCAGACGTGCGCTGTCTTTGGGTGGGAGGGGCGGCCGAACCGCGAACGACAGGGCGCGGCTCCAGAACAACACCAACCCAAATGGGAAGATGGCGCCCGGGCCCGCCACGGTGCTGAGCGTGGATCTGAGCGCAGCGGAAGCTGCAGACAGCGGCGTCCCCTGACTCTCACCGGCCTTTAGCACCAAGGTCAGAGCGCCGTCCGGCGGCTCCAGCCGGTTGAGAAGCATCAGCAAGCGGGCAGGGCCCGGCTGCTCACGCCGCGCTATCTGAAGGGCCATCTGGACATCGCCTCAAACGGAAGCCTAGCACTGGCTACAATTCTGCAAAGGACCGGAGAGGGTGAAGGGACGGCGCAAGGGACGACCGTAATGAGAAGCGGCAGCATCCGCAGTGCCGTGGCGCAAACTGTAGCTCCACCGAAGGCGCTGGAACCGATCGCCTCGGCAGGCCCGCAGCTTTGGGCGCGGGCCCTGAGTCTCGATTTCACCCGCCCCTGGCCGGGTCTGTTGCTCGCGGTCCTGTTCGTCGTGAGCCGTCTGCCGTGGGTCACGCTGGGATTTGGCTCCGACCCCGATGCTTGGCGGGTCGCGATGTCAGCCCGCTACTTGCTCGAACACGCGGCGTACCTACCGTCGCGGCTGCCCGGCTACCCGCTTCACGATATCGTGACGGCGGCCCTTCTATGGGGAGGCTGGACCCTCACTAACATTTCGACGGTTGCCATCGCGCTCGCCGGCGTGTTCTGTTTCGCCATGCTCGTCAAACGGTTGGGACTGCCGGCGCCCGGGCTGCTAGCAGTAACCTTCGCCTTCCTTCCACTGCTTTGGTTCACCAGCTCAGAGACGCTCGACTACTCCTGGGCGCTTACATTCCTCCTGGCCGCCTACCTATCGCTGCTCCATCGCCGCATTGCGCTTGGCGGACTGCTTCTGGGGCTTGCCTGCGGGTGCCGTGTGACCTATCTTGCCTTCGCTCTGCCGATGACGTTGCTGATCTGGCAGGACCTTCACCCACGAGACGTGCTGCGCTTCCTGGGGCTGATGCTCGTGACGTGGTTCGTCTTGTTCGCGCCTGTCTGGATTCGCTACGGACTCAGGTTCTGGAACTTCTACGACTTCCGCCCCGATTGGGGCGATTTTCTGCACGCTCTAACGGAGGGCAGCATCGGATTGTTGCCGCTTGTGGTTCTCGGCATCTGTTTGCTGCTCTCTTGGCGCCGCGTCGCCCAACTCCCGGCCATCTTACGGAACGAGCCGCAGGCTGCGGTGTGGACGATGGTGGCCCTCTTGGCGCTGTTCATCTTTGTTCGCCTTCCCCTTCAAACCTACTATCTGATGCCGGCCGCTCCGTTCGCCCTCTTGCTGCTCGCGCGACTCATGCGTCGCGGTTTGCTCATACTCGCGTGTGTCGCCCTTCTCCTGGCTGGCTTCGTCGACGTCTACACGACCTCCGCGCGAGGCTGGCTTGCGCCGTCTGCGGTCCTGCACATCCGCCCGACGGCCGGGCTCATGCTGCAGGATTACGAGTTGCGGCGCCAGCGCCTGTCCCTGGTGCGGCAGGTGCCGGATCTACCCTTACCGTCCGGTGCTGTCCTCACGGCGGGCTTTTACTTCCCGATGGTCGCCGAGCTTTATCACGATCGTTTGCAGCTTGCACTCCCAGATGGCTATCTCGAGCAGGTCGGCCCGCTTACGGATACCGCATCCGCTTCCGGCCCTGGTGGGATCACGTACGTATGGCTGCTGTCGCAGGGTGACGCCCGCGGCTTGCTGCTCGATGGACGCGAGATCTACTCACTCGACTTTGCCCGAGAGACGAACAAGCCTCTGGAGGTACGCATCTACCGGCTTGAGAACGAGCGCTTTGGCATCCACTAGCACGCGTGGCCTCAGCTCTCCACAGGCCGGCGCGTTACTGGACCGCCTGCTCTCTGCTGACCTCACGAGCCCGCGAAATGCACTGGTCTTGGGTGTGATCTTCGTGCTCGTGCGTCTGCCGTGGCTCTGGGCCGGATACGGCGCGGAGACCGATTCCTACCGCATCGCGCTTTCTGCGCTCCACCTGTGGCGCGACGGGGAGTATCTCCCGTCACGCTTGCCCGGTTACCCCGTGCACGAACTGCTGATGGCGCCGCTGGTGCTCCTCGGGGGCTCCGTCGCCACGAATCTTGCGACGGCGCTGGCCTCCCTCGCAGGCGTGTTGATCTTCGCTGCGATCGTCAAGCGTGCCGGCGCGCGGCCACCCGGCCTGCTGGTTATTGCCCTGGCCTTCACTCCCTTCCTACTTGTCAACAGCGTGCAGACCAAGGACTATCTGTGGGCGCTTACCTTTCTACTGGCCGCCTACCTCGCCACGATCGAGGATCATCCGCTGGTCTCAGGCGTGTTGCTTGGCCTCGGCGCCGGATGCCGCGTCACGACCGGTCTGTTCGCGCTGCCCTTGCTGCTGCTCTACGTAGACCGGCGGGCTTGGCGAGATGCGCTAGTCTTCGTCACCGCTCTTGCCGTCACGGCTTTCGTTGTCTTCCTGCCCGTGACGTTGCAATTTGGAAGCCATTTCTTTGCCTACGCCAACAGCAGTATCTCGCCGGACATCATCATCGGGTCGATCGGGCAGTATTCGATCGGCGCATTTGGGGCAATCGCCACTCTGACCGCACTGGCGCTCTCGTGGCGGCGCGTGCTCCATCTTCCGGCCGCGGCCAAAATCGAGGTGCACGTTCGTATTTGGCTGGCCACGGTCGCCCTCTATAGCCTGCTTTTCTTGAGACTGCCGATCGATCTTGGCTACCTCATCCCGATCTATCCCTTCGGCTATCTACTGCTCGGGAGGGTGCTGCGTCCCTACCTGCTTACGGCTGTCGTAGCGGTCATCCTGGTCTCCGGCATGATCGACCTTGATATCTCGGCGATGCACAACTTCAACATGCGCACGTTCGCCCGGACAGCACGGCCCTGTCGCTCCTGTGCCGAGCTGTTCCACGACCTCCACGTTCGCCATCTCTATGTCAGCTACGCAAGCGAACTCGGCGTTGTCCCGCTGCCCAGCCACACCGTCGTCCTCACCGGCGCAATCTTCCCCGACTTCGCGGTACTCAATTGGTCGCGTTTCCGCTACCACGTCATCGACCGCTACGGCGACTCAATCAGCATGCTCTCCGACGATGGGGCGATGAGCGACGATGCGCATGACGTGCTCTATCTCGCCTCGCCTGACCGGCCCGATGTCGTCGACCGGCTGCGGGGGCAGGGCTATCGGGTGATCAAGTCGGACCCGATCGGCCCCGACTGGCATGTTGGCTTCACGCCGCCTCTTCCAACTGAGAAACTCGAAGTCTGCTGTAACGAGCGCGCCGGACGGAAAGTCGGGGCAAGAGCAAATGGCTGAAGACCCACGATTCAAGACGACCGGACCGCTAACGGTCGACGCCCTTGTCGACATTGCCTCGCCGTCCGATCCGCAGCTTTCGCCGGATGGCGCCCGTGTCGCCTTCGTCATGCAGTCCGGAGAGGCGCGGCAGGTTTTCACAATGCCCGTCTTCAGTGGGAGCCGGGGCGACCCCGCGACGATCCTGTGGCCGCTTAGGGTCACGTCCGGCGCTCGCTCGAGCGAGTCTCCGCGCTGGTCACCCGATGGGCGGCAGCTTGCCTTCGTGAACGACAAGGCAATCGTCGTCGCCGAGGCGGACGGTGCTAATCCACGCATTGTCGCGGACCACCCTGCCGGCAACAGCATGCCGCGCTGGTCGCCTGACGGCTCTCAGCTCGCCTTTTACTCACGCCGCCGCGGATGGAGCCAGATCTGGGTAATCGCTGCAGCAGGTGGTGAGCCGCGTCGCCTCACCTCTGCGCCCGAGGACAATGATGACCTGCAGTGGTCGCCGGACGGCTCTCGTCTGGCCTACAGCTCAATACGCGGACCCGACCTGAACAATCGCGACATTTACTGCGTCGATCTTGCGTCCGGAATGGAGCGGCGGCTAACCGATGTCACCGGCTGTTTCGACGGCGCGCCGAGCTGGTCACCCGATGGAAACAGCATTGCCTTCCTGTCCGACATGGACGGCTGGATTCACGTTTACATCATGGCGGCAGGCGGCGGTAGCCGGCGACAGGTCACCTCGGGTCGCTGCGAGGATGGCTGGCCGACGCTCGGGCGCGGGCACCTGCTCTGGTCGCCTGAGGGCGACCGAGTTGCCTTCGTCCGCAATCGAGACGGGAAGCTCGACCTCATGACCGTCGCGGTCAGTAATGGCGCTACCAGCCGCGTCAACCGCGAGGATGGGTTCCATCAGCCCGCCGGTTGGACCCCTGACGGCGGCGGTCTGCTGGCCAGCGTGTCGCGCCCCGATGCGCCGGCCGATCTCTGGCTGCTGTCACTCGAGGGCACAGCCCGGCAATTGACCCAGTCGCTCGGCGGCGGGCTTCGCAGGGAAGTTTTTGCTCTGCCAGACCGCGTCTCCTATCAGGGCCGCGACGGAATCGAGATCTTCGGTTATCTCTACCGGCCTCGCTCGGCTGGGGTCTCGCCGCTCTGTCCGGCGATCGTGCACCCTCATGGCGGCCCGACCTATCAATCGTTCTATAGCTGGCTGGACCCCGTGGTTCAGCTCTTCGTCCAGGAGGGCTACGCCGTACTCGAGCCCGATTTCCGCGGCAGCAGCGGCTACGGTCGCGACTTCCGGCTGGCCAACACCGGCGCTTGGGGCGTCGGTGATTCCCGCGATTGCATTGATGCGGCGGGGTACCTGGCGGCTCAGGACTGGGTCGACGCCGAACGCATCGGTATCTGGGGTGGAAGCTACGGTGGCTATCTCACGCTTTGCTGTCTGTCTGAGGCGCCAACAACCTTCCGTGCAGGCATCGACATGTTCGGTGATAGCGAGATCGCCGAGAGCTATCACAGCGGCGACCGCCTTGGGCGTCTCGATCTCCAGCGTCAGATGGGTTCGCCGTTTGACAATGCCGAGGCCTACCGGCACGGATCACCCGTCTACCGGGCCGAGCGGATCGAGGCGCCGCTGCTTATCGTGCACGGCCGCGACGACGCACGCGTCGCGCCGCGGATGAGTGAGCGAATCATCGATGCGCTCAAGATCGAGGGGAAGTACTTTGAGCACCATTTTTACGAGGGCGAAGGCCATGGCTTCCGCCGGCCCGCCAGCCGTCGCGACGTCTACCAGCGCATGCTCACATTCTTCGAGACGTATCTGAAGGGCGCCCGTTAGTGCAGGCCACCGACGAACTGGGCGGCCGCATCGCGGAACTCGCCCGGCATCAGGCGCAGCAAGAAGTCAAAGTTCCGCAGGAAGACCGGTGCCAGGACCGAGTGCGAGAGAGCGTCTGCCGGAAAGCTGCTCTGCGTGCGAAATGCGACGGCGGCGATCAAGATCAACTCCACCAGGATGAATGCCTTCGCGAGTCCCAGCACAAGCCCGCCGATCCCGTCGAGAGGCCCGAAGAAGAACAGCGACGCGGCGTGCTTCAGCACCACGGCGAGGAGCTGGCCCGCCAGCGCCGTTGCCAGCCAAATGGCGAGCAGCGAGATGACACGGACGAGAGCTTCGTTCGAGATAATCACGCGGATATCACTGGCGAGTCGCTGGTAGAACAACCCCGCCAGCACAATGCCGAGCAAGAAGGAGAGGAGCGTGATGCCGGTGCGCAACAGCCCCGCCGCCAGACCCGTGAATCCGAACCAGAAGAAGGTGAGGAGGATCGCGGCGTCGACCCAGTTCACACTCATCGGATACCGGTACCGAGGCTAGTCGCCGGCAGGCTTGGCCAGCGCAACGTTGAGCACGTCGTTCATCTCATCAGCGAAGATGAAATGCAACTCACGCCGCACGCCCATCGGGACCTCCTCGAGGTCCTTTCGGTTCTTCGCTGGAAGCACAAAGGTCTTGATACCGGCGCGGTGCGCCGCGAGCACTTTCTCCTTCAATCCGCCCACCGGAAGGACGCGCCCGCGGAGCGTGATCTCGCCAGTCATCGCAACCTCGCGATTCACCGGCCTGCGGGCGAGAGCCGAGATCAGCGCCGTTGCGATGGTGATCCCGGCCGAAGGTCCCTCCTTGGGTTGAGCCCCGGCCGGCACGTGCACGTGGATATCCTGCTTCTCGAAGCTGTTGGGCGCGATGCCAAAGTCGGCGGCACGGGAGCGCGCAAACGACAATGCTGCCTGCGCTGACTCGCGCATGACCTCGCCCAACTGGCCCGTGAGGATCAGGCCGCCCTTCCCCGGCATCAGCGTCACCTCGACCCCAAGTACGTCCCCGCCCATCTCAGTTCGCGCGACGCCGGTGGCGACGCCAACCTCGTCGCGCTCCTCAGCGATCCCCCAAAAGAATTTCTGCGGTCCCAGAAAGCGAGGCAAGGAGGCGGAGTTGACATGGACGGCGCGCTGAACCCCTTCGGCGACTTGGCGTGCAACCTTGCGACAGATCCCCGCGATCTCTCGCTCCAGATTGCGAACGCCTGCCTCATGCGTGTACTCGCGAATAATTCGAGTCAGCGCTCCTCGGGAGAATGTCAGGTGGCACCCATCGAGGCCGCTCTCGATCAACTGCTTCGGGACCAGGAAGCGCTCAGCAATATGGAGCTTCTCGTCTTCGATGTAGCCGGCCAGTTCAATCACCTCGAGACGGTCACGCAGCGCCGGGATAACCGGATCGAGCAGGTTCGCGGTCGTCAGGAACAGGACGTGCGACAAATCATACGGGACGTCGAGATAGTGATCTGAAAAGGCTCGGTTCTGCTCCGGGTCCAGCGCCTCCAGCAACGCGGCCGAGGGATCACCGCGAAAGTCCGTTCCCACCTTGTCGATCTCGTCCAGCATGAACACCGGGTTGACCGTGCCGGCGTTGCGCATGACCTGCAAGACACGACCCGGCATTGCGCCCACGTAGGTGCGACGGTGTCCGCGGATCTCCGCCTCATCGCGGATGCCGCCGAGACTGATACGCACAAATCGCCGCCCCAACGCCTCGGCAATTGATCGGCCAAGGCTGGTCTTTCCCACACCGGGCGGTCCGACGAAGCAGAGGATCGGTGCCCGCTGGTGTTCCTTGGCAAGCTGGCGGACTGCCATGTACTCCAGCACCCGCTCTTTCACCCGGTGTAGTCCATAGTGATTACGATCCAGCACCGTCGCGGCGTTGGCCAGGTTCAGGTTGTCTTCGGTCTCCCTGGTCCATGGCAGGTTGACGAGCCAGTCCAGATAGGTGCGGATGACGCCGACCTCGGGCGCCGCCACCGGCATCTGCTCCAGGCGGTGCAGCTCGTCACCCGCTCGCTTGGCAGCTTCCTCGGGCATAGCTGCCGAGTCGATACGCTCCCGCATCTCCGCGACCTCGCGGACCTGCGGGTCGTTCTCGCCGAGCTCCTTCTGGATCGCCTTCAGTTGCTCGCGCAGGAAATATTCGCGCTGCGACTTGTCGACCTCTTCCTGGACCTGCGAATGGATCTTGGTCTGCAGCTCAAGCACATCCAGCTCGCGCGCGAGAATAATGCTCACCCGCTGCAACCGCTCGACGGGGTTAAAGGTGGCGACCAGGGTCTGCGCCTCCCCGTCCTCCAGCTCGAGTGTGGATGCAATGAAATCCGCGAGCCAGCCCGCTTTGCCGATGTTCAGCGCCATCACGTAAGCGTCTTCTGGCAGCGTCGGGGACAAGCGCACGCATTTCTCAAACAAGGCAAGGACGGCGCGCATCAGCGCTTCCGTCGCGATCGTCTGCTCTTCGACCTCGTCGATTGGTGTCACCCGCGCAACATAAAAGGGGTCGTCGCCGATGATTGAGTCGACTCGCAGCCGTCGCTGTCCCTGCGCCCATACCTGAGTTGTTCCGTCCGGAAGCTTCAGCGTTCGGTTGATGACGGCCTCAGTCGCGATTGGGTAGATGTCCTCGAGCCGGATGGTGCTCAGCGTTGGGTCGCACTGCGTGACGACTGCTATCGGCAGATCGCGCTGGCTGGCCTCCTCCACCGCACGCACCGACGTGCGACGGCCGACAAGAATCGGTCCGGCGGTGTTCGGGAACAGGAATCCGCGCCGTCGCGGAAGCAACGGAATATCAAAGCTCTTTGGCCGTCTGGCACGTTTTGCAGGCACGTACACCTTCTCAAGGATCGGTGCAGGATCGGTGAAGAGTTCCGAGGGGGCCGTCCGTATGAGCTTCGGGCAGTTCAATATAGCACGCCCGTGGTGCCCCGGCCGTCCCCTGAAGACAGATATGCCAATGGTATGCTTTTGTCACGAAGAGTCCAGAACTGTCCGCTTCCTCGAATTCCCCCGTGCTCCGACGCGAAGGGGCAGACCATCGACGAGAACCGATTGCGCCAGTTGCTCGCGTCTGTTCGGGACCAGCGTGTTGGCTTGGACGAAGCGCTTACGGCGCTGCGCGATCTACCGTACGAAGACCTGGGCTACGCGCGCGTCGACCATCACCGTGCTCTGCGTGAGGGTCTTCCGGAAGTTGTGCTGGGGATCGGGAAGTCGCCCGACCAAATTGCTGGCATCGCTCAGAGCCTGGCCGCCCGAAACGATCGCCTTCTCGTAACGCGCGCAAGCGAGGAGGCATATGAAGCCGTGCGGCGCGTCCTTCCCGAGGCCGAATACAGGCACATTTCCCGCACGATCGTGCTGAACCGCCGGCCTCAGCCACTGATGGCAGGCGTGGCGCTGCTCTGCGCCGGCACGGCCGACCTTCCGGTTGCCGACGAGGCCGCCGTGACAGCTGAACTGATCGGCAGTGCCGTCGACCGGCTTTATGACGTCGGGGTCGCCGGCATCCACCGCCTGTTCGCCGTGCTGCCGAGGATTCGCGCGGCCCGCGCGATTATCGTCGTCGCTGGTATGGAGGGAGCCCTGCCCAGCGTCGTTGCCGGTCTCATAGCCACGCCCGTCGTCGCAGTTCCGACATCGGTCGGCTACGGCGCCAGCTTCTCGGGCGTGACCGCTCTGCTTTCGATGCTGAATAGCTGCGCCGCCGGAGTCTCGGTAGTCAACATCGACAACGGCTTTGGCGCGGGGTACATAGCGGCGATGATCAACCGACAGTCAACTCCGGTGTCCGCGCGCAGCGAGGGTGAGGGATAGCCTGAGGTGGCCCGTCTCGCCTACTTCGACTGCTTCTCCGGAGCCAGCGGTGACATGATCCTCGGCGCGCTGGTCGACGTAGGGCTCAGCGTCGACGCTTTACGCGAAGAACTGGGCCTGCTGCGGCTGGACGGGTACGCGCTGCGCTCGGAACGCGTCCTGCGCGCCGGGCTCGCAGCGACGCGAGTTCACGTCGACGTCGAGAGCGGCGACCAGCCCCAGCGGCGTCTCACCGACATCCTGCAGATCATTGAGGGTAGTGCCCTGCCTGCCGCCGATTGCGGCCGCGGCGTCGATGTCTTCCGCCGCCTGGCACAGGCGGAGGCCGCGGTACATGGCACAAGCATCGAGGAGGTTCACTTCCATGAGGTCGGTGCGGTCGATGCGATCGTCGACATCATGGGCGCCGTCGTCGGCCTGCGCCTGCTCGGAATCGACGCGTGCTACGCCTCGGCGCTGCCAGCAGGAAGCGGCAGTGCCCGCTCGGCCCATGGGGTGATACCCGTGCCTGGCCCGGCAACGCTGGCACTACTGGCAAGCGCGGGCGCTCCGATTCGGGAGGACGCGGGCGAGCATGGCGAACTGGTGACCCCGACCGGCGCCGCGATACTGACCGCTCTCGCCCGTTTTGAGCGGCCGGCGATGAGGCTCGAGCGGGCCGGCTACGGTGCGGGTGGCCGCGATCCTGAGGGGGTTCCCAACGTCCTGCGGCTGTGGCTGGGAACGGGCGAGGACACGCCTGGGCGGCGCCTACTGCAGGTGGAAACCAACATCGATGACATGCCGGCCGAGCAGTTCGGGTACGTGCAGGAGCGCTTGTTCGCCTGCGGGGCGCTCGACGTTTGGTTTAGCCCTGTGCAGATGAAGAAGAACCGGCCTGCCACGGTTATCTCGCTTCTTTGCTCTCCTGGCGCAGAAGCTGAGGTCGTCGAGGTGCTGCTGCGTGAGACGACGACGCTGGGCCTGCGGATCTGGGAGGTGCGCCGGCATGAAGCTGAACGGGAGTCGCTTACCTTCGCCTCCAGCCTTGGCGAGGCTGCCGTCAAGATCAAACGGCTCCCTGGCTCGGCGCCTCGGATCGCCCCCGAGTACGATAGTTGCCGCGAGATCGCCCTCCGCACCGGCCTGCCGCTTGCGGAGGTCTATCGCATCATTGGCAGTGAGGCCGAAGCCCGGCTGTCTTAGCGCGCCGCCCCCGGTGGCGGCGTCCAATGCCGTTGGTCGTTGAGGTCAGAGCAGCCGCCGCTGCCCGGGCCCGGGCAGCGGCGGCGATTGACCGAGAATTGCCGCCAGTTCCCGTGCGTTACGGACCGCCTTATCGTCGTGGCAGTTGTTCATGATCGCGTGCGTCTCACGCGCGTCATCCGCCAGTCGCTCGATGCGCGGCGCCCACGCGCTCAATTCGTCCATGGAGTAGAGGTAGTCGTACTTCTCCGCCACCGTGGCACCGCGTTTCGTCCACGCTTCGCGATTGTGGCCGTGGAAACGCACTAAGGCAATTGGGCCCGTGCAAGAGACCACGGGAGGCACACTCGCGCGGGTCCCCTGGGGCTCGTCAACGCAGACAAACGGGAGTTTCTTCGACCGCAGGAACCCGAGCGTATGCTCCAGGTTGTCCTCAGCCAGCCAGTATGGGTTGCGAAATTCGATCGCCGGCGTGTATCTGGCCAGCCGGTCCTTGATCTCCTCGATGTACGCACGCGACTCGCGGCCAGGCAGGAACCAAGGCGGAAACTGGAACAGGACAACGCCGAGCCTGCCGGCGTCCGCGATTGGGACCAACGCGGCCGCGAAGCGCTCCCAAACGGCCTCTCGGACCTCGGCGGGCAGATCCTTGTAGTAGACGTTCTTCTTTTCCGCGAGCGCCGCTGGCAGTGCCTCCCGCAGGTCCTTGGGCAATGCTCGCAAAGGCGTCGGGTGCTGCGTCAGGGCGCTGAATGCCTTGATGTCGAGCGTGAAGCCGGACGGAGTTCGCTCGACCCAAAGGGCGGCCGTGTGCTCTGATGGCATGCCGTAGTAGCTGCTGTCCACCTCCACCATCGGGAACTGGCTCGCATAGTATTGAAGCCTCGACTCAGCCGATTTGGCGTCCGGCGGATAGAATCGACCGGAGTCGATAAGGGTCTTGTCCGTCCATCCTGCCGTACCAACCAGGATCCGTTTCGTGCTGGCCGTCATTTCGGAGTGCCTGTCATTCGCTCAGCACCTGCTCCTCCAGAAGCTCAATCTCTTCGTCGCGGTGCGCGCCCAGACCCAACTCGACCGCGTGCTGGATCTGCCGATATTGCCACGGGTCCCGCGTGAGCGAGCATCCCTGCAGAGTCTGCAGGCAGCGGATGCCGGTGACATCGATGGCTACCCGGTCAGCCCCGGCAATCAGCACGCCAGCGTCTTGGACGAAGCCGTAACAGGGCCCGCCGCGACAGAAGCATTGCCTGCCGTCGACAACAACCAGATCAGGCCGGAACGCGGACGCTATCTCCGCAACCTGCTCCTCGATATGCCCGCCAAAATGAAGTCGCGCTCGATGTCGCGGCCTGATGCAGCCGACCGTGTGCTTGAGACTGATGCTGAAGCTCGTCAGCCAGTGCGTCTTGAGGCAACAGGCAAAGACGAGCCGGTCGCATTCGACAAGCGGCCTCGCGACCTCCACCCAACGCAGCCGTTGCCCACGTGTGTTCACTGGGACCCAGCCGCTGTCCCCAAAAACCTCCACACTCGCCCCCGCGCGCCTGCACGCCTCGAAAACACCAGCACGGCGAAGCTCGAAGCGTGTGTTCGTCGGCGGGTGACGCGAGCCCTCGCCCACGGTCACGTGCCCGGCGCCATAATCGTGGAGCAGCCGAATCAGCGCCACGAGCAGCGTGACATCAGTCGAGTTTGGTGGTGGATCGCCGCTGTTGAAGTTCGGCTTGAGAAGCACCCGATCGCCCGGCCGGATTACGTTTCGAAAGCCTACCGAGCGCTCAATTGTGTCGTGCAGCCATCGTGCGAGCTCAACCGCCGGCTCGCCGCGGTCGCGCATGGGCAGGAGCGAGTGAAACGGCGTGCGCAGCCGTGGATGGATTGACCGCTGCGACAGTCCGCGCACTATCCCGACGGGAGAAAGGGTGCCTGCATTGTCGGGTCGAGCGCTGAAAGCTGGCTTCATTCAAGGCTCATGATAATCGGGACGATGCCGCCACCTGGCATGAGCGGGGGCCGGCGACGCCGGCACCTGTGAAGCACCGGCGTTGACACCTGACGAAGCGTCGCGCAGAATCGAGGATCGTATGAGGAGGCGAAGATGAAGTACTTCCGGATTTACACGGCGGCCGATGGACTCTCCCACTTCGAGGACGTCGAGGTGGATTCGAGCGGTCCTGGAGTTCCAGAGAGTGTAGCGGGTATACCCGTCACAGATCTCGTCTTCCGTACCAGTCCACCAGGCCGAGTGATGGACTACCATACCGCGCCGCGTCGTCAGTTTGTGATCACCCTGAGCGGCGAAGCCGAGATCGTGTCCAGTGGCGGCGAGACGCGCCGTGTCGGCCCAGGCTCAATGATGCTCGCAGAGGACACGACCGGAAAGGGCCACATCACACGCGTTGTTGGCGCGACTGAGCGGCAGTATCTGTTCGTCACCCTGCCGGAGTAACCTTGAATGTCGCCCATCTCTCGGTCCCTCTCGGCGAGCGTGGGTTTGCTCATCCTTCAGCCCTGAGGCGTTGGCGCGAGGATGGCGCGAGTCTGGGCTCTCTTCGGGCGCTCGATCCGCTTCTGAAGGCGTGTCAGACGGCGCTCCAACAGCAACTCCTGCTGTCTTGCGCCGTTGGCCCCAAGCCGGAGATGGTGGCGCCGCAACAGCGCCAGTGCGTGCTCAGCGTGGCCCAGTGCGGCGTCGAAGGATCGTTGCTGCTGTTCGCAGAACATCGCCAACTCGACGTGCGGAAAGATCGAGCAGTTCTCGGGCCGGCCTGCCGATCGCTCCCAGATCTGGGTCGCCTCCTGCCAGCGGCCGGAACGCTTGTAGATCAAAGACAACCGACGCTCCGCATCGTCGCGACGAAGTGGTGGCGGCTCCTGCCTCAGGATCGCGCGATAGTGCGCTATCGCGTCGGTGATCCGCCCCTCCTGCTCGCAGACGCGGGCCAGCGCCAGCTCGTCCTCGTTATCCAAGGCTATGGTGCCGCCGTAGAGGCCGCCCAGATGGGCGGCGAGCGCGACGAGCGACAAGATGTCCAGCGCGTTGTGGTGGAAGACGGGCAGCAGCGCGCGAAAGCGGCGGTACCGGACATAGCGGAAATACAGCGACGGCACCTCAAACGACGGCACGTCGTCGGGTCGCGTCAGTCCGAGCACTCTCCGCTCGATCTCGCCCAGCCGGCAGGACTCAAACCGGTCCCGGTACATTCGACGCGCCGCGAACAATAAGTCCAGGTGGGGTAGCGCGCGTACGTCTTTGCGAAGACGGCTGAGGATAAAGCGCGTCTCGAGCAGTGGAACATCGAAGACCTTGCCGTTGAAGCTCGCGACAGCCGAGAATCGCTCGAGGTAATCGGACAACGCGCGCAACAGCGCCTCCTCACCTTCGAGGGAGTCGAGAAAGTATTGCCGAAGACGGAAGTGACCGTCCAAAAAGTGGCCGATGCCGACGAGAAAGGCGAGTGTTCCCGTGCCGCCTGCCAACCCTGTCGTCTCTGTGTCCAGGTAGACAATCTGGCGATGGTCAATGCCGGACAGGCCGTCGTGCCGGCCGATTTGGGCAAGGATCGGCGGCGGAACGTCTAGAAGGCTGCCGAGTGTATAGCCGCCGTGGCGATAGTCCAGCTCGTAGCGGCGCTCGACGACGAAGACACGCCCGGCGGGCGTATCCTGCCAGAAGCCGGGCAGAAACCCCTCGATTCCCAACTCGTCCGGCACGGCCGGGTCGGCCCGATTCACTCTCGCTGGTGGTAGATCGCCTGGTTGAGGACGAAGCGCCAAGGCAGGCGGCTGACCCGACGCCCGCCGGGTGAGGCCGGCCTCGTTCAGCGCTCGTCGCAGCTGGTCGTTGAGTTCCATACCTACCGGGCCCGCTCTGCCAGCACGATCAGGCGGTCTGTCATCGTCAGCTCGCTCGCGCCGTCGCAGGAGGCACCGGACTCGCGGTCTCAATCAGACGGCCGAGAAGCATCAGTGCCGACGCCTTCGGATTGCCGCCGACGGCCTCGCCTGGACCCACACAGCTTGGGCAACCGGCGCTGCACGGACAGGAGCGGGCGCGATCGTGTGCCGCGGTGAGCAGGGTCGACTCGATCTCGAACAACCGCTCGGCGAAGCCGACCCCGCCGGGCACCGCATCGTAGAGGAAGACCGTCGGCGCTTGGGTGAACGGGGAGCGGACCTGGGTCGTAACGTGAACGTCGCGAGGGTCGCACATGAGGTAGAGCGGCGCGACGGCCCGAAGAAGGTTGCCGAGCCCCCACAGACCTGCCTGCATCGAGTCGCCGGCGAGGCCATCCCATGCGGGCGATTCGAGCGCCAGCCAGTACCCGCTTGTGTGCATGTCGTCCTGGGGTAGAAAGATCTTCCCCCAGCCAACATTCTCATGGGTGTGCAGCTTGATCTTCTTGAAGATCGTCGCGAGAAAGGAGACGCTGACCTCTCCGTGGGCGCTGTAACTGATGCCTGCCTTCCGATCCGCCAGGGTGTCAATGACCTTCAGTTCGACAGCCATCTCCGCGTCCGTATAGTAATCGACATCGACCTTGCGTACGTACGCCTTCTTCTCATCCCAATCGAGCCGTTCCACCTGATATTGCTCGCCCCCGTGAAGATAGATGGCTTCCTCATGAACCAATACCGGCGCCGAGGCGCGGTCGACCTCACCGATGAGGTGGGCGCCCAGGCCCTGATCGATGATCACGATGTTGTCGATCGCGGCGCTACGCAGACTCACCTCCTGCGCGGGGAACGACTCGCGCATCCAGTAGTACTTGTCCCCGCTACGGTGCAGGACCTGCTCGTCGCACAGGAGGTCGAGCAACTCAGCGCTGAAGGCGCCGAACTTCTCCGCCTGTTCAAATGGCAACTCGAATGCTGCGCACTTGAGGTGCGCCGCGAGAATTATCAGATTATCAGGGTTGATCAGCCCGGCCTCGGGCGACTGCTCGAACAGAAACTCGGGGTGGGATGCCACGTATTGGCTGAGCGGGCTCGATGAAGCGACGAGTACGGCAAATGCGGACGTCTCTCGCCGCCCGGCCCGTCCGAACTGCTGCCAGGTGCTGGCAAGCGTGCCTGGGTAGCCGGTGAGGACAGCCGCCTCCATCCCGCCGATGTCGATGCCAAGCTCGAGTGCACTCGTCGCAACGACACCGCGCACGGCGCCGTCGCGCAGCCCTCGCTCAATCGCGCGCCGCTCCAGTGGCAGGTAGCCAGAGCGGTAGCCCTGAATCCGGTCGGTCGCTCCCGGTGGCAGCCGCCTGCTGCCGCGTAGGTAGGTGAGCAGGAGCTCGACCAGCATCCGAGTCGGGGCGAACACGATCGTCTGCGCGCCTCCTCCGATGAGTGCCGAGGCCAAATCGCGGGCGGAAAACAGGCTGCTGCGCCGGATGCCAAGCTCGCGATTCACGACAGGCGGGTTGTAGATGGCGATCGTTTTGTCGCCACTGGGTGCGCCATTTCGATTTACGAGCCGCACGGGCGCGGCGATCAGGCGCTCGGCCAGCTCAGCCGGATTTGCGATCGTAGCCGAGCAGCAGATGAACACCGGATCTGAGCCGTAGAAGCGGCAGATCCGGCGCAGCCGGCGAAGGACGTTTGCGAGATGACTGCCGAACACGCCGCGATAGTTGTGAAGCTCGTCGATGACGACGTAACGCAGATTCTCGAACAGCTTCACCCAGCGGGTGTGGTGCGGAAGGATACCCGTGTGCAGCATGTCGGGATTGGTGACGACGATGTGCCCCGCCGAGCGAATCCGACGCCGTTCCTCCCCCGGTGTGTCGCCGTCGTAGGTATACGTCTTAACGTCGTCACCAAGCGTCGTAATTAGGTCGTGCAGCTCAGCCAGCTGATCCTGCGCCAGCGCCTTTGTTGGGAACAGGTAGAGCGCGCGTGCCGCTGGGTCGCGCAGAACTGTGCTCAGGACCGGCAGGTTGTAACACAGGGTCTTGCCTGACGCCGTGGGCGTAACGACGACGACATTCTCGCCCTGAATCGCCGCGCTCGCGGCCTCCGCTTGGTGTGAATACAGCGCGGCGATGCCGCGACAGTGCAACGCCTCCAGCAGGCGTGGATCGATCCTGTCCGGGTCCGCGGCAAACGTGGCGGCACGGGCCGCGAAATGGCGCCAGGCAACGAAGCTGGCCGCGTGAGCGGGGTCGGCGCGGAGCGCGGCGACGGTCTGGGCCAGGGCCACACTTCACCTCCCAAGAAAAGCCCGTAATGCGCACACCTGTTCGACTGTTGAGAAGTATAGGCAGTTTAGCGTCAGGCGGTCAAGCGCCTCCTGCGTCCGTCGCCCCTGACCGCTGTCGTGTTCGGAGGGCGGCTGGAGATGCCACCGAGCCGAAACTTAGCCTCTGACCGGGCGCTACTCGAGCACGTGATGTTCAAGGCAAGACGAGGGACCCGTCCGCCAACCGGATCGGGCCCCTCGTCTCCTTTTTGCCGTCCCGTCAACCGGGGAAGCTACCCACCTAGCAGGGCCATCCCCAAATAGATCCAGGCATGGTTACCCAGCCTGCCCCGCACCACACCCAAGACGTACCGACCATGGTCCCAGCCGTAGTCGTGTTCAGCGCGGACATCGAGGGCGCCGCCATCGTGTACTGGGCTGGCTGATCGGTGCTCATAGTTGACGTTGACGCGGGAGTGGCCATCGTTCCGCTCGTCGATTGCGGACACAGATCGGATGTCGAATTGTTCATGCAGTAGACGCAGAAAGAGTCGTACTGATCACAGGTTCCGCTCGTGCCCGTGGCCGCGGTTGATGGGGCCTGGGCGTGAACTGATCCGCCTCCGCCCAATCCAGATACCGCCAGGAATGCCACCGCGATAAGAGCGAGCACCGCAGCGCTTGTGAGTCGTAGGAAGTGATGCCGCATAATTCACCCTCCATCCGCCGGCCCTTTCCGGCCGGGAATTCATACGCATGCATTTGGAATCCGGATATCGAATGGACTTCCTAGGCCTGGCGCGGCGGTGGGGTCGGGGGCGTGGTGGATTGCACATCGATTGGATGTGCGTCGTACGTGGTGAACATCGCGAATCGAGGAGCCGGCGGTAGGAGACCAGCGTGCTCGTTCATCAGAAGACGGCGATAGCGTGACGGAGCCGTGCGGCCGTTGCAGGCAGTAGGCGCAGTGCGGCAGTGCGACCTCACGTTGGTGTCGACGGTATTTCTCATCGACGTGGAGGGCTCTATGGCCGTCTCAATGATCGGCAGCCCTAACGCGAGGAGGAGGAGAGGGAGAATCACGGCCAGGATGCATTGGCGGCGGAGTAGTAACCGAAGGAACACGCCTCAGAGCCTCTGGAGCACAGTCTTATGGCTTAGCTGCTAAGCTACCACACCGGATCATCCGCAGACCGTCTACCTGGAGCATACGTCTGCCGGCGGCGTCCGGATGCATCACCTCCCGCAATGCCGGTACCGGGTGACAATCTTAAGCGTCGCGGCGGGATGCTGACGCATCACACCGGTCTTGTTCGCTTTCAAACCGTCGCGTACATTGAGTGCGCCCGCATTGACCGCCACCCATTCGACTCGAGTAAGAGGGCATATGACTGCGCAACATTCGATTGCCTCCACGCGTCTGCCAGATCGAGTCCCGCGATCCGCGGCCACCGCGGCCCTGGTTTTGATTGCTGTCCTCCTCGGCGGCTCACCCGCCGTCGTGCTGCCGGAGCTCGAGGTCGAGAACCTCACGACCGATAGCTGGAGCAGCGATTCGATGTTCGCTTCACTGAAGTCCTCGTATCCCGACGCCACATTTTGGGGTAGCGGCCCGACTCTGGAGCCGGTTGGAACCTCGCCTTCCGGCGGCCAGCGATTCATCTTCGACTATCGCACGCTCAACGGTTGTCATGCCTGCGCAACAATTGCAACGGCCCGCATCGCGTTTGATTTCGCGCCGGACGGTTCCTACCAGTCAACAACGCAACTGAATCTTGCTTCTCCAGTGAACCCATGAATTTCGTTGGTGGTTACGCGGACGAGTGGTGGAAGCTCTCGCGCCGCTTTGAGCGGGCGCTTCAGGCCGCGTCAAATCGCATCGATCCCGATGGAGGGCGACGCCTCAAGCTCGGTTCCCCCGTCTTGGTCGGCAGGCCGAACGGCGATGTCATGCGCATGCCAGTGGTCCTAACCGGGGGACAGCGTGAGCTTCCGGTCGGTTACCTGGTTGTCGAGAACGTTCGCGTCGACGGCTCGCGCGTCAACGCACTGGTACAGCGCTTCGAAGACCAGGCACGCGCCGCCATCGCGGGTCCCGTCGACTTCGCCACCCGGCTGAATGAGCTGACGTATCCTTAAGGGCATGCGACGCGCTCTCAGCGAACACGATGCCCGACGCCTTCTCGTCGCGAGTCCGGTTGTCCTCGTAACGACCAAATGGCGCGCGGCGTCTGATGTTATGCCCGTCGCCTGGAACATGCCGCTCAGCGCAGAGCCACCATTTGTTGGAATCTGCGTCCACAGCTCCCGCCACACCCATGACATGATCAAGTTCAGCGAAGAATTCGCTCTGAACTTTCCCAGCCGGACCCTCCTCAATCACGTCCAGTACTACGGAACTGTCAGCGGCCGTGACCTCGACAAACTCGATATCTCGAAGCTACCAACGTTCAAGGCCCGCAAGATTGAAGCGCCGCTGCTGGAAGGATGCGTTGCATTCATCGAGTGCGGCGTCGAGGATGCGCTCCGAATCGGCGACCATACGCTGTTCATCGGTCGCGTGGTCGCTGTCACGGCCAACGAGGAGGCATTCAACGAGAACTGGCTATTGAACGACGATGACGAGAAGCCGCTCCATTACCTTGGCGGGCCTCTGTATTCGATCATGTCATCGCCGCTCGAGGCCCGTGCGCCGGCGCCTCAGACGGACATGAGCGATGATTGGGCGCGCGAGGCGCGCGAAATCGAGGAGCGCGAAGAGGCCCGCCGCCGCGAGACCGAGTAGTCCCTCAGCCCGCAAACCTAGTTCGCCTTGGTTGCCTCGACTGCCCCGCGCACAGCCTCTGCGATTCGCTCGAGTTGCTCGTGCGTCAGCTCCGCATACATCGGCAGCGATAGGACGCATTCGGTTATTCGCTCTGAGACCGGTAGGTCTCCCGCCCGGAGACCCAGCTCGCGAAACGGCGGCTGAAGGTGCAACGGAAGCGGATAGTGAATACCGGTGGAGACACCTTGAGCGGCGAGCGCCGCGCGAAGGTCATCTCGCACCTCGGCCAGCACGGCAAAATGGTGGTAGATGTGCTTGTGTTCCGGCGCCTCGACGGGCAACTCAATTCGCAGACCGGTAAGCAGGCTGGTTAGCCTGTCCGCGTTCGCCCGGCGCGCCGCGTTCCACTCGTCCAGCCGCCGCAGCTTGATCCGTAGGATCGCGGCCTGGATCTCGTCCAGGCGACTGTTCGTTCCCAGACTGACGTGCTCGTAGTGTTCGCTTTCGCCGTGGCTGCGAAGCTGCCGCAGCCGTTGCGCGAGCCCGGCGTCGTCGGTCGTGATCGCGCCGGCTTCGCCGTAGGCTCCAAGATTCTTGGAGCAGTAAAAGCTGAAGCATCCCAGATCGCCCATGCTGCCTGCCCTGCGACCGCGTAGCTCGGCACCGTGCGCTTGTGCGGCGTCTTCAATCACGGCGATGTCGCGGCGGCGTGCGATTGGGACGATCGCGTCCATGTCCGCTGTCTGCCCGTGCATATGAACGGGAATCACGGCGCGAGTCCTCGACGTGATCGCCGCCTCGAGCAGATCGGGGTTGAGACACCGGCTGAGCGGGTCCACGTCGATGATGATCGGCCGGGCGCCGACAAGGCTGACCGCCTCCGCGGTTGCGATGAAGGTGTGCGCCGGGACGATAACCTCATGGCCGGGTCCGACTTCGAGGGCCCGTAGTGCCAGAGTTAGCGCGTCCGTCCCGTTCGCGACGCCGACACAATCTGCCGTGCCGCAGTAGGCAGCGAACTCGTCCTCGAAGGCGGAGACGTTTGGACCCAGTGTGAGTCGCATGCCGTCCAGCGCGTCGCTGACAGCTGCGAGCACCTCGGAGCGGATCGTGCGGAATTGGGTCCGGAGGTCTACAAGCGGGATTGTCTCGAGACTGGCACCCCTGTCGGTTGCTGCTTGCACAAAATGAATCTACCAGGTTGGATGGCTTTACGCGCTCGTGATCCAACTGTCCGTCTGCGGCACCGTGTTGATCCCGAAGTTCGGCGCATAGCCCTTGAGCGTCGGCTGCCAGAACTGGAATTGATGGCCGGCCCAGGCCGACAGCGAATAGGCCTGGGTCGCGATCAGTTTGACCGCCTGACGCACGATGTCCTTTCGCTTCGCGGCGTCCGTCTCCTGGCGCGACTGATCGATCAGCGCGTCCAGTTGTGGGTCCGCTACCTGCGAGTAGTTCGACTTGCTGCCGGAGTGAAAGTCAAACAGCCACGAGTCGACGTCGCCGACGAGGTCGGCCTTCCCACTGCCTGTCATCTGGAAGTTGTAGGTCTTGCGGTTGTTCGTCCAGGCGTCCTTATCGAACGACTTCAGCGTCATGTTCAGCCCAACCTTCTTGAGTTGAGCCTGCAGCAGCTGAATCGCCGAAAGGTAGTCCTGTCCATAGGCCAAACCGGGATAGATGTACTCGAAATCAAGCCCGTTGGCGTAGCCGGCCGCGCTCAGGAGTTGCTTGGCCTGGACTGGGTCGTACTTGAGAAGCTGCTTGATCTCGTCTTGCGTGAAGGTATCTGGGAATGCGCCCGAGAGCGACCAGCCGCCTTTGCCGTTGGAGAGCGTCTTGACGAACTCGTCGCGGTCCATGGCGAACGACATCGCCTGCCGGACGCGGGCGTCAGTCATTGGGCTCTTTTTGCAGTTGATGTTGAGGTAGAGCGAGTTGCCGACCGGAAGGTACTCGAGGTAGGAAGCCGTCGGATTGGCCTTCATGAACTGCTCGGCCGAGACAACAGCCATGGTGTCGTTCATGACGCCGACGATATCGACCTGCTTGGTCTGAAAAGCACTGTTGGCGGCTGCTTGGTCGGTCAGCACAATCCAATCGACCTCGTTGATGTACGGCTTGCCACTGTCCCAGTAGTTTGGGTTTTTCTTCCAGACCCACTTCGAGCCCTTCTGCGACGACGCCTGATCGAGCTGGTAGGGTCCCGTACCGGCGATTTGGGTCTGCAGGTCGCCGTCCGCGTCGTAGATCTCGTGCGGGACGATCGGGTTGAAGTACGACCCCGCGTAGTTGATGAATGGCACGAACGGCTGCGCAAACGTGACGACCACCGTGTATGGGTCAGGTGTCTGGATGCCCGTCATGCCCTCGAAATAGCCGGCGTACTGGGAGGGTGGCAACTTCCCGTTGCCCTTGAATTGCCCGGTTCTCGACCAGTACTCGTAGCTCCACTTGATGTCGGCGGAAGTGAGCTCGCGGCCGTTCACCGGCGGCCGGTTGGCGAACTTGACGCCCTGCCGCAGGTGGAAGGTGTAGGTAATCGCATCCGGCGTCTCCCACTTGGCCGCCAGGTTCGGCTGCAGGATAGAGGCTCCGAAGTCCACCTCCGGTCCGTGCTTGAACGTGAGCAGACTGTCGTAGGCGAGGCTCTGTCCGTAGTCGTTGGGGACAGACTTGCCCGCGTAGCTCATGTCCCAGTCGAAGGGGTCGCTCGTTGCCCGGATGCGCACCACGCCGCCCGGCCTCGGCGTACCGCCGGCACTCGACGAAGCAGTGCCACCTGCCGCGGGTTTACCGCGTCCGCCACAGGCCGCCAGTCCCATCCCCGCCGCGGCCGCGCCTGTGCCCGCTGCCTGCAGCAGCCGCCGGCGCGTCAGATCCCGACGCTGAAACGCGGTCCAGTAGGCCTCTTTTGACATCACCGCACCCCTCTATGTAGACCGCTAACCGCTGTCTGGTTACGCCGTCGCGACCCAGTTATCCGTCTGGGGAACTGTGTTCACCCCGAAGTTTGGCGAATATCCCTTCAGTGCCGGCTGCCAGAACTGGAACTGATGCCCGCTCCATGCGGACAGCGAGTAGGCCTGGGTCGCGATCAGCTTGACTGCCTGGCGGATGATCTCCTTTCGCTTTGCGGCGTCCGTCTCCTTGCGCGACTGATCGATCAGCGCGTCGAGTTGCGGGTCGGTCACCTGCGAGTAGTTTGACTTGTTGCCCGAGTGGAAGTCGTACAGCCACGAGTCGACGTCGCCGACGAGGTCGCCCTTGGCGCTGCCGGTCATCTGGAAGTTGTAGGTCTTGCGGTTGTTTGTCCAGGCGTCCTTATCGAACGACTTCAGCGTCATGTTCATCCCAACCTTCTTGAGCTGGGCCTGGAGGAGCTGAATCGCCGTCACGTAGTCCTGGCCGTAGGAGAGGCCGGGATAGATCCACTCAAAATCAACCCCGTTTGCGTATCCGGCAGCGCTCAGGAGTTGCTTGGCCTGAGCCGGATCGTACTTGAGGAACTGCTTCATCTCGTCCTGTGTGTATGTGTCAGGGAATGCCCCCGAGAGCGCCCAGCCGCCCTTGCCATTCGACATTGTCTTGATGAACTCGTCGCGGTCGATTGCGAACGACATCGCCTGGCGAACGCGCGCGTCGTTCATCGGGGCTTTCTTGGTATTGATGTTGATGTACAGGGAACAGCCAACCGGTAGATATTCGGCGTAGGAAGCGTTAGGGTTGGCCTTCATGAATTGTTCGGCGGAGATGACCGCCATTGTGTCGCCTGCGACGCCCATGATATCGACCTGCTTCGTCTGGAAGGCGCTGTTGGCGGCCGCCTGATCGCTAAGGACGATCCAGTGGACCTCGTCGATGTACGGCTTGCCGCTGTCCCAGTAGTTCGGATTCTTCTTCCAGATCCAGCGAGAACCCTTCTGGGACGACGCCTGGTCGAGCTGGTAGGGGCCCGTTCCGGCGATCTGGGTTTGAAGATTGCCGTCCGCATCGAAGACCTCGTGCGGAACGATGGGGTTGAAATAGGATCCCGCATAGTTGATGAACGGCACGAACGGCTGCGCAAACGTGACCACGACCGTGTACGGATCCGGGGTCTGAATGCCGCTCATGCCCTCGAAGTAGCCGGCGTACTGCGAGGGTGGCAACTTCCCGTTGCCCTTGAATTGACCGGTTCTCGACCAGTACTCGTAGCTCCACTTGATGTCGGCGGAAGTCAGCTCGCGGCCGTTCACCGGCGCCCTGTTCGCGAACTTGGCACCTTGGCGCAGCTGAAAAGTGTACGTGATCGCGTCCGGCGTCTCCCACTTGGTCGCCAGGTTCGGCTGCAGGATGGATGCGCCGTAGTCCACACCCGGCCCGTGCTTGAACGCGAGCAGGCTGTCATAGGCGAGGTCCTGGCCGTAGTCGTTCGGAATCGACTTGCCCGCGTAGCTCATGTCCCAATCAAACGGGTCGTTCGTAATCCTCAAGCGCGCGATGCCGCCCGGCTTCGGCGTTCCCCCAGCCTTCGACGACGCGCCGCCGCCGCTCGCCTGCGGCTTTGCCCTGCCGCACCCCGCGAGTGCTACCCCAGTTACGGCCGCACCTGCACCCGCTGCCTGCAGTAGCCGGCGGCGCGTCACGCCCTGACGCTGAACCCTTGCCCAGTACGCGTCTTCTGACATCTCCACACCCTCCCCATGACGGTTCAGCTCGGTGCCACCTGTTCGCTGCGCCTGCGTCATGTTCGATTGACTAACCGAATCATTCCGCTCGGGTGTTGAGATGTCAATGTCGATGCGTTAAACCGAAGCTATGCGGCCGCTAACCAACGCCGGGTGGCGCCTTCCTGCGAAGCTGATGGCCTACTAGAAGCGTCCGGCTTCTGCCTGCGCCAAGATCTCGGGATGCTCCGTGTAGGCCTTGCGCAAGTCCGCGGTTGCCCGCAGCCAATCGGCGCCCTTCGGCAGGAACACGCTTCCGGATCGGACCGCGTACACATCGGGCTCGTCGACGCCGGGCGGCACGACGCCGGTATCTCGCAGCGCGTAGATCGCACGAAGGATTCGCTGTCGTGTGCGGATGAGCATCGCGTCCGCGGTACCCAGATGCTCGACCGTTCGGTCCATCAACGGCCCCATACTTTCCGTGACGGCCGAGTCCTGCTGAAAGATTCCGGTGATTCCCGTGAAGCTGTTCGTCTTCTGCGCAATTGGATCGATCAGGTAGTCGTTGCCGAGATTCTGCCTCATCCGCCAGCGCCCGAGCCAGTCCGTCGTATTCGGGAGATAGACCGAGTCCTCCGCGCGCCGGATCTGGCCGCCCTCGACGCTCCTTGCTCCGCCACTGCGCCCGAAGCTCTGTGCAGGGGTGCTCATGCTCCAGTACATCGTGTGGTCGTCGTCGATCGGCACCCAGGCGCGGACGCCGACCCTGACACCGAGTACCCCGGTTGGGATCATCGTGTAGACCGGAAACAGGTAGCACGCCAGTCGCCAGTAGTCGGTCTCCGCTTCAGCGGGGCGGTAGGCTCCGTACATCGTGCCGAACTCGGTGTCGACGACGTTGTAACGCGGCGCCCGATCTCTGACCGTGTAGTAATCAAACGAGTCCGGCTTTGTTTGCTCAGGCTCGACAGCCCCCAGATGCAGGAAGCCCAGGTGGCTCGTATCGATGTCGCCTTCCAGAGCCTGGAGCCAGTTGCAATCCCGAAAAATCGCGTTGACCTGGCAGCGCTCGGATGCCAGCGGTTCGATGTCCGGAAACGGTGGCGGCTCGTTTCGCGGTCCCATGTACGTCCAAACGATGCCGCCATGCTCCTCTGTTGGGTAGGCGACCGCCTGCACCTTGTCCCTGAAGTTGCTCTCCGGCGGCTCGTTGGGCATGTCGACGCAGCGGCCGCTGGCGTCGAATTTCCAGCCGTGATAGACGCAGCGAAGCCCGTGGTCCTCGTTGCGGCCGAAGAACAGCGAGGCGCCACGATGCGGGCAGTTATTCTGCAGGATTCCGGCCTTGCCGGCGGAGTCGCGGAAGCCGATCAGGTTCTCGCACAGCAGACGCAGGCGCACCGGCCGCCCGTCGGGCTCTGGCAGCTCGGATGCCAGCAAGGCCGGCAGCCAGTACTGGCGCATCAGCTCGCCGGCCGGCGTCCCCGGCCCAACATGCCCGAGCAGCTCATTCTCTTCCTTGCTCAGCACTGCGTCCCTCCTTCGCGACGTCCGCCGCAGGGCCAAAACCCGCGGCTGTCGACCTCTCTTGGCCGCAGTCTACGTTGAATGCTGTGAAGGTGCCTCAGGCGGATAAGCAGGGTAGGCGATTCGTGACGGCCGAAACATGGCGAGTATGTGACACTAAGTTGAAGCCTCGCCTCCGGAGGGAGCAGCAGCCCGTGGCTCTGAACAACCTGCGCGATCTTGTCGCTCTGCTCGAGTCGCGCAAGCAACTCCGCCGGATCAGCGCATCGGTCTCGCGCGATCTCGAGATCTCCGAGATCACGGATCGGGTGGTGAAGGGTCCCGCGGATAGGAACGTAGCGCTACTGTTCGAGAGCGTTGAGGGATTTGACACTCCCGTTCTCATGAACGCCTTCGGCTCGGCGGACCGGATGGCTTGGGCTCTGGGCGTGGATGACCTCGACGCGATCGGTGCGCGGCTTGCGAAGCTGCTCGACCCACAGGTGCCGGGCCCGCTGTTCGACAAGTTGAAAAAGCTGGGCGAGCTGTTTGACGTCGCCAAGGCGGGCCCGCGATCGGTCGGCTCGGCCCCCTGCCAGGAGGTCGTGGAGACGCAGTCGCCGTCTCTGGACGACCTACCGGTGCTCACCTGCTGGCCTGAGGATGCCGGACGCTACGTTACACTGCCGCTGGTCTTCACGCGAGACGCCGAGCTGGGGCGTCGCAATGTCGGCATGTACCGGCTGCAGGTCTTCGACAACCACACCCTCGGCATGCACTGGCAGACACACAAGGGCTCGGCGGAGCACGCCCGCGATGCAGAGCGCAGCGGTCGCGAGCGGATGGAGGTCGCCATCGTCCTTGGAGGGGACCCCGCGACGATCTACAGTGCCTCCGCTCCGCTCCCACCCGGAATCGACGAGATCGTTTTCGCGGGCTGGCTGCGCGGCTCGGGTGTGCCCATGGTCCACTGCAAGACGGTTGACCTCGAAGTTCCTGCGCAGGCGGAGATCGTCCTCGAGGGATATGTTAATCTGCGCGAGCGACGCCTCGAGGGACCCTTTGGCGATCACACCGGCTACTATTCGCTTGCTCGAGATTATCCCGTTTTTCATCTCACGGCGGTCACCCAGCGCCGCCAGCCCATCTATCCGTCGATCGTCGTTGGGCGCCCGCCCGCCGAGGACTACTGGCTCGGCAAGGCGACGGAGCGGATCTTTCTGCCGATGATCCGCATGATGCTGCCGGAGGTCGTCGACCTGAACATGCCGGCAGAAGGCGTTTTTCACAACCTGGTGATCGTCTCGATCAAGAAGCGCTACGCCGGCCAGGCACGAAAGGTGATGTATGCACTGTGGGGGATGGGACTCATGATGCTCGCCAAGACGATCGTCGTGGTCTCCGAGCATGTCAACGTCCACGACCTGAGCGAGGTCGCCTGGCGGGCCACCGGCAACGTCGATCCACTCCGCGATCTCGTCGTAGTCGAGGGCCCGCTCGATGACCTTGACCATGCGGCGCTTCGCCATACCTATGGGGGCAAGTTGGGCATCGACGCCACCGAGAAGAGCGCGCTCGACGCCATCCAGCAGGAATGGCCACGAGAGATCGTCATGTCAGAGGAAGTTCGTGAACGCGTGACCGAGCGCTGGAAGGAATTCGGCCTGTGATTCGGCGGCTCGTCTATTTCGCCAACGCTATCAAGGTCGAGCACACGGTGTTCGCCCTTCCGTTTGCCTATGTCGCCATGGTGCTTGCCGCCGGTGGCTGGCCGGGCTGGCACATCGCAGTCTGGGTGACGTTGGCGCTGCTCGGCGCGCGCACGACGGCGATGGCGCTGAATCGACTCATCGATCGAGCGATCGATGCGCACAATCCTCGCACCGCCTCGCGCCATCTTCCCTCAGGGTTGCTCGGCTCCTGGGATATGGCGTTGGGCGCCTTGGCGGGCGTGGCACTCTTGCTCGTAGCAGCCTGGCAGCTCAACCCCCTCTGCCTGAAGCTGGCGCCTCTGGCGTTGATCTTCCTAGCCGGCTATCCGTACACCAAGCGTGTGACGCTCGCATCGCACTGGATTCTTGGATTTACCGATGGCATCGCGGCGGCCGGGGGGTGGATAGCGGTGCGGGGGCGCTTCGATGCGCCGGCAATCCTGCTCTGGTTCGCGGTGACGGTTTGGATCGCCGGCTTCGATCTGATTTACGCCTGTCAGGATGTCGACTTCGACCGGCGCGAGGGCCTGCATTCCGTCCCGGCCCGCTACGGCACTGCCGTGGCATTGCGCCTGGCGCAGGTGTGCCACGTCCTCACCGTTCTTGCGTTGGCGGCGGTGCCGCTCTTCGTTCCCCTCGCCTGGCCCTATTGGGTGGGTCTCGCGGCAGTGACGGTGTTGTTTGTGTACGAGCACTCACTGGTCTCGCCCGCGGACCTATCGCGCGCGGGGGTCGCCTTCTTCAACGTCAACGGCTATATCAGCCTGATCGTCCTCGCGTCGACCGTCGCCGGCCGCTTGCTGTAAACCGGATTCGCGCATCGCACCCCCGCCAGAGCAATTCCCTCACCCTGACCCTCTCCCGCCAGGGAGAGGGGTGTTCGGCGGTCTCTGAGTCTCACGAACCCTTAATGTTCGCTTCACGCTCGTCTCATGGCGCGCCTCTACGTTGAGATTGCGGCCGGTGAGAATACAGGCCGAACCCTGAAATCAAGACCACTACCCGGAGGCGAGAAATGCGGCGTCAGGCAATTGAGAAGTGGACGGGACTCCTGTTAATCCTGGCGGTTGGTGCGATTCACCTCGTCACCGCGCCGGACCAGTTCAACGACGCGACCTACAAGGGATTGCTGTTCCTGGCTAATGCCGCCGGCGTGGCCGTGGCTGCCATCGGCATTTGGCGCTCCCAGCAGTGGGGCTGGCTCCTTGGTTTGGCGATCTCCGCCGCCACAGCGGCCGGCTATGTCTTGAGCCGGACGGTCGGACTCCCGGGGCTCCCAGCCGACCCAAACATTCTCGAGCCGCTTGGTATCGCCGCAGTCGGCTGCGAGCTTGTCTTCCTCGCGGTCGCAGGGCTGGTGATACTTCGCAAACCTGCTGCACCTAAGTTCGAGCGGCAACGGCAGGAGGCGCGGGCAGCCTAGAGCATGAACTATTCGACACTCGGCGGTTGAGCAATCAGCCCCCGCCGCGAGAAGAGGCCCCGGCGAACACTCGCCGGGGCCTCTGCGTGGATCGCGCTCACAATGGCGGGCCTCAAGCCTGCCAGCGCTCACTCTGCCGCCGGTACGCCAGCACGCCGGCTCCGCCCAGAGCGGAGGCGGCCAGCAGCAGCACTGCCGGCATCCAGGGAGCGACGTCCGATGGCCCGGCCTGTGCGTCAAGCAATCCGCCCGTTCCCGAGTTGGGCAGGCGCGGCGCCAGCGCCGGCCTCACCGGCGGTCGTGCGCCCGGCCGTCCGTAGCGGTAAGGGCCGCCGACCCTGCGGCCCGGATATGCCGCGCCGGGAGCGCGCCGCGGTCCCTGCACTGCTACCGGACCTTTCGGCGCCGCGGCCCCTCGCGCGGGTCCCTGCACGGTCACCGGCCCCCGTGGTCCGGGCCGTGGTGCCGGAGGTGGATACGCCTGGTCCGAGGTCTCTGGCGGAGCCGCCGCGTCCGCAACCGGTCCGCTGGTGTCGACTGCCTGTGGCGCCAGCGCCGCCGTCGTGGACAGACTTGGCGCGCTGGCCGATTGCGTAGTGTCGCCGGCCGGCGCGGCGGGAACTGCCGCCGGTGCCGCGCTCGGGCTGATAGCCGAGGCCGGCTGCGCCGGGGTATCTGCCGCTGTTTGCGCCTGCGCCTCCGGCGCAAGCCACAGCGAGAGCGCCGCAATCGCTCCTACCGCGGCGAGAGCTAACCATTGAATGGACACCCGTTGAAACCTGTTCATGAAACGCTCCTCCGGTCCTCCCAACAATCCAAGCCGGGTCGTGACGCGCACTGCAGTATAAGACCAGAGCGCCCGCGCTGCATGAGAATCCAGATGAGAATCACATTGAACTTTGCGAATCCTATAAATCCGGGCCTACTGCCCTAGAACTCGATGATCGCGCGCCCCGCGATCTCTCCGCGCTCCAGCGCTGAGCAAGCGTCGTTTATCTGGTCGAGCCGGTAGCGCTGCGTGACCAGCTCGGCCAGCGGAAGGCGTCCCTCCTGCAGCCAGCGTAGATAGATAGGAAAGTCACGGTCGGGCCGGCTGGATCCACCGGGCGCTCCTCGGTAGACCTTGCCACCGAACAGATGCCGCATGGGGATGCTTGGCGGATCGCCGTGCGGCACGCCCACTAGCACGGCGGTACCGCCGTCCCGTACCCCAATCTGGCCCGGTCGCGCGGCCATTAGAATCTGCTCCATGGTGCTCGCCACGCCGATCGCATCGAAAGCGAAGTCGACGCCGCCCCCGGCCAGCTCCTGTATGCGGGCGACAGCGTTCGACTTCGCGCCATTGACGCCGGCGGTCGCGCCGAACCGATTCGCAAATTCGATCTTCTCGTCCGTCAGGTCGACAGCAATGATCGGGCTGGCGCCGGCGTTCGCGGCCGCCTGGATGACGCAGAGCCCGACGCCTCCTGCTCCGAAGACCGCGACGGAGTTGTTGGCTCGCACGCCGGCAGAGTTGAGCACCGCGCCGCATCCGGTCATCACCGCGCAGCCGATAATCGCCGTCACATCCATCGGCGTCTTGGTGTTCTCGTCGCCGAGCCTTACCACGAATTGCTCGTCCACGACCACGGACTCGGACCAGGTGTAGACTCCCGTCCAGGCCGGCGCCCCATACGCGATCGGCTTCCCGCCGTAAGCGAGCTCGGCGGCCTGAGGGGCCGGCGCACCCTCGCTCGGTGCGCGCGGAACCCAGGTCACCATGACTCGGTCGCCGTCGTTGACGTGGCTGACGGCGCTTCCCTTGGCGACGACGACCCCGGTCGACTCGTGCCCCAGGATCATCGGCGGTCGTGGCGTGGGGTTGTGCAGCTCATGCAGCTGCGAATGGCAGACGCCGGAAGCGACCTGCTTTACGAGCAGTTG
>Ga0193751_1000480_pt1 | contig 31078 bp, 21 predicted proteins | sample L1c2metaG_FD_143050 | JGI IMG/M metagenome (GOLD analysis project Ga0193751, IMG submission 143050) | Soil microbial communities from a riparian zone of the East river system, Colorado, United States - L1c2 | ecosystem: Environmental > Terrestrial > Soil > Riparian zone | place: USA: East River...
AGAGCCGTCGGTTTTTTCAGGTCTGGCTGCTCTTCAGGTTTCCCTGCTTAGCTGATCACTCAGCTTACTTCGGACTGGCAAAAGTTTAATTGAGCCAACCCTTTCAGCCGTCGACGGGAGCAACCTTAGAGATTTGCTCAAAGATTGTCAATGCCCCTTTTCGGTGCAAAGAGCCTGCTGCGATGAATCAAAAACCAGAAACGCAAGCCATTGAATCGTCGCTCCTTAGTGAATGGGAGATTAAATTCTTTCCAATTTTCCACAATTACATCCACAGCTGCTCGAATCCGTGGGCAGGAACTGCAAACCCTGTGCGCTGGAAATTGTGCGATGAGGCTCAAATTTCACGCGGAATTCAATCCATCTCGAAGGCGAGATATTGCAGTTTCCCGTTACGTTCCACCTGAAGAACGACCGGATCACCAGGCCCGAGTGCGCGTACGATCGTCTGGAGCTGAGACACCGTCTGCAGCGGAGTGCGATCGATGGCACGAATAATGTCCCCGGTCTTCAGCCCCGTATCCGGCGTTCTTGACTCAGCAGCCTGGGCTACTACTACGATTCCGGACTCGCTGCGAGCATGTGCCAGCGCTGACCTCACGCTCTCGTCCAGGTCCGCGACAAAAACGCTCAGCTCCCGGAGCAAGCTCTTCTGCAGGTCAGGAACATCAGCTAACTCGTCGAGTTGGTCGTGGTACACCTTCACGGGGATGTTGAAAGACATCCGACTCTTGCCTCGAAGCACATCGATTTTTACAATCTGGTCGGCGGGGTGCAGGTAGAGTGCAGCCATGAAATCGGGAAGACCGAGGATTGGGTGATCGTCGATGGCCAGCACGATGTCCTGTACCTGCAGGCCCGCGGCTTCCGCCATTCCTCCGGGAAGCGTGTCGGAAATGATAGTTCCCCAGCTCCTCGCCAAGCCTAGGCCATCCGCTAATGTAGGTGTGATGTTCTGTGCTTTCGCGCCGATTGCGACGCGCTGCACATGGCCGTACTTGCGAAGATTCTGATAATCGAAATTGACGATGGCGGCGGGAATTGCAAAACCCAGCCCTTCGCTGCCGCCACCGGTGCTTAACATTAAGGTGTTAAGGCCCACCACGTTGCCATCGATATCCACCAGCGGACCACCGCTGTTTCCCGGATTCATCGCTGCGTCCGTCTGGATATACACCATGGGCTCATCGGGATCAGGTTGCCGCGCGACCGAGCTGACCACGCCCATCGTGACTGAATCTCGGAGTCCTTCGGGGCTGCCGATCGCAAGCACAAGTTCTCCCTGGTGGACTCGCTTTTCACTGGCCAGAGTAAGCGTGGGTAAGTTAGACGCTTCGACCTTAAGGAGCGCCAAATCCGATGCTTTGTGGGTACCCAAGAGTTTTGCGTCGAGGATTTGCGTGGCGCGAACCGGTTGGGGTTCGAGGGGGGATTCTGTCGGCGGTGGTGGAAGGATCACGCGGATGCGCTGCGCGCCTTCCACCACGTGGGCGTTGGTCATGATGTATCCGTCAGGATCGACGATGACCCCCGACCCGATAGCATGCTCCCGGACAATGACTGCCGTATTGGTGTGTCCGTGATCCTCCAACGGGCCGTAACCGGTGACCACGATCTGGACCACTGCGGGCGAAACCTTCACCACCACTGCTTCGAGAGAGCTGTCTAAATCTCGCAGGAAGTTGGATGACCTGGCCACTACTGGTTTGTCAGTCGCAAGCGGTCGACGAGCTTCCGGCGCTTGAGCTTGCGCGAACGTGGCTATCAGCAAACAAGTAATACCGCGTTTGATGTGCAGTCTCGTCATCGTCCAAACCGATCTGGGAGAGATTTTGTATGTCTGCCTCCCTAAGAGCAGTTGGAGTTCCATCAGATGCAAATCGTCTCGAGCGGCGTGGGCAGCGTGCGCCTGGCCTCCATAGGGCATTTCTCGTGCACGCTGCTAGCTACTAAGTGTGAAGGCCGTCGAAATGCCGACGCTGCCATCCGCCTGTTGACACCCGTTACGTTTCATATTCTCTGTTGCTGATTACACAAACTCTGGAAACGCACTGTGTTAACGGCAACGGGAAGGTTTGGAGACCGGCATGCAATTAGTCGAGATGCTTTAGTCGAGAAGTTAAATGGAGTTGGAAAGGACGAAATCATAATGGCGAATCAAGAAACCAGAAAGTGCGCACACATACCTTGTCTGTGCGATGTACCACGAGGAAAAAAGTACTGCGGAGATGCGTGCCGCGACGCAGGCAGCGACGATGTGGAAATCGCGTGCCAGTGCGACCATGCGGCATGTCCACTCACGATTCGGGAGTTTGTATCTCGACTTGCCGCTGGCGTGGCCAACTGATTCATGACAGAACTGGCGGTGACCATCGATGCCGTCCCGCCGCAGGAGAATTGATATGTTCCTAAAACAGAGTTTATCCCTTTTTCTCTCCGGCTGCCTTTTGCTAACCACTGCCCCCGGGGCGTTCGCCGATCAGGCGCCTCAATCCGAAGCAACAACGCCGGTGCAGGCTGCGCAACAGACTCCGGCACAACTGCAGCAGCTCGTAGCGCCGATTGCGCTGTATCCGGATGCATTGGTGGCGCAGATTCTCGCAGCCGCTACCTATCCCGACCAGATTGTGGAAGCGGACCGGTGGCTGCAACAACATACCGATCTCAAGGGAGAACAACTGGGCCAGGAAGTTGACAAACAAGCTTGGGATCCGAGCGTAAAGGCCCTCACCGAATTTCCCTCGGTGCTCGCCAACATGGACAAGAACCTCTCCTGGACTTCATCACTCGGCGACGCTTACGTCAACCAGCAGCAGGAAGTGATGAACGCTGTTCAGGTGATGCGTGGTCGTGCGCAGAAAGCGGGGAACTTAAACAGCACATCGCAGGAAAAGGTGAGCAATCAGGGGCAAACCATTGTGATCGAACCGGCCGACCCTGAGATCGTTTATCTGCCTGAGTATGATCCCTGGCTTGCGTACGGAGAGCCCATCGGGATTTGGCCAGGTTGGTATTCATATCCAGGACTGTTCCTTGACGGCCCTGGAATCGCGTTTGGCTTCGGCTTTGGAATCGGTTTTTTTGGCGGATTTGGCTGGGGTTGGCACCATTGGGGATCTGACTGGCATCACCACGATGTCATTTACAACCACAACACTTACGTATCCCACAGCAGAATCTTCGCCAATCACAACACCTTCAATCGCGAGCGCGCGAATGGCAATCATGGTGGCGGATTTCAGGGCCGAGGCACTGGCGGAAATCCGGGGTTCCATGGATCAGCTCCGCAGCATGGATTCGCCTCGCCGCATGTTCAGTCCGGCAATCATTCCGGCGCGTTCGGCGGCTTCAACCATGGAGGAGTTGCCAGGGGATTCGCCTCTCGCGGGCAGTCGAGCTTTGGCGGCTTCCACGGCGGCGGAGGTTTCCACGGGGGTGGAGGCTTTCACGGTGGGGGAGGTCACGGTGGCGGAGGTCGCCGGTAACCCGGTTCATTCATAGAAAGCAAACTGACATAGGAGAACGAAATCATGCACACGACGATACTGATCACCGAAACAACTTCCAGACCGAGGCTCAACTGGATGGGGACGCTAAGTGCAGTCGCATTGCTGATTGTGGGCTACTCCCACTTGAGCCTCGGGCAGAAATCGGGACCCGAAACTTTTTCGTCCCCGGGGAAAGCGAGCAGCGCTCTGTTCCAGGCTGTCCAAAATAGTGATGAGGAAGCTCTGGAAAGGATCCTCGGAGCAGACAAGGAAGTGACTTCGTCAAATGACGAAATCGAGGACAAACTGGAACGCGAGCAGTTCAGCCAGAAATATCAGGAGATGCACCGTCTGGTTCAAGAACCCGACGGACGCACGGTGCTGTATATCGGCGCGGAAAACTGGCCCTTCCCCATCCCGCTGGTCTCAAAGAACGGCACATGGCATTTCGATTCCGATGCCGGTAAACAGGAGATTCTATTTCGCACCATCGGAGAGAATGAGACCACGGCAATCGAGGTCTGCCATGTTCTGGCACAAGCAAAAGAGCGGAGCGCCACAGATACAACAGGTGCCGATCCGATCAGCCAGTACGCCCAAAGCCTCGCCCGTGGCGGACCTGCGAATGCTGATAACACCGCTCGCGAGGCGGGCAAGCAGTCGTCCCCTTTCCACGGGTACTACTTTCGAATGGTGACAGAAAATACTGCGGCCGGAAGCAATAACCGTGTGTCTGGCGTCAGGAAGACCGTCGCCTTGGCGCTAGTAGCGTATCCGGCGGATTACCGGTCGTCAGGGGTTATGACTTTCGTTGTAACTAAGAATGGGGTTGTCTACGAAAAGGACCTCGGGTCTAAAACGCCGACAGTGGCGAAAGACTTAGAGCGCGGTCCGGATTCGAGTTGGCACACCGCGGAGTGACGGGGTCTGACAACGCAAAGTCTCTCCCATTTCTCAAAGATGTCGATGAATATGAACTGGTTCACGTGGGCCTTGCTCTCGGCGTTCTTTGCGGGCCTTACGGCAGTGCTGGCGAAGGTTGGAGTGGCCAACGTGAACTCCAACCTGGCGACCGCCATCAGAACCGTTGCGATTCTGATCTTCGCCTGGTTGGTCGCTTTCTTCACGAGTAGTCAGCCGATCTCGACAATTGGTGGGCGAACCTGGGTTTTTCTGATTCTGTCCGGGATTGCGACCGGCTTATTCTAGCTGTGCTATTTCCGAGCCCTACAACTTGGTGAAGCTTCACGGGTGGCGCCTGTGGACAAATTGAGCGTGGTGATTGCGATCGCACTCGCCGCAATCTTTCTCCACGAGCGGCTGACCTGGCATCATTGGGTCGGGGGACTACTGATCTTCTCTGGCGCAGTAGTGCTGGCTTATGCGTGACAATCCGGAGTTGGGCAATCTCATCTCAGCGAACCTAGTCCCTGGCGCATTGCTGTGGTGTAGGCTTTTCGCTGGAGAGAATCATGTTCAAGTTCAGTCGTCTTCAGTTGCCGCTTCTTATTCTGGCATTGATTTCCCAGGGGAGCGCGCAGTTCGCACACACCGACCACAAACAGATCGTTGACACCGCTGGTAAACCGCTCCTTCTTCGCGCAACGAATCTGGGTAATTGGCTGGTGCCAGAAGGTTACATGTGGCGATTCGAAGGTGGCCCGCAATCTCCTGGTGAGATCGGCGCGTTGGTGTGGGAGCTGCTTGGACCTGAGGGGTCGGCCGCATTCTGGCAGAAGTACCGGGAGAACTACGTCACGCGGGATGACATCGCGCTCCTGCATCGGGCGGGCTTCAACGCCATTCGAGTTCCTCTGCATTACAGCCTTTTTGAGAGCGACGACGCGGAGGGCTTCAAGCTGCTGGACCGGTTGATCCTCTGGAGCCGTGCCGAAGGCTTGTATGTGATCCTCGATCTGCATGCCGCACCGGGCGGACAGACGGGTACTAACATCGATGACAGCGCCGGATATCCCTGGCTATACCAGAGTCCACAAGAGCAAGAACACCTGATCGCTATTTGGCGGCGGCTGGCAACGCACTATCGTGGTGAGCCGGCCGTGCTCGGTTATGACTTGCTGAATGAGCCGATCCCTCCTTTTCCGAAGCTCGCACCTTTGAATTCTTCGCTTGAACCCGTCTACAAGAAGTTGTCGGGCGAGATACGAACGGTGGATGCTCACCATATTCTCTTTCTCGGAGGCGCGCAGTGGGACAGCAACTTTTCGGTCTTCGGCAAACCTTTCGATGCGAACGTCGCATACACGTTCCACAAATATTGGACAGCGCCGGATGAAAGCGTGCTACGGCAATACATTGATTTTCGCGAACGTTATGATGTGCCGATCTGGATGGGCGAGTCCGGGGAGAATACAGATGAGTGGATCGCGCAATTCGTGAAAGCACTTGAAAAAAACAATATCGGATGGGCTTTCTGGCCGTACAAGAAAATGGGAAAGCCGTCGGCGGTTGTCAGTATTATCCCGCCTGCCGATTGGGGAAAGATCGTGGAGTTCGCAAAGCTGCCGCGCGGCACTGCCCACGTGGAACAGCGGCTGAAGGCCCGGCCCGACCAGGAGACGATCAACCGTGCTTTCGCCGATTTGCTGGAGAACATCCGTCTGCAAAAGTGTCGCGTGAATGAGGGATATTGGAAAGCGCTGGGGATGAAGTCTGATATCGTGCCGGTCAGTGCGGGCGGATCGGCGGAATGAAGGATTCTTCTTTCACTACCTCGCTTGCCGTATCGTGCAAATTTCAAATGGCAAGAATCGGTCGGCGGCCACAACCAGATTAAAAACCGCGGAGAAGCGGCTGCGTTTGCCGGGAACAGCACGCCGGACCCGGGCTGCCCAATTAGGCCAGGCACCAGGACTCCATGCCCGTTGGTGCCCTCAGGGCCAATTCCGGCTACGGCTGCGAACTGACCTCGAGCAGCAGATGATCCTTAAACTCCACCGCCAGTTTCGCCACACCGTTGGCTACCGCGTCCACCGTGCCGAGTTCTTTGACCTCGCCGTAGTCATTCACCCGATACTTCCCGGGCTTCAGCCCGCGCAGCTCGACTTCGCCTTTCCAGCCTGCCGGCGGTGCGAAGAACGCGTAGTACATTTTGCCGTCTTTCGCGATCGCGTATCCCTCTGGCTCGTCGTAGCCGGTCACATAAAGGTCCCTGAACTCGCCCTTCGAAAGCATCTTCTCGTTGTACAACCCGATCCACTTCTTCCAGCGCTCTTCTTTCGCAGCGGTCAGATTGACGTCCTTGAATTTCGGACCGGGATCGGGCCAGACGAACTTCGTCCCCACCACGCCTCCGGCTCCAATCGTGGACGCAAAATCGTCGCCGTGTTCTTTCCAGTCGTTCCCCACTTTGGTCATCGCAGAAAGTTCGACGTGATCGCCGTAGACCGCCGACTCCGGGCCGAGCAAAGCCTTGTACATCTTGATCCGGCGCCGCACCTGCACCGCCCCCACCGGATCGGCCGTCACCGCCTGGTCCATAAACGGCAACCAAGCGAGCGATGGCGGCGTGCCGCACGGACAGCTCTGGGTCACGCTTTGTGGCTTCAACGCGCGCGTCGTCTGGAAAATTTCCTTGTACACATCGCCCATCGCATTCACCGAATCCTGCGGCGACTTGTGATGATGCGCCGGGTTGTAGCAAGCCGGGACGCTGTAGATGTTGTCCAGCTTGCTGCCGTCGAATCCCCAATCGCGAATGAATTTTTCCGTCAGCTGCTTGTGATATGCGCGCACTTCCGGCACCGCCGGACACAGCGCCGCCAGGCCGCGAGTCATGCGTGCATGCTTGCCGTTCTTGTCCAGGATCAGCCACTCCGGATGCTCCTGTGCGACCTTGGAAACTGCGTACTTGTGCGACTCGTATCTCCCCTCGCCATCCTCGACCCCGAGCGGCAGCCACCACAACTGCGCCAGCATGCCTTCCTTGTGGAAGTCGTCCGTCATCTTCTTGATGGAATCTCCGGGAAAAGTATCGGCGCGCGGATTCCAGTCGCCATAGACGTCGAACCAGCGATCGTCCAGCGTCACCCACTTGATGCCCATCTCCTTCAGCTTCGGAACCGTGCCCAGCATCTGCGCCGGCGTCACATTGAATTCGTATCCCCAGCCGCACCAGCTCACGTTGTAAGCTTCGCTCGACGGCTTCGGCAGTTCCCAGCCTTCTTTCTGCAGCACGCTCGACCAGATCCGCAGCGGCTCATAGAAATCGCCCGCATAGACCGAGACGAAACTGCGCGGAGTGGAGTACGTCTCACCCGGCTTCAGCGTAATGTTGGCGGCAAAGTCCACCTCGGTGTTCAGGCGCCCATCGCTTCCCACTTTTGCCGGGATCGCCGCGGAAATCGGAATCGTCTCCACGTGCCCGACCGCTTCGCCCACCTGGCGCGTCCAGAAAGCCACCACCGGAATCCCGCCACCATAGCCGCCTTTAACCATTTCTCCGAAGGCGTTTGGCTGGGAAAAAGTGGGCGTCAGTTTTACGACATCGTCTTTTCCCCAGTCGTAGCTCGCGCCATGAAATGACCACATTTCCCACGGCCGCGCCTTCGAGTCGCCCAGCCGCGCGTTCAACCGGCGCCGCTGATTCACGCTTTTTTCAATTGCAACTTCGCTCGCTCCGGTGTTCTTATATTCCACCGTGCTCAGCAGAATGTTCGGGAACTTGTCATAGACTTCGAGTGCCAGCACGCGCTGCAAATCCGTTCCCGACGGCCCGAGCGGACGCGCCGGAATCTCCACTCGCTTCCCAACTCCCATCTTCCCGATCGCTTCGTTCACCTGCATCTGCTGGAAGTCGAGCGTGAAATGCACATCCTTACCTCCCACTCGCACAAAATCACTGTCCGCGGGAGCCCCGACAGTCGGCTCGTCGAGCGAAAGCTTCTGGCCGTCCTTCACCAAAAATGCCTGCACATAACCATCCGGTGTCACCTGAAACTCGGCCGCGCTCGTCGTCAGCACCACCGGGCCGCCCGTCTTCACATCCACCTTGATCGCAGAAGGTTGCGTGGGTTCTGGCTTGGCGGTCGCGGTCTTCAGGGGCATTTTCGGCAACTTCGAGCATGCCGTCAGCAGGAGTATGAGACCGAGTGCCGTACAAACCAGCGCAGTCCTGCGTTCCCTGTCAATCATGAGTAGCCTCTTTCTTTGATGTTCTGGCATCGTGACTCGGCCAGCCTGTGCAACCGCGTTTCCGGGCAGATCCCCAAAATAACGCAGTTGACAAAAGCTATAAAACGAAAGTAAAAGTAATGGTTCGTAATATTACACCGAAAGCTCGTAGTTCCAACACCCGAACTTTCGCCGCGCCCAACCAACCGCTTGCGGACATTTTGGTTTAGCGCATTCGGGTTTAGCGCCCAGGAGCCTCGCCATGTCCATTCGTTCTCCTCGCCTGCAAACTCTCTCGGCCCTCTTTCTCCTTCTGGTCCTTACCGTCGTCACGCCGCTGTGGGCGCAAAAAGATGCCGGAGCCATTGTAGGCCTGGTGCGTGACGCCAGCGGTGCGGTGGTCACGGGCGCCAAGGTCACTGTGACCGACGTGGATCACGGCATCCAGTTGACTCTCTCCACCAATAACGAGGGAGAGTATGTCGCCAGCCCGCTCAGGATCGGCCAATACAGTGTCACCGTCGAGAAGCAAGGATTCAAGAAGGCCGTTGCCGGCCCGGTTCAAGTGAATATCCAGGATCGCGTCGGAGTGGATTTTAAGCTCGTGCCCGGCATGGCAACGGAAGTCGTCACTGTCTCCAGCGAACGCCCGCAACTCGAAACTGACACTTCGGAACTTGGCCAAGTGGTGGACAGCCGGCGCATCAACGCGCTTCCTTTGAACGGACGCAACTACGCGCAACTCGCTCTTCTCGGCGTCGGCGTCGCTCCCGCTGAGCCTGGATCGCGCGTCGAAACTACTTTCGGCTTCAGCGCCAACGGCGCCCGCGCTCTGCAAAATAACTTCCTGCTCGACGGCATCGACAACAATGCGAACCTCGGCGATGTTCTCAACGGCGCCGCCTACGTGGTGCAGCCTTCAGTAGACGCCATCGCCGAGTTCAAGGTCGAGACCAATTCTTACAGCGCCGAATTCGGCCGCGGCAACGGCGCCATCATGAACGCCGTCATCAAATCCGGGACCAACCAGATCCACGGCGACGTGTTCGAGTTTCTGCGGAACGAAAAGGTTGACGCTACCAACGCATTCGACATCTTCGGTCAGCAACCTTACAAACAGAATCAGTTTGGATTTACTCTGGGCGGACCTATCGTTAAAAACAAGACGTTCTTTTTCGGAGACTACGAAGGCCTGCGCATTCGCAAAGGGGAACCGCAACTCTCCTCGGTCCCCACACAAGACGAGATTGGAGGAAATTTCTCCGCCTTCCTCGACACGAGTACTCCGGCACCAGCTGTCGATGCGCAGGGCAATCCCACCGGCCAGAACGCACTTGACTGCAGCGGCAACACGACCTACATGGGCGAGATCTTCGATTCGCGCCAGGCGCAGATCAAGACCAACGACCCAAATTATCCCAACGGCCTGTGCGGCGTCCCGATCGCGACCTCAGGCGGGATCCCGACCAACATTTTCCCCGCTGGTACCGGGTGCTCGGCGTGCATTGATCCGCTGGCGGCGCGTCTGGCTGCGCTGTTTCCCGCGCCCAATGCTCCTCAGTTCGGCCCCCAGGCTTTTCTTTCCGATCCCAAGCGCAGCGAAACCGAAAACAAGTTCGACATCCGCGTCGACCACACCATCAGCGCGAAGGACAATTTTTTCGCCCGCTTCAGTTACGGCAACGACAGCTTTTTTCTGCCCTCGCCTTTCAACAACGTGCTGGACGGCGGCAGCTTTCAGGATGGCTACAGCGATAATTCAGCCCGCGGCCTTGCTGCGAGTGAGGTCCACTCTTTTCGCAACAACCTGATCAACGAATTCCGCTTCGGATTCAATCACTTAAACTCTCACCGCTTCAATCTGAACTACAACATCGACGTCTCGAAGCAACTCGGCTTTCCCGGAGTCCCCTTCGGACCGAACATCGGCGGCCTGCCTTCGATCGGCTTCAGCGATGGCACCACGGCCATCGGCAGCTCCGGATTCCTGCCCTCAATCGAAAAGCAGCACAGCTACGTTATTACCGACAATCTGAGCTGGACGCACGGCCGCCACGCCGCGAAGTTCGGCGCCGAGCTTCGTTTCGAACAATTCACCATATTTCAGCCGGCCTCTCCACGTGGCGACATGAGCTTCGGTAGCGACTTCACTGACAATCCCGCCTCGCCGGGATCTGGCGGCGAGTCGATCGCGACATTCCTGCTCGGTATTCCTGACGGCGGAGATATCACCAGCCTCCATAACGTCGTCTATAACCGCCAGATTTACGGGGTCTATGCCCTCGACGACGTTAAAGTAACTCCGCGGCTCACGCTGAATATCGGTCTCCGCTACGAACTCTTCACTACCATCAAAGAGGCGAACGACCAGGCGGCCACATTCGATTTCAACTCCCTCTCGCTGATTGTTCCCCGCGGACAGAACCAGCAGCTAACGCCCACGCTCGGCATGGAACTCAACGTCCAGCGCAACGGATCGCGCGGACTGATCAGCCCCGATCTCAACAATTTTGCGCCCCGCATCGGACTGGCTTATCAATTGACGGATAAGCTCGTCCTCCGCAGCGGCTACGGCATCTTCTATGGCGGGCAGGAGAACGGCCCATTCTCTAACCCAAGCCCCGGCTTTAATCCTCCGTTCTTCGACTCACAGAATTTCTCCACACCATGTAGTGCGCCTTCTGCTAATCCCGCGGGCCTCGACTGCTCGATCTCGGCCGCGAATTCTGGCTTGCCGTTAAACGTCCTGTCGCAAGGTTTTCCTGCCAACTCGCTCACAGACCCGAACACGCCGAACCTCTACTCCCTCGATCCGCACCTGGTCACGCCCTACGCTCAGCAGTGGCACATGGGTCTCGAGTATCAGTTGCCGCACGACACCGTTCTCGAAGTTTCCTACGCCGGCTCTCGTGGATTGAAGCTCTTCGCTTTCTACAATGGTAACCAGACCACCCCTACAGCGGATCCCACCGAAGCCACGGCGCCAAGGCGCCCCGCCAATAACGCTGCGCCCGGTGCTCCCGGCCCCTGCACTCTGGCGACCCCCGACAACTGCAATCCAGCTCTCGATACGAGCATCGGTACATTCCGCTCGAACACCCAATCGAATTACAACTCTCTGCAGGTTCGCCTGGAGAAGCGCTACTCTCATGGCCTCCAGTACGAAGCGGCTTACACATTCGCGCGCGCCCTCGACAACGCGTCGAGCGCCAGCCTGGGATCGGTGAACAACGGAGACTTCCGCGACCAGCGCTTTCCCAACGCCGAGTATGGCAACGCCGACTTCGACGTGCGCCACCGCTTCGTATTTAGCTATGTTTACGACTTACCCTTCGGTCGTGGACGTATGTTTGCCAAAAACGCCTCCGGCTTTGTGAACCAGGTTCTTGGCAATTGGCAGATGAGCGGAGTCTTTTCTGCCGCCACCGGCAATTACTACACCGCTACCGATATCGTCTCAGTCTCCAATTCCGATTGCGGCGGTACCGTCGGATTTAATTGCGCACGCCCCAACCTGGTTGGCAATCCTGATGCCAGTCCGTGCGTCCCGGGGACGTTGTTCAACACTTGTGCTTTTGCGGATAACAATGTTCAAGGAACGTTCGGCAACGCCGGACGCAACATCATCCAGGGCCCGGGATACAAGACTTGGGACACCTCACTGGTCAAGCAGTTTCCGATTCGCGAGCAAATGCATCTCGAATTCCGAGCGGAATTCTTCAACATCCTCAACCACACGAACTTCTTGTTTGGACAGTTTGGCGCGATCAGTGCCGAGCCGACGCCCCTGGAACTTGGTCAGAGTCAATTCGGGTTCCCGCTGGCGGCGCGTGATCCTCGACAGATCCAGTTCGCTCTAAAGTTCTACTTTTAAGGAATTCGAGAGAAGAAAGTTCCCGGCGGCAGGCCCGACATGATCATGATAAAGATAAAACGGATCGTCACCACGGCTCTGCTCCTGGCTTTCGCCTCTCGCCCAGCGGGTTCTGCCCAACAAACCGGCATCGGCTACAAGCCCGCCACCGATGCCGACAGCAAGAAGACCATCCTGCTCAAGGACTTTCACCCCGAGCCCGCGCTTCACACCGCCGCGCACGAAATCCCGCGCGCAAAGTTTCCTGTGATCGATGTACACACCCATACCAACGATGCCGTCGGCATCGGAGATCGCGTCGATCCCAGGGAAATGATCACGCGCATGGACCGCCTCAACATTAAGACCATCGTCATCCTCACCGGCATGTGGGGAGACAAGCTGCAGACCATTATTGACACTATGGTCAAACCTTATCCCGGAAGGTTCGTAGTCTTCACGCAATTTGACTGGTCGAAGATCAACGATCCTGATTTCAGTCAGCTCATGGTGCGACAGATCGACGACTCGGTCGCCCGCGGCGCGCGCGGGCTGAAGGTTTTGAAGGAACTCGGCCTCGGCGTTCGTGATTCGACCGGCAAGCTCATCCCGATCGACGACCCGCGTCTCGACCTGGCATGGGAAGAATGCGGACGGCTTGGCATCCCCGTGTTTATTCATGTGGCCGACCCGGAAGCATTTTTTCATCCCGTCGACGCTCGCAACGAGCGCTACGAGGAACTCATCGAGCATCCGGATTGGAGCTTCTACGGCCAGCAGTTCCCCTCCCTGCGAGAGTTGGTCGCCCAGCGCGATCGAATGTTCGCCAGGCATCTGCATACAACATTTGTCGCCCTGCATTTTGGCAGCTGGCCGGAAAACCTGGACTTCGTCGAACAAACGCTTCAGAACTTTCCTAACGTCATGATTGAAACCGGGGCGCGCGAAGGAGAACTCGGACGTCAGCCGCGACGGACACGCGAAATCTTCATGAAGTATCCCGACCGCATCATGTTCGGCACCGATGAAGGCGCGGGAGAAGCGATGTATCAGAACTATTTCCGCTGGCTCGAGACCGAAGACGAATACTTTCCTTACGCGCAATATCCGCTGCAAGGGCGCTGGATGATTTGTGGCCTGGGCTTGCCCGATGACGTGCTGGAAAAGGTATACCTCCGCAACGCGGAAGCGCTGTTTGCGCGGTTCAAGGGCGGGGAAAACAATTGATGGAGAGACGGCTGAATAAGAAGCCCTCTGTGTTCCCCTGTGTTCCCCTGTGTCCTCTGTGGTTAAGAATTTGAATTGCTGTGCTTAAGATTTGAGCCGCTGGATAGTCCTTGACAGTTCCGGCGGCAGTCGACGACAGTTGCTATTCGAAACAAATCGAAACCTCATGCCTTCAAACGGTCTCCTCAATGAAGAACGCCGCCGTGAAATCCTGGCAGCCTTGCACCGGGATGGGCGCGTGCTCGTCAAAGATCTGGCCCGGCATTTCCGTATTTCGCAGATCACGATCCGCAAAGATCTCGAATTCCTCGACGGCCAGGGGGTCATCCAGCGCACCCACGGCGGCGCGCTGCCCGTCCAAGCCGGTGCCCTGCTCGATCCAACGCTGCGCGAGAAAGAGAGGCTTCACCGTAGGCAGAAGATGCAGATTGCCCGCGCCGCGGTCTCCCTGGTGGAAGAAGGGCAGTCTGTTTTGCTCGATTCCGGCACGACGACGACAGCCATTGCGCGCGCTCTGAAAGACATGAAGCGGCTCACCGTGATCACCAATGCGATCAACATCGCGGCGGAGTTGGCCGGCACGCACATTGAAGTGATCCTGACCGGAGGCACGCTGCGCAAAAACTCGTTTTCCCTGGTCGGTCCCCTGGCGGAGCGAACTCTGCGCCAACTCAGCGCCGACATCCTGTTTCTGGGCGTCGATGGCTTCGACACCAATGCCGGGCTCTTCACTCCGAATCTGTTGGAGTCCGAAGTGAACCGGGTTATGGTCGAAATTGCCCGCAGGACGATAGCGGTTTGCGACTCGAGTAAGTTCGGTCGTCGCAGCCTGTGCAATATCATGCCGGTTTCGGCGGTCCATCAAGTGATTACCGACAAGGAGATACCGAAGCCAGATCTGCGCGCGCTGAAAGAGGCAGGAGTGAAGGTCACGCTGGTGTAGGCGGAACAATCGTAAGGCTTAGAACTGGTTCGGAGTTGAACAGACCTCATGAAATCGGCAGAAATCACGGAACAGGGCCAGCACACGCTGAGTGAGATTTTCTCCCAACCTCAGTGTTGGAACGCGTGTCTCGCCCAGTTAGCAGCCAGTGCGGAAGTGCGTGCGGCCGTTCAACTCGCGCGACCCGGAGCGGAGTGGATTTTTGTGGGTTGTGGAACCAGTTACTATCTCGCGCAGGCTGCCGCATCGAGCTTCAACTATCTCAAGTTAGCGGCACGGGCTGTCCCCGCATCTGACCTGCTGCTGTATCCCGCGCTCACTCTACACGCCGGACGTGACTATGTTCCGGTCGTGATTTCGCGCTCCGGACGCACCTCGGAGGCAATTCGCGCGGCGCAGATGTTGGAGAAGGATCACAATCTTCGCACTATCGCCATCACCTGTGCCGACGGCCAACCGCTGGAGGGGGCATGCAGCGTAACGTTGAAGCTTCTCGACGCCGACGAGCGGAGCACGGTCATGACGCGATCGTTCACGTCCATGCTGCTGGCGCTGCAATATATCGCGGCAACCGTCTCCGGCAATGATGCCTTCCGTCGCGCATTAGTCGAACTCCCGCAACAGGTCGAGCCACTTTTAAAGGGTGTTCCGCAGCGTCTGCGGTTGTTTGTCGAGTCTCGCAGTTTCTCTGATTTCGTTTTCCTGGCGCAGGGCCCCCTGTTCGGCGTTGCTTCGGAGTGCATGTTGAAGGTGACCGAATCCTCATCCTCTTATGCCCAGGTTTTTCATTCTCTCGAGTTCCGTCACGGTCCGAAATCCATCGCAGGTCCGGAGACGCTGATCACGTTCCTAATGTCGGAAACTTCCTACGACACCGAAGTGGAGTTACTCGAAGAAATGAAAGCTCTTGGGGCGGCCACCATGGTGATTGCGAATCGTGTCGAAAGCCGGGCCCAGCTTGCCTCCGACTTCGCCATCGAACATGGCCTCCAGTCGCCCGAGTATGTGCAACCCGCGGCGTTCGCGATTTGGGGTCAACTATACGGCGTTTACTACGGCCTCAAAAAGGGCCTCAATCCCGACTCGCCGAAAAACTTGACGCGCGTGGTCGAACTAAAGCCGGCACTTAGCACATAGCACTTAGCATTTAGCCCACAACGCAAAAGACTGCTCCATGTCCAAGTTCGACATCGCGATCGTCGGGGAGATCAATCTTGACCTGATCCTCTACGGTCTGCCTGAGGACATGCCCACTGAACGCGAACTGCTGGCTAGCGGCTTTGCCATAACGTTAGGCAGTTCCTCGGCCATTCTGGCGCATAATCTCGCCGCTCTTGGCAGCCGTGTGGGGTTTGTCACCAAGGTCGTCAGCGACCCTTTCGGAACCCTCGCGATGGAACGGCTGCGCGAACGCGGCGTGGACCTGGCGGGCGTCGCGCATGGCGCCAAGTCCGGCGTAACGCTCATTCTGCCTCACGGACCCCGGCGCCATATCCTCACGTATCCGGGCACAATCTCCGAGCTGCGCTTTGAGGATCTCGACCTTGATTATCTGGCATCTGGGCGCCACTTCCATATGTCGTCGTTGTTTTTGCAGCGTGAACTATTACCGCGTGTGCCCGAACTCTTTCGGCGGATGAAGTCGGCCGGCTTGACCACGTCGCTCGACACCAACGACGATCCCGACGACCGCTGGGACAGCGTCCTCGAAGAGATCCTGCCTCACGTGGACATCCTGCTGCCGAACGAGCGCGAAGCGATGAAAATATCCCGGGCTGACGACGTGGAAACCGCGCTCTCGCGGCTCGCGCAAAAAGTGGAAACTGTCGTGGTCAAGATGGGTGCCAGCGGAGCCGTTGCTATTCGGGACGGGTGCCGACTCAGCGCGCCCGCCGTGCCAGTAACGGTCATCGATCCGATTGGCGCCGGTGACAGCTTCGACGCCGGGTTCCTCCACCAATTTCTGCGCGGAGCGGATCTCGCGACGTGCCTGGCCTATGGAAACATGTGCGGAGGATTCTCCACCACCGACTGTGGCGGCACGGAAGCGTTCCGCGACGCAGCTAGAATGCAAACATTTCTCCGCCAGCACAACGCCGGCAACCAAGCGCAGTAGGTGTTGGGCTCTGAACATTACACACACAACCTGGTCGTTGATGCTTAGGCACGCTCAGAATCCTGATCGTGAGTGCAATTGATTCCATAACAATATCGGCTCCCACGCCCGAGTAGCCTTTGGTGGTGCCAACCGACCAAGGCCCGGGAGAAGGAGCCGAACAATGATCATTATAGGATGCGACTAACACCCGGGTTTCCAACAAATTGCGTTGGTGGATACGGACACCGGCGAGTTACAAGGACGTGCCAGTGATTTCGACGGTGCGGCTGCGGACGGAACATCCTATGCCAGGAAAGTCTCCGGACAAATATTCGCACCGAATCCTCAAGGGCATCGGTCACAATTTGCCTGAAGAAGATCCGCAGGCCTTTGCCAAAGCTGTCGTCGAAGTCGTGGGTTATTAGTAATGATCGGCGTTAGCCTGAGTAGATCCTGCGGACTGACTGCAAGCCCTTTCTCGCGAATCCCATGCCCGCCAGTACGCCTCGCATATAAGCGAAGCTGGCGATCACGCCCGGACTCGGATCGTCGGGATGAATCTCATATTCCAGATCGACGAAGCCCTTGTACCCGGCAGCGATGAGGGCTTCAAACATCTTCCGTACCGGCATCTTGCCGTCTCCCACCGTGACCTGGCTCTCTTTGCTCTCGAGGTTCGTGAGGTCCTTCATGTGTAGGTTAAACAGCCTCGGGCCCGCTTCGTGGATCGCCTGAACCACATCCGTGCCGGCGCGAACCGTATGCCCGACATCGATGCAGCAGCCGATGCGCGGGTCCATATTGTTCACCGCTTTTAGTACATCCAATGGCGAATGCCACAACTTGTCCTCGGGGCCATGATTGTGGATCGCGATGCGGATGTCGAATTCCTTTACGAATTTCTCGATTCTCGGCAGAGTCTCCGGTGCAGGGTCGCCCGCGACAATAACGCCGATTCCTGCTCGCTTGCAGTATTCGAACTTGCTGCGGATATCCGCATCTTCACCTTTCGCGAAATAAATGGCGCCGGCAGCGTGCAGCTTGATGGCTGCTGCAGCATAGTCCGTGAGCGCAGTTGCTTCCTCTTGCGGGGCCATTGGGAGATGGTCTTTGACATCCTTCGCATTCAGCGCGAACACATTGAGTTGCTTCATGAAACCGATCATCTGCGCGCGGCTGAAGTTGCGGAAGGTGTAACTTGCAAGGCCCAAACGAATTGGCAATGCATCGCCAGTCGATGGCGGTTCATTAATCACTGCAGTCGCTGCGAAGAGATCCCGCGGAGCGGCACATGCTGCCGCAACCATTGCCCCGGAGCGAACGAAATCTCGACGGGAGAGGCTATTCTTCTTAGACATGCGGCGCCCAACCCTTCTCGTACTCGCGCCCCCACATCTTCATCGCTTCGGCGTCTCCCTGGATTCGTCCGTCTTTCGTATCGAGATGCAGTTCGCGGCTCACTTCCCACGCGATGTTGGAGAGCTGCAGCATCGTAACCGCGACGTTGCCGACAGCGATAGGAGCGTTGAGTTTCTCGCCGTTGCGGATTCCCGCGATGAAGTTTGCGAAGTGCAGGTCCGTCATGGAGTCGCTGCCGATCAGATCAGCGGATGAAGTCGCAGGGCCAGCCTTGAATTCGCTGGTCTTATTTCCTTTGAGGTCGTAGATCTCATAGCCACCGCGATCGATAAGCGCCGTCCCGGTGGTTCCCATGATTGTCGATCCGCGATCTCGCCCGTAATACTTCATCCCCTGGCAGCTTTTTCCTTCCCACGAAATCACCTTGTCTTCGTACTCGAAGCTGGTCACGAGCGTGTCATAAAACTGCCAATCGTCTTTGAAATGGTATCTGCCGCCTGACGAAGTGACCCGCCGCGGATAGTCGACGCCAAGCGCCCAACGGCAGACATCGACCTCGTGCGTACCATTATTGAGCGTTTCGCCGGTGCCATAAATCTTGAACCAGTGCCAGTTATAAGGATGCACGTTGTCCTTATACGGGCGGCGTGGCGCTGGACCTTGCCACAGGTCCCAATCCAGCTGCGGCGGCACGGGGACTTCTTTGCCGGTGCCAATCGACTTCCTCGTATTGACGTACCAGGCTTTTCCGAAGTAGGGCCTGCCGATAATTCCTTCGTGAATCTTCTCGACGATCTCGATAGTGTGGGGTGAGGAGCGCTGCTGTGTTCCCATCTGCACGAGCTTGCGATATTTCTGCTGCGCCTGCACCAGCATCTCGCCCTCAGCAGGGTTGTGGCTGCATGGCTTCTCCACATAGACGTGCTTGCCCGCCTGCAATCCGGCGATGGCCATTGGTGTGTGCCAATGCTCGGGAGTAGCAATCGTGATTGCGTCAACGTTTTTATCTTCGAGTATCTTGCGAAAGTCCTTCTCTGCCACCGGAGCCTCGCCCATTTCCTGCTGCGTACGCTCGGCGAACTTTTTGAGAATATCGCCGTCCACATCGCAGACATGCGAGATGCGGGCGGCGCTCCGGTTTGCTTTAAGCGACGCGAGATGAGCGTAGGCGCGGCCATTCAGGCCAATCACGGCAAAGTTGAGGCGGTCATTCGAACCAAGGATCTGGGCGTAGCTCTCTGCCGTAGTTCCTACAGCAAGCCCGGCCGCTCCAACTGCGAGGGCATCAAGAAACTCGCGTCGTGTAATCATCGTTTCTCCTAATGGGAGGTCTCCTGTCGCACAGCCATTCCCGGTCTAACACCCGACGACAAAACATATTGCGATCAGCAGGAGGTGCCCGCCTTAGTCAGCGTCATCTTGAGTCCATGCATGCTAATGCGTGTGGACGCTTCGGGCGTGCTTGCGCCGCGCCAGTGGGTTTCGAGACTTAGTCCATAGTGGAAGCCGTCACGCCGCAAAGCCTGAATTTGCCCAACCCAATCCACGATGCCGCCTCCTACCGGAGCCCAATCGTATTTGTGGTCGGGCTTGCTCACCACATCTTTGCAGTGACAGTGCCCAATGCGATCTTTGGGCAGCAACTCGTAGCCGGTTGGATACGGTCTGCTTCCGAGGGCAGCGGCATTGCCGGGATCCCAGTTCAGCATGAAGTTTTTGTTTGGAATCGACTTCAGCACGGCAGCGGCCTCCTCGCCGGTCGCCGTATTGCAAGACATCTCGTTTTCGAGCAAGAGGACGAGGCTGTCCTTGGCACAACGCTCGGCGGCCTGCTGGAGTTTGGCGTTGATCGCCGCCCGGTACGGCTTCTGATCGTCCAGCCGCCAGTAATCGAAACAGCGAATCCGGTCCGTGTTGAAAGACTTGCAGAGCGCGATACACCGCTCGAGCAGTTTGTCCTGCGCGCTGGCATCGAAGTCGGCATGGAACTGGTCGCGCGTTTCACTCTGCGGCGACCGCGGAGCTCCAGGCCAGTCTGTCTTGAACAACGGGCTCGCAATATCGGTCACTCGCAGTTTGTGTTCGTCGAGAAGTTTCTTCGCCTCCTCAACTTGTTTCGCGTCCAGTAGGGTCACATTTTTGTCCCACATAGAGCGGAGCTCGATCCAATGCAGCCCGAAATCACCAGACACAATTTGACATGCCCGTTCGAAGTCCTGCGTGATCTCATCATTGATCACTGCCAGGCGGAACGGGCAGGTGCCTGCGCCCGTTTCCCCCGACGCCAATGATTCCGTTAGCGACGCCGCTGCGACCCTCCTGACCAGTGGCAGCAATACCGCCCCAAGCCCTGCCAGTCCCATGCTCGCGAGCACGCTACGCCGTGTATATCCCATGCGCTCTCTCTCCTATTATCGAGACATCATCTCAAGTCGTCCTATGTTTCTTCCACTCTTAATTGGTCGACCAGCTATTGGTTGACGCCGCTGGCAAGAAAGCCTCCGTCGACGGCCAGAGTCTCTCCGGTAACGAACGAAGCAGCATCGGAAGAGAGATAGACAGCGGCACCGACAAGCTCTTCGGTTCTGCCGAAGCGGCCCATCGGCGTTCGCATCAGCAACTCCTGGCCGCGCGGCGCGTTGTCGAGCAGGTCCGCATTCAGGGCTGTGCGGAAGACGCCGGGCGCGATGGCGTTCACCGTAACGCCCCTCTTTGACCACTCTACTGCGAGCGAGCGTGTCAGCGACACGACGCCCGATTTACTGGCCGCGTACGCGGCGACTTCGCTGAGCGCAACAAAACTGTTGAGAGAGGCGATGTTGACAATGCGTCCATAGCCACGCTCGAGCATGTGCTTGCCGAAGATCTGGCAAGCGCGCAGCGCCCCGCTGAGGTTCGTGTTGAGGATATTGGCCCATTCCTCTTCCGGCATGGTAAGTGTGGGCATACGCTTGATGATTCCCGCGCAGTTAATAAGGATGTCGACTTTGCCGAAGCGCTGGAGTGAGGCCGCCCGCAGTTCTTCGAGCGAAGCGCGGTTACAAACATCCGAGCACAGCCGCAGGGTCTGGCGTCCGCGCCGCTCGATCTCGGTCGCTGTTTCGTCGACGTGCTCCTGGCGCCGCCCAGAGGCGATGACATCGGCTCCAGCATCGGCGAGGCCAAGGCTCAGAATACGTCCGATCCCGGAGGTGCCTCCGATTACGACTGCGGTCTTGCCTTCAAGGCTAAAGATATTGGTCATTATTATTATTTAATCGTTGCAATTTACCGCGGCAGGCCCAAAGTCCTAGCCCTGGATTGGGAATAAAGAAGACGTCTTCGCCGTCAACGCGGTTGTAGCCATGCCGAAGCTCTTGCGGGCTGTAGCGCGCGAGCATCGTTTTCAAATCGCCAAACTCAAAGCCCACGCTTTCAACTTCTTCTTTGCTCAGTTGACCGGGGCACCACCTGATTATGAAGCGACCTTCAGAGGAGCCGTGTATAAGATGAGCGGCCGCGCTCAGGTCGTTGGCGAGATCCGCATTAGCATTCACCGCGTCGAGCGTCGCCGGAGTTCCGCGATAGCCGTACTTGCGGATCAGGGCGTCAATGGCTGGGTCTTCGCCGAATCCCCTTACACCGGGCGCGAGGATGATCAACTCCGCACCGTCGGCCAGCGCCATGCGGGTGCGGTAGACCGCCTTGTTGCCGAGCCATGTGCTGTGAAATTCATGCGGATCAAGATAAACGACTGCCTTGTGGATCGGCGCATCGAGTATCTCGAAATTGACTTTCAGGCTCAGTTCGGCGGCACGATGAAAGCACTCGGCGTCGTCGCCGATGAAAAGGCCGCGCACGGCAAGCCGGTCGTCTGCCGCGCGTCCGACAACGGTGAGTACGTAGACGATGGGCAGATGCCGCAGAAAACGATCGGAGGCGTAATTGAGAACGTTGCGCACGGGATTCTCCGCACGGCCCATGATGCGCTCCATCCCATAAACCGCGCCGAGGTAGTGGCTGCGGTTTATGCTCTCTCGGCCTCCGGTGCCAACAAGAATGTTCTTGTTGTAGTTCGCCATGCCGATAACTTCATGGGGCACGACTTGGCCGATAGAGAGAATCAGATCGAAACCGCCCTGCGTAATCAGCCGGTTCACCTGGGCCGGCCACGTATAGTTCAGTTTGCCTTCCGATTGCTCATGGATGAACTCCGCCGGGACTTCGCCAAGAATCTCGACGTCGGTTCGCCAGTTATGCACTCGGAAAAGCTCTACCGGCATGGCGCCAAACATTCGCGCGATCTGCTCGGGTTGCATGGCAGCATGCGTGCCAAGAGCAGGCAGAACCGCTTGCAACCGGTCGCCGTAATACTCCCACGCGTAGTGCGTCAGGTCGCCAGAGCGGGAATGTATACGACTTTTATCGGGAGGTACAACGAGCACGCGATTTCGTTGTCCCAGCTTGGCCAGACTGCCTACGAGCAGGTTCCGCAACTGTGGAAACAGATCGCTTTCGACACTGCCGGCGGCGCAGTAGAGACTCATGCGGCGAATTCCACCTTCTTTAGTCCGGGAGCGAGCAGATACATAAGCATCAGAGCCAGCAGATAAGCGCTGGACGCGATGCCGAAGAGGACCGCATAGCTGTGCGTCAGTTGCAGAATGTGTCCTGCGAAGAAGGCAAACAGCGCGCTGCCCACGGATCCCGCCATGCCGCCGATACCAACCACTGCGCCTACGGCGCTGCGCGGAAACATATCTGACGATGTGGTGAACAGATTGGCGGACCATCCCTGGTGTGCGCCCGCCGCAAGGCTGATCAGCGCGATGGCGGTCCAGACCGACTTGGCGCTACTGGCTGTGTAGATGGGAACGACTAGAAAAGCGCAGAAGAGCATTGCCGCAAGCCGCGCGTAGTTGGGCGACAGCCCCAGGCGACGGAAGGGCGCCGGCAACCAACCTCCGCCGATGCTGCCAATGGCCGACACGTTATAGACAATGATAAGTGGCAGTCCAAGGTGCGAGAGGTTCAGGTTGAATTTGGCGCTAAAGTAAGAGGGCAGCCAGAACAGATAGAAATACCAGATCGGATCGGTAAGGAACTTCGCGATCGAAAACGCCCAGGTCTGACGAAAGCCCAGCAATCGGCGCCAAGGCACTGACGGAGACGGGCCCATGTCCACGGCCGCCTCCTGGTAAATATGTTGCAGTTCCCCGGCGGTCAACGTGGAGTGATCGGCGGGCGTGCGGTAATAGCGGAACCACCACAGAATCCAGAGCACACTGAAGAGGCCAGTAGTAAGAAAGGCCGCGTGCCAGCCGTAGCGCAGCGTCACCCATGGCACGATGGCCGGAGCCAGGATCGCTCCAACATTCGCTCCGGAGTTGAAGATACCCGTAGCGAGTGAGCGTTCGTTCTGCGGAAACCACTCGGCCACGGTCTTGATCGCGGCGGGAAAGTTGCCGGATTCGCCGAGTCCGAGGAAGAAGCGTGCGAAGCCGAACTCCAGCACGGTGCTGGCCAGCGCGTGGCCCATGGCGGAGAGGCTCCAGACCGCCATCACCAACATGTAGCCGATGCGCGTGCCCAGCTTGTCGATTAACCGGCCGGCGGCCAGCAGGCCAATCGCGTAGGCGATTTGAAATGCGTCCACAATGTAGCCGTAACTTACCTCCGTCATACCGATGCTGTGTTCGAGAGTGGGCTTGAGGATCGCAATCACCTGGCGGTCCATGTAATTGATCGAAGTGGCGACGAACAACATGGCGCAGACCGTCCAGCGCACTCGTCCAAGTCGCGTTCCCGCAGATAAGGTGCTCGGCGTCGGATTGTTGAAAGCCGTCGTCTCCGCCATGCTGCTTTCCTATAGTCGATATGCCTTTTTCACCAACCTATAAGCAAGATCGTGAGCCACTTCCAAAGCTTCATCTTCCTCCAGCCGGTGTTCGGCAACAAGCTTCGCCAGGAAGGCGCAATCCATGCGCCGCGACATGTCGTGCCGTGCCGGAATCGAGAGGAAGGCACGAGTATCGTCGTTGAAACCCACCGTATTGTAGAAGCCCGCCGTCTCCGTCACCTGCTGGCGGAAACGCATCATTCCTTCCGGACTGTCGTGAAACCACCACGGCGGCCCGAGCTTCAGGCAGGGGTAGTGCCCGGCCAGCGGAGCCAGTTCCCGGCTGTAGGCAGACTCGTCCAGCGTGAAAAGAATGATCGTTAGATCGCGCTCATTGCCGAACTGATCGAGCAAAGGGCGCAACGCGTCCACATAATTTGTCGGCATCGGAATGTCGGCGCCCACATCGCGACCGTATCGCTCGTAGAGCTTGCGATTGTGGTTGCGCGCGCTGCCCGGATGGATCTGCATTACGAGTCCGTCTTCGAGGCTCATCCGCGCCATTTCTGCCAGCATTTGGGCGCGAAAGAGCTCCTTTTGCTGGGCGTCCGCGCTGCCAGCGATCACCCGGGCAAAGAGTTTGGCTGTCTCGGCTGTAGAAAGATTCGCGGTGCGTGCAGTGGGATGTCCATGATCGGTTGCGGTGCAGCCGAGTTCACGGAAACGGACGCGTGTCACTCGGAGCGCATTCAGGTAGCCCACCCAGGTCGAGGTGTCTTCCCCAGTCTGCTCGCCTAGCTTTGCGATATTTTCAGGAAATCCGGTAAATTCGGGATCGACAACCGGGTCAGGCCGGAAGGTCGGTAGTATCCTCGCCTTCCAGTTCGATTCGCGTATGGCCTGGTGTTCGGCGAGCGAATCAAGCGGCGAATCTGTGGTCGCGAGCACTTCCAGATTGAAACGCTCGTACAGGGCGCGCGGCCGGAACTCCGGCGTAAGAAGTTTTTCCGAAATGGTGTCGAAGTAAAGATCGGCAGTCTCTTCCGACAGTCGCTGTTCAAGTCCGAACAATTCCTGGAAGGCGAAGTCGAGCCACATTTGTGTCGGTGTTCCGCGGAACAGATAATAATGGGTGGCGAAGGTGCGCCAGACTTTCCGCGGATTTTTTAGTGCCGTTCGCCCAATCTCCAGATCCTCAAGCGAAACTCCCTGGCTGTAGAGCATGCGGAAAACGTAGTGATCGGGCTGCACAAAGAGTTTTGCAGGATCGGGGAAGGGCTCGTTCTTCGCGAACCAAGCCGCATGGGTATGCCCGTGCGGGCTGATGATGGGCAGGTCTCGCACATGCTCGTAGAGGGTCCTGGCTATCTTCCGTGTGCCGGGCTCGGCCGGAAACAGACGATCTGGGTGGATCAGCATAACTCCGACATTACCTTGTCGCTTCGCATCGGCGAACGGCGATGCGGGAGCGGTGCTGCGATCTGACCAGCATACACTTCGTCATATTAGGCCATCAGATGAGGAACGCTGTGTGTTGCACGGCCAAATCCGCAGAATTCGAGGAATTCAGTTTTCTGAAGCTGTTGGCGTTCGGACTCGAAGGCCAACTCTCAATTCGATTCCGGGACCTTGGACTATACTGCGTCAGATCATTTCATGACTAATTTTCTGCGTTGGTTGACATTTGCTTTGTGTTTGCCGTTCCTCTCCGGGCGAGGTGCAGCACAGGTTGCGCCGCTCATTGCGAATATCAATGCGCGTCAGACAACCAGCTTGGATGACTACGGACCTCATGTCACCAATCAGCTGATCAAGCAGCCGCTCCATCCTTATGCCAAGGATCTCGTGATCGTCACCAAAGTAGGCGCACGCCGAGGTCCAGACAAATCCTGGCTTCACGCTCTTTCCAGCCAGGAGCTAGTGGATGCCGTCCATGACAACCTGAGAAATCTTGGCCTCGACCGTCTCGACGTCGTCAATCTTCGGGTCGGCGGATTCACGGAACCGGGACAGGAATCGATCGAGGAACCACTGACCGTCCTCGCCGAACTCAAGCGCCAAGGACTGATCCGGCGTATCGGTCTGAGCAACATTACTCCCACGCAGTTAGCTGAGGCTCGAACAATCACAGAGATTGTTTGCGTGCAGAACTTTTACAACGTGGCACACAGAAGCGACGATGCTTTCATCGACGACCTGGCCGCGCAAGGCATACCGTATGTTCCGTTTTTCCCGCTGGGAGGTTTCACTCCATTACAGTCGTCGGCGCTTGACGCAGCCGCAGTGGCGCTCGAGGCCACACCAATGCAGGTTGCGCTTGCTTGGCTCCTCCAGCGCTCGCCGATATCATGCTGATTCCTGGCACATCTTCCCTCGAACACCTTCGCGAGAATCTTCAGTCTTCGATGCTTCAAATTCCCTCTGAAGTGATTGGCGATCTCGACGCAATCGGCGGAAATGCCTGAAATGGGAGGCGAACGTTTTCCTTCTCGCCGATTTACGAACCAATCGAACGATCGAAGGACCGATTATTCCTGGCAGGAATGCTGGGGAAAAATGAACTGATGGGGTTTTCGTACTGCCGTTCCAGGGCAGGCTCCGTGAGAGAAGCCCGGCGGAGAACCCGCCTCTGCAAAATGCTATTGTACGAAATTAAAATGTGTCTGTAAACAATTGATAATAAACGAGATATTGGTGGAGGCGACGGGAGTCGAACTATTCGACGTGTTGATACGACGTAAGTTATTGATTCTAAGAACTGCCACAACGGCTAGAAAGGCCCCATTGCCCGATCCATTGTACGTTTATTGTACGAAAATGCTTTTCGCTTTGGAGTCCAACGGACACACATAGCGACCACAGTATCCCATAGATTCGCCGTGATGGATCGAGAAAAAAAAGCACCCAGCTTCCTATGATAAGGCAAGTCACCGCCTTTCCACCACTAAGCGGAGGAGTTTGCACTTCAAACTAGCCACTGAAGTTGGACCTGAAGTTCTTCAGCGGCCCGTCAGAATGCTGCCTGGGTGAGTCTAAGCGGCACCAACCGTAGTCATGTCTTCAACCACGGATTTTTCAGGATCGATGAGGAACGCCCATATTAGTGCGCCGGTGAGCAGAACGCCTGCAGAGATGAAGAATGGAGTGATCCACATTCCCCTCTGAATGAGGAACCCGAAGATAATGGGAGAGAACGAGGCGGCCACACTGCCCGCCATATTCATTACACCAGACACTGTCCCGCTAAATTCTCCCCCAACGTCCATGGGAACCGCCCAGGCAGGGCTGATCACCAGTTCCAGGAAAAACAGCGAACCGGTCAGGCAAAAGATGGCTGTACCCGCATGATGCGTCATGGCTGCGGGGATCAAGCACGCTCCGGAAGCCAGCATCGCGGGTGCCGCAACAATCCGACGGGCAAACTTGAGTTTGCCAGTCTTCTTATAAATACTGTCGGTCAGGGTTCCTCCCAGAATATCTCCCACCATCCCGGCAAAAAGCGGCAGCGCTGCCAGTGTCCCGACGGCCTTAAGCGAGAGGTGGCGATATTCCAGGAGGTAGGTAGGAAACCACGTCACGTAAAAATATGTTCCGTAGTGAAAGCATCCATAGCCGGCAGCGATGTACCACATATTGGCGGATCGGAAGATAGTTTTCCAAGGCGCTTTACGCCGTTTGTGCAGGTCAATCGGAAGGTTGATCTTGCCCTCTGGGTTGCATCCCCGTATCTCGGCCAATTCGGCCAGGTTTACGCTGGGGTGATCCTCGGGTAGGTTGCGGTAGAGCCAGTAGAACGCGAACGACCAAAGCAGACCAGCCGCTGCGAAAAGATAAAAGATCCAACGCCAGCCGAATGCCGCGACAATGCTCACGGCCAGGAACGGAACGATGGCGATGGCCAATCGGCTGAAGCTGTGCGTCACGCCGTGCACGATCCCGCGTTCGGACCGGGGAAACCAGAGCTGCATAGCCCGCGTGGCGGTGGGGAAGGCGCCGGCTTCCGCCAATCCGAAAACAAAGCGGATCACCGCGAGAGAAACCACGCCAGTGGCGACCGCTGTCAGCGCCGTCATCAGGGACCAGAAAGGAACGATGTTTCTCGGGAGTGAGTTTTTCAACAGCCACAGGCGATTGCACTCAAAACCCGTGGGATAGACCATTCCGCGTGCCTACACGGTGGGTGAGGATACGGCTGGCGAGGAAATAAGAATTGACCGCCTTGCGACGGCACCCGTCCGTTACTGCAGCCAACGCTCCTCTAGCCAAGCCGAAGCGTCTTTCAGCCTGAGGCATCGGCAACAGGAGCACAGATAGACCGTCTCTTCAGGGCGCACGGTATGTCCACACTTCTCACAGACGAATCTTCCGTCCTTGTGTGCAGGCATCGGTCTGAAGTCGAACCCCAGGACGCAGTACGGGCAGCGGATAACGAGTGTGGTATCTTGCGCGGGCATGGCTGGTGACGGGAAGCGCAGCCCTGAAACGCTCGCAAGGAGACTCCCTCATCTGCGAGTCGCGCAATCCCGTCCTGGGCAGAGTAGGGCGACGGCGTCACCGGGGAAATGGCTCGTCAGAGTAAGGGGATGGCACTCTAGGGTCAGTGGAACAGAAACGCGCCCTGGCACGATTACCCAGAGGCCGGCCAGCTGCGTGCAGCCGGAGACTAAATTGTTGACCTTAAACAGGCGATTTCACCAACTGAGGATTGTTAGTGAAATCGGGATGTTACAACAACAACAATTCGGGCTGGTGGCGCACTCGGACCAAAAGCATGGTCTGGTCATCCTGTTGCAAACCATGCTGACGTACCTGCTCCATGATCCGCTCCCAGATGTGGGGCAAGGGTTGTGCGGCGTGTTGCGTCAGCAGTTGCTCCAGGTGCGCCAGTCCAAATTCCTCGTCTCTATCGTTGGGCACTTCTGATATGCCGTCGGTGAGCAGCAGGAACAGATCATGTGCTGAGCAAGCGACGCGCTGGCTTGCATAGCGACCGCCGGGTATCAGCCCCAAAGGAAACTGCTCCATCGAGAGTCGGACCGTGTCGCCGGTGCGATCGCGATAATGCAAGATCGGGACGTGTCCGGCCAACGCATACTCTACCTGCGCGGCGCCGCTAAACTGGAGCAGCGCCAAGGTCGCGTACATATCGGGTTCCTTGACGGCAGGAAGCACACGGTCCGCACTCTCAAGCAGGGCGACGGGATGTTGCCGGAATTGAAGCGCGACCCGCAAGGCCGTCTTCAACATTCCCATCAACTGGCCGGCGGCCAATCCGTGTCCAGAGACATCGGCGACGTATGCCAGGAGATTTCCGTCACTCTCGATGACATCGATCAGGTCGCCACCCATTTCCGTGCTGGGGATCGATTGGCCGTATATCTCGACGGTTGCGTTCTGGAAAGAAATGGTTGGAACCAGAGTGGCCTGAATGTCGTGGGCTAGAGAAAGTTCGGCCTGTACGCGGACAGAGTCCAATCCCTCGCTGGTGACGAAAGACAGGAATAGCCGAAAGCCCAAGGCCATCCCCAAGTAAATGCCGATGGCGTCGAATACTATGCGTCGGTACAACGCATCCGGAAGGGGTAGGAGTTGGGACACATGCACGGTTCTGTAAGCCAGCGCTGCGAGCGCTACCATCGCCAGCCACAGCGGAAGGGCGAGGTGAAGCCTCTTGACCTTGGCCGCAAAAATGCCGACTGCCATGACGCCCCAGAAAACAGGCCAGAAGAAACCATGTCCCAAAGGCGGATGATTGAGCTGCAGCAAATCAGCAGCAAAGCCTGCACCGGCGACGCTGAAGAAGGCGGCTAGCAGGAGCTTTGTCATTCGCCGCAGGGGCAGCGCACGCCAGTAGGGACTGGAGGCGCTGGGATACGCTGAACGTAGACCTGCCCGCCACTTATGTAGCCAGTTGTTCATCGCCGCTTTTTCCGGGACAGAGACCGCCGCGATGAGTATATTCGTCTCTCCGGCCGGATAGATGTTGCAAACAGGCGTTCTCAAAAGCGTGCGCCGTTTGTTCGCCGGGAACCAAGGTCATTGAGCGCGAACGGGATTTTTCGCCAGTTATGGGCACAGCCATCTAAACCAGACTAAAATGCACTGCAATGTTTTTTGATCGGTACACAGAAGATGCACAGCGGGCTGTCGCTATGGCCAAGGAAGAGGCCGCCAACATCGGCTCACCCCATATCCAAGCTGAGCATCTGCTGCTCGGAATAGCGCGTGCAGTCGAGCCCGACCTTAAAGAACTTCTGAGGCTCAAAGAGCTTGAGGACACCCTTCGCGCTGACCTCAGAGCGAACGCACAATCCGAGTCACGTCAGACGCCAGCCGATCTACCGCTTTCAAATCCCGGTAAGAGGATTTTGGCCTACGCTGCTGAAGAAGCTGTTCGACTCAACTCACCGGGGATTGGCTCAGGACACTTGCTGCTTGGAGTTCTGCGTGAATCCGAGAGTATCGCCTCGCGTTTGCTGATTGCCCACAATGTTGATCTGGCACGGGTACGCCAGATTGTAGGAACCCTGCGGACACACGAGGATACGGAACAATCCTCCCGCTCAATTGGATTGGCAAGCAGGATAAAGCGACGGCATTGGATTGGAATTGCAGGGCAATTGACGCTCATCGTTTTGCAAGGCGTGATTGTCGGGAATAGCACGATCACCGGACGCCACTTGCTCGTAATAGCCTCAGTATGGTTTTTGGCCGTTCTCGCTTGGATGAAACTGGGACCATCCTCTTTCTTCCTGAGCTTGGGCAAGCAAAATCGCGCCAAGACCGCAGTAATCTACGCATTCGGTTGGTTCTATCAGGTATTCACGTTCGGATGGCTCCTGCCGCTCAGCATCGGGATATATCGCGTCACCGTACGCTAGAAAACGGCACGGCCCGACGATCACAAAGCAGACTGACGTAACCAGGCGATTACACTCAGAACCCCCACCGGGCCGGATTGTGAGTGAAATCGGGATTTTTCGCCAGTCGACCGTTGCCTCGAGAGACTGGGAGGCGCGAGTCCAGTTGGGGCGTAGAACGCGCTGGAACTCCACGCATCGGCAACCCGTCGCCGTAGTCACTTCTGCAACCAGCCTTGTAACTCCATCCAATCGGCGAACCTGTCGATCCAATGATCCACAGGGAGGTTTTGCTTTCG
>Ga0193751_1000481_pt1 | contig 31014 bp, 31 predicted proteins | sample L1c2metaG_FD_143050 | JGI IMG/M metagenome (GOLD analysis project Ga0193751, IMG submission 143050) | Soil microbial communities from a riparian zone of the East river system, Colorado, United States - L1c2 | ecosystem: Environmental > Terrestrial > Soil > Riparian zone | place: USA: East River...
TACAGCAACCGCCGCTTTCTTCGGTGGGCCATATCGCCGAATGCAGATCGTGCACGGATCTGGCGCTGGCGCGCGGCGGCTCTCGCCCTGCTCATCGGGCTCGCGACATTCGTTGGCCTGTTGCCACTGGCAGCAACCTTGCTGCTGGTGTGGCTGCTGCCCGCGGCCGTCATGACGCTGGCGTTCTGGCCTCGACCTGCAAAGAAGCCGCTCGTCTACACCGCCCGACTGCGCAGGCTGATCGCGGCGACGGCAGTGGTCGCCGTCGTCACCTTCGCGGTCGTTGCGGCCGTCACGGAACGCCTTATTGGCCAGAGGTACGGGTTGGCAGCCAACCTGGTCGCCCCGGTCGCTGCGATTCTTGTCCTGCTGCTGCTGGATGCCGGCCTCGTCGCGGCGGGTAACCTGCTCGCACAACCGGTCGAAGCGGCACTGCGCCGCCACTATCTCGGCGACGCTCGTCGCAGGGTCCGGCGCCTGAATCCCAAGATCGTCGCCATCACTGGCAGCTACGGGAAGACGACCACCAAAGAGCTGCTGGCCTCGATACTCGGCAGTCGCCTCCCAACGCTCAAGACTCCGGAGAGCTGGAACACCCTCATGGGAGTCACCCGCGCGATTCGCGATCGCCTCACTGCCGAGCACGAGATCTTTGTGGTCGAGATGGGCGCCTACAAGCGCGGCGAGATCGCCGCGCTCTGCGAGCTGACCGGGCCTCCCAGCATCGGCATTCTGGCCGGGATAAACGAACAGCACCTGGAGCGGTTCGGCGGTATCGAGAACACCATTAAGGCGAAATACGAGCTGATCCAGGCTGTGCAACCGGACGGTCTCGCCATCTTCAACGTCGACAATCCCTACTGCCGGACGCTGGCCGCCCAGACGACGCACGCCCGTGTCATCCGCGTCGGCCTGCAGCCGGAGAGCGGACCGCTCGACTATACGGCAGACGGAATCAGCGTTTCCACCGGCGGTACGCGGTTTACCTGCATTGCCGGCGCGCAGACGGCGCAGTTCCGGACCTCGCTGCTCGGCGAACACTTCATCCTGAATGTGCTCGCCGCCACGGCGGCCGCCGTCGAGTGCGGCCTGACGCTGCAGCAGATCTCGGCCGCGGTGGCGGCCATGCCACCGGTTCCGCATCGTCTCCAACTGCTGGCAAGCGCCTCGGGCATCACGACGATCGACGACGCCTACAGCGCCAACCCCGACGGCGCGCGTGCCGCACTCCATGTTCTCAGCCAGATGAACGACGGGCGACGCATCCTCGTTACCCCGGGATTCGTCGAGCTCGGCAAGCGCGAGCTTGATTTCAATCGCGAGCTTGGCAGCCTTGCGCGCTCCGCCTGCGATATCCTCGTGCTGGTGGGAGCCCGCCACACGATTCCTATCCGCGACGGCGCCCTTGCCGCCGGGATGGACCCAAGTGCCATCGAGGTGGTAGAGAGCATCGGCGCCGCACGTGGCTTCCTCCAGAGGATCTCGCGACCCGGGGATACCATCCTGTTCGAGAACGACCTACCCGATAACTATGACGAGTGACAGCGATCCCCTGGGCGACAACCCCCGGAATGCGCCCCAGCGTCGGGCCGTCGGTGTGATCTTTGGCAGCCGCTCAATGGAGCACGGCGTGTCCGTCCTGACTGCACACCAGGCGATTGCCGCCCTCGATCCCCGTAAGTACGACGTCACGGCAATCTACATCACCGAGCGCGGAGAGTGGCTGGCGAGCGAACGGATCGACGACGTCTCCCGCTTCCGAGGGCTGCCGCTGGATCCGAGCGAGTTTGAGCGCGCCTTTCGCAGCCACGCGCGACAGGCGGCGATCGTTCCCGATACCACGGTTGGAGGACTGGTCACGCTCGATGCGGGCGGCCTTCTCCGCCGCGGCGGTCAGCGAACAAGACTCGACGTGGCACTCCTGGCCCTGCACGGAACCCACGGAGAGGACGGATCGGTGCAGGGGCTACTGGAGCTGGCGGGTATCCCCTACACCGGCTCAGGGGTGCTCGGCTCGGCGCTTGGCATGGACAAAGTCGCGATGAAAGACGTCTGGAGGTCTGCGGGACTGCCGGTACTACCCTATGTCGGTCTCGACCGGCACGCCTGGGAGTCGGAGCGCGAGACTGAGCTCGACCGAATCCTGGCCGGGCTCACCTATCCAATCTTCGTCAAGCCGGGTAGCCTCGGTTCCAGCATCGGTATTTCGCGAACCGTGAATCGCGAGGACCTCGGTTTCGCGATCGATGTCGCCGCTGCATACGATCGCCGTCTCATCATCGAGCAGGGCCTCGATGGCGCCATCGATATCAACTGCTCCCTTCTTGGAAACGACGAGATATCAGTGTCGCAGTGTGAGCGGCCCCTTACGTTTGGGGCCTTCCTGAGCTACGACGACAAATATCTGCGCGGCAAGGCAGGCAAGGCGGGGCCGGCGAGCGAATCTCCGACTGGCGGGATGGCGGCAATGGTCCGCGATCTGCCAGCGAACATTCCCTCCGAGCAGGCCACGCGGGTGCAGGAATTGGCTGTCCGCGCGTTCAAGGCGCTCGATTGCACGGGTCTGGCGAGGGTCGACACCCTCGTCACGCTGGATGGTGACGTTTATCTGAATGAGATCAATACGCTGCCGGGCTCGCTCTCCTCGTACTTGTGGGAGGCCAGCGGCATCAGTTTCGCAGGCCTTCTCGACCAAATGATCCAACTCGCGCTCGACCGCTCTCGTGAGAAACGACGCACACGCTATTCCACGGTCCGGGCCTAGGGTCGCGGGGAAAGGTGCAACAGTTGACCGAGATTGAACCTGATTCTCGCCATTACGAATCGGCCGGGCTGCGGCTGCACTACCTCGTCTGGGGCGACGAGTCCAACCCACCGCTGCTGCTGGTCCATGGCGGGCGCGATAATGCCCGCATCTGGGACGCGCTCGCCGGCCGGCTGGCTGGACGTCACGCTGTCTATGTGCCCGACCTTCGCGGCCACGGCGACAGCGACTGGGCCCCGTCGAGCGAGTACGCGATCGCCGATTTCGTCGCCGATCTCGCCGCACTCCTGCTGATCATCGCTCGCGACCGCGAACCTGCAGGTCGCATCGGCCTTATCGGCCATTCACGCGGCGGCGGTATCGCGCTCCGCCTAGCGGGAACGTACCCGGAGTGCTTCCGGCGGGTCGTTGCCATCGACGGTATGGGCCGCAACGTGCGCTGGCATGAACCCGCTCCAAACCGCCTCCGCGGCTGGATCGAACGGCGCCACGAATCCGACACCTGGCGGCCCCGCGTCTACCCCAGTCTTGAGGCCGCCATCGACCGCGTGGAGCAGGGGAACCCACGTTTCGGCCCCGAGTTGGCGCGGCATCTTGCGATCCATGGAACCCGGGCGGTCGATGACGGTGTCGTCTGGAAATTCGACCCGCGCGTCCGCTTCCATCCTGTTTTTGACTTCCCCGATGACGAAATACGTCAGTTCTTCGGCGCCATCGACGCGCCGGTTCTGCTTATTCGCGGCGATGAGAGCGACCGCGGCGAGCGCGACCAGAATGTTTGGGCTACGAGTTTTTCTGACGCCAAGTCGATCATTCTGCCGGGGGTGGGTCACTGGGTTCAGCACGAGCGTCCCGATGAGCTGCTGGCGCTGATCGCCGAATTCCTGGCAGAGCCCACCCCAGTCGCCGGCGACTGAAGCGCCGTCAGCCGCGTGCCGCAGGCATTCGCGTACGTGACTCCCGAGCGGGACGTGGCGCTCGGCGACTGGGATAGTCAGACCGGATCGGTTACGCTTCGTCCCCTCCTCGCCCGCGACATGCCCGGCCTGATCGGCGAAGACGGATCGCACCCGGTCGCAATCACGGCGCCAACCTGGTCGCCCGACGGGTCACTAATGGCAGCGTCGCTCATCTACCGAGCCTCAGCGCATCAGCCGAGATCTGCACTCGTTGTTGTGGACGTGGCGACGGGCGCCGTGTCGCTCATATTCCAGGGCACGCCCGGACTCGCTGCGTTTATTGCGCCGGGTCTTCCACACTACGTCAACTGGGCTCCGGATTGCCGTCATTTGGCTCTGCTTGCGCAGACATCCGCCGGAATGACCCTGTTTGTTCTCGATAGGCTCGGCCTCAGCCCGGCCGCTCCGGTTATAAGCGGAGCGCCTCTGTTCTTTGCCTGGTCGCCCTCCGGCGATGCGCTCCTCGTCCATCGCGCCGGCGACCTCATCCTGGCGCCGGCGTCGCTGCCGGAGAGCCCGAGCATCCTCATGCGGGGCGGTCTCGCATGTCAGCTCCCAGCCTGGTCCGGATCAGGTGATGTTCTGGCTATCGCGCGCCATGAAAGCGGCGGCATAGCGCTGGGCACGCTTCAGAGGGACGGCACCGAGAAACAGGTACGACACCTGGCGGCGGTGGGAGCAACCATGCGATGGCGGCCCGGAACTGAGCACCTCGCCTACTCCCTGAGAGCGCTCGACGAGCCAGGACCCGGGCGAGGTCTCTGGCTCACGACGGTCGATGGCGCCCAGCCCGAAAAGCTCACCGATCTGCCTATAGACGCGTACTATTGGTCAGCCGATGGTTCGAAACTTGCGATTCTCTCGACCACGCCCGAAACGGGCCTGTGCTTCTGGTCGGTAATTGAAATTCAGACTGGAGCCGGCCAACGCTTTACGCAGTTCTACCGGTCCGCCGAGCTGGCGCTGATGCTCGGCTTCTTCGAGCAGTACGTCACTTCGCATCGCCCGTGGTCCGCGGCGGGGGATGCGCTGCTCGTGACTGGGCGGGTGCCGAACAATGGGACACCTCCGGAGACAAACGGCAGTAGCATCTACATACAGCCCGCCGAGAGCGGCTCCCACCCAGGCTTTGCGGCGCAGGGAACCTTCGCCTCATGGTGTCCGGTAGGCTCAGCGACCTAACAGCGGATTCTCACCTGTGCACGTAAGCAGAAGGAAACCTCGCCGATGCTCTGCCCCTGGTGCCTGCACTACGGCGCCGAGGACGAAGAATATCTCTTTGATGCTGAGCTCTACTGCGGGCTCTGCGCACAGCAGATGCCGCGCGATCAGGCGCAATGGACTGCGGCTTTCCGTGCGATGGACCCGGAAATGCTGAGTCGCGTCGAAGAAGAGCTGAATCGTATTGCGGTCAGCAAATCGGGGCTGCAGCGGGACCTGCTGGATTCGATGGGCGATGGATTGCAGGCACTGGCCGAGCTGCGAGCATCGGGTATTGATCGGAAGATGACGCGCCCAGAACCTGAGTACGTGCGCTGGGTAGAATTCGCCTGCACCTACTACGCCCCACGACTTCGGTAGACGCCCAGCCTCCCGAGATGGATCCACCGACGCTCGAGATGGGCGCGTGGCGGTGGGTCAGCGGGCTCCCTGCCCGCTGACCCACCGTTCTGGGTAGGCCGTCCTCTTACTGCTGACCGGCCGACCCGGCGGGCTGGCGCCCGTGCTGGCCCGGCCCGCGCCGGCCTCCTCCAATGAAGCCGGCGCCGTTCTGCACACGCTGCAGGATCCTCTGCTCCTGGTCGGCTGTGAGGGTGCCCGCTTGGACCTGTGCGTCGAGACACCCCTTCATGGCAGTGGTCACAGCGGTCTGCAGGTCTTGCAGCGACTTCCCGTGATCCTGGGCAATCTGCGAGATCGACTCACCGTTCCGGCGCGCCTGCTGCAGGTCGCTCGCTGAGACTCCGAGCGTGTTAGTGACCGCCTGCTGCACGCTGGAGCCGCAGGCCCCCGCGGTCCCGCCACCACCCCGGGCAAACCTACCAAAGCCAAATCCAATCGGTCCCTGGCCGCTGTCGATCCGCTGCTTGATCTTGTCGGCCTGGTCCTTGGTCATGCGCCCGGCCGCGACAGCCTGATCGACTTGCTGTTTGGCGGTCGTCTTGAGCGCACCGTCGAGCGTGGAACGGCTGATTCCCAGGTTCTGCGCGAGACTGTTGAGAAAGCTGTCGATCGTTGCATGGATCGCCGCGCTCGGGCCGCCGCCAGGCGCCGGTGCACTCTGACCTCCACTCTGACCCGGCCCGCTGGGTGCCGGCGTCTGCGCCATGACTACGCCGCCGACGAGGGCCGCGGCCAACCCCACTGCCGCCACGAGCGAGCCTATGATGAGCGCCTTCCGTTTCATTCCTCTACTCATTCCTTTCGCGAGTACTGTCCCAGACATCTGGGCGGTCGCCTGGCATGAGTATTCGCTCGTGGAATAAAGCCTGCCTTAAGGATGCATGAGAGGACGTTAAGAAAGCGTTATTGTCGCAGCTCGCGTCTGCCGAAATGCGGGCGGGAGTCGAAATCGAAATTAAAAGGTCCTGCCGAGCGGTTGGTCCCATGGCTGCGGCGCCGCGACCTGAAGAACCTGCTCTTCGCGATCGCGTACGTACAGGTACAGATGCGAGAAGAACTCCTCTTCTGGTAGAGGGTAGAGCGGATTGATACAGAGAAACGGCATCGGCCAAGGCGAGCGAACCCCTGGCCGGCAGCGAACCTCGATCCGGCGCCCGACTCGAAGCCGGTACGTGAGCCCTGGCATGAGCCGCGACGGTACGTCCAAAAAGCCTTGCGCCTGCAGACAGTACCAGCGCTCGTCGCCGAGTGTTGTGCGCGCAATGTCACGCGCTCGGTCGCGAGCGAGTAAATAGTCCTCGTGTCGGAAGTCACGCCCGGCGCTGCGCTTGGGTACATACTCCCAACTCCGGCGCCACGGCAACTCGACGCCCCCGGGCCCGGTGTCGAGTCTGCTCCTGCCCAAGCGCAGCAGGCCGCTTATGCGCGCTGTTAGCGAGGGGATTGTTTAGCCTCCAGCGATTGGCGCAATAATCTGGTACTCCTCAACCTCGCGATCGAACGGAGCATCGTCGAGAACATGCTGATCGCCGACCCTTCGGGAGATGGCGCAGCCCTGCTCGCGGGCTTCACGCACAATTCGCTCGGCCTCCTCCACCTGACGCCGCGCCTCTTCGGTATCCGTCGTATCCCACTCAATGAGCTGATGTCCACGTCTGTTGGCGACCACAATTCGACCCATGTTGGTGCTCCCACGTCCAAAGAACTCGCGTGCGCTGGACACAAAAACCGGCGACGCCGACGTCCACGCAACGCCTACCTGGTTCCCTCATCCTAGGCAGCACAATTCTGCCTGCCAAGCCGGTTTCAGAGTTGCGTCGTTCCCGCGCCAGGCCGTGGCGCTCGCTGTATGCTGAGCGACAGAAGTGTGAACGATCAGCAACCATCCTCATCGCATAGCGCGGCTGGTCAAGAGACCGGCGCGGAATCGCCGAATCACCCGCTGGAGATCGCTGCCCCCAACGGTCTGCAAGAGCCGATGGAAGCGATTGCGCTCGGGCGAAGCCCGAATCACGGCCGCTTCTGCGCATATTGTTACGGCCGGCTCAGCGAGCCCATCCGTCGCAGACCCAGCCGTTTGCCCGCGAGCATATGTGAATACTGCGGGACTGCGAGCGATAAGCTCGCGCCCGTTCACCAAGTGCCGGCGGAGGTGCTGGGAATCTACATGGCAAAGCGCCGGCGGGAAGGCACGATTGTCAATTTGTTCGCATTCGTCGGAATCTTCCTCGCCCTCGTCATCTCAGCGGGCGTCTGGCTGATCACCCCGGACAACCTCTGGAAGCTCGCCCCATTTGCCGTGTTGCTATTCGGCGCCTATTACCTCGCGCGGGTCGTCGGGTACAACGTGGGCGTGCCCCTGGGCTCTTCGTCGGGGCGGAAGCTTCGCGACCGGCGCTGGACGGCATACGTACAGGCGCGAGGGGGTAGCGAGCCTCCGCCTGACAGCTCAGGGACGTAGCCCGCGGAGAAACTCCTCGACGGCGTCCGCCGTGGACGCGGCCTCCTCACGCTGGCTGATGAGGTCGCCAATCCGAAGTGCGAGACCCTGCAGTTGCGTGCGCTGCTGTGTACGCGCACTGCGTAGTAATCGAGCCACGTCCTCGGCGCTTGCGCCATGCCGCTCCATAACGGCCTTTACCGCTGCCTGGCGTTCGTCGGTATCGGCGTTCTCCGTCTGTTTCAGCGCCTCGGTAAGGTCACGCAGCAACTCACGATCGTTAGCGGCCATCGGCCATTCTCCCTGGCGTGCGGTTCTGGGCGGAGTGTAGTGGCTCAGAGTCCCAGGCTCCCGGTCGCACCGAGCCCGGACGCTCTCCGCCGTCCGTAAAGGTTGTGATCCAGCGCGTAGCGCTCGACCTCGGCAGGTAACCAGTAGCGGGTGGTAAAGCCGTGACGGAGGCGGCGCCGCAGCTCGCTGGAACTGATACCCACCGGAGGCATCGGGACGAGGTCAATCTTTTCTCTGACGCCCGGAACAAGATCCTCGAGTCCCCCCAAGTCCAAGTCCGACACGGGCCCGCGCGCCGCGACCGCCAACCGTACCTGAGCCACTATGCGCTTCGGGTCACGCCAGTACTGGAGGTCGAGCAGCGCATCCGACCCCAGTATGAACCACAGGTCAGCGCTTCCGCCCAGCTGCATGCGCAACTCATGCAATGTGTCAGCAGTGTAGGTGGCGCCCTCACGTTCCACCTCGAGGCGGGAGAGCGCGAACGCAGGGTTCGCCGCGATGGCGAGCGACACCATCGCGATCCGATCACCGGCCGGAGTGATCTCGCGGTCCGCCTTGCGCCAGGGGTGCCCGGCGGGAACCAAGACTGCTTTGTCAAGGGAGAGATATTGGCGCGTTTCCTCCGCCAGTATCAGGTGACCGGCGTGGATCGGGTCAAACGTTCCGCCAAGGATTCCGACCCGTCTGCGCCGGGCCGGGCGGGACATCTCAGCCGACACCGAGCGCCTTGCCGAGCTCTCGATCGCTCGGCTCCACAAGCGTGGGTCCGCCCTCGATGACGATCGTCGGGACCTTCTGCATGCCGTTGTTGATGTGCCGGACGATCTCTGCGGTCTCTGGTTGTGCCTCAACGTCAAATTCCGTGAATGGGACGCCGTTCTGATTCAGAAATCGCTTACTGGCGCGGCAATCCGGACACCAGGACGTCGTATACATGGTCACCTTGGGCCAGCTCTGCCCGCTGGCCGCTCCATCGCCGTTGTTCTCACTCGTCAAGGAATCTCCCCCGTTCTTTGGGATTCTGCGACCCGCAACTTACCGGACTCGTTTGCGCCTGATCGGGGGCCCAGAGCCAGCAGATTTGCGGTGGGCGTGTTACCCAACCGCAGCAGGGCCACGGTCCGATCGCGATGGAATCCCTGGCGCCCCGCAGCGCCCGGATTCAGATACAGTATACGGTCCCTCCACTCGACTACCGGCCGGTGACTGTGCCCTGAGACGACGACGCTGGTACTCTCGCCGGCTATGGCATTCTGCACTCGATGTACGACCACGACCTCCAGACCAACGAGCGAGAGCTCGAGTCGCTCCGGGATACACAGCAGTCTCGCGTCGCGGTCGACGTTACCGCGCACAGCCATGACGGGAGCGATCTCAGCGAGCCGGTCCAATACTTCCGGGGTGCCGATGTCGCCGGCGTGGATGATGCAATCGACTCCCAGGAACAGACCGCTGAGCTGAGGATCTGCGTAACCGTGTGTGTCCGAGATCACCCCGACGAGCATGCCGCCCTCCCGATTCCATCGTCAGGGAACTTTTCGTGAATACGGAGCCGGATCCCGGACCGTATGCGGACTATTGGTACCGTGGGCGGCGCTTTTCATCGAAGGCAAGGGTTCCCTCTAACATGTCCGGGCTTCGCGCCAGCTCCGACTGGAGGTCGCTCCCCGGTTCTCCCTCAAGCGTAGTGAGCGATGCGCGAACCAGTCGCGCCTTCATGTTTCGCAGGGCAGGCTGTGAGTACCCTGCCAGCTTCTCCGCAATTTCGAGCGCCCGCGGCAACACTTCCTCCTGCGGGAGCACCTCGTGCACCAAATTAAAGCGCAGCGCGGCGGCCGCATCGATTCGCGACGCGGTCATTGCCATGTACAGAGCGACGCTGACGGACGTCCGTCGCGCGACGCTAAGAGCCACCGAGCTTCCGTCCCTTCCGCGTGCGACGAAGGGCAGCACGAACTGCGCCGTATCCGAGCAGACCGCGATGTCACAGGCGAGCATCATCTCGATGCCGCCTCCCGCACAGGGGCCGTTTATGGCGGCTATCGCCGGCTTGGAGATGTCAGCAGCCTTGAGGAGCGGTGTCATGATCATTGGGCGCCCGAGACGAAGCGCCTCTGCGGCTTCCTTCATGTCGAGTCCGGCGCAGAACGCCCGCCCAGCGCCGGTTAGGACAGCGATGAGAGCGTCCTCCTCGGCGAGAAAGCGATGCCACGCCTCCGTCAGTTCGCGCGTCAGCGCCTCATTCATGGCGTTCAGGCTGCCCGGGCGATCCAAAGTAATCACGGCCGTGCTCTCGAGCCGCTCGTAGCGAACTGCCATCGAGTCTCCTTTGCTGCTCGGGATTCGCGTTCTCCCCAGAGTCACACACCGGCAGGACCTATTCTAGCGGCGGCCTCGCACGCCGCTCTACGCAATGCAGACTGCGGGTTGCCGGCAGCTTCCCAGTGCCACTTCACATGCCGTAGGTAAAGCATACCTACCGCGGGTCTATACTGACGCCAAACGTAAGGCGTGCAGATGGCAGAACCATTCGCTGCGATTGTTCAGAGCGTGCTCGAGGCACTCAACGGCGGCGAGCCGGTGGTCTCTGCAACCGTCGTCACTGCCTCTGCTGGATCTCTGCTCCAGCTCGGAACGAAGATGCTCGTTCGACGCGATGGCAGCACAATCGGCTCTCTCGGCGGCGGCGCCCTGGAAGAGTCCGTCCGGCGACTGGCTGCGGAGGCATTTCCGGAGCACTCGGCGGGCTCCGCTTTCCTGCTCGAGGACGGGCGCGAGGCGAGGCGGGGCGACCCCAACTTTGAGCGAGCCGCGCAGGTCCTCATTGAGGTGATCGAAGCTCCTGCGACGCTACTCGTGGTGGGAGCGGGTCACATCGGGCGGTCACTTGCGAAGATCGGCGCGGAGGCCGGCTTCTCGGTTGCCGTCCTCGATGACCGCCCGGACTATGCTTCGCCGGAACTTATTCCCGAGGCCGATCGCGTCATTTGCGCGGATTTTGAAGAGGCGTTGCACGCATTCCCCATAAACCCAAACACCTATATCGTGATGGTCACGCGTGGCCATAAACAGGATGAGCTGAGCCTGCGCGTCACAGTGACGAGCCCAGCGGGCTATGTGGGGATGATTGGGAGCCGCCGTCGCACCTCGGCAGTGCTGCAACACCTTCTTGAGGACGGCATACCGAAAGCGGCGCTGGACCGCGTGCACACGCCGATTGGGCTCGATATCGGAGCTGAGACTCCGGGGGAGATTGCCGTCAGCATCATCGCCGAGATCATCATGATGCGGCGCGGCGGCCACGGCGGTTCGATGTACTACCGCCGCGGTGAGACCGTAGCCGCCTCGTAGCGCCGTCAATAGGTCACGGCGGCAGTCCAGTTTCAGCGTGTCCCACCCACTCGGTACAATAGGATAGTCCAGAATATCGGGGCGGCGAGGATGACGCCGGGCCCCAGGGAGCTCGCCATGATTCAAGAAACGGGTACCTGGCTCGTCAAGCGCGGCCACGCGCAAATGCTTAAGGGCGGGGTTATTATGGACGTTGTCACGCCCGAGCAGGCGCGAATCGCTGAAGAGTCCGGGGCCTGCGCCGTGATGGCCCTGGAGCGGGTCCCTTCGGACATCCGTGCCGCAGGCGGCGTCGCCCGCATGAGCGATCCCGACGTCATTCAGGCCATCATCGATGCAGTCACCGTCCCGGTAATGGCGAAGTGCCGTATCGGCCATATCGTCGAAGCTCAGGTACTTGAGGCGCTCGGCGTCGACTACATCGACGAATCCGAGGTTCTCACTCCCGCCGACGAGTCGCACCACGTGAACAAACACCAGTTTAAGGTCCCCTTCGTCTGCGGCTGCCGCAATCTCGGCGAGGCACTGCGGCGCATCGGCGAGGGCGCGGCGATGATTCGGACCAAAGGCGAAGCCGGGACCGGCGACATCGTCGAGGCGGTCCGCCACATGCGCACGGTCATGGACGATATCCGCCGTCTCCAGACCGCTGATGAGGACGAACTATTCACAGAAGCGAAGAATCTCGGCGCTCCGTACGAGTTGGTCAAAGAGGTTCATGATACCGGTCGAATGCCGGTTGTGAACTTCGCCGCGGGTGGCGTCGCCACCCCAGCCGATGCGGCACTGATGATGCAATTGGGCGCTGAAGGCGTGTTCGTCGGCTCGGGGATCTTCAAGTCCGATGAGCCCGAGAAGCGGGCGGCCGCCATCGTCAAGGCAGTCACGCACTACCAGGACCCCGCCATCATCGCTGAGGTGTCACGCGGTATCGGCGCTGCCATGCGCGGGATCGCCGCCCAGTCGATTCCTCCGACAGAACTGCTTGCTGCGCGCGGCTGGTAACGCGCAACTGCACGGTATATGACAACCGTTGGGATCCTCGCCCTCCAGGGCGATTTTGCCGAGCACGCCGCGACCCTTGCCGGCATCGGCGTCGCGGTGCGGGAGGTGCGGCTACCGCAGCACCTCGATCGGCTGGACGCGCTCATAGTGCCCGGCGGCGAGAGCACGACGATGGCGCGTCTGCTCGCCGCCTACGACTTATTGGAGCCACTCCGCACGCTCGGCAGCAGCGGCTTCCCCATCTGGGGCACATGTGCGGGCGCGATTATCCTTGCGAAGCGGGCGCCGGGACTCGACCGGCCGAATCTCGGTCTTATGGACATTGGCGTCGAACGAAACGCCTTTGGCCGTCAAATAGACAGCTTCGAAACGGACCTGCAGATCCGGGCGCTCGGCCCACCGCCCTTTCATGCCGTCTTCATCCGCGCCCCGATCATCAGCGACGCAGGCACAGACGTCGAGATTTTGGCGCGTCTCGAGGATGGGCGCATCGTTGCCGCGCGAAGCGGCAACCTCTTGGCGACGGCATTCCATCCAGAGCTGAGCGGCGACGACCGCTTCCACCGGCTGTTCGCCGGCATCGCGCAGGCGTCCCTGAGCGCCAATCGTGCCGTCCGCGCCGGCTCATAATTTCCCCAACCGCCGCGGGTAACCGCTCCGCTCGTGGTTGACGTTATAGAATAGTGGTACATGAGCACGACCCGCGGCGTTCGGCCAACCGACTTGGTCGCACTGGTCTCGCTGGACGGGAGGGTCTACCCCAACGAGGCCCGAACCTGGGAATCTCTTGGCCGGCGCCCGGAAGGCCCTCGGCTCCTCGACAGCGCGCTGGTGCCATGGTTTTCCTTTGCTACCGGCCGTCACACCTGGATCAGCGTCCAGGGTCAAGCTATATACGGTCTCGTCTCGGCGCGACAGCGAGGCAACAGAACCGCCTGGGAGATCGACTGCCTCATCGCGGCCAGCGACGACGAGCGCCTAATCGGCAATCTCTTCGACCAGGCGACGGCGGAGGCGGGCTCTTCCGGCGTTCTCAGGATCTTCCTTCGGTTGGAGGCCGGCAGCGGCCTAACATCGCTCGCGAGGCGAGCCGGATTCATTCCCTATGCCGAGGAATCGCTGTACCGCGGCATTGCGCCACGTAGTCAGACGGTGCTGCCGCCCGACCTCCACGTCGAGCCCAGCAAAGCGGCGGATGCCTTCGCCCTGTACCGCCTCTACAATGCAGCCGTTCCCGAATCGATTCGTCGCATCGAGGCGCCGTCGTTCCAACTGTGGCAGGGGGCTTCAGAGCGACGAACAATGGGTCGCGCCAGGCGCAGCCTGATCGCGCGGCGAGACGGTGAGGCAGTCGCGCACGTTCGCACATCTCGTGATGGAGAGCTGGCAAAGGTTGACCTTGTGGTGCACCCGTCAACCTCCTCATATGTACGGGCGCTGGTCGATCTCGCATGCGAGCACGCTGGCTCGCAGCGGCCGCTCTTCTGTCTCGTGCCTTCTTATGCCACTCCGCTTGCGACTTCATTCGAGGAAGCAGGCTTTGAGCTGGATAGCGAATACGTTGTGCTCGTCAAGCGCACTGCTTTGCCGCTGCCTGCCGCAAAGCCGGTGGCGGCGCAGGCCGCGCCGCACCCCATGGCTGCAGGCTGAGGCGAAGATCATGATGCTGGATCCCGGTGGTGATTTGGGTCACATGCAACGAGAGATAACCGACGACCTGGACCTGCTTCTCAATACCCTGCCGCCGCACATCTGCGCCCCACTTCGGGTGCCCGACCGCGGATCCAATCTGCTCGAGGTCATCATGGATCTCGGCAGACTCCCAGCGGCCCGCTATCCAGGAACGGAGATCATCCTCAGTGAGGTGGAGGTGACGGAAACTGACCTCGACTTCGTGGTCTCACGCATCGGAGAGTTCGGCGACGACAATCGCGCCGGCATCGAGCGAACCTTGCATCGAATCTCCGCGCTCCGCAATCGCCGCGGTACGATCATCGGCCTCACCTGCCGCATCGGAAGGGCGGTGTTCGGCACGATATCAATCGTCCAAGACCTGGTTGAGAGCGGCCAGAGCATCCTCCTCCTCGGGCGTCCCGGTGTCGGCAAGACGACGCTTCTGCGCGAGGTTGCGCGAGTGCTTGCCGATGACCTGCACAAGCGCGTCATCATCGTGGACACCTCCAACGAGATCGCTGGCGACGGCGATATTCCTCACCCGGCAATCGGCAGCGCTCGCCGCATGCAGGTGCGGACGCCCACCGCCCAGCACGCGACGATGATTGAGGCGGTCGAGAATCACATGCCTGAAGTTATCGTGATTGACGAAATTGGGACCGAGCTCGAGGCGGCGGCCGCCCGCACAATCGCCGAACGTGGCGTCCAGCTCGTCGGTACTGCGCACGGCAACACGCTGGACAACCTGATGATGAATCCGACGCTGTCTGACCTCATCGGCGGGATCCAGTCCGTGACGCTGGGAGACGAAGAGGCCCGGCGCAGGGGAACACAGAAATCAATCCTGGAGCGCAAGGCGCCGCCGACATTCGACGTTCTGATCGAGATCCAGAGCTGGGATCGGGTCGCCATCCATGTGGACGTGGCCGAGACCGTGGATGCGCTCCTGCGAGGATATGAGGCTCCGGCGGAGATCCGCGAGATGAGCGCCGACGGCGAGGTGCAGATCAGCAGCGAACGGGTTCCGGACTGGCCGAAGGCGCTCACCCTCCAGGAACGCCGTGCCCCCCGAGGCCAGGACCATGCTGCGTTACTTGAACCTCCAAAGAAAATCTACCCCTTCGGCATCTCACGTAACCGGCTTGAGCAGGCGATCCACGATACCGGCTCCAGCGTCCGCATCGTCGATCAGGTTGAGGAAGCGGATGCAATGATAACCCTGCGCAACTACTACAGGCGCAAGCCGCAGGCCATTCGGGATGCCGAGCTTCGAAGCCTGCCGATCTATGTGCTCAAGAGCAACACCATCACACAGATGGAGCAATCGCTGATTGGTCTGCGGGAGAACAGCGGCCGTGGCGCCGACCCCGTGACGGCGGCGATCCGCGAAACCGAGGACGCAATCACCGAGGTGATGTCCAGCGAGCGCTCGGTGGAGCTGACTCCCCAGAACGCCTACATTCGGCGACTCCAGCACCAGATGGCGCAGCGCTACAATCTCGCGTCGCGCAGTCGCGGGCGGGAGCCGCACCGCCGTGTCAGCATCTCCCGCGACGGCGAAAGTCACTTCCCCTTCGCAGAGTGAGCGAGACCGGATCGTGGCACGCGTGTCGTAGCGCGCTCAAGTTCCAGCGGTACGAGCTTCCTCGCCCGGCGCCGAGACCTGCCACTGGACCGCCGCGCAGCTAGTGCTCCCGGGCCAGGTGGCCCAGACGTCATACTCCTCGACGGGGTCCTCGGCGGATCGCAAGAAATGTAAGGCCTGCCGCCTGCCACGCGCACCGAGAATTGCAAGGGGATCCGCTTTCCTGTCGCGGATTCCGCCGAACCTAACCACGAGGCGGGCTCCTGGCGCGCAGACTGTTCCCACGTTCTTCCAAACCTGGCGTAGCTCCGCGGCGAAGTCGAGAGGGCTCAGGTGTTGCAGTTGTCCCGGACTTGAATAGTCTACCCGCGCCGGTCCCCCAATGAACCAATTCCTCAACCACTGGTCAGGGAGGTAGGTTCTCATGCCGTAGTATGGCGGCGAGGTGATAACAAGTCCGATGTCCCCTCCGAACACAGGCCCGCGAAAGATCGAGCGGTCGCGGCTATCTCCGCGCAATATTCGGCCGATTCCCAAGGACCGCTCGTCACCGTAGTACCTGTCGGCTTTCCGCTTAACCAGCTCAACAACGTCCACGGGATTTGCTGTTAGGCCGTGCGCTCGCCAATAGGCGGCGGCGTAGCGAGGCTTCGGCGCGAACGTTCGCATGCACTGGTTCGACAGGTACGAAGGAACCGTCTTCCCGCACGGACCGTGGAGCGCTCCGAGCAGTATGGCTCTCAAGGCCTTCCTGGAGTCAGATTCGCAGCCTCGGAGGAAGCCTTCCCGAAGGCGGCAGAGCGTCCGAAGAACGCTCGGATGGTAGGCTCGCTGCCAAAACTCGCCGCTGGGGACGTCCTGAGCTTCCGGGATCTGACCCAGTATTCGTCGCGCGGAGGCCACGATTCGCGCCGGGCTTGCGTTAGCCAGCTTCGCCTCGGCGATAGCAACGGCTACGCGGCTGTTATCGACGCCGACGGAAGATATCCCTGCCAGCCTGCATGCGTAGTTGGTTGTGCCCCTGCCGCAGAACGGATCGAGGACGGTCCGGACCCCGACCTCTACCGTTCGCAGGATCGAGATTGGAAATTCCAGGGGGAACATAGTGAAGTACGGAGCAATGGCATTGAGAGCTCCTGGTCTGCCCACGGCGCCTAAAGGGGTTTGGGGCCGGTGCGGAGGTACATAACTCCACGCTGGTCCCGCGCTGCATACCAGGCTTCTTCCTGGCTACCGATTATCTCTTCCATGGCCCTGGGCACTAGGTGATAAGCCACTTCGTCTCGATCGTCCATTGACTCAGGAAGGTGGTCTTTTAAGAAGGCCTTCAGGCTGCCCCAGGCGATCCCCTGCGACCGGAGCCTAGCGACCATCTGGCCGTCCGTGCGGAGCGCGTTGACCGCTGCCGCCTCGTAGGCCGCGAGGGGATCGAGCGCCTCGGCTTCGTCAGGCTCCTGGTACTCGCGAGCCGCAGCCGGCTCTCCGGCCTCAGGGTTCGATTCCCCAGTAGCCTGCCTCTCGGCGTCTTGGGCCTCAGCCGCCCGCCGAAGTGTCGCCTCGAAGCGTGCACGTAGTTCGTCTGCGAATGTCGCCTCTGCTGGCAGCGAACGATCCGGGTCCAAGACCGGATACATCTTTTCGAACGAAAGTATGCGGATTGAGACGGGATACGGTTTACCTCCGACGGAGCTCCAGAACACACCTTGGCCCTCGATTGGCTCGTTGAGGAGGTCGGCTAGGAGATCCTCACTATAGTGGGCGTTCGCACTGCGAACGTTACCCAAGTCGCTAGACGAGAGGAGGTGGAAGATGAACCAGTTGTCGCCTTGGCTGAGTATCTCCTTTGGGATGCTGCCAGGCTGCTGGGTTATCAACACGGCACCCAAGTCATATTTTCGGCCTTCTTTCACCCATGAGATGTAGGGCTCAGCGGCGGTGGCCCGATCGTTTAGCACGGTCTGCGCCTCCTCCACGACCGCAATCGTCGGAATTGTTCGGGGCTCGGCCGCTGTGAACTCTTCCTGATTCCTGTCGAATATGCGCCGGAGGATCAGTCCGGAGAGGATGAGCGCCTGCCCCTCCCTCATCTGTGACACGTCCACCACGCACAACTTTCCGGCGGCGAGGGCGTCGAGCAGCATGTCCATGAGTTGGCTCCGCCGATCGTGCAGCATTCGCACGATGCTCGTCATGTTGGCCCGTGCCGCGAGAGCCTCGGCCCCTTGCTGAGCATGCTCCAGATCAAGAAGGCGCTCAATGTCCTCAATGGCGGTCTGATTAGCGTTCCGATCGATTAGATCCACCAGCTCCGCCCACCTGTCGGCGCCCAGGCCGCGTAACTTTCGAACGTTCTGCTGGTCTTGACGGTCTGGCCCTAGGCCGATGGCGATAACGTCAGCCGGTCTAAGCCTTCTAATGTCCAGCCTTATGCCGCCGGCTACGAAGGACTGATAGAAGGCACTCGTGTTACGCCTAGAGGTGAACACGACGAGCTTGTCCCTCAGGGCCGGAACGTCGCAGAGTCCGGGCCTTCCACGATCGTCCGGCCAGAAATACTCCCCGTCGGGGTCGAAGATGACTGTCCCTACGGGCACCTGTCGCCCGACACCTTTCTCGACGGTAGGCGTTTCCTCATACAGCTTGCTAAAGAGCAGCTTGGTCAGGTTGGATTTACCGAAGCCGGCGCGCGCGAATACAAAGGTGCGTCGCGAGACCAGACTCGCCACCGGAAACCTGATTAATACCTCCGGAGCCTTGATCTGCATCCAGTCAAGAAGATCAATCGCCTCGGTGCCGTGAGCGTAGATGTACTCTCCGAGTGCGAAGTGGCCAATGCCTGCCCCCTCGAGATTATGACCTGCGACTTCGCGTAGCACGTCCTCAGACGGAAAGGCGACAGGGCTCCCGACGTGCGGGAGCCGCCGATGGGACGCGACGAAGGTGAGGCCGCCTTTGGCGCCCGCGCGCAGGACGCCGAGGACCCTAATATTAACCCGGTATTTGAGGTATTGCTCTCGCAGATCCTCGGGCACGGGGCGCTCTTCCTGCATGGCGCGAATGTTGAATTCCTCCCCAGCGCCCGATGACAGTTTCCCCTCTGAAGAGAAGGACGTGATGCGCCCAAGCACGGCCTCCTCGGGCGTCTCCAGCTGCACTAGCACGAATTGGCCATGCATCGGGATGCTTTGGAATTCGTTCTTGTATGGCAGAATAAGGTCGGCGTGAAATTCCAGGCCCCCCTCGCGGAAACCACGGAATACGCCAATCTGGTTCTCTCGGGCAAACATCGAAAGATCTGGCATTGTAGCCCCGTCAGTACCGGGCCTGCGCCGGGTCTGCGTCCTGTAGTCGAAATACATCGAGCACCGGCGCCTCGTCCCCAAGGGCCATGCGTAGCTCCTCGAAGACTCCGTCCTGGAGAATGTCGAAGTCGAAATCCACTAGGGCAGCGTTCTCGTGGGCCTTCTGCAGGCACTGCGGGTAAAACGGCACTGGGAACCCGTTGATCGCATCCGCGAGCATGGACCCGATAATCAGCTGGGCTTCTCCGACCTGCGGAACAAAGACGTCAACCGGCCAAACGGGGTCGCGGCGGCCATTCCCGAATTTCGCGAAGAACATCTTGCCACCGACGAACTTGTTTATCTCGCCGCTTACCATAGCGCGGTCATCTCCGCGTGCGTACTCGGACCAGACGTAGGCCTTTTCCTCGAGGTCGCGTGGAATCTCCACGTACGCCGGGTATTCGGTCGCGAGAATCTGCTCCAGCGCCATGGCTAGCCGGTACCTGGCCAATACCTTGCTATGTTTTGCTAGGCCCACAAGGTAGACACGCCTTCGCGACCGCGCGAACTGGGCTTCGATGGCCTCCTGCATACCATGAAGCATTCGCCGAAATAGGTCGCCGGCGAAGACCTTGCTTCGTAGAAGGCCGTCGAAAACGAGGAGTGTATCGGTGCCGAAGTCCTTCGTCCGTACAATCGAAAAGAGGATTGCCCACTCGACGATCTCTCGGTAGACCTGTACCCAACTCGGGCTGACGGGCCATCCCTGATCCGAGGGATGGATCATCGGGCTGAGGTCGCTTAGGTCTGAGATCCCAAGGTAAGACATCATCTGGCCAAGCGCGGAGCTGGGGGAGTCCGTGTCGCCCAGCTGCCTATGGCTGAGACGAGCGACGTCGGTTGTTGGCGTGATCGCCTCGAGGCAGTACTCGTTGTTGCTGGAGTCGACCACCCTTACTAGCTGCACTAGGAACGGATCGAACTCCAGGCGGTTGTTGCCGCCATCGGTCGCAACCAGCGAAAGTGAGGTTGTGGCGCGGGGCTGGATCCTCCTAACAGCGTTGCGTAGCGGGCGTACTTCCAATCGCAGCTGGTCGAGGAGTCCGCGGTCCGCGCCTATACGCTCTCTGATCTCGGCCTTGAGTTGGGCGTGGCTTGTGGGGTCGATCATCGAGGCCGTCGCCTACGCTGCGTTCTCGAGGTCATTGTTTTCCGTACCCTATCCAACCGCGGGATCCTCCGACGCCACCGGGGCAGCCCCTCGGCCAGAGATACTTTATCATTGGTCCGTATACTACTCACCCGAGCCAGACCTCGACAGCATCAACGGAGCAGCTAGACCAAATTGCCCTACGCCCACCCAGAGCTGCGCTGCTGCGCAGAAGCATGGCCTTGAGAAATGCCGCGCACGGCGATAGCTAAAATGCCCGCAACCAGGCTCGGGATCACGCCTAATGAAACTCTACTTCGACTCCAACATCTATGACTTCATCACCGAACACGACGAGGCCAAGGAGATGCGTCGCACCCTCGACCTTGGCTCCCATAAGGTGATTGCGTCGAACGCAAACCTGTTCGAGGCGTGGGCGATCCCAAGATATGAGGAACGGGCGCACCGGGTGCGCACAATCGCGATTGTCGCCTCCCAGCTCGAGCGCCTCCCGGAGTCCTACATACAGGCGCAGGAACTGCTCGCTCAGATACGGGGACACTCTCCCGTCCGGTTGCGCACGCAACCGGACCGGCAAGGAGTGCGGCAGGCCCGCGCGTTCCTGCGAGGTCATCGTCTCGACTGGAAGGAGTTGAAGGACGACTCGGGCTACCGACCGGGGAACTTTGGCGGCTATCGCATGGACGCCTCCTCCGCGACCACGAAGCCCCAGAAGCGACTAAGAACGCTGTTCCGATCCGTCGCGCCCGGGGGTGTGAAGGATGGCGCCTTAGAGATCAGGTTCCCAGACGAGGCGATTGAGAAGATGGCGACGGGGATGAGTGTGGTCGAGAGGTACTGTCGCCACTCGTCCGCTAGTGTCTGGTATGCCGCGATTGTCGGGCGGCATCGCGCCATGCGGGATTACGCTGACTGGACGCTGCCGTACCTCAGGCCGGGCGTGGTCACGTGGAGCGGGCTCCTTGAATTCTGGGTTCGGGACGTGGAATGGGCTCGCGTGCCGGTAAACATGGTCACGACTATGACGGAGTACTACCAAACCGCGTACAGTGTCACTCACGGCAATCTTCAGGATGCGTTGCACGCTGCGCAGCTACTGTCCTCAGATGCCTTTGTCACTGCCGACCGCGACTTCTATCGAGTCCTGTGCGACGTGGCTCCGCACTTCCCTAAAGCGGGAACGCCAGTGTTTGTGCGCAAGGCGAGTCCAAGCGCGCTGGTCGAAATTCCGCGGGCCCTCGCTGAAGCCCGAGCATCGACCAGCCCGTGAGGATCTCCGAGAGGGGACCGGGCATCGGTGCTGCTTATTCAGCGAAGGGGTTCCTCATCACCTTCGAGGGCGGCGAAGGGACAGGGAAATCCACCCAGGTCGCGCTCCTCGCCGGCCGGCTTCGGGCGGCGGGACTCGAGGTGAGGACCGCACGTGAACCTGGAGGCACGGCGTTGGGCGAGCGCATCCGAGAGGTGACGCGTCAGCAGGCGGTTGCGTCACTCGCCGAGCTGTTCCTGTTCGAGGCGGCGCGCGCGCAACTCGTCGTCGACCTGCTTGTGCCCAGCCTGGCCAGCGGCGCGGCGGTGATTCTCGATCGCTTCTTCGACTCCACCCTTGCCTACCAGGGTTACGGGCGTGGGCTCGACGTTTCGGAGGTCAGATGGGTGAACGCGATCGCCACCCGCGGCGTCATACCCGATCTGACGATCCTGCTCGACCTTGACGTCGATTGCGGCTTGTCGCGGAAGCTGGGTGAGATCGGCCAGGACGCGATCGGCAAGGAGCACCGCAACTTCCACGAGCGGGTGCGTGCCGGCTATCTTGCGATGGCCGCTGAGGAGCCGCAGCGCTGGGCGGTGCTGGACGCGTCGTTGCCGCAACAAGAGCTGAGCGAGCGGGTCTGGGACGTGGTGAGGAAGCGCTTGCCGCTGCACACGGGCTGAGCCACAGGCTATTCTCGGAGCAAGCGGCGAGAGGATTACATACGAGGTCAGCTATGAAGCGAGGAAATGTGCCTGTTGATAAGCATCCGGAGCTCACTCTTGAGGAGACCGAAGAGCGTTTCAGAGGCGACTGGGTGCTGATGAAAGTGTCCGCATACGATGAGTTTCACGAACCATCGCGCGGGATTATCCTGGCTCACTACAAGAGCCGAAAACGGATCAGCGCTGCATTGGCGCTAGAGCCGCGACCGTCACAGCTTCCGCCCGGCGCAGCCAGGCCTGAGTACTACATCTTCAAGGCGATGCGTCGCATCCGCACGGGAGAGGAATGGCGGGCCGTGATTGAGAACGCCCCAGATGTGCCGCTCTCGGTCATTCTCTCTTCTTGGTGAACTTTACGGTACAAACCTGGTTACATCCCCTCCTGGTCCATGACACCCGATTACGGATGATTCTGAGCACGGGCTCGACTCGATCGACGCTCGGCGCCAGCGCAAAAGGCGATCTGATCGGACGCGAAATACTGCCTCCATGGGAGCTGAATCAATACACTCTCACCGATGTCAGACTCGGCGAGCAAGCGATCAGCGATCTGCAGGTTCGCATTACCAGACAGAGCCCGATCTGGACTGACGTCGACGGAATGCTCGGGTTGGATTTTCTCACGCAGTTCACCGAGATCCGCTTCGAGGTGCCGACGCTACGTCTGACGCTTACGCTCCCATGACGGAAGACAATGGACCACATGATTAAGGCTCGCATTCTGCCGTACCGTACGTCGGGCGCGGGCGCGATGAATCGCGCCCCTACGAACAAAGATCCCGCCGGCTATCGACTGCCAAATGGGATCGCTGCAACGGGGGCGTTGCGCATAAGCCAGTACTCGAGGCTGTCGGCGAGGGCGAGCCAGCTCGCCTCGATGATGTCCGTGGAGCTGCCGACCGTACGCCAGTGCTCCCTGCCGTCGCTCGACTCGATGAGGACGCGGATGCTTGCGCTTGTGCCGGCGTTCCCGTCGATGATCCGAACTTTGTAGTCCACCAAGCGCACCTCAGCAAGGCTCGGGTAGAACTCCAGCAACGCCTTGCGGACGGCGCCGTCGAGCGCGCTGACGGGACCATTCCCTTCGGAGGCCGTGTGCAGGACATGGTCGGCCACCTTGACCTTTGCCATCGCCTCGGCCAGCATCTCGTTCTCGTCCTCGCCACGGTCGCGCTTGTGGCGCCTGCGCTCAACGATCATGAAATCCTCGAGCTCGAACGGTGCGACGTAGTCAGGCTGCGTCCTCCGGACCAGCAGCTCAAACGAGGCTTCGGCGCCGTCGTATTGGAAGCCCCGGCTCTCCAAAAGCTTAACCTTCTGCAGCAGCGCACGCGTCTCTTCCCGGCTGAGCGGAATGTCGATCCCCTGCTCCTGCAGCTTGGCGACGATGTTTCGCTGCCCCGACAGCTCCGAGACGAGCACACGGCTGTCGTTGCCGACGCGCTCTGGTGGAACATGCTGATACGCATCCTCGTTCTTGACGATCGCTGCCACGTGGTAGCCGGCCTTATGCGCGAACGCGCTCAGTCCCACGTACGGTGCTTGCGGATTCGGATTCAGGTTCGCGACCTCGCTGACGAAGTTTGAGACCTCCGTCAACCGTCCAAGCTGCACCGGATCCACGCAGGGTATGCCCAGCTTGAGAGCCAGATCCGCGATGACCGTGGTCAGGTTCGCGTTTCCGCAGCGCTCGCCGTAGCCGTTGATGCAGCCCTGCACCTGGTAGATACCCGCGCCGACCGCCGCGAGCGTATTGGCCACCGCGAGCCCCGCATCGTCATGGACGTGAATGCCGAGGGGCGCGTCGACCTCCCTGCGTACAGCCTCAATCGCATCGAGCAGCCGCTGCATGGTCATGCCGCCGTTCGTATCGCAGAGCGTCACGACGTCGGCGCCCGCTCGCACCGCCGCCATAACGCAGTTCAGAGCGTAATCGGCGTTGCCATAGAAGCCGTCGAAGAAGTGCTCCGCGTCGAAGTAGACCGCCTTCCCGAGCGACTTCATGTGGCGGATCGAGTCGGCGATCATCGCCAGGTTCTCCTCGCCGGTCGTCTCGAGGATCTCCCGCACCTGGAACTCGCTTGCCTTGCCAACGAAGCAAACGGCCGGTGTTCCAGCCTGGACGAGCGAGCGAATGTTTGGGTCGCCGGCGGCCGACGCACCGGCGCGGCGGGTTCCGCCAAACGCCACAACGCTGGCGTGGAGCAGCGGCAACTCGCGCGCCCGGACGAAGAACTCCGCGTCGCGCGGATTGGAGCCGGGGAATCCCCCCTCGATGCAGTCAACGCCAAGCTCGTCTAGCTTGAGCGCGATCAGCACCTTATCTTCGACAGAGAGCGACATGCCCTCCATCTGCGCGCCATCGCGCAGCGTCGTGTCGTAAAGCTGGATCTGGGACATGCCTGTGCCTTCGCGGGATATTAGGACGCCAGAGCTGCGGCGACGCGACTGCCCATTTCCTCTGTCGAGACGGTCGTCGTGCCTTCTTGGCTGATGTCGACCGTGCGGAAACCGTCGCTTAGCGCCTTATCGACCGCTTGCTCGACGGCATCGGCCTCCGCGGCCATTCCACAGGAATAACGCAGCATCATCGCCGTACTCAGGATCATCGCCAGCGGATTCGCTTTTCCCTGACCGGCGATGTCCGGCGCGGTTCCATGAATCGGCTCGTACATCCCCTGGCCGGTGCCATCAGCACGCCGCCGTCCGAGGCTGGCCGAAGGAAGCATTCCCATCGAGCCGGCGAGCACTGATGCCTCGTCGGTGAGGATGTCACCGAAGGTGTTCTCCGTCACCATGACGTCGAAGTCCGCCGGCCGCCGCAGCAGGTGCATCGCGGCCGAGTCGACGAGCAGGTGCTCCAGCTCGACGTCTGGGTAGTCGCGATTCATCTCGATGGCGATCTCACGCCACATGCGGCCGGTGTCGAGGATATTCGCCTTGTCAACGCTGCACAGCTTCTTGCGGCGCATTCTCGCCAGCTCGTAGCCCACACGCAAAATGCGCTTTACCTCGCGCTCGGAGTAGCGGAGAGTGTCGACGGCCTCGCGGCCCCTCGCGTTCTCCCATCGGCGCTGAGGCTTGCCGAAATAGAGACCGCCGGTGAGCTCACGGATGATCATCATATCCGTGCCCTCGAGCACACTCGCCTTGATGGGGCTGGCGTCGATCAGCAGCGGATGCACGCGTACCGGACGCAGGTTTGCGAACAGTCCCAACCCTCGACGGAGGGCCAGCAGCCCCTGCTCAGGGCGAACCTTCGCCCGAGGGTCGTCCCACTTCGGGCCGCCAACGGCGCCGAAAAGCACGGCGTCGCTCCGCTTTGCCTTTTCCAGAGTCTCCGGCCGCAGCGCCGTCCCGAACTTATCGATCGCGGCGCCTCCGGCGATGTCTTCGGTTAGGTCAAACTCGCGGCGTGCGCGCTTCTCGACGGCCTCCAAGACCTTGACCGCCTCGGTCATGACCTCACCGCCGACGCCATCGCCGGGCAGCACCAGAATGTTCTGGGGCATCTGCTAAGCCTTCCTGAAACCGCTGCGTTCCCGCAGCGCGGCTTGGGTTGAGGATTAAGTCTTGGGGTTCGCCCTCACCCTAACCCTCTCCCGCCGGGGAGAGGGGAGTCATGGTGTCGCTCGGACCGGCTCCCCTACGGTCTGAATGGTAAGCAGCCGGTTCAGCGCATTCATGTACGCCTTGGCCGATGCGACCAGTATGTCGGTATCGGCGCCCCGGCCCGTGTACGTCCGGTCCTCAGCCTCGATCTTGATGGTGACCTCACCCTGCGCGTCGATACCCTCGGTCACGCTCTTCACCGAGAACTCTGTCCAGCGCCAACGATTCGGTTTATCGCCTTGTAGATGGCATCCACCGGCCCGTCACCAACCGCCGCATCCTCGATGCGCTCACCCTCGCGGTTGATCAGTCGCACTGTCGCCGTGGGCTTGACGGTATCGCCGGCAACCACATGCACTCGTTCTAGGTGCCAGACTTCCTCGCTCGAGCGGATCTGATCCGTCATCAGCGCCTCGAGGTCACGGTCGTCGACCTCCTGCTTCTTGTCGGCCAAATCCTTGAAACGGCTGAAGAGGATGTCCAGCTCCGCCTGCGTTAGCTCATAACCCAGCTCGGTGAGGCGCGACTTCAGCCCGGCCCTTCCGGATACCTTGGTCAAGACGATTTTCGTCGCCTCGGGATGGCCGATCTCGCGCGGATTCATGATCTCGAAGTTCTCACGCAGCTTCAGCACGGCGTCCTGGTGGATCCCCGAGGCGTGGCGGAAAGCGTTGAGGCCGACGACCGCCTTGTTGTGCTGCACGTCGATGCCCGTCAAGTCGCTGACCAGACGTGAGGTTCGATAGATCTCACCGGTGTTGATGCCGATGTCAAACGGCAGGAAGTCTTTGCGCGTCTTGAGGCCCATGGCGACCTCTTCCAGCGAGGCATTCCCAGCGCGCTCGCCGAGGCCGTTAACGCAAACCTCAATCTGCCGCGCACCGGCACGTACCGCCGCCAGCGAATTGGCGGTCGCGAGGCCGAGATCGTTGTGACAGTGGACGGAGACCACAGCCTTGTCAATGTTGCGGACTTCTGCGAAAATTCTGCGGATCAACTCCTCGAACTCGTCGGGGATTGCGTACCCGACAGTGTCAGGGATATTGATCGTCGTCGCCCCGGCGTCGATGACCTCTTGGAGCATCTTGATAACGTAGGCCGGCTCCGAGCGCGTGGCGTCCATTGGCGAGAACTCGATGTCGTCGCAATGACGCTTAGCTCTGGCGACCATCTCCACAGCCTGATTGAGCACTGTCTCCCGGTCCTTCGACATCTGGTGCAGGATGTGGATATCCGAGGACGACAGGAATACGTGGATGCGAGGCCGCTCGCAGTCGGCGAGCGCCTGTGCGGCCGCATCGACGTCACCCGGGACCGCACGAGCGAGCGAGGCGATCTTCGGACCCTTGATCGTCCGCGCAATCCGAGTGACCGCATCGAAATCGCCGGGCGATGAGGCCGCGAAGCCGGCCTCGATAACATCCACACCCAGCTTGGCCAGCTGCTGGGCGATCTCCAACTTGTCGTCTCCATTCAACGCGATTCCGGCGGTCTGTTCGCCGTCTCGCAACGTTGTGTCGAAGATGGTTACTCGCTCTGACATGATGCTTCCTCTCCATCGAGCCGCCTGCTGCGGCCCGCCGCTCACGATGATGCCAAGCCGGTCATTCAGCGCGGACGGCGAAGCAGGCGTTCCGGCGCGACGGCGCTCATGATCGAGCGCCGCGCGATAACCGGAACGATGGCCCTCCATGCTACGTACATGCTTCTGCAGTCCTTATGTCGGTGCTGTCGCTCAGAGCACCGGGGTCCAGCGCACGGCATTGAACTGGTCTTGGCGGAGTTGCTCCAGATACATGCATGACGCAAACCACTCTGATTGGTCACAAATACTCTCGAGATACCGCTCCATCTTGCAGGATAAATTCGACGGGGGACCGCCGGCTTCAGCGATGTGATACATCGCCGAGATGAGGGCGAAGGTCTCGCTCATCTCTTTCGGGGACTCGATTGCAAACCACCTCTGGATATCCATGTGCGATTCCTTCCCGGACTCCTGCAATCCAGCCAGCTATACCCTGCTAATCCGAGACAAACGGCAACGCCTTTTGTGGCATTCTTCCCTCACGTACGTGGAACTGATGAACCTCGGGTGACTCCGCTTCGACCGTGGTCGACCCCGCGCCCCGCGCGAGCGCGATGCGGCCCGTCCGCGCAATCTCACGAATCCCATATGCGCGCAGCAGGCGCAGAAGGCGCTCCATGTGCTCCTCGTCGCCCGTCGCTTGCACGATGACGCTCGTCTCAGACGCATCGACGATTTGAGCCCCATAGATTTGCGCAAGATCCAGCAGCTCGCCCCGGTTGAGGTTGTTGCAGCGCACCTTAATGAGCGCCAGCTCCGTTGCGACGATGCCATCGTTGGTGATATCGGAGACCTTGAGGACGTCGATCAGCTTGTATAGCTGCTTCTCTACCTGCTCCACCTGGGTGGTCGCACCGTCGACGACGATTGTCATGCGCGAGACGCCCTCCTCTTCGGTCGGGCCGACCGCGAGGCTGTCGATGTTGAAGCCGCGGCGCCGGAATAGGCTCGCGACGCGGTTTAGGACGCCGGGATGGTCCTCGACGAGCGCGACGACGGTATGTTTCGTGCTCACGCTCGCACCTTCGTCTCACGCGGCTCCTCGACGGTCTCCGCCAGCGACGCTCCCGCCGGGACCATAGGCCAGACATTCTCCTCTTGGCGAACGCGGAAATCAATCAGCACAGGCCCCGGATAGGCATTCGCCTCCTCGATCGCCGCCCGCACATCGGTCTTGTCGGTCACTCGCAAGGCTTTGATCCCGTAGGCGCCGGCAAGCATGACGAAGTCGGGCTGGCAGAGGTCCGTGCGAAGATCGGCAGCAACCAGGTTGTTCTCGTAGAACAGCTCCTGCCACTGCCGGATCATCCCCAGGAATCCGTTGTTCATGATCGCTATTTTGACGGGAGCCTTCTGGTCGACGATCGTCGCGAGCTCTTGCATCGTCATCTGAAAGCCGCCATCGCCGCAAAGCGCCCAGACGAGCTCGCCGGGTCGAGCGAGCTGAGCGCCCAGCGCCGCCGGCACCTCGAACCCCATCGTTCCGAGCCCGCCGGACGAGATCAATTGACGCGGCCTGCGGAAGGTGAAGTGCTGCGCGGCCCACATCTGGTGCTGGCCAACGCCGGTCACAATGATGGATTCACCCTGGCAGGCCTCGTGGATTTCGTGGATGACGTACTGCGTCGATATCTCGTCGGTGTCCGGCACAACAAAGCTCGGGTGCTCAGCGCTCAACTGGTCGATCCACTTGATCCACTCGAGATGGGTATTCGGCCCGATCGCCTCGATGAGCGAGCTCAGTACCGCACGCACGTCGCCGACAATCGGCACCGAGGTCTTGATGTTCTTCCCGATCTCCGCCGGGTCGATGTCGATATGAATGATCTCAGCACCAGGGTTGAAGTCCTGAAACCGGCCCATTGCGCGATCGTCGAACCGCATCCCGATGCCGAGCACGACATCAGCCTTATCGGCGGCGTGATTCGCGTGGTAGGCGCCGTGCATCCCCATAAATCCATAGGACAGCACGTGATCCTCTGGAAAGCCTCCCAGTCCCAGGAACGTTGTGAGGACGGGAATCTGCGCCTTCTCGGCGAAGGCGCGGAGCTCTGCCGTCGCCCCAGACAGGATGACGCCATGCCCGGCAAGGATGATCGGCCGCTTGGAGTCATCGACGAGCCTCGCCGCACGCTTGATCTGACCGGCGTGCCCGGCCGTCGTTGGCCGGTAGCCACGCGGCACAACCTTCTCCGGCCAGTGAAACTCCGCCTCCTCGATGAAGACGTCCTTGGGAATATCGATCAGCACCGGGCCCTTGCGACCGGTGCTCGCGATGTGGAACGCCTCGCGAACGGTATAGGCGATATCCGAGGCTTTCATTACCAGGTAGTTGTGCTTCGTGATGGGAAGGGTGATGCCGGTGATATCCGCCTCTTGAAAGCCGTCCTTGCCGAGCAGGTTGCGCGCAACGTTGCCCGTGAGCGCGACCATAGGCACGGAGTCCATCATCGCAGTGCAGATCCCGGTCACCAGATTCGTGGCGCCCGGCCCTGAGGTAGCGAGGCAGACGCCGGTCTTGCCAGAGGCGCGCGCCCAGCCATCGGCTGCATGGGCCGCGCCCTGCTCATGGCGAACCAGAACGTGCTTGAGCTTCGGGAATTCTGGAAGGCGGTCGTAAAGCGGCAGAACGACACCGCCGGGGTAGCCGAAAATGGTCTCGACACCCTCGCGGACGAGACACTCCAGCAGTATTTGTGCGCCTGTTCTTCTCATGGAATACGTTGACCTCCGATCATGTGAGATGAGCAATCACTTGCGGTAGCGACCTCAAATCGCTACCGCTCCGCCCCGGAATACCGGGGCGGTCGCGGTCGCTTGCTCCTCTCGCATGTTGCGGTTCGTTGCCATTTCCAAACCTATCCCCCAGCCCCTTCCCCATGGGGAAGGGGAGACGGACCTCAGCTGAACAAAAATCGCGTCCCCAACCCATTCCCCCTCTCCTTCTGGGAGAGGGTCAGGGTGAGGGATATAAAAATCCCGTCCCTCCAAAAAGGGACGGGACAAACCCGCGGTGCCACCCTTCTTCCTCATCTGCCAAAGGCAAACAAGGCGCCTCGAAGCGCGATAACGAGCGCAACCCGGTCCGAGCTGCGGGCGTGTGCCCGTCACTCGGGCGACTCCGGAGCGAGTTCAGGCGCCTCCATCCGCCGGGCTCTCACCTGTCCCCGGCTCGCTAAGGAGTACACGACGCCCTACTACTCTCCCTCTACGTCAACGATTCGACTTACGCCGATCCTACGCAAGCGCAGGAGTCGGGTGCAACAGAATCAGTGTAACGTTCCTGTTATTCGATCGTCAACACCCCTCATCGCTGACCTTCCCCCGAGCCCTCACTCTCGCCCTCTCCCAAGCTTGGGAGAGGGAATGACGAGCCCTCATCCTAGCCCTCTCCCAAGCTTGGGAGAGGGAATGAAAGGTAGAGAAGGGAGACGAGGGGCGGGGAAATCGTTTCTGCCGCGACCACTACTCTATAGGCGGCACAAAGAAATCCTGGACGCAGTAGCGGTAGGGACTGGCTCTCTTTCCGACGCCGTCCCGGTCGATGGTGATGGGCACTCCCCTCATCCCCGGCCCGTCTCACGAGCCCTCACCCTAGCCCTCTCCCTCTCTGCCAATGATGAGTGAGACACTTGAAGCATCGAAATTAGTGACTGGGCGGAGAAAGGGATGCCAGCATGAGGCTGCCAG
>Ga0193751_1000482_pt1 | contig 31009 bp, 24 predicted proteins | sample L1c2metaG_FD_143050 | JGI IMG/M metagenome (GOLD analysis project Ga0193751, IMG submission 143050) | Soil microbial communities from a riparian zone of the East river system, Colorado, United States - L1c2 | ecosystem: Environmental > Terrestrial > Soil > Riparian zone | place: USA: East River...
AAAAACCCGTTTTTAGGAGAGCCCCACGGTCGTTTTGAAGACGCCCTCACGCAGCATCTCTGGCACACACCAAGGCGGCGATCGGTGGCTCACATCGGGCGGCTATTGACACACGATTACCTCGCTCAAGTAGAACTAGGCCAGCGGCGCGCCGTCGGCGGTGAGCCAGACGTTGCCGGGCTTGAGGTCTCGGTGGACGATGCCCTTGGCGTGGGCGAACTCCAGCCCCTGGCAGACCTGCTCGGCCATAGCCAGCGCCTGGGCAAGCGGTGGCTTGTGGTCGGGTGCCTGCTCGATCGCCCCCTCGACGTCGCCACCGCCCATCAGTTCGGTGACCATATAGGGCTGACCACCCTCGTCACCCAGGTCGAAGACGGTGACGATGTGGGGGTGGGTGCCGAGCTTGCCCATCGCTTGGGCCTCGCGGCTGATGCGCTCTCTCGCAGTATCGTCGAGGCCGTCGGTCTTGATCAGGGCGAAGGCGACATCACGGTCGAGCGTGGTGTCATGGGCGAGGTAGACACGCTTCTTGCCGCCCTCGCCGAGGAAGCGCTTCACCTCGTAGCGGTCACCGGCGAAGGAGGCCGGAATAGCTGCACCTTGTGCGGTAGCCTGCGGCAGGGGCGGCGCTGCTGATGGAGCAGGTCTAGGAGCGGCGGCGCTCAACGCCCGTTCGGCAGCGGTCAGGAAGTTGTGCGCATCCTGGTTGTCCGCGTCGAGCAGGAGCACGTCCTCGGCATGCTGACGCAGTAACGGCCAGTCCCGCTGCGCCATCGCTTTGTCGGCCTCGTCCAGCAAACGGTCGATGTGACGCTGGGTGCGTTCGCTCAGCATGCGGGATACCTATGAGGTTGCAGCGGTCTCGTTCACCTGGTCGTACACCCACAATACATCGGGAGCCGAAACACCGTCGGACTCAGACAGCCTCGGCCCCGAGCGGCACACGGGGGTGTCCTTCCGATTAGATCCAGCAGGTCCGTCACAAGGCAAAGTCTACACACCGCTCAGCAGCGGGCATGGCCGGCACGCGCAATCATCGCATTGCTAATGAATTCGCGCGGTCGCCCGCTGCTGAATAGACTTGCCCTCCTTGAATGTGGGTGAAGACGGGGGAGGACTACGATACCTCGGATGCCGCCCCACCTGGCTGTGGCGGTGGCGAGAGCGCGTTCGTAGCGACATCCGACGGTAGGCTGGCCGCCACGAGCTGGCCCGTTTCCTCGGGCGGTGGCATGTGGCGGAAGAAGAGCCACATGAGCCCCGCCACGCCGCACTGGATCAACGCGGCGAGCAGAGTGGGAAGCTCCATCGATACGTGATCAAAGATGTAGCCGCCAGGGATGGGCGCCAGGCCGGACGTGATCTGGGCAGGCAACTGGCTCAATCCTGCGACGGCGCCACGCTCCTCCGACGGCACCATCCCCATCACATAGGACTGGCGGAGCGGCATCTGTACCCGCTGCGCGAGCTGACGAAAAAGGTAGAAGACGCCTGCCAGCCAGAACACGGGCGAGAGCGCCATCGGAATCATGAACAGTGCCTGCACCACCCAAATGCTGGCGATCGCGCGCACAATCCCCATCTTGCGGGCGATGCTGGCCGCGCTGAGGTTGGAGAACATCGTGATCACGTTGATGATCGCGTAGAGGATCCCTATCTGACCTGCGCTGGCGCCGAAGCGCTGGTGGAACCAGAAGGTAATGAACGGGCTATAGAAGCCGAGGGCGATGCCGTTGACGCCGATGGCGATCCAAAAGCGCGACAGGAAGGGGAGCGAGCACTTCGGCCAGGCAAAGGGGCTACGGCCCGGTCGCGGCCCCCTGCGGGGATTTGCGATTGGCATTGCCAGAAGGGCTGTAAGGACGCAAAGGACAGCGGTCAGCGCGAAGGCGGGACGGTAGGCGTCTGCCCCGTGCAGACCCAAGCGGCCGGCAAGGTCACTTATGGCTGCGAGCGGACCTCCGATTAGCGCGCCCAGCGCCGCGAAGAATGCAAGCCGCCCGAAGAGGCTGTTCCGGTGCTGGGTCGGCGTCCTGTCCGTGAGCAGCGCCGTCTCAGCCGGAGAATACGGACCAACAGAACTTCCTCCGGCTCCTGAGCCCTGCCCAATGGTACCGACCACCGCGCCCGCGAACAGCAATACCGTGACGTTTGTGAATCCGACGATTATGGCGCATAAAGCCGTGACGGCCGGGATCAGGATCACGAAGAGCTTGCGGCCGAAGCGGTCGGAGAGCAGCCCAACGAGAACGGCGACGCCTCCCGAGAAGATTGACGTTAGCGCAAAGAGAAGCCCAAGCCGAGCCCCGCTGTAACCCAGGGTTGCCAGATAGACCGGCAGTGTTACGCCGGCCAGTGCTCGACCTGTGCTCATGGTGACGCGCGCAGTCAGGAGCAGGGCAACGTCGCGCGACATCCAATCCGGCTTGAGTTGCCGGCCGAAAACTTGAGGCAATGACGCCTCCTCGTGGGGGATGCAGGCTGGAATCCGAGCGCTGTCTCAGAGCGCCGTCGCGGGTTGCGTGTCTCTGTTCACGGGACTTCTCCACCCTAACGCCATCGCCTTTCCCACCCAAGGGCGCGCGGTGTGTGCCGGGGGATCCGGGCATCGCGCCGCGACTGCTCATGGGCGCTCAGCGGCGGGGTGGCCTGTACACACTGGCGCAGGGCGGAATGCCCGACTTTTCGTAAGTCCATGCGTCTTTACTGCGACGCGCACGACGAAACCTATGGCTCAATCCATCACCGACGACCTATCCGCCTTCCTCCTCGACCTCTATCGCGAGGAAGCCTCGCCACGGACGATCGCCAGCTACCGCTCGGACCTCGCTTGCTTCGCCCGCTGGTACACCGAAACCAATGGCGAGGCCTTCTCAGCCACGGTCACGACGCCCACCGATGTCCGGGACTACAAGGCGCACCTCGTCGTGATCGAACACCGTGCCCCGGCCAAGGTCAATCGCCGCCTGGCGGCGCTCCGAAAGTTCTTCGCCTGGGCGAAGGGCTCTGGATCGCCGCCCGCGAACTTCCTCCTATAACCCTTATGGCAGGACCTGCCGCTTTTGGCGGCTTGCGCATGTTGCGTTGCTGTACTGACCGCTCAGGTATTACTCGCACTGGTTAACTGATCTGAATTGGAACCTCGTAAATTTGATTGTTGCCATAGCCGAGACGGTTCCAGTCGGGTCGTTCCGGCTGGGTGCGTCCGGCGAGATCGGTTGCCCTAGCGCGGAGTACGACTGGTCCCGGCTGCTCGATGTGCACGAGGAGCTCCCACCACTGCCAGCTATGGCGATGCCGATCGCCGCTCAATCGCGCCTCCTGCCAGGTACCCCCGTCGATGCTCACCTCGACGCGAGCGATCGGCGCCGCTCCGGACCAGGCAACGCCCCGAATGACCACGTTGCCCCTTTCGAGTTGCTCCTGTGGCTGCGGCTCGGTAATCAGGGCGCGCACCCGCTGCAGCGTCACCGGCTCCCTGATCAGCTGGCCGTCCTGCTCGCGCTCGAAGTGGTACTTGGTCGCCTGGAAATAGCCCTGGAACGTCGCGTCGATCACCTCGATCTCAGTCAGCCATTTGACCGATCCGACGGCGTACCAGCCGGGGACGATGAGGCGGAGCGGATACCCGTGCTGAACCGGCAGTGGCTCGCCGTTCATGACGTAGGCCAGCAGGACGCCCGAATCCCGCGCGTCGTCGAGCTTGAGACTGCGCTCGAAGCGGATCGGCTCCGCAACGCCGTCTACACTGCCGCTATCCGGCCCACGGAAAACCACCTCGCGTGCGGACGACTTCAGGCCGGCGCGGTCCAGGACCTCAATCAGTGGCACGCCCGTCCACTCCGCCGTGCTCACCGCGCCGAACTCCCACCTTTCGCCCTCGACCGGTGGGCTGAACCGCCACCGGCCATTGCCGGCGCATTCCAGCGTCACCACCTGCGTCTGTGAACGCATGCCGCGCAGGTCCCGCAGGCTCAGGCTGAGCGGTCGTTCCACGAGACCGCCGACCGCGAGCTGCCATACGGTCGGGTCGAGCGTCGGGATCTGAAAGTGATTGCGGACGTAGAAGTGGGCATTGGGCATCACCACGCCGCCGATCAACGCCGGAATCGAGGTCTCGCAATTAAGCGGGTGGGCGCGGTGGATCATGAGACCAGCATCGATGGCACCCTGGCACGCCTCCTCGGGATCCATGGATGGCACGTCGCCGTCCATCGCGGGCAGCGTTGCTCCACAGCCGCCGCTGGCGACCATCTGCGCGCAGGTCGAGGCAGGATGCACCTCGACCGTGCCAGCCAGCGCAAACGGCTCCATGAACGCGTGCACCTGGTCAGCGTCGCTGGATTCGATGATCAGGTACAAGGTGTGTTCATCCTGGACGACTGCCTCTCCCCGGATGTCAATGCCCAGTTGCTTGGCATTCGACCGGCTCAGGTAGTTCAGGAGAAGGCCTCCCATCTCGGGGTCGCCGGCCTGACAGCGCTCGGCCTCGTGCTGATGACGGACAATGAACAGAGCCACGTGCAGCCTCCTTCACAGGATCGATTGCCAGCTTGCGCCAAGGATTGCGTGACACTCTCTACCAACTCTAAGCCGGTTTCTCGATAGGGAGGACGGCGACCCGCAGATCATCGGCAGTTGGGAGTCCAGAGCACGAACCCTGGCTGAGCTCAGCATGGACGCATTTTCTCTCGCTCGTGGTGGCTCGTGGCTGTCTACCGGCTGAACGTCGCTGCGGCGGGCTCCTCGGTCGTGCGCTCCGCTCTCTCCCTGCGCTTCACTCCGCTCCGGTCGATCGCCCCGCGCACCACCTCGGCGTTTGGCTGCGCTCGCCACCGCCTCCTTCGTGCGGACGTGGCTGCGCCGAACAGTCGCTGCGGCGGGTTGCCGGCTTCGTGAACACCGGGTGGAACGCTATTGGCCCGGTTATTTCTGTGATCAACGGCGGCACCACCTTTTCCCCAGCGGGCGGCAGTAAGTGGCCTTGAGTTAAGAAGCGACAGCTGGACCTTGCGTGGTAGCCTGACCCGCTTCCGGCGGGAAGCGACCGTGGCTTCCGCGCAGATGCCTTGGTATGGCCTCCGTACTACCGGGCATTTTGAGGGCCCATATAGATTAACCCGGATCTGCTCCGAGCGCTCCGGGTGACACGTGATGCCGTTGAACAATAACCAGTCAACGACTGTCGCGCACACTCTCGCAGACCAACTCAGATCCATTATTTCGCGCCTCACCCGACCGCGGCCCAAGGTGCCACACCGTCTGAGATGCCTGGCAGCCGCGTCCTGCACCAGAACACCAACTGTGGCCGGCCCCCTATCGCACATTTCTGCAAAACGAAAGCCCCCTTGCCCAGTGCCATTCGCACATTGCCGCCCCGCTACCTCGATTGTTAAATTCCCCTCATCGCTCCCGTATTCTCCTCCCTTCTGGGGAGCTACGCGTGGTAGCTCACAGGTGACACCGATGACCGCACAAAAAAAATACTCGTGCTTCCAGCGACTCACCTTCAAATCCCCCTCTCGCAGAAGTGGGAGACGGTCGGGGCGAGAGCCCGTCTTCCCCTTCCCTCGAAGGGAAGGGGTTAGCGGATAGGTCTGCCGGTTCCCCTTCCCCCGCGGGGCTGCCTGGGGCTGCCTCTGGAGGCAAGAGGCTGGGGAATAGGTCCCTCAATGCCCTCAAGCACGGCATCTTCGCACGCGAAGCCCTCATCATCACCACCGGCGACGCCGCCGAAACCGCCGCCGAGTTTGAACTCGGCGGAATCAGACAGCGCACGCCAAATCCGCGTGAGCGGAGCTTGGAGAAGGATCTGCTTCTCGATGCGGTCGGTGTTCATGTGCAACCTCCTGATTGCATATTAGCATTGGCTGCGCCGAGGCTGAGGAAGCATTAGCGTTTAATGGGCAGGCAGGCGCGCCTCCCGATCAAGCGAGTGGGTCTGCTGTCAAACGAGAAGGAGGGTACGCATGCCACGCGGCGATCGATTGTCCCCCAATGGGGTCAAGCTGCTCCAAGAGAAACACGTCGCGATCCTGTCGACCATCATGCGCGACGGCTCGCCCCAGGCGACGCCGGTGTGGGTGGATGTAGAACCGGACGGAACGCACATCCTCATCAACACGGTCGTGGGGCACCTCAAGGCCAAGAACATCGAGCGCGATCCGAGAGTCGCGGTGACGGTGGTCGATGGTCAGAACCCGTTTCGGTCGGTCGTGGTGCGTGGAACCATCGCTGAAACGGCCGGCCACGACCAGGGAGCGGCCGACCACATCAACACGCTGAGCGCGAAATACACGGGGCGGGATCGGTACTCACTCCGCGAGGGCGAGAGGCGTGTCCTCCTGCGGATCAAGCCGGCTTACGTGCTCGAGCGTGGCGCTGAGGACGCATCCCGCTGGCGCTCCAGGATGACCAACTGAATCTGACGCCTCAGGCAGTCCTTGCCCCTCGCGACCGCATGATTGCCTGAAGCAGCGGGGGCGTGGCGGTGCGATAATGGCGGCGTTGGGTGGGCCAGGGTCGATGCGGGCCCGGCTTCGTGGGGACCACTGGGCAGATGAACGAAGAAGAGCTGATAGCGCGTTGGATTGAGCGCAATCCGAACAAGCCAAGCCCTGACGAGGTTGTCATTCGCGACTTCTATGTGCCCGTCTGGGCGCTTATCGGAAATGGTGCCGCGAATAAGGAGTGCGTCGAGCAGGTGGCGGCCGACTATGCGCTGCCGCTTGAAGCCGTGGAGGCTGCGGTCGCGTACTACCGCCTGAACAAGGCGTTCATCGACGTGCGGCTAGCGCAAAACGCCGCATACTTCGCGGACTAGTTCCGCTGGCGGCGCTTCTCGTCGACCATAATGTGCGTCACGAGGTCGCCACGATGCTTCGCGAGGCGGGTCATGACGCGGTCACTGTGCGCGATGTCGGAAGGGAGCGCGCCAAGGATGACGATCTCCTGCTTGCCGCCGCCCGTGACGGGCGGGTATTTGTAACCCACAATGCGAAGCCCCAACTCCATCGCTGGAGAACGAGCTATACCGCTGGCGGCGCGCTACGGGTTGGGAACGCCGCCTTTGAGCATGTCACGGCTTGCGCCCCCAACGGTTGTCTACGTCGGGCGATCGAGGCTGCCCCTTAGGAGTAGATTGACCAGTAGCGCAGCTTGAGGAGGCTTGAATGATGAAGGGTGTTGTATTCGTCGGCGATCGTGAGCTGGAGCTGCGCGACTTTCCCGACCCAACGCCGGGGCCGGGTGAGGTGATCGTGCAGATCAAGGCCTCGGGGATGTGCGGCAGCGACCTGCACACCTACCGGCTGCCGAGAGCAGAGCGGCCGCGGGAGCGTCAGGCGATCGCCGGGCACGAGCCATGCGGGGTGATAGCGGAGCTGGGCGCCGGCGTCGGCGAGAGTCAGGCTCCCACCGGTCAGCGGGTGATGGTGCACCACTACTCAGGCTGCGGTCAGTGCAAGCACTGCCGCTCAGGCTACGCACAGATGTGCCTGAAGGGGTCGATCGTCTACGGCTCGGGGCTCGGCCACGGCGCCCACGCACCATTCATGCGGCTAGTCGCTCCGTCGATGATCGTGCCGCTGCCCGACGAGCTGAGCTTTGAGGAGGGCGCGGCGGTGTCGTGCGGGACAGGCACGGCCTTCCTGGCGCTCAAGCGCCTCGACGTCTCCGGCCGCGACACACTCGTCATCTACGGTCAGGGGCCGGTGGGCCTGAGCGGCACGATGCTGGCCACGGCGATGGGCGCCCGCGTGATCGCGGTCGATCCGTCGGCGGAGCGGCGCGAGCTCGCGGGCGGGTTCGGCGCCGAAGTCGCGATCGATCCGACGGCGGTCGATCCTGTCGCGGCGGTCCGCGAGCTCACGCATGGCGAGGGCGCCTCCACGGCCCTCGACTGCAGCGGCATTCCCGACGCCCGCGTGGCGGCTGTAAAGAGCGCCTGCACCTGGGGCCGCGTCTGCTTCGTCGGCGAGCGCAACACGACGAGCTTCGACGTCAGCCCCGACATCATTCACAAGCAGCTAACGATCTACGGCTCCTGGACGTTCAGTGCACTGGGCCAGGAGGAGTGCGGGCGCTTCATCGTCGACCACAAGCTGCCGCTGAAGCGGCTGCTGACGCACCATTTCATCCTGGAAGAAGCCGCCGAAGCCTACCGGCTGTTTGACACGCAGACGACGGGCAAGGGCGTCTTCCTCTTCGCGTAGGGGCACGATTCATCGCGCCCGCCCAGCACGACAGGGACGACGTCGTTGATCGACTCGTCGCGGTTTTCGCAGACGTATACTCGATCCGTATCTATGTGACGCACCAAGAGTACGTATAGGGAGGCCGCGATGCGACGCACCGTCGTGATCGATGACGAGCTTCTTGATGAGGCGCAGAAGGCGCTCGGGACCAGTGGAATTCGTGAGACGGTCGAGGCAGGGCTGCGCGAGGCGATTCGCCGCCGGCGTCTCAACGAGCTTAGGCAGGCTCTCGGCACCATCGACCTTGACCTCTCGCTGGAGGATCTCTGGCGTATGAGAGATGCCGACTGACCTGTTCCTGGTCGATAGCTCTGTGTGCCCATCTCGCTATCGAGGTCGAAAGCCATTTGACCTAAGATCACGAATCGAACCGATTACTATCAGACAATTGTCCCCTGCAGGGACCATGCGGTCGCGCGGTCGATGATGACGTTTACCAATCGCCCGGCGTCGAGGGCATCGCCCGCGCCCTGAATGTGCACGATCTTGCCGGTGCGGGTGCGTCCGTGCGGACGACCGTCCTTCTCACCCTCCACGAGCACCTCGACCGTCGAGGCGAGCAGGCCCGTGTTGATCGTCGTCGCGATGCGCTCCTGGATCGCCTCGACGCGCTGCAGGCGGGCCTTCTTGGTCGCCTCCGGCACGTTGTCCGCCAGCTTCCGATAGGCGATCGTTCCCGGCCGAGGCGAGTACGCGGCGACGTGAACCTTGTCGTAGCGCAGCTCCTGCAGAAGCTCGCAGGTTGCCTCGAACTGCTCGTCCGTCTCGCCGGGGAACCCGACGATCACGTCGGTCGTGATTCCCGCGTGGGGCATCAGCCGCCGGACACGCTCGATGGTGCGTCGATACTCGCTCAGCGAGTAGCCGCGATGCATCGCGTCGAGCACGTCATCGTGGCCTGCCTGCACCGGCAGGCTGAAGCACTCGCACACCTTCGGCAACTCGGCGACCGTCTCGATGATCCGGTCCGTCATGTCACGCGGGTAGGAGGTCAGGAAGCGGATCCGCTCCAGTCCCGGTAGATCGTGGATCGAGCGCATGAGGTCGCCGAGGTCGGGGCGATCGGACAGATCGAGGCCGTAGGCCTCAACTGTTTGCCCAAGCAGCGTCACCTCGCGCACGCCGCGACGAACGTGCATCGCGACCTCGTGCGCGATCTCCTCCAGCGGCCGGCTGCGCTCGCGTCCGCGGCGGTAGGGGACGATGCAGTAGGTGCAGAACTTGTTGCAACCCTCGATCACCGGCACGTAGGCGGTCACGCCCTGCGGCTGACCGACCGTCTGCGGCCAAAACTCGCCGCCCAGGTCGCCAACCTCGGCGGCGGCGGCGTGCATAATGTCGTCGAACTGCTGCGGGCGCGCGAAGATATCGACCCAGGGGAAGCGGCGCTCGAGGTCGTCGGTGCGCATACCGACCATGCAGCCCATCATCGCGATGGTCAGCTCACCCCGCTGCCCTTTCAGGCGCCGGAGGGCGTGCAGCCTGCCGATCGCGCGGTCCTCCGCACCCTGCCGGACGGCACAGGTGTTGAGAACGACGAGGTCTGCCTCTTCGGGCGTCCCGACTGCCTGGAGGCCGTACTGGTCAAGCCCGGCCGCGAGCTTGGCCGAGTCGGCAACGTTGACCTGACAACCGACGGTCCAGAGATGATAGCGACGCACGGGACAGGCCTTCCTGTGTTCCCCCTTCCCTCGAGGGGAAGGGGGCGAGGGGGTTAGGTCTTGTGTGGCGGAGGGACAGGGATTCGAACCCTGGACCGGCGCAAACCGGAAACCGCTTAGCAGGCGGCCGCACTAGACCACTATGCGATCCCTCCGGACGGCGCGGCGGCCTGGCCGCGCGTGGAGAAGTATAGCAAGCGGCCCAGAAGGGTGGCAAAGATGCATCCATGTGCAAAAGTGCATCCATGTGGAGAAGAAGATCGTAAATCCCCTAAGTAAGAGCTAGACCTGAAGGATCGGAAGGGGCATAATCAATGGAACTCGGCGCCGACCGTCCTTACCGCCATCGCATCGAAGAGAAGTAGAAAGCGGGGTGGTCCATGGGAACGTATATCCTGCAGCGGCTCCTGCTTGTTGTTCCCACGCTGCTCGGCGTCTCCATCGTAATCTTCGTCATCATGCGTCTTCTACCGGGCGATGTGGCGCGACAGATCCTCACGGGCGGCGGCTCGGGGCAGGGCGTCACAGAGGAGCAGGTCACCAAGCTCCGCCATGATCTTGGGCTCGACGCCCCCGTTCCGGTGCAGTACATGCGCTGGTTGTCCGGGATCATCCGGCTCGACCCCGGCCGGTCCCTGCAGCCCTCGAACGACAAGATCCGCGACCTGCTGATCGAGCGGACGCCGGTAACCGCTGAGCTGGCCCTGGGCGCGGTGGTGGTGGCGCTGCTGATCGCAGTGCCGCTGGGGATCCTGTCGGCGGTGTTCCAGAACACCTGGATCGACTACGGCCTGCGCGTCTTCAGCATCGCCGGCCTGTCGTTCCCCGTGTTCTGGATTGGCATCCTCACGATCATCCTGATGAACCGTTTCCTCCACTACACGCCGCCGGTCGAATGGCGAAACATCTGGGTGGATCCGGTCGTCAACTTCCAGAAGATCATCTTTCCAGTGCTGATCGTCGGCTATGCCTATGCGGCGATCGTGAGCCGCCTGACGCGCTCGACGATGCTCGAGATCATGCGCGAGGACTACATCCGCACGGCGCGGGCCAAGGGGCTGCGATTTAACTCGGTGGTGGTGCAGCACGCACTTCGCAACGCGCTGCTGCCGATCATCACGATCGCGGGCGTGCAGTTCGGCACGGCGCTGGCCGGAGCGGTGATCACCGAGAGCATCTTTGCCCTGCCGGGCCTCGGTCTGCTGATTCTGCGCTCGATCCTGCAGCGCGATTACCCGACGGTCCAGGCGATCGTCATGTTCACGGCCGTTGTCTACGTATTTATCAATCTCGGCGTCGATCTGCTGTACGCACGCATCGATCCCAGGATTCGGTACGCCTGAGTAACACCGGCGGGGTCGTGCAGGTCGGGACGGAGGTAGGTTGATGGCAACGGAATCGGTACTGCAGACTACACTGGCACTGCGGGGATCGCCGCGTTCCGCCTACCAAATTCCGCTCGATACAGTCTGGCGGTTCCTGCGCCGCGAGCCGCTGGGGGCGATCGGCGCCGCCATCTTCCTGACCATGATCCTGGTTGCCATCCTGGCGCCCGTGATCGCGCCTCACGACCCGCTCGAGATCCGCGGCCGGCTGACGTACAGAGTGCCAGGCGCCGCTGCTTGGTTCGGTACCGATAAATTTGGACGCGATATCCTCAGCCGTACCATCTACGGCGCGCGGATCTCGCTGTACGTGGGCACGCTCACCGTTCTGTTCGGCACCACCTTCGGCCTGCTCGTTGGCCTGTTCAGCGGCTACGTCGGCGGCAAACTCGACACCGTCGTCCAGCGCGTCGTCGAGAGCTTTCAGGCTTTCCCGGCACTCATCCTGGCGCTCGCGGTGGTGGCGGCGATGGGCCAGCACCTCAACAGCGTGGTGTTCGCGCTGGCCGTCGTGACCTGGCCTGTAGCCTGTCGAGTGATTCGCTCGGCGGTGCTTGGGCAGCGGAGCATGGTCTACGTGGAGGCGGCGCGCTCGATTGGCGCCAGGGATGCTCGTATCGTCCTGCGGCACATCCTGCCCAACGTCTTCTCCGTCTATCTCATCCTGGCGACGGCCGCCCTGGGAGGGGCAATCCTCACCGAGGCCGCCCTCAGCTTCCTCGGCGCCGGCATTCCCCCGCCAACGCCCTCCTGGGGGACGATGCTCAATGAGGGAGCGACCACGGCCGTCGTCTACCCCTGGATCCCGATCTTCCCCGGCATCGCCATCTCGCTGGCGGTCTTCGCCTTCAATTTCCTCGGCGATGCCCTGCGCGACTTCCTGGACCCGCGCCTGCGGGGGAGCCGCTAGCGGCGACTGCCGTCAATCGGCAGGGGAAGGGCTGCCATCCCTGATTACTTCGCGGGACGATCCTTGAGGAGGGCTGGCGCGGCGAGGGCGCGCCGCCCGTTCTGTCATGACGGCGGCTAGACGCGGCGAGGGGGGCATGCGATGGACGAGCACAACTACTGGCAGCGTCTGAGCGGGCAGCGGCTGGCGCGGCGTACACTGCTGCGCTCGAGTGGCATCGCGGCCGCCGGAGCCGGGGTGGCTGTCCTGGCTGGTTGCGGCAACAAGAACACCGGCGCAGGCAGGGCGAGCACCGGGGCCGCGACGAGCGGCGGCTCAGGCGCCGGGCCGCCGCAGAAGGGCGGCGTGATCGTCCACCGTCTGAACACCGACCCGGATTCGCTGGATATCCACACGACCAGCACGTTCTACGCCGCCTGGCCGGCGACCCCCAACTACAACCAGCTGCTCCAGTACGACCCGCAGGACCCCGACAACAAGATTATTCCCGATCTGGCAGATTCGTACGAGATCGCCGGCGACGGCAAGAGCGTCGTCTTCAAGCTCCATCCCGGCGTGAAGTTCCACGACGGCTCCGACTTCAGCAGCGAGGACGTCAAGGCCAACATCGACTGGATCCAAAGCCCGCCGGAAAAAAAGGTCAGCCCACGCCAGGGCGTGCTGGACGCGATCGACCACATCGAGACGCCGGACCCGCTAACGGCGAAATTCATTCTCAAGCGCCCCAATCCCTCGCTTATCCCCAACCTGGCCACGGAGTATCTGGCGATCGGCGCCAAAGGCGACCTCGTGAAGGGCGACCTCGGCACGCAGTACAACGGCACCGGGCCATTCAGGTTCAAGGCGTTCACGCGCGGGGTCGGCGTCGAGCTGGACCGCAACCCGAACTACTGGGTCAAGGACCGTCCCTATCTCGACGGGCTCAAATACTCGCTGGTAGCGGACGAGAGCACGGCCTTCACCAATTTTGTTGCGGGAAACTTCACCCGCTACTACCCGCTGCTGCCGGAAGAATACGACCGCGTCGAAAGGGAGACGGGCGGCAAGGCCAAGGCGTCCTCCGTGGTTGCCCTCAGCCGGCGGATCGTGTTCTTCAACGGCCCCAAGAAGCCATACGGCGACATCCGCGTTCGTCAGGCGATCAGCCTCGCTCTCGACCGGCAGGACGGCCTGCAGATCGTCGAGGGCGGTAAGGCCGTGCCGGGTGGCTACATGATGCCGGGCGGTCAGTGGGCGATCCCAACCGACCAGCTCAAGAAGACTCCCGGCTACGACAAGGCGGACATCGCCGAGGCAAAGAAGCTGCTGGCCGCCGCCGGCGTCAGCGAGCCACTCACCGGATCGATCCTTACGCGCACCGACCCACAATTTCAGGCAACTGCAGTTTGGGTGCAGGGAACGCTGAAGAAGGCGTTGGGCTGGGACTACAAGATCGACGCCAAGGACAACGCCTCCGCCTACGCCGCCGCCTACGCCGGTCAGTTCGACCTGATCGCCTGGACCGTCGCGATCACGATCGACGATCCCGACGCGACCTTCGCCGAGATCGCGACCACGAAGGCTGTCCGGAACTGGTCCAAGGTCTACGACACCGAGGGGGACGCCCTGTTCGACAAGCAGACCGTGACGCTCGACGCGGGTCAGCGCAAGCAGCTCGTCCAGCAGATGGAGACGAGGTTTCTCAACAGCTTCCAGGTCGCCATGCTGTGGTTCTCGAACGCCAACCACGGCGTCTGGAGTCAGGTTCAGGACTACAAAGTCGCCAAATCGCTCTACACGAACTACCGCTATCAGGACGCCTGGTTGAGCAAGGCGTAGAGGGAACGGGAACAGGGGTACGCATGACCTATCCCCCTAACCCCCTTCCCCGCGAGGGAAGGGGGAACCAGGAGAGGATCCCCTTCCCCCGCGGGGAAGGGGCCGGGGGTCAGGTCGAGGCAGGGCGGAGTCCGCGCTCGAGACAGGAGAGAGATGCAATGGCAGAATCGAACTACTGGCAACGGTTGAGCGAACACAGGCTTGCGCGCAGGGCGCTGCTCCGCTCGGGCGGTGTGGTCGCAGCCGGAGCCGGTGCGGCATTCCTGGCCGGCTGCGGGCGAGGCACGTCCAGCGGCGGCAACGCGGGCTCCACAACGGCGTCGAGCGCCGGGCAGGCGGGCGCCCAACCGCAGACGGGCGGCATCCTCTCCGGCCGCGTCCCCACCGACCCGCCGACGACCTGGATGCCCGCGGCCGCGGTCACCTACGTCGCGGTCTGGCCGATGGCGCCCGCCTTCAACCAGCTCCTACAATTCGACCCGCAGGACCCGGACAACAAGGTCATCCCCGACCTGGCCGACTCGTACGAGATCGCGGGCGACGCCAAGAGCGTCGTCTTCAAGCTGCACCCGGGCGTCAAGTTCCACGACGGCTCGGATTTCAGCAGCGAGGACGTCAAGGCCACCATCGACTGGAACAAGAATCCGCCGCCGAAGCAGACCAGCTCGCGGCAGGTCATACTCCAGGCCATCGACCACGTCGAGACGCCCGATCCGCTGACGGCCAAGCTCGTGCTCAAGCAGCCAAACCCGTCGCTGATCGTTAACCTTGCGACTCACTTCATGTGCATCGGGGCCAAGGCGGACCTCGTCAAGGACAACCTCAACACGATCGTCAACGGCACCGGCCCGTTCAAGCTCAAGGCGTTCACGCGCGGGGTCGGCGTCGAGATGGAGCGCAACCCCAACTACTGGGTCAAGGACCGGCCCTACATGGATGGCGTCAAGTACTCGATTGTGTTCGACGAGAACAGCGCCATGACCGACCTGATCGCGGGCCGGTTCCACAAGTACTTTCCGGTCCTTTCCGACAACTACGGCCGCGCCGAGAAGGAGAGCGGCGGCAAGATCAAGGAGACCACGATCCCGGCGCCGAACCGCAACATGCTGTTCTTCAACACGACCAAGAAGCCGTTCAACGACCCGCGCGTCCGCCAGGCGGTCAGCCTTGTGCTCGACCGCAATGAGGCGATGCAGATCGATTTGCACGGCCAGGGGCGCTCCGGCGGCTACATGCTGCCGGGCGGCCAGTGGGCGATCTCCAGTGATCAGCTCAACAAGGTGCCCGGCTACGACAAGCCCGACATCGCCGAGGCGAAAAAGCTGCTGGCCGCGGCCGGTGTGACCGAGCCCGTCTCCGGCACCCTTATGAACCGCTCCGACGCAACCTTCCAGGCCGGCATGATCTACGTCCAGGCGACGCTGCAGAAGGTTCTAGGCTGGAACTTCAAGACCGACGTCAAGGATTCGGCGGCGGCGTTCGCGGCGGGAGCCGCCACCCAGTTCGACCTCTTGCACTGGATCTTCAGTGTTGACTACGACGACCCCGACGGCACCTTTGGGCAGTTCGCCACCAGCAAGGCGCCGTATAACTGGTCGAAGGTCTACGACACGGAGGCCGACGCCCTGTTCGACAAGCAGTCTCAGACGGTCGACGCAGCGCAGCGCAAGCAGATCGTCCAGCAGATGGAGCAGAAGTATCTCAACGGCTTCCCGTCGCTGACGCTGTACTTCCGCAATCGTGACGACGCCCTTTGGAACACGGTGCACGACTACAAAATGGGCAGCTACCTGTACGTCAATCAGCGCTTCCAGGACGTCTGGCTGAGCAAGGCGTAGCGAGGGGACAGGGGTACGCATGACCTATCTCCCTAACCCCCTTCCCCGCGAGGGAAGGGGGAACCAGGACAGGATCGTCTCCCCTTCCCTCGCGGGGAAGGGGCCGGGGGATAGGTCGGGGTGGGGCGGAGGAGGCGAGTATGGAGGGTAGAGCAATGGCAGACGGGAATTACTGGCGGCGACTGAGCGAAAGGCAACTTGGGCGGCGGGCGCTGCTGCGCGCCGGAGGAATGGTGGCCGCGGGCGTCGGAGCTGCTGCCCTCGCCGCCTGCGGCAGGGGCAGCAGCTCCGGCACGGCCAAGCCTGCCGGCCCGGCCATCGGCGCTGGCGCCGGCGGCGGCCAGCCGGTGCGCGGCGGCATCTTGTCCGGCCGGATCAACACCGATCCGCCGACGACCTGGCTGCCGGCGGGGTCGATTACCTACATCTCGGTCCATCCGTATGCGTCGGGGTACAACCAGCTCGTCCAGTACGACCCGCAGGACGAGACCAAGATCATTCCCGACCTGGCCGACTCGTACGAGGTCGCCGCTGACGGCAAGAGCATCGTCTTCAAGCTGCACCCCGGCGTGAAGTTCCACGACGGCTCTGACTTCAGCAGCGAGGACGTCAAGGCGACGATTGCCTGGAATCTCAATCCACCGGCCAAGAAGTCGAGCTCGCAGCAGGGCAACCTGCAGGCGATCGACCGTGTCGAGACGCCGGACCCGCTGACGGCGAAGTTTGTCCTGAAGATGCCGAACCCGTCGCTGCTCGGCATCCTCGCCACACATCTGATGCCGATGGGCGCCAAGGCCGACCTGGCCAAGGACGACCTCGGCGCTACCACCATCAACGGCACCGGGCCCTTCAAGCTCAAGAGCTATACGCGCGGCGTCGGCGCCGAGTTCGAGCGCAACCCCAACTACTGGGTCAAGGACCGGCCCTACCTGGATGGGACCAGATGGTCGATCGTGTTCGACGAGAACAGCGCCATGGCCAACCTGACTGCCGGTCAGTTCCACAAGTACTATCCGGTCCTGCCCGACAACGTGGGCCGCGCGACAAAGGAGACGGGCGGGAAGATCAAGGAGACCTCGGTGCGCTCGCCGGGGCGCCGGATCCTGTTCTTCAACGCGACGAAGAAGCCGTTCAGCGACCTGCGCGTCCGTCAGGCGGTGAGCATGGTGCTGGACCGCAACGAGGCGATGCTGGTGGACGTGCTCAAGCCGGAGCTCGGCGTCGCACCGGGCGGATATATGATCCCCGGCGGCCCCTGGGCAAGCCCGACCGACCAGATCCGGAAGGTACCGGGCTACGACAAACCCGACATCGCCGAGGCGAAGAAGCTGCTGGCGGCCGCCGGCGTGACCGAGCCGCTTGCCGGCACCCTGCTGACGCGCAGCGACACGAGCTTCCAGCCGAACGCGACCTATATCCAGGGGACGCTGAAGAAGGTCCTGGGCTGGGACTACAAGCTCGACGTCAAGGATTCGGCGTCGGCGTTTGCCGCCACGGCCGCCACTCAGTTCGACCTGGTCGCCTGGAACTACCAACCCGCCGGCGACGACCCCGATGCCACGTTCGGCCAGCTCGCGACCAGGCAGGCGAACACGAACTGGTCCAAGGTCTACGACGACGAGGCCGACGCCCTGTTTCTGAAGCAGTCGCAGACGCTCGACGCGGTCGAGCGCAAGAAGCTCGTCCAGCAGCTCGAGATCAAGTACCTCAGCAACTTCCCGATGCTGACGATGTACTTCGCGAACTCCAACCACGCGATCTGGACCACGGTTCAGAACTACAAGGTCCCGGGCCCGCTGTACGTCAACAACCGTTATCAGGACGTCTGGCTGAGCAAGGCGTAGGGGAGCAGAGGGGGCGGATTACAGGGGACAGGGGTACGCATGACCTATCCCCATAACCCCCCTCCCCGCGAGGGAAGGGGGAACCAGAAGAGGATCGTCTCCCCTTCCCTCGCGGGGAAGGGGCCGGGGGTTAGGTCCGGGTGGAGCACGCGCCCATGTCAGGAGAGAGTTCCATGGATAACGCAAACTACCGGCGGCGACTGAGCGAACGCCGGCTGGCGCGCCGGGCGCTGCTGCGCTCCGGCGGTATTGCGGCGGCGGGTCTGGGCATGGCGGCGCTGGCGGGCTGCGGTCGCGGCGCCGCGAGCGCCGGTAAAGCCACGGGCGGCGCCGGCACAAGCCCCAGCACGGGCACATCCAAGCCGCAGACGGGCGGCGTCCTCACCGCGCGGATCAACACGGACCCGCCGACGACCTGGATCCCCTCGGGCGCCGTCACCTTCACGGCGGTGTGGCCGTTTGCGCCCGCCTACAACCAGCTCGTGCAGCGCGATCCGCAGGACCCCGACAACAAGATCATCCCCGACCTGGCTGACAGCTACGAAATCGCGGGCGACGGCAAGAGCATCGTCTTCAGGCTGCATCCGGGCGTCAAGTTCCACGATGGCACCGATCTGACCAGCGAGGACGTGAAGTTGACGCTCGACTGGGTCAAGAGCCCACCGGCGAAGAAGACGAGCTCGCAGCAGGGCACCGTCCAGGTCATCGACCACGTCGAGACGCCCGATCCCCTGACAGCGAAGCTCGTGCTCAGCGCTCCGAGCCCGTCGCTGCTGGGCACACTCGCCAGCCACTACCTGGTGATGGGCGCCAAGGCCGACCTGGCCAAGGACACCCTCGGTACGCTCTTGAACGGTACCGGTCCCTTCAAGCTCAAGAGCCTGACCCGCGGGGTCGGCGTCGAGCTGGAGCGGAATCCGAATTACTTCGTCAAAGACCGGCCGTACCTGGACGGTGTCAAACACTCGATCGTCGTCGATGAGAACACGGCCATGACCGACCTGATCGCGGGCCGCTTCCAGCGCTACTTCACGGTCCTGCCGGACAACTACGACCGCGTCGAGAAGGAGACGGGCGGCAAATGCAAGGCCTACTCGCCGCGCGTGCCCAACCGCAACACCCTGTACTTCAACGGGACCAAGAAGCCGTTCAACGACCCGCGCGTCCGCCAGGCCGTCAGCATGGCGCTCGATCGCCAGGCCGGCGTGCAGATCGATCTTCTTGGCCACGGGGTCGTCGGCGGCTACATGATGCCCAGCGGCCAGTGGGCGATCTCGGCTGACCAGCTCAACAAGGTGCCCGGCTACGGCTCGCCGGATATCGTCGAGGCGAAGAAGCTGCTGGCGGCCGCCGGCGTGACGGAGCCGCTGTCGGGCACGCTGCTGACGCGCTCCGACGCGAGCTTCCAGGGGATGACGACCTACGTCCAGGGCAGCCTGCAGAAGGCCTTTGGCTGGAACTTCAAGCACGAGGTCAAGGACTCGGCCTCGGCGTTCGCCGCGGCCGACGCGACCCAGTTCGACCTGCTCACCTGGATCGTCGGCCCGACGATGGACGACCCCGACGCGATCTTCGGGACGCTCCTGACAAGCAAGGCGGCGACGAACTGGTCCAAGATCTATGACCCCGAGGCGGACGCCCTGTACGAGAAGCAGTCGCAGACGCTCGATGCGGCCCAGCGCCGGCAGCTGTCGCAGCAGCTCGAGTTGAAGTACCTCAACAACTTCCCGTTGCTGACGCTGTACTTCCGCGATGCCACCCAGGCGATCTGGGACGTGGTACAGAACTACAAGATCGCGTCTTCGCTGTTCACCAACCAGCGTTACCAGGATGTCTGGCTGAACAGGGCGTAGAGGGACAGTGGTACGCATGACCTATCCCCCTATCCCCCTATCCCCCTAACCCCCTTCCCCGCGAGGGAAGGGGGAACCAGGGAAGGACCGTCTCCCCTTCCCACGGCGGGGAAGGGGCCGGGGGTAAGGTCAGGGTGAGGTGAAGGCGACGCCCGAGTATGGAGGAAGTGCAATGGCGGACCTAAGCTACTGGCAACGGCTGAGCGGACAGCGTTTCGCGCGACGGGCGCTGCTGCGATCGGGCGGCATCGCGGCGGCAGGCATCGGCGTGGCCGCCCTGGCCGGATGCGGAAGCAGTGGGACGAGCACGGGGAAGGCGCCTGCTGCCGGCGGGTCCTCCGCGAGCGCCGGGCCGCCGCAGAAGGGCGGTGTGCTGGCTCACTGGAGCCTGACCGACCCGCAGTCGCTCGACATTCACTCCGTGACGTCCTACGTCTCGGTCTGGCCAGAGAGCCCCTGCTACAACCAGCTCCTGCAGTACGACCCCAACGATCCGGACAAGAAGATTATCCCCGACCTCGCCGACTCCTACGAGGTCGCCGGCGACGGCAAGAGCATCGTCTTCAAGCTGCACTCCGGTGTGAAGTTCCACGATGGGTCCGCCTTCACCAGCGAGGACGTCAAGGCCACCATCGACTGGATCGGGAACCCGCCGCCCAAGAAGATCAGCACGCGGCAGGGAGCCGTGGACGCAGTCGATCACGTCGAGACGCCCGACCCATTGACGGCCAAAGTCATCCTGAAGCGCCCGAATCCCTCGCTGATTCTCAACCTCGCCACGGACTTCATGGCGATCGGCTCCCAAGCCGACTTGGCCAAGGGCGATTTGGGCACCCAGATGAACGGCACCGGCCCGTTCAAGCTCAAGAGCTACACGCGCGGCGTTGGCACCGAGCTGGAGCGCAACCCGAGCTACTGGGTCAAGGACCGTCCCTACCTCGACGGGCTGAAGTTCTCGATCGTCCCCGAGGACAGCACCGCCTTCACCAACTTCGTCGCGGGCAAGTTTCACCGCTACTATCCGGTGCAGCCCGAGAACATGCCGCGGGTGGAGAAGGAGACGGGCGGGAAGGCGAAGGCAACCTCGCTGCTTAGCCCCACCCGCGATGTTCTGTACTTCAATGGGACGAGGAAGCCGTTCAACGACCCCCGGGTGCGCCAGGCCGTGAGCCTGGCCATCGACCGCCAGGCGTCGGTCCAGGTAGTTCGTGCTGGTTTGGCCGCGGCCGGCGGCTACATGCAGCCGGGCGGCCAGTGGGCGATCTCGGCGGACCAGCTCAAGAAGGTGCCCGGCTACGACAAGCCGGATATCGCCGAAGCCAAGAAGCTGCTGGCGGCTGCCGGCGTCACTGAGCCGCTCAATGGTGTGCTGCTGACGCGCACCGATTTGGCGTATCAGGCGACCGCGACCTTCGTGCAGGGAAGCCTGCAGAAGGCGCTCGGCTGGAACTTCAAGATCGACTCCAAGGACTCGGCGTCGTGGCTCGTCGCGGGCGACGCCACCCAGTTCGATCTGGAGGCGGGGCCGGTCGGCATCGAGCTCGACGACCCCGACTCCGTCTTCAGCCTGCTTGCGACCACGAAGGCCGCGCGCAACTGGTCCAAGATCTATGACACCGAGGGTGACGCGCTGTTCGAGAAGCAGTCGCAGACCCTCGATACCGCCCAGCGCAAGCAGATCGTCCAGCAGATGGAGCTGAAGTTCCTCAATAACTTCCCGACGCTGACGGTCTTCTTCGGTAACCTCAACCACGGCATCTGGAACCAGGTACAGAACTACAAGCTGGCCAGCTCGCTGTACACGAACCAGCGACTCGAGGACGTGTGGCTGAGCAACGGCTAGAACGAGGGAACAGGTCACAGGTTCCAGGGGGTAGGGAAGAGCCAGCTCCCCTGTCACCTGACACCTTTCGCGGCTACCGCCGCCTGAACTCGTGTTCGAGGGCCTCGTTGCTGAGGTGAATCATCGTCGGGCGTCCGTGGGGACAGGTGCGCGGCAGCTCGCAGGTCTCCAGCAGCCGTAACAGCTCGCGCATCTCCTCCATCGCCATCGTCTTGCCGGCGCGAACCGCCGCATGACAGGCGACGGTCATCGTCACCAGGGTGCGGCGCTCGCCGGAGCCGGCGCCGCTCTCGAGGTCATCGAGCAGATCCGACAGCGTCCGCCCCGCGTCCTTCCCACCCAGCATCGCCGGGATCGCCCGCACCAAATAGCTGCGCGGGCCGAACGGCTCCAACTCGAAACCATGCTCGCGCAGTGCGCCGGCGTGCGCTGACAGCGCGGCGTCCTGCGCGGGCGTCAGCTCGAGCGGAATTGGGCTCAGGAGCCCCTGCACCTCAGGGCCGCTGTCGTTTTGCTGGCGCACGAGCTGCTCGTACAGCACCCGCTCATGGGCGGCGTGCTGGTCGAGCAGGTACATTCCATCCCAGCCCTCGGCGACGATGTACAAGTTGCCCGCCTGTCCGACGACCCGCAGGATTGGCAGCGCCTGACGCCCTGCCGTCCCCGCCGCTCTCGGGGTCCCCGCGTCGTGCCGGCTGTCTGGCTCCTCACCCGGTTGTCGAAGGATGGTCACGGGAGACCGGTCGTGCCCGGTTGGTCCTGTCAGCGCCCGCCACATCGGCATCGCCTGATCCTGCGGAAGGACTCGGTCCACCGGTCGCGCAAATGCCGCCGTCCCGCGAGTGACTCTCCACGCTGGCGCTGCTGCCAGCGCCGAGAGTCGCTCGCGGGCGGCATGATACACGGCCGCCTGCACCTCCCGCTCGCGCAAGAAGCGCACCTCGCTCTTGGTCGGATGAACGTTCACGTCAACCTCGCCGGCGGGAACGCGAATATCGAGGATCGCGATCGGGTGGCGTCCAGTTGGCAGGAGGCTCTCGTAGGCGGCCTCGAGCGAGAAGGAGAGCCGGCTGGGGAGCACCAAACGCCGGTTGACGAAGCAGTGGATGTAGCCCCGATTGGCGCGTGTTAGGTCGGGCGGGCTCACGAGTCCGGCGACGACGGCCGCACGGTCGCACGTCTGTTCGCCGGGCGCGATCTCCAGCAGTCCTGCGGCCGTTTCGGCGCTGTAAACCCGGGCCGTCACCTCGCGGCGATCGCCGCGCCCGGGCGTGGTCAGCGAGCGACGGCCGTCAGATGTCAGCGTGAACGCGACCTCTGGGTAGGCGATCGCGTAGAGGCCGACGCTGGAGGCGATCTGCGCCGTCTCGGATGCAGCCGAGCGCAGGAACTTGCGCCGCGCAGGCTGCGCCTCGAACAGGTCCCGCACCGTCACCACGGTTCCACGCGCGCCGCCGTATGCCGACCGGTCCTGCAGCGCACCGCGGCTCAAGAGCACTCGCCGACCAGATACGGCGCCGGCGGTTCTGGACGCGAACTCGACCTCGGCCGCGGCGGCGATGCTTGGAAGCGCCTCGCCGCGGAAGCCGAGGGTTGTGACGGCTGCCAGGTCCTCTGGGTGCCGCAGCTTACTTGTTGCGTGACGCAGGAAGGCGACTGGAATCTCGTCCGCGGGCAGTCCGTGTCCGTCATCGCTGACGCGGATCAGGCTCACGCCGCCGGCCTCGACGTCGATCGCAATCCGCGTCGCACAGGCGTCGAGGGCATTCTCGACCAACTCCTTCACGATCGAAGCCGGGCGCTCGATCACCTCACCAGCCGCAATCTTCGCGGCGACGTCGGCTGGAAGGACGCTGACGTGGGGCGTTGTCGTGCTGCTATTCACCGCACACCATCTGCCGCCCTTCCACCGTCTATTGCCTCGCCTTCGCTCGCTCGCGGAGTTCGTACAGGGTGCGGATCGCTTCGAGGGGACTCAGCGAGTCGATATCGAGCTCTGCGACCTCCTCCACCAGCGGGTGTTTGGGTGCCAGCAGTCGGAGCTGCAGACCCGCGGCGGACCGCCGCGGGTGCGGGTCCGTCCCTTTGGTCGACTCCAACTCGTGGAGGATCTCGCGTGCCCGCGCCACCACGCCCCGCGGCAGGCCTGCGAGTTGGGCGACGTGGATGCCGTAGCTCCTGTCGGCGCCCCCAGGGACGATCGTCCGCAGGAAGACGATCCCTCCCTCGTCCTCGCTGACGGCGACGTTATAGTTGCGCACACGTGGGAGCACCCTGGCCAGCGCCACCAGCTCGTGATAGTGCGTGGCGAAGATGGTGCGCGCGGCAACGCTCTCGCGGTTGTGAAGGTATTCGACGATCGATTGTGCGATTGCAAGGCCGTCGTAGGTGCTCGTTCCTCTGCCGACCTCGTCCAAGATGACGAGCGAGCGGGGCGTCGCGTGCGCCAAGATCTGCGCGGCCTCGACCATCTCGACCATGAACGTGGAATTGCCGGCCGCGATGTCGTCCTGCGCTCCCACGCGAGTGAAGATCCGGTCGACCACTCCGATGGCGGCCGACTTGGCCGGCACGAAGCTGCCGATCTGGGCGAGAAGCACGATAAGGGCAACCTGGCGCAGGTACGTCGATTTACCGGCCATGTTCGGCCCGGTCAACAGGATGATCTGAGCGTCGCGTGCGCTGAGCTCGGCATCGTTGGGGACAAATGCGCCCGCCGAAAGGGCAGTTTCGACCACGGCGTGGCGACCCTGGCGGATGACAATGCGATCGCTGCCATCAACCTGCGGCCGCACATAGCCGCGTTGAGCGGCGAGCTCAGCGAGCGCAGCGCTGACGTCGATGGCGGCGAGGGCGCTGGCCAGATCGCGAACCGCCTCCGCGCGCTGCGTAACCTCCAGGCAGAGTGCGCGGAACAGGGACGCCTCCAGTGTCTCGAACTGCTCCTGCGCGCTGAGTGCCTTCGCCTCGTGCTGCTTGAGCTCGGGCGTTATGTATCGCTCGGCGCCGGCCAGCGTCTGCCGGCGTTCGTAATCAGCCGGAAGCCCTCCGCGATGCGCGTTGCTGACCTCGATGAAGTAGCCGAAGACGCGGTTGTAGCCCACCTTGAGCGACCGCAGACCGGTCCGCTCGCGCTCACGCTGTTCGAGCGCCGCCAAATAGCCGCGGGCGTCGCTGCCCAGCGAGCGCAGCTCGTCGAGCTCGGCAGAATAGCCGGATCGAATCACACCGCCGGCCTCCAGAGACGCCGGCGGGTCGTCGACCAGCGCCGCGGCGATCAGCGCCGCGACCTCGTCCGGGTCACCCTCTGGAATAGCAGGAGTCCCAGCCTCGGCGGAGAGCAGGCTGCGCAGGAACGCCGCCTGCCCCAACCCTTGCCCGAGGCTGGCGACGTCGCGCGGCGTGCCACGGCCGGTCGCGATGCGCGTCAACAGCCGTTCCAAGTCGGGTACCCTCGCGAGATGCGCCAGCAACCGCTCTCTGAGCACGCCCCGCTCGTGAAACCATTGGACTGCCTGCAGCCGCTCGCAAATCGCGGCCGGATCCAGTAGTGGCTGCCCCAGACGCTGGCGCAGGAGCCGCCCACCCATGGCCGTCCGCGTCAGGTCGATCGTGTCGAGAAGCGAGCCGCTGCAGCGGCGATCGCGGCCGTTTTCGAAGATCTCCAGATTGCGAACCGTCTGGGGGTCGACGGTCATGTGGCCGGCCTGGCTGTACGTGAACAGCCGGGTCACGAGCGGAACCGCCGCGGGCTGCGTATCGGCGAGATAGTGCAGCGCCGCTGCCGCCGCGCAGATCGCGGCCGGCATCTGCGAGCACCCATACGGCTCCAGGGTCGCTGCGCCGAAGTGACTGAGCAGGTGCTCGCCGGCCGATCGTACTGAGAGGGCCGAGCCGTCGAGGCGGGTGATCGAGCCGCAGAGGTCTGCGAGATCGGGGAGACCGTCGCCGCCGGCCAGGAGCTCCGCTGGCCGCAGACGCTGCAGCGCGCTCATGATCTCATCCGGTTGCAGGCCGGTGACCGCGAACTCCCCGGTACTGACGTCGAGCTGGGCCAACCCGTAACTGCCCTCGATCGCGATCAGCGCAACCAGGTAGTTGTTGCTGCGCGCGTTGAGCAGGCCATCCTCGACGAGCGTGCCCGGCGTCAGGACGCGCGTCACCTGCCGCTCGATCATCTTGCGACCGGAGGCTTCGCCGATCTGGTCGCAGACCGCGACCTTGTAGCCGCGCGCGATCAGGCGCGCGATATGCGCGTCGATGGCGTGATGGGGGACACCGGCCAGCGGAATCCGCTGGCTCTTGCCGATGGGACGCGTCGTGAGCGTGATCTCGAGCTCGCGCGCACATGTGCGCGCATCTTCATCGAAGGTCTCGTAGAAGTCACCCAGCCGGAAGAACAGTATCGCGTGGGGGTAGCGCCGCTTGATCTCGAGGTACTGGCGGCGAAGTGGCGTGCTCTGATCGTTCTGCGCTATTTGTAAACTCGCCATCCTACCTTCGCAGATCGTAGGCCCACCAGAGTCGGGCCACAAGGCCACTCTCTTACACGGTAGCGTGTAAGACGCAGGGGTCGCCAGACCCAAGAATCTTCGTTCGCCGGACAGCCCTTCTACCGGCGACCTATCCGGCGGCGGTGAGCTCGCGCCAACGATTCGAGCTGGCGTTGGGCGTCAGCGTAGCCGTCGAACCGCCGCTCGTCGGTGCGGAAGGCGGGCGTGTGCGCGAACCTCCGCCCGCCGGCGAGCCGTGCCCCGTGCTGCTTGTGCAGCAGCTCGTGGTACATGACAAAGTCAACCAACTCAAACGGTACGGGAGCATCATCAAGCGACAGTGACAACATAACCGTGTCGCGGGTCTGCTGATAGTGCCCGAACTTGCAGCTGGTGAGCGCACGATTCCACGTGAGCTTCGGCCTTGGCATGCTGCCGCCAAAGTAGCGACGGTTGACGCGCTCGAAGCTGTCGTCCAAGTTGTGGAACCGTCCGCGCATGGATCGGGCCGGCGCCTCTGCCCATCCATCCAACTCGGCCAGGACTTCGCCGAACTCCTCGGAGTCAACGTACGCCGCGACCGTACGATCGGCCGCTTTACTGCGCCCAGAAATTGCGCTGTCGATTATCGCCTCCCAGACCGCGGTATCGGCGCCCGCAAACCCTTCGCTGACCTTCAAGACCACGGTGCCGGCAGTCTGCCGGCTGGTCCAGAGTGACTGGAGCTGCAGCAGCAGCAGTTGAACCTTCGGGTTCGGCCTGCGCTCGATGCGTGTAAGGGCGATGCTGGCGCGCTCGAGAGCGCTCAGATGCTGGCGTAGGTTCTCGCCGTCCGCCAGGAACTTCAACCAGCAGTAGATGCGACGGGACGGCAGCTGCAGCTCCGGCGGGCTTGCACCGTGGCGTGCACAGAGACCCTCGATCGTTGCGGCGTGGTGCTTGATCTCCGACGTCAGTCGCAGAACGGCGTCACTGGAGCTGAGCAGCACAGGAAGCTCGCCCCACATCATGGCAGACAGGCGCCGCTCGATGCCCAGAAGATTTTTGATGCGGAACGCCGATGCGGGCGCCTCTACCGCTGCGTGCGAGATCGGTAGGTCGGCGAGGTCGAGATCCTTGAGGAATCGATAGGCAGCCAGGGAGGGCGCCGGGAGCGAATCCGGGGTCGCGCGCAGCAGGGCGCAGGTGTGCTCCACCTGGCCGACGATCGCGGTCACATGCCGGCGGAATGTCTCTGCTTCCACGGCCGGGATCCCATCGCGCAGTCTCGAACGGACATGATTGTAGGCACGCACAAGCCCGTTGATTCGCACCGCGCTCTGGCTTCGGCCTCCATGTCGTCGACGCATCCGTTCCCGCTTCTCTGTGTCGAGGCTTAGTAAATGCGCCTCCGCGATTGAAGTGCATAACCGTGATGGCGCCTTCTCATATCCTAGGCCGCGCGGGCCCACCCCGCAAGCGTTCGGTGAGACGGAAGCGGGTACTATTGGTACCCGCCAGCTGGGGCGGATCATTCCCCCGGCAGGTGGCGCAGCGGGTCAGCCGGCGGCGGCCGGCGCGACAGGGACTGCCAGGAAGTCCACGACCCGAAGAGACATCGGGCTCAACTCACGGCAGGCGCCACACTTGATGCACAGGTCTTGATCGATCGCGTAGTGGCCGTCCGCGTCTTTGATCGCCTGCGTTGGGCAGATAGCTGCCGCGGCCTCCAGGCCGGTGTCGTGCTGGGGGTCGACCTCATATCGGATCAGGCCCAGGCAGACCTGTGCCGGGCAGCGCTTCTCCTGGATGTGAATCAGGATCTCGTCACGAAAGTTCTGCAGCGCGTTCTGCACGCTCGTCGGCGCTGCCTGTCCGTGGACGCAATTCGACCAGCGCAGGCTGTCGGCCAGCAGCTGCATCAAATTGAGATCGCTCATTCGTCCCTCGCCGCTGGAGATGCGGCGCAGGATCTCGGTCAGCCGCTGCGTGCCGCCGTGGCACGTGGTGCAGCGTCCGCAGGACTCGTCTTCGCAGAACCACTGAAAATACGTGCAGAGGTCGATGATGCAGGTCGTATCGTCGCAGACCACGATGCCGCCGCCGCCCATCAGCGTTCCGGTCGGCCGGTACTCCTCCGGCTCCAGCGCTAGATCCAGCCCCGAAGGCCCCATGATCCCCGCCAGCGGTCCGCCCGGCTGCAGGGCCTTCAGCGTTCGTCCTTCGGGGACGCCGCCGCCAACCCCCTCCACAATGTCGCGGGTGAGTGTGCCCAGCGGCACCTCGAGCACCCCGGGCCGGCGCACGTCGCCCGATAGGCTGATCATCTTGGTCGAGTGGTTGCGCTCCGTCCCGACGGCTCCGTACCAGTCGAGGCCGTGTCGGAGGATGAGCGCCGCATCGGCGTAGGTCTCGACATTGTTGACGTTCGTGGGCAGCCCAAAGACCCCGGCCTGGGCCGGATAGGGAGGGCGGATTCGGGGCATACCCCGCGCATCCTGGATCGACGCGATCAACCCCGACTCTTCGCCACAGACGTAGCTGCCGGCGCCAACGACGACGCGCATGTCGTAGTTGAGGCCGCTGCCGAGAATGCCCTCGCCGAGCAGTCCGCGTGCCTGCGCGTCGACGATCGCCGCGCGCACGCGCTCGACGCAGAGCGGGTACTCCTCGCGGATGTAGATAAAGCCGTATGCCGCACCGGTCGCATGCGCGCAGATGATCATGCCCTCGACCAGGCTGTGCGGGTCGCCCTCCATCACGGCGCGATTGATAAAAGCGCCTGGGTCGCCCTCGTCGGCGTTGCAGATCAGATACTTCGGTCCTCCCCTGGCTGTGCGCAGGAAGTCCCATTTGCGACCGGTCGGAAAGTCCGAGCCGCTGCGACCCCGAACGGTGGAGTCGAGCACCTCTTTGATCACCGCCTCCTGATCCATGCCGAGCGCGCGGTCGAGCCCCTGATAAGCGCCGTTTGCGATCGCATGGTCGATGTTTCCCGGGTCGATCAGCCCCATGTTCGCCATCAGCCGTCGAACCTGGGAGCGGAAGTACTCGTGTGCGGCGATCGCCGGCACACTATCGACGCGCCCGGCCAGCACGCCCAACGCCAAGTCCTGAAGCACACCGTCGCCGGCGACGGCTGCATCGAGCAGATCGCCGGCGCGGTCGGGGGTGATCGGTCCGTACAGCACTCGCGTGCCGTTGGGCTGGATTACCGAAAGCGTTGGGTCGAGGTAGGACAGTCCAATTGAGCCCGTTACGCCGACGTCGACGTCGAGTCCGCGCTCGGAGATCAGGCGCTGCAGCTCGCGCAGCGTCGACTCGCCTCCGCGCGCGTAGCTATCCGTGCTGACGTTGACGGCGATATAAGGGCGTGCGGGATGCGTATGGTCGAGCCAAACGCGGTCGGCCTTGGCCCGCAGGTCGCCATAGGCGCTCATTGGGCGCCTGCGTCCTGGCCTGCCGCCAGCCGCCGAGCGAGCTCGATGGCATCGGCGACGAGCAAGGGGCCGACGACCCTGCCTCGATGGTGCGACAGCGGCCCATACGGACCCTCCGGGTGTGCGTCCTGGCGTTGGAGCCAGACGAGTGGCGCGCTCTCACAGCTACCGTCGCATTGTTGAACGTGGAGTCCGAGACGGCCATCCGCGGAGACGCTTTCCATACCGAAGCCCAGAACCGTCTCGAGAACGCGGCGGATATTGTCGCCGCCCTTGAGCCGGCAGGCAGGTCCGCTGCACCAATGCACGGTGAGCTCCGCCGGCGGCGACGTGCGGAACTCCGCATAAAAAGAGACGGCGCCGAAGACGAACGCCGCTGGCAGCTCGAGCTGACGTGCCACCGCTTCCACCCCCTCGCGGCTGACCCAGCCGACCTCGTCCTGAACCGCGTGCAGGGCCGCGAGCAGATCGGCGTGGTCCGCCTTGAACGGCGCCACGATCTGGCGGTAGCGCTCGCGCCGGCCCGTCTCCTCCAATAGCTGTGCTCCCTGAATTGCGCTTGAGGGCACCTGGGCGGTGGCATAGGCCGTGAAGCCTATTTGTCGGTGAAAGCCGTCACAACCCGGCCCATCATACCGGCGCAGCCGGCGACCCTTCAACCGCAGCCGCGGGCTGCGCGGCGTCCGTGACAGGATCACGGGCCCACGAATCACCGACACTACTTGCGAAACGGGGCAGAATACCTTATAGTGCTGTTATCAGAGTTATACATGTGGCACCAGTCAATAACACTGACTAGATCGAGCGGACAGCTGCAACAGGCAGCGCGTGGGGAGGGCCTGATGATGGCGACCAAGGACCAGTACGAAGTCCTCGGCGTGAAGCGCGATGCGTCCGAGAAGGACATCCGCTCGGCCTATCGACGCTTGGCCCGTAAGTATCACCCAGATGTGAACCCGGGCGATAAGAGCGCCGAGGCCAAATTCAAAGAGATCAACAGCGCCCACGAGATCCTGTCGGACCCCGAGAAGCGGAAGAAGTACGACAAGTACGGCGACAAGTGGGAATACGCCGACCAGATCGAGGAGATGCAGCGCCAGCAATCGTCGGGCGACTACTTCCGCCGCGCGCAACATGGAACCAGCGACGCCGGCTTTGACTTCGGGACAGACGATCTGGGCGATATGTTCGGGAGCATGTTTCGGCAGCGACCGCGCCGCCAGCCAGCGAAGCGAAAGGGCGAGGACATCGATTATGCCGTCGATCTCACGCTCGACGAGGCCGTCCGTGGGACGACGCGCATGCTTTCGATGCAGGTGCCCGAGACCTGCGCCGTCTGCGGCGGCACCGGCCAGGTGGCCGGCGCCGTCTGTCACGTCTGCCAGGGCCTCGGGAGCACAATCGAGACGAAGCGGATCGAGGTCAAGATTCCCGCCGGTGTCCAAGAGGGCTCACGCGTTCGAATTGCTGGTAAGGGACAGCCCGGCAGCAACGGCGGCCCCAACGGCGACCTCTACCTGATCGTGTCGATCCGGCAGCATGAGCGCTTCGAGCGCAAGGGCGACGACCTGTACGAGGACGTCTCCGTTCCACTCACGGACGCCGTGCTCGGCGGCGAGGTTGAGGTGCCGACGTTGACCGGTCGGGTGATGCTCAACATCCCCCCCGAGACCCAGAACGGCCGGACATT
>Ga0193751_1000483_pt1 | contig 31006 bp, 28 predicted proteins | sample L1c2metaG_FD_143050 | JGI IMG/M metagenome (GOLD analysis project Ga0193751, IMG submission 143050) | Soil microbial communities from a riparian zone of the East river system, Colorado, United States - L1c2 | ecosystem: Environmental > Terrestrial > Soil > Riparian zone | place: USA: East River...
CGACGTCCCCGACGCCGGCCAGGGTGGCGTCGATCCTGCCCGTGAGGTCCGTCAGGTAGCCGGCCCGAGCCTCGCTGGCGAGGTCGTCATTCGCGGCGATGAACATGTCCGGCCCGGCGCCCAGGCCGGACTGCGCCTCGAACCTCGCGTTGATGGTGGCCGGGTCGACATAGCTGGCGTCGATGGTCAGGCCCGGATTGTTCGCCGCCATCCAGGCGAGGATCCGCTTGAAGCCCTCGAGCTCGGCGGACCCGAAGGTCCCGCTGGCCGGGCCGTAGGAATGCCAGACGGTGAGGTGCCCGGTGAGGGGCGTCGGCGGAGCCGCGGTCGCCGTCCCTGAGGCGGTCGGCTGGCTGGAGCGTCCCTGGCTCGAGGTGGGCGCCGGCTGGTTGGTGCACGCGGCGACGAGGACGGCGGCCCCGAACGCCGCGAGCCGGACCCACCGTGGGCCGGCCGCGCGCGTCCTCGCGGCCGAAGGTCTCATGACGAGCGTCACTCCTCCGCCGGCGCGGCCGGCACCGGCCCCGTCGACCCGCGAATCACGAGCCGGGTCTCGAGCCGGAGATGCTCCGGCCGATTCATCGGGCCCATCTCCATCTCCGCGAGCAGAAGGCGAACCGCATCGATGCCCTTCTGCCGGACCGGCTGGTGGACCGTCGTGAGCGCGGGATCGACGAGTCCGGCGAGATCGATGTCGTCGAACCCGACCACGCTCAGATGCTCCGGGATCCGCAGGCCGAGCTGGCGCGCCGCCCGCATCGCGCCGATGGCCATGGCGTCGCTCATGGCGAGCACCCCGGTCGGCCGGAGGCCGAAGGCCCAGGCGCGCTGGAAGGCAGCCTCGCCGCCGTCGATCGAGGCCCGCCCGGCGACGATCCAGTCGGGCGCGACCTTGAGGCCGGCGCCCGCCAGTCCGGCTCGATAGCCGCGCAGCCGGCGATCGGCCACGCCCGGCGACGACACCTCGCTCGCCGACTCCGGCCGCTCGACGCCGATCACCAGGATGTCGCGGTGGCCGAGCGCGACGAGATGCTCCGCCGCGGCCCGGGCGCCGCCCTCGTCATCGACGACGACCGAGCTGAGCTCCGGCAGGTCCTCGCTGTCCACCAGGACCATCGCGAGGCCGGCGCTCCGGATCTGCTCCACCTCGGGATGGTCGCCGGACAGGCCGATCGCGACGACGCCGTCGACGGTCGCCCGGCGCACGGCCGCCGCGAGCGAGCCGTTGCGCGGCGAGATGAAGTGGAGCTCGTAGCCCAGATCTTCGGCGGCGTGGGCGACCCCCTCGCTGAACAGGGCGAAGAAGGGGTTCGAGAAGACGACCGCGAGGGCCTGCGGCGTGAGCACCCCGAGCGTCATCGTGCGGCGCTGGGTCAGGAGGCGAGCGACTGGATGCGGCCGGTAGCCGAGGTGCGCGGCCACCTCCCGGATCCGCGTCGCCGTCACGGACGACAGCCGGTCGGGGTTGTTGAAGGCGAAGGACACCGCGGTCTTCGAGACGCCCGCCTCGCGGGCGACGTCGGCGATGCGCGGACGTAGGGTTCGCCGCTCCACTCGACTCCCAGCCCCGGATCGGGGATTCGTCAGCGGTGAGGTCCGCGGGCCATTGCCACGCTGGCCCGCCCGCGCCGCTCAGTTTAGTAAACCGGTTTAGCCGACACTACCCGGCGGCCCGGCAAGCGTCAACAGCGAAGCCGGCGGCGCGCGCGCTTGGCACAATCAGCCTGATGACCTCGCTCCGGCGTGTGCCCTGGGGCATTGCGTTCTTTCTCGTCTACGCCCTGCTGATCCTGACCGGGATCGGCCTGACGATGGGTTATGTCATCGATCTTGCGACCACGATGGCGGTGAGCCTGCCGGGCGTGGTCGACATGGTCCTGCTGGCGTACACGATCTTCACCATCACCCTCGTGCTCCAGCGCAAGGTCGTCGCCCGAAACCTGGCCCTGGGTCTGACCACGCTCACGCTGCCACCCCTCGTGCTCGCCGTGCTGGCCGAGGCCTGGCCCGTGGCGATCTTCTTCGCCGCCCTGGCCGCCCTGCTGTTCCGCGGGCTGCGCTCGAAGGCCGCGATCGCCTGGCTCGGCGAGCCCTGACCCGGACCGCGACGCCCGACGGCCCGGGACGGTACGCTCTCCGCCGTCCCATCGCGCACACCGAGGATCAGCCTTGCCCACGCCCCCACGCCGAAGGAACGCTCGCCAGTCCGGCAAGCCGTCGCAGCCCGGTGGCCAGCCGCAGGGCGGCAAGTCGCAGCCCGGTGGCCAGCCGCAGGGCGGCAAGTCGCAGCCTGGTGCCCAGCCACAGGGCGGCGCCAGGCCGCAGCCGGCTGCCAGGCCGCAGGCATCGAACCGCCCGTCGGGCCAGCGGCCCCAGAGCCGGCCCGTCCGCCGGAGCCGCCCGCCGCTGCGGCGGTCCTTCGTGGAACGCAACCGGTCGCGCCTGCTGTGGGTCGGCGCGCTCATCGTCGCGCTGGCGCTCGGCGGCGTGGTCTACGTGAACCTGACATCCCCGGCGTATGCGTGCTCCATCGAATGGACGGCCGATCCGACGCCGACGACCGCACCGAGCGCGACGCCCCACCTCGGCTATGCCCAGGAGGACATGGGCCGGACGCACGTGCCGGTCGGCTCGGTCGTGAAGTACCGCTATTGCCCCCCGGCGAGCGGCAACCACTACGCCCAGATCCCCCTCGGCCCCATCCCGCCTCGCGTGTACGGACCGAACGAGAAGGCCGTCCCCGAAGGCTGGGTCCACAACCTCGAGCACGGCGGGCTGGTGCTCGTCTACAACTGCAGCACCACGAACGGCGGCGATGGCTGCTCGGACTCCGCCCAGGCCACCATGAAGACGCTCTACCAGAACTGGCCGGTCAGCCCGATCTGCGGCCTCCAACCCGGGGTCGTCGGGCCGGTCATGGCCCGCTTCGACAACATGGCCTACCCCTATGCCGCTCTTGTGTGGGACCAGATCCTGCCGCTCCAGACGCTCGATACAACGCAGATCCTGACGTTCTTCCAGCAGGAGGACGAGCGATTCAACCCGGAGCAGCAATGCACGCCGAGCACCGCGCCGTCCGCGGCACCCACGGCCGCGCCGACCGCAACCCCGACCCAGGCGCCATCCCTGCCGTCCGCCAGCCCCGCCCCGGCGGCGAGCTGACCGCCGGCACCGGGGCGGCCGGGGTCACGTCGGGACCGCTCGCCCATGCGCCTCTACGCCTACGTCAACGACGAGCCGCGGGTCGGTGTCATCGATGACGCGGGGCTCATCGTCCGGCGCGTGCCGGCATTCGATGGCGGGCTGGACCTCGCGCTCGCCGAGGGCCGCTTCGAGGCCGCCCTGGCCGATGCCCGCGGGGTCGCCCGCGGCAGCGAGCCCGATGGGCCGGAGCTCGCCGCCGAGCTCGAGCCCCTCCCCGCGATCGAGTTCCCCGGCAAGATCGTGTGCGTCGGGCTGAACTACCGCGATCACCTCGCAGAGCAGCATCTGGAGACGCCGCCTCGACCAACACTGTTCGCGAAGTTCGGCAACGCTATCGTCGGCGATGGCGAGCCGATCGTCCGGCCGGAGGGCACCCACGCGCTCGACCTCGAGGTCGAGCTCGGCGTCGTCATCGGCCGCCGCGCCCGCCGCGTACCCGCCAGCGCGGCCATGGCCCACGTCGCCGGCTACGTCGTCGTCAACGACCTGTCGGCCCGGGACTGGCAGGGCAACAAGGCGGCCCTCGCCCCCGGCGAGCGCGGCGACGGCCAGTGGCTGCGGGCCAAGGGCTCGGACACGTTCCTTCCGGTGGGCGCCACGTTCGCCACCGCCGACGAGTTCGAGGATCCCCACGACCTGGCCCTCCGCAGCTGGCGCATCCCCGGCAGTGGGCCGGATGCCGGTCGGCGGATCGAGATGCAATCGGGGACCACCGCCGACATGGTCTGGCGGATCCCGGACCTCATCGAGTTCGTATCGAAGGCCATCACGCTCGAGCCGGGCGACCTCCTCGCCACCGGCACGCCCTCGGGCGTCGGCGTGTTCCGCGAGCCGCCGATGTTCCTCGAGCCGGGCGATCGGGCGCGGTGCGAGATCGATGGGCTCGGTTGGGTGGAGAATCCCGTCGTGGACTGGACCGACGTGACCGACGACGTGGCCGACGACGCGACGGAGCGACCCTGATGCTCGCCCTGGTGAAGGCCGAGGCCGGGCCGGGCCTTCGCCTCGAGACCGTGCCCCTGCCAACGATCGGGATCAACGACGTCCTGATCAAGGTCCACCGGACCGGCATCTGTGGGACGGACCTCCACATCGAGTCGTGGGATCCCTGGGCGGCGAAGACGATCAAGCCCCCGCTCATCGTCGGCCACGAGTTTGTCGGCGAGGTCGCCGATGTCGGGAGCAACGTCTCCGACTTCCACCCTGGCGAGCTCGTCAGTGGTGAGGGGCACGTCGTCTGCGGCCGGTGCCGCCATTGCCTCGCGGGCCAGCGCCACCTCTGCCCCAACACCGTCGGTCTCGGTGTCGGCCGGGACGGGGCGTTCGCCGAGTACGTGGCCCTGCCGATGACGAACGTCTGGCATCACCGCCCCGGCATCGACGAGGACGTCGCCGCGATCTTCGATCCCTTTGGCAACGCGGTCCACACGGCGTTGTCGTTCCCGATCCTGGGCGAGGACGTGCTCGTGTCCGGCGCCGGGCCGATCGGCCTCATGGCCATCGCGATCGTCCGCCACGCCGGCGCGCGCTTCGTCGTCGTCTCCGAGCCGAACGCGTTCCGGCGCGACCTGGCGATGAAGATGGGCGCGACGGCGGTCGTCGATCCCACCACCCAGGACCTCAAGGCAGCCCAGACTGAGCTCGGGATGGTCGAGGGCTTCGACGTCGCGCTCGAGATGTCGGGCAACACGACGGCCCTCCGGACGGCGATCGCGAACATGGCCCACGGCGGCAATGTCGCGATCCTGGGCATCCCGACGGGCGAGATCTCGCTCGATGTCAACGCCATCGTCTTCGACCAGATCACCCTTCGCGGGATCTACGGTCGCGAGATGTACGAGGACTGGTACAAGATGAGCGTCCTGGTCCAGGGTGGCCTCGACATCACCCCGGCGATCACCCACCGCTTCCCGTTCCGGGAGTTCGAGGCCGCCTTCGCCGCCGCCCGATCGGGTGATTCGGGCAAGGTCCTGATGCACTGGGTCGACTGAGCTGCCGAGGTACGTGATGACGACCAGCCCGACGAGCCCGACCCGCCGCGAGTCCTCGGACCGATGGCTCGCAGGGGCGTCGCCTCGGTCCTCGGAGAGTTGCTCGTGACTCGCACTGACCCGCTGGGCTACATCGTCGACGAGATCGCCGATCTCAAGGCGAAGCATCTCTACCGGCCATTGCGCGTCATGAGCGCGGCCCAGGGACCGGTCACGACGGTCGATGGCCGGGAGGTCATCTCGCTCTCCTCCAACGACTACCTCGGCCTGACCCACCACCCGCGGCTGCGCGAGGCGGCGCTCGCCGCGGTCCGGGACTTCGGGGTCGGCTCGGGCGCGGTCCGCACGATCGCCGGCACGATGACCGTCCACGAGGCGCTCGAGTCGGACCTCGCCGAGTTCAAGCACACCGAGGCCGTCCTGACGTTCCAGTCCGGCTTCACGGCCAACACCGGCGTCATCCCGACGGTCACCGGCGAGGCGGACCTCATCGTGTCCGACGCCCTGAACCACGCCTCGATCATCGACGGGATGCGGCTGTCGAAGGCGCCCCGCAGGGTCTTCCCGCACAAGGACGTCGAGGCCCTGGGCGAGATCCTCAAGGACGCGACGGAGCAGGGCCGCCCCGACGGCGCCGGCCCCTATCGCTCGATCCTCGTGGTCACCGACAGCGTGTTCTCGATGGACGGCGACATCGCACCCTTGCCCGGCATCGTCGAGCAGGCCGAGCGCTACGGCGCCGCGGTGTTCGTCGACGACGCCCACGCGTCGGGCGTGCTCGGGAAGGCCGGCCGCGGGTCCGTCAGCCATTTCGGCCTGGAAGGCCGGGTCCAGATCCAGGTCGGAACCCTCTCGAAGGCGGTCGGCGTCCTCGGCGGCTACGTGGCCGGCTCGGAAGCCCTTCGCGAGCTCCTCATCCAGCGGGCCCGGCCGTTCCTGTTCTCGACGTCTCACCCGCCGGCCGTGGCGGCTGCCTGCCGCGAGGCGATCAAGGTCATGCAGGACGAGCCGTGGCTCATCGAGCGGCTGTGGGCCAGCACGAAGCGCTTCAAGGCCGAGCTCGTGCGGCTCGGGTTCGACACTGGCCGCTCCGAGACGCCGGTCACGCCGATCATCGTCGGCGATCCCGACGCCGCGATCCGCTTCTCGAACCGGCTGTTCGAGGAGGGTGTCTTCGCTACCTCGGTCGTGTTTCCCACCGTGGCGATCGATCAGTCCCGCCTCCGCACGATCGTGACGGCGGCCCTGACGGACGAGCACCTCGACCGCGCGCTCGAGGCCTTTTCGCGCGTTGGCCAGGAGCTCGGAATCATCGCCGCGTGACGAAGCTCGGCGAGCGCGAATGGGAAGCCCCTGACGTGGACGCCTCGGCGAGCGGCGATCCCCAGAGCCGCGACCTGCCGCTCGATTCGCACCTCCACACCGACCAGTCGCCCGACAGCGCGGTGCCGATCGATGCCTACGCCGCGGAGGCACTGGCTCGAGGCATCCCCGAGATCGCGATCACCGATCACGTCGACTTCGATCCGCGCGACCCGGCCTATCGCTACACGTCGTACGCCGATCGGGAACGGACCGTCCGCGATGCGGCGGCGCGCTGGGGACCGCGGGGCGTGACGATCCGATTTGGGGTGGAGCTGACCTACCACCAGGACTGGGACGAGGCCGCTCGAGACCATCTCGCCCGGCGCCGCTACGACTACGTCATCGGCTCGGTCCACGAGTGGCCGGATTCGCCGTACATCCGGTCGCGCGTTCGAGGCTGGGTTGAGAGCCGGACGCTCGCCGACGTCGTTGCGCCGTACCTTGAGCAGGTGACCGCGGCCGCGCGTTCGGGGCTCTTCGACACGATCGGGCACTTCGACGTCGTGAAGCGCTACCTGAACCCGTTCGTCACGCCCGGCGACCTCGCGACCCAGCCGGAGCTCTACGAGCCGGCCCTGCGCGCGATCGTGGAGTCCGGCGCGGCCCTCGAGGTCAACAGCAGCGGCCTGCGCCACCTCGTCGCCGAGACGTACCCCGCGCCTGCGACCGTGACGCGGTTCCGGGAGCTGGGCGGCGAGCGGGTGGTGGCCGGATCGGACGCCCATCGCAGGGACTGGTTCGCGTTCCGGCTCGATCAGGCCTACCGTCTCATCGCGGAGGCGGGATTCGAGTCGCTGGCGTTCCGACGCGGCGAAGATCACGTGCGAATCGCGCTTCCGGCGCCACGCGCCGCATAACGCCGGACCGGGGGGCTCGTTACAGCGAATGAACGACGAGACGATCGATCGGCTCGTGGCCCAGGCCCAGCAGGGCGACCTGCAGGCCTTCGCGTCGATTTTCGACGCGTACCACGTGCAGGTGTATCGCTTCGTCGCCAGCCGCGTCGGCAACCCGAGCGACGCGGAGGACCTGACGCAGCTCGTCTTCGTCAAGGCCCTGGAAGCGCTCCCGCGGTTCGCCGCGAGAGGGATCCCGTTCGGGGGCTGGCTCTTCAGGCTGGCCAGGAACACGGTCATCGATCACGTTCGCACCCGTCGCGAGCACAGCGAGCTCGAGACGGTCAGCAATCGGGCCACCGATGACGTCGGGCCCGAGGTCATCACGGTCCTCCGTGACGACCTCAACGCCGTCGCCATCGCGCTCGCGGAATTGACGGAGGATCAGCGAGAGGTCATTTCGCTTCGCTTCTTCGCCGGGCTGTCCGCCCGCGAAGCCGCGGAGGCGATGGGACGCCAGGAAGGCACCATCCGGGGATTGCAGTTCCGGGCCATCGGGGCCCTCCGACGGTCGCTCGGCATCGAGCTCAGCGGCGGAGCCGAGGGACCGGACGAGGCACCCGCCGCAGCGACCTCTGAAGCCCAGGCATGATGAGAAAGATGAACGACCGAGACACGACGCGGATCGCCGGCGAGGAGCTGGAGCGCGAGCTCCGGACCTACGCCAGCGCGCGTCTGTCGCCGGACCGTTTCGCCAGCCAGCGCATGCGCGCCGCCGTCCTCGACCAGGCCCGACTGCTGCCGCTCGAGGTCGAGCCGGCACGGTCGCACCGGCTGGACGTGCTGGCGGCCTTCCGCCTCGGCATTTCTCGCCTCAGCGGCCGCCGCCTCGCGCCGGTCGCCCTCGTCGCGGCCCTCGCGATCGGGGCCGGCTCGGCCGCCGGCGTCGCGGCATCGCCGGGCGGCCCGCTGTACGACGCCCGCCTCTGGCTCGAGACGGCCCTGCTGCCCACGAATGGCGTGGCCCGAACGGACGCCCAGGAGGCCCAGCTCTCGGAGCGGATCGACGAGCTGACGGGCGCCGTCGGCGATGGCAACACGGCCGGCGCCGATGCTGCGGCCAACGCCTACGGTCAGGAGGTCGATGCGGCCGTCACGAGCGCCGCCCAGAGCCGCGCCGACCTGCTCCAGCTGCGAATCACGGTCGCCCGACACCTGGCCCATCTGCAGAGCTTGGCCCTTCCGAACGACAAGGCGTCGGCGAATCTCCGGATCCTGATCGCCAAGGCCCAGGCGGCGCTGGCCGCCATCGACGCCAAGCTCGCCGCGCTTCCGACCAGCACGCCCTAGCTTTCGCGACCGGAGCCGCAGCGACGCGGCCGGGCGCCTGCGGGCGCTCACGCCACGCTCAGGATCGTCCGTCGCACCCCACCGGCTCCGCTACCCTTTCGCACGAGCCGCCCGCTGGAGGACAGTTGGAGACACCGCGCGAGCCGGAGGCGCCGCCAAACGAGGCCGCGGTCGGCCATCTAGCTCCAGTCGGTCGACTCGGCGAGGTCCTGCGCCGCGTCCGCGGCCATGTCCGCGACGCCCTCCGCGACCCGGGCCGGCTCCTGTCGATCCTCCTCATCGCGGCGTTCATCCTGCGGGTGATCTGGCTCAACCTGCCGGCCCACGTATTGATCTTCGACGAGTCGTACTACGTCAACGCGGCCCGGATCATCCTCGGCTGGCCGGCGAACGCCCATTACGTCGGCAGCCCGCCCGGCCTCGACCCGAACACCGAGCATCCACCGCTCGGCAAGCTCCTCATGGCCGGCTCGATGCTCCTCTTCGGCGACAACGGCATCGGGTGGCGGCTCCCGAGCGTGATCGCCGCGATGATCGCCCTCCTGGCGACTTGGGCGATTGTCAGCCGGCTGCATCGATCGGCCTGGCTGGCGCTCCTCGTCGTGGCCCTCGTCGCCTTCGACAACCTGACCCTCGTCCACGGCCGGATCGGGACCCTCGACATCCTCGTCCTGGCGCCGATGCTCGTCGCGGCCTGGCTTGCCCTCGATCGACGCTGGATCCTGGCCGGGGTCGCGATGGCCGTCGCCCTCCTCATCAAGGTCACGGCCATCTATGGGATCGGGGCGATCCTTCTCTACATCCTGCTGACGGACGGCCGCGTGTGGTGGCAGACCCGCCGGATACCGCTCCGCGCCGTCCGCGGACCAGCGGCCTTCCTGGCGATCACGGCTGTCGTCGGGATGGCGGGCCTGACCGCCCTGGATGCCCGGTTCACGTCGTTCGCGTCGCCGCTTGACCACCTGAATCGAATCGTCACGTACGGCGCCAACCTCCAGGCCTCGCCGACCACCGACGGCTGCCCCGGGCCCGACAGCAAGCCCTGGCAGTGGATCTTCAATGAGTGCCAGATCAACTACTTCCGTGAAGAGGTGACCGTCCGTGCCGGCCAGACGGTGATCTCGCGGACGGCGACGGTCGCCTTCATCGGCGCCTTCAACCCGCTACTTGCGGCGGCGATCCCGCTCGCCAGCCTGTTCACGCTGTGGTACGCGTGGCGCACCAGGAGCCGGCTCGCCCTGTGGGCCGTGGCGTGGGCGGCGGCGAACTACCTGCCGTACGTTGCCCTGGCTCTGTTCACGAAACGGATCGAGTACTTCTACTACACCCTGCCGCTCGTCCCGGCGCTCGCGATCGGCGTCGTGCTGCTGCTCACCCGGGCCGGCCTGCCGCGTGTCGTCCGCTGGGGGTACCTGCTGGCCTATGCCGCTGGATTCGTCGCCTACTTCCCGTTCCGCCAGATCCCATGACCGGGCTGGCGTCGCGGGTCCTGCGACGGCTGGTGGAGATCGGTCCGTTCCGTACGGCGATTGCGATCACGATCCTGCAGTTCTCGATCGTGGTCGCTGTCGGCGGCTATGCGGCCCAGCAGGGTCCGCGCGAGCCTTTCGCTGGCGACTGGATGGTGCTCGCCCAGCCCGGCCATGACCTCGTGAGCAACGGGATCGCGTCGCTGCAGCGCTGGGACGCCCTGTGGTACCAGCACATCGCCCTCGATGGCTACGCCCCGGACAACGGCACGACGGCCTTCATGCCGCTGTACCCGACCCTCGGCCGACTCGTGGCCATCCCATTGTTCGGCAACGTCGGGCTGGCGCTGGTCCTCGTGTCGAGCACCTTCTACCCGATCGCCCTATGGCTCCTGGCTCGGCTGGTGGCTCAGGAGGCACCGAGCCTCAGGATCCGGCCGGACGAGACGCTCCCGGTCGGGATCCTGACGATGCTGACCCTGGCCACGTTTCCCACGGGGTTCTTCTTCGTCGCGCCCTTCACGGAGAGCCCGTTCCTGGCCCTGACGCTCGCGTCGGTGCTGATGGCGCGCCGCCGACGGTTCGGCTGGGCCGCGGTCTTCGGGGCCCTCGCGACCCTCGTCCGGGTGCAGGGCCTGTTCCTCGTCTTCCCCCTCGCCTGGGAGGCGCTGCGGGCCGCCGGACTCACGGCTCGGCCGGCGCCGCCGACCGGTCGGCCAGCCCGGCGGGCGCTCGTCGGCCTGGCCTGCGCCGCAACGCCGGCCCTCGCCCTCGGAGCGTGGTACCTGGGCCTCAGCGTCGCCTTCGGCCGGCCGGCTCTCGGGATATCGGCGCAAGCGCCCTGGGGTTACCACCTGGTGCCGCCATGGGAGGCGTTGGCGGCGAGTGCGAGCTACATCGAGAGCATGCTGCCCCACCCGATGGGCTTCATCGAGAGCCTGGACATGGCCTGCCTGCTCGGGTTCGCCGGCCTGTTGGTCGCCGCGCGGCGCCTGCCATTCTCGCACACGCTCTACGCGATCCCGTCGCTCGTCCTGGTCGGGGCAAGAGTCATGTTCATGCTCCCGCTGATGAGCGTGTCGCGATATATCCTGGCGATCTACTCGGGGTTCCTATGGCTTGGGACCTGGCTCTGGCGACATCCGCGTCTTGCCGTCGCGTGGCTCGTGATCGGGGCGATCGCGCAGGTCGTTCTGGTGCAGTGGTTCGCGCGATGGGGCTTCGTGGCCTGACGTTCGCTCCGCAGACCGGAGTCGCCGCCCGGTTGCCCGGGCGGCTTGGTCAAAGGACGCAGCTCCTCGGGCCGTGCGTGGAGCTCGGTACGAGGTCCCAGGCGCCGCGCCGGGAAACAGGACGAGGGCCCGGTTGCCCGGGCCCTCGTTCAGGGTCTCTCGATCAGGTCCCCTGCGGGGACGAGAGCTAGCGCCGGTTCTTGGCCCGAGCGGGCATCAGGACCACGATGCTGCCGGCCACCATGCCGAGGGCTGCGAGGAGCAGCCAGGCGTTGCCCGACGGGCCGGACGTCCCGGAGTCGCCGACGGTCGCCGTGTTCGCCAGGGTCGCTGTCGCGCCGGACTCGCTCGAGGTGAACGAGACCGAGCTCGAGGTCGAAGACTCGGACGTCGACGCGCTCGACTCGGTCGAGGTGAACGAGGTCGTGCTGGACGACGAGCTGGACGAGCTGGACGAGCTGGACGAGCTGGACTCGCCTGCGCAGCCGTGGCTGATCGTCAGGTTGGCAACCCCGGACCCGAGGTCTCCGGTGTAGGCGACGGACGCGCTCAGGGTGCTGAGGTCGTAGAAGCTCGTGATGAACTTGATGACGTTGCCGTCCTGCACGAAGGTCGTGTAGACGTCACCGTCGACCGTCAGGGTGGCACCCGTGATCGAGTTGTCGCCGCCGCCCAGAGTGAAGTTGAACTGCAGGTAGGCCACATTGGTGCCTTGCTGGGTGCAGTCCACGGTGTCGAGCTGGCCGTCAGTGACGCCCTTGCCATCCCACTGAAGGCCGCCGTCGGCGAGGGCCGTGCCGGCAAGGCCAAGGAGCAGAACGCCTGCGCCCACGAGGGCCATGAGCCTGTTTCGCTTGTTCATGTTCCGATGATTCCTCCCGTTGCCCGATGGACCGGACCGTTGATGAGACCGTCTCCCGACCGATTGGCGAAACGCCCGCCACGCTTCTGGAGAGTCGGCTGACCTACCGCAGCCGATCGGGAGCCGTAGTGTGCACGAAGGTCCGGGCCGAGTCTAGTACTTACTCCGTGCCCTTAACCCTACTTAACTCCACCTATCCGCACCAGTCCTTTGCAGAACATTTGGTGCATTCCGGCACATTGGTGCACTTCGTACCGGTCTGTGGTGACTTCGGAGTAGTCGGACGGTACTCCCCGAAATCCTGAAGCACCGTCGGTGTTGTGAACGCCGGAAGCCGTCTGGCGTTAGGCCCGGAGGGCCGGTTGGGTGGACATCGGGATGGTTCGGAGTGCATCCCCACGGCTGTCTACCATGCACGGATGGGTCCTACCGATGACACCGGGACCGCGCCGGTGACGACGCTTCGAGGCGAGATTCGTGCTGCGCTCGAGCGCGCCCTCGTGGAGGCGGCGACCTCCGGAGCGCTGCCCGCGCCGGCCGGCGAGCTGGGCGATGCCATCGACGTCGAACGACCGGCCAATCCGGAGCACGGCGATCTCGCGACGAACCTCGCCCTTCGCCTCGCCCGACCACTCCGCATGGCGCCGCCGGCGATCGGCGCCGCCCTCGCGTCGACGCTGAACGCAATCGCGACGCGCGACGCCGCCTCGCCAGTCGAGGCCGCGAGCGTCGCCGGTCCGGGCTTCGTCAACGTGACCGTCCGCGACGCGGCGCTCGAGGCCCTGATCTCGCGGGCGCTCGACGATCCCGAGGGCTGGGGCCGGACGCCGCCGGGAGCGAAGCCACGGCACGTCAACGTCGAGTTCGTGTCGGCCAATCCAACCGGACCGCTCACCGTCGGCAACGCCCGCGGGGCATTCGTCGGAGATCTGCTGGCCAGGGTCCTCGAGGCCGGCGGCCAGCAGGTCACGCGGGAGTACTACTTCAACGATTCCGGGACCCAGGTTCGCAATCTCGGGGCGTCCGTCCTGGCAGTCCGCGATGGCACGCCGGTGCCGGAGGACGGCTATCACGGTGACTACGTCGCCGATCTCGCCGCGGCGCTGCCGGCGGAGCTCGCGACCCAGGCGCCGGGCGAGGAGCGGGAGTGGGCGATCGGGCGCTGGGCGTCGGAGCGGATCCGGACCGGCATCGCGTCGTCGCTCGATGCGCTCGGCGTCCACTTCGACGCCTGGACGACGGAAGGCAGCCTGCACGCCGACGGCTGGGTCGAGCGGGCCATCGAGCGACTCCGGGCCGGCGGCCACCTGTATGACCAGGACGGGGCCCTGTGGTTCCGCTCGACCGCGCTCGGCGACGACAAGGATCGCGTCCTGATCCGCTCGAATGGCCAGCCCACGTACTTCGCGGCGGATGTCGGCTATGTCGTCCAGAAATTCAGTCGCGGCTTCGATCATCTGATCTACGTCTGGGGCGCCGATCATCACGGCACCGTCGCCCGCGTCCGCAACGCCGCGGAAGCCATGGGCTTCGACAAGTCCGCGGTGGAGATGATCCTCACCGGCTGGGTGCGATTCGTGCGGGACGGCGTCGAGGTGTCGATGTCGAAACGCGCCGGAACGTTCATCACCCTCGACGACCTCCTGGCAGACCTTGGCGTCGACGCGGCCCGGTGGTACTTCGCCAGCCGCGGCGCGAACGTGAACATGGACGTCGACATCGAGCTCGCACGTCGCCAATCGGCCGAAAACCCGGTTTTCTACGTCCAGTACGCCCACGCGAGAATCGCGTCGATCGTGCGCAAGGCGGCCGACAGCGGGATCACCCGAGTGGGCGATCTCCATGGGCTGCTCGGCGGCGCCGAGGAAGGCCGGCTGGCGCGCGTGATCGTTCGGTATCCGGAGGTCGTCGAGGATGCCGCGGCGGCCCAGGAGACGCACGCGATCACGACCTACGCCGTGGAGCTCGCCACCGCCTTTCATGCCTTCTATCGCGACGCCCGGGTCGTCGATCCGGCGGAGCCCGAACGCTCGGCGAGGCGCCTGACCCTCGTCGAGGCAGCCCGGGTCACGCTCGCGAATGCCCTCGGTCTTCTCGGGATCTCGGCGCCCGAGGCGATGTAGCCCGGAGACCGCCTGGCGCTGGGTCAGGGGCGGAGGTCGTCGTGGAGCTTCTGGCCCACTTGGACGTTCGGGGCGATCACGATCGAGACCGTGCTGTCGCCGAGCGTGCCGTCGTAGGTCGACGTCCCGGCGAGCTTCGAGGTCACGAGCCCGAAGGCCGACCCGAATTCGTGCATGTCCGCGAGGCTCGACCAGCGAATCACCATCGCGAGGGCGATCTGGCCATTCGGGCCGCCGAGGATGGCCAAGCGATCGCCGGCCCAGCCGGCAGCGGCAGTAGCCGCCGTGGCGGCGTCGACGCCGTCGGCCGTGAGCCAGCCCCGGATCTGAAGCTCGCCCAGCGTGTCCTCGCCGAGGAGCGTCCAGCCCGCGCCGAGGCTCGAGGCCAGGGTCGCCGGCAGCTTCACCGCGACGGGCCGCAGCCGGTCCAGGTAGAGCTCCGGATGGAGGACCTGGGTGGTCGAGTCCGGTGGATCGGCGAACGCTGCATTCACCGCGGCGATCCCGCCGTTGGTCATCAGCGTCCGCACGAACGTGACCCCGTCGGTGTACGGGAAGAACGCCGTCGTCCGGAGAATGGCCGGCGCGCGCTGAAGGGCCGCCACGGCCACAGGGTCGGACGCGTCCGCCAGCAGCTGTGAGAGATCGACGGCGGTCAGGTTCGCCGTCATCCACGTCGTCTGAGTCGTCACGGCGTCACCCTCGACGAGGGCCAGCCGGCCGTACGAGCGGTCGCCCTGATCGGTGACACCGAGCTGGAGCTTCGAGAGGTCGAAGTTCTGGTCCTGGAGCTGGTGCGTGAACTCGTGGGCGTACGTGACGCGCTGGGTCGGCCCGACGCCGCCGGACCGGGTGACGACGAAGAGCTGCTTCTGGTCCGGCGAGTAGTAGCCCGCCACCTGCCCGGACTGAAGATCGAGGTATGCCGTTCGGAGCGACGCGCCGGGGGGCAGGAGCCCGAGCTCGATGTAGAGGTCCTGCGTGGCCTGGACCACCGCCGGCGGGTTGTTCTGGTCGAAGTCCGCGGTGAGATTCGCCCGCAGCTGGTCGGCATCGATGAGGACCGGAGCGACATCGGCCTTCGGCTGGAGGCCTCGGATCTGCTCGACCTGGGCGGCGATGGCGGCGTAGATCGTGGCCGGATCCGTCGAGCCACCCGGGCTGGCGGCGACGGCCGAGGGACTCGGAGCCGGAGTCGGCCCTGTGGTCGGCGTTGGCGAGACCGATGGTCCGCAGCCGACGATCGACGTGATGGCGATGGCGATGGCGGCGCGGCGGATCCAGGTCGTTGCGGTCGACATCGGCCCGGCGATGCTACAGGCCGGTCCGGCGATCGGTCGTCGAGGGTCGGCTGTCCGTTGGCGTTTCTTAACCGCATGGCGGAACGGGTCTGAACACCGCCCACCTAGTGTTCGCCTCGGACCGAACCCTTCGTGGTTCCATCCTCCCTCCCTCCGACCGGGGGCGCCGATTGGGCAGGCGCTCCCGGTCTTTCCTTTTCCCCCGAGGCGCAGGCCGGCCTGCTCCCTGGGTAATCGGGAGACCGGGGGCGTGTGCCAGAATCGGGGGGATGGAAATCACGTGGTATGGCGGCACGTGCGTCCGGCTCAAGGGCCGCGATGCGGTGGTCGTCACCGACGCCTATCCAGCTGTCGTGGGCCCCACGGGCCGCGGTATCACCGGCGACATCGCCACGTACAGCCATCCGGACGACACACCGCCCGCGAAGGCGAAGGGCCGGCGCTCGCGCGACGGGCTGACGGTGGTGCCGTCGAGCCTCGACCCGGCATTCGTCCTTGACGGCCCCGGCGAGTACGAGGTCCGGGGCGTCCTGCTCACGGGTGTGCGGACTTACCGCGACGACGAGCGCGGCGGGAAGCGCGGCAAGGGCACGGCGTTCGTCGTCGAGCTCGATGGCATGCACACGATCCATCTCGGGGACATCGGCCATCTCCTCAGCGAGGAGAAGCTGGGCGACATCGGGGCGGTGGACATCGCCTGCGTTCCCGTTGGTGGCGTGCTGACGGCGACCAAGGCCGCCGAGCTCATCGCCCAGCTCGATCCGAAGATCGTCGTCGCGATGCCGGTCTGCGAGCGCGAGGCCGACTGCGCCGAGGCGATCGCCAAGTTCTTCCACGAGATGGGCGGCGAGCCCACACCCCAGGCGAAGCTGAGCGTGTCGATCTCGACACTGCCCGACGAGGTCACCGCCGTGGTCCTGGAGTCGCGCGGCAAGGCCTGAGCCCCACCCGAACGGGGCGACGGCCGAGATCAGGCGGTTGGGCGCTCCATGACGACCCGGCCGCGCTTCACGACCATCGAGATGAGGTCCGCGCCGACCCAGTAGGGGATCTGGCGATGTGTCGGGACCCGCCAGATGACGAGGTCCGCCAGCCGGCCCGGCTCGATCGAACCGCGGTCATCACCGAGCCCCAGGGCATGCGCGGCGTTGATCGTGACCGCGGCGAGCGCCTCCGACGGGGTGAGCTTCAGCTCGAGGCAGGCGACCGACATCACGAGCGGCAGGCTGCAGTTCGGCGAGGTGCCCGGGTTGAAGTCGCTCGCGAGCGCGACGGGCACGCCTCGCTCGATGAGCTCGCGCGCGGGCGCGTACTCGTCGTGCATGAGGAACCACGTGGTCGCGGGCAGCAGGGTCGCGACGACCGGATGGCCTTCCACTGCCGCGGAAGCGAGCGCCGCCTTGCCCTCGCCGGACGGCGTGGCGAGATGGTCGGCCGAGAACGCGCCGAGCTCGGCGGCAAGCTCCGCTCCGCCGCTCGGCTTCAGCTCGTCGGCGTGGAGGCGGAGGCCGAGGCCGTAGCGAGCTGCGGCCGTGAGGATCCGCCGCGACTGATCCTGGCTGAACACGCCTTCCTCGCAGAACGCGTCCGCGAACCGCGCCCGACCCTGGGCCGCGACCCCCGGCAGCTGCTCGTCGATGAGGGACCGCACGTAGGCCTCGGTGGCGTCGGGCCGGTCGCGGAACTCGGGTGGAACGGCATGCGCGCCGAGCCACGTCGGCAGGACGTCGACCGGGCCCTCCTCGCCGAGTCGATGGGCAACCTCGAGGAGGCGCAGCTCCGTGGGCAGGTCCAGCCCGTAGCCCGATTTGGCCTCGATCGTGGTTGTCCCCCGCGAGAGCATCTGGGACAGCCACCGGCGGCCATGGTCGGCGAGCTCGTCGGCCGTGGCCGCTCGGGTCGACGCCACGGTCGACAGGATCCCGCCGCCGGCCTGGAGGATCTCGAGGTAACCCGCTCCCTGTTGGCGCAGGACGAGCTCGACCTCTCGTGACCCGGCGAAGAGGAGATGCGTGTGGGCATCGATCAGGCCGGGCGTCACCGTGCCGCCCTCGGCATCGATCGTCGCGAACCGGGCCATCGGGTAGCCACTGCCCTCCAGGGCCACCTCGAGCTCGGCGCGGGGCCCGACCGCGAGGATCCGGCCCTCCCACGCGGCAACGGCCGGTCCCTGCCGTCCCGGCCCGCGGCCCGACGCCGGCGCGTCGGCAGCCGCCAGCACGGCGGGATCGTCCTGGCCGCTCCCCATCCGCAGCCCGCCGGCCATCGTGACGATCTCGGCGGCGCCCACGACCAGGAGGCCGGGCTTGTCCTGATCGGCGCGGCCGCCCTGGATCAAGCGGAGGGTCATCCGTCGCCCCGGGCTGCGGCCAGCCGCAGCTCGAGCGCCATCTCAGGCGTGGCATCGCGGAGGCGGATCGCCGCGGCGGCGGCCTCGAACCGCCGCTCCACGGGCTGGCTGCGATCGACGCCGGCGTGCAGGGCGACCGCGTCGAACGCCGCGAGCGGCGCAAGCCCGATGAGCTCCGACTCGCGGATCCCGACGCCCGCCTCGGTGGCCAGCCTGGCAACCGCCTCCCAGACCCGCCACATCGGCGTCGTTGCGAAGTCGAGCAGGTTCATCGACACCTGGGCGCAGGGCGGCTCGTCGAGCCTGAAGCCGTTTGCCTGGAGCGCCGCCAGCCCGCCACCCGATTCGCGGACGGTGCGGGCGATGCGCTTGGCGAGCTCGAGGTCGGTCGAGTCGAGGTTGATGTTCCAGGCGATGAGGAACGGCCGCGCTCCGACCGCCATCGCCCCGGCTCGCGGATGCGTCAGCCGCGGCCCGAAGTCAGGCGCCCGATCGGCCAGGGTCGCGATCTCGTCCCGAACGCCTTCGTAGCCGCCCCGGCGCACGTCGGCCAGGCGTACCCGCTCCGGTCGGGTCGCCGCCCGGGCATACAGGTAGACCGGGATGGCGTGGCGCTCGGCGACCTCGGCCCCGAAGCGCCTCGCAAGCCCGATGCAATCGTCGATGGTCGTGTCGCCGAGCGGCACGAAGGGCACGACATCGACCGCGCCGATCCGCGGGTGCTCGCCGGCGTGGGCCTCCATGTCGATGGCCTCGATCGCGACGTCGACGCTGGCGTGGAGCGCCTCGAGGACGGCCGCCGACTCGCCGGCGAGGGTCAGGACGGAGCGGTTGTGCGAGGCATCGCTCGTCCGGTCGAGGAGGTAGGCCCCGGACGTGGACTCCACCGCGGCGGCAAGCCGGTCGACGACCCCGAGCCGCCGCCCCTCCGAGTAGTTGGGCACCGATTCCACGAGCACGGCGTGATCGTGACACGCGACCTCGCGTCGTGTTCGATGGGTGCGCCGATTTGGGTTCGAAGCAGGCGACTTACGATTTTCTAAACTAGGTATTGACATTTCGAAAGTGGCCATGCGATAGTCTGCGAAGCCAAGCAAGGAACCACCAACACACCAACCCGGAAGGAGCGTCCCCAGATGTCGCAGTCGATCTTCAGCCTCGACCACCGCCTCGCCGAGCTGCGCCAGGTCGGCGATGAGCTCCGGGCCGGCCGCTACGCCGACCAGGTCCGCCGCGCCGGCAGCGCCCCGAAGCCGTCCGGCATGAGCTGGCTCATCCGTGACCTGTTCTCCAGCGTCCAGTCCCCGAAGGGCACGACCGGCCTCGCGACGCACTGACGCGTCGCCGGGTCGGTCGGTACACTCCACCGCCCGTGACCGTGCCTCCGGCGAAGCCCCGCGGCGGGCTCCTTCGCCACCCCGACTTCCTGAAGCTTTGGACCGCGGAGACCGTCAGCGTCTTCGGATCCCAGATCAGCGCCCTCGCGATCCCGGTGGTCGCGGTCATCATCCTCGGCGCCTCGCCCATCGAGGTCGCGCTGCTGGGAACGATCGAATTCCTGCCGTTCATCCTCTTCACGCTCCCGGCGGGAGCCTGGGTCGACCGGCTGCGCAGGCGGCCGATCATGATCATCGGCGACCTCGGTCGAGCCGCCGCCCTCCTCTCGATCCCGATCGTCTATGCGATCAGTCCAGCCGCGCTGACGATCTGGCAGCTGTACGCGGTCGGCTTCATCGCCGGGACGCTCACCGTCTTCTTCGACGTCTCGAACCAGAGCTACCTGCCGTCGATCGTCGATCGCGACCAGCTCATCGAAGGCAACTCGAAGCTCCAGATCAGCCAGTCGGCGGCTCAGATCGCGGGTCCCGGGATCGCCGGCGTCCTCATCCAGATCGTCCAGGCGCCATTCGCGATCCTGCTGGACGCGGTGTCGTTCGTCTGGTCGGCGTTCTTCGTCTTCCTCATCCGCAAGCCGGAGCCGCCGGTCCTCCACCCCGCCGACGCGACGGGCGAGAAGCGACCCTCGATCGTGAGCGACGTTCGGGACGGCCTGCGGTTCGTCCTCGGCCACCCCGCGCTTCGGGCGATCTCTGCGGGCACCGCGACGTCGAACCTGTTCGGCAACATCGGCGGCGGGATCATGATCCTGTACCTGCTCGACAGCCGCTACCTCGGGCTCACCCCGGGCCAGGTCGGGATCGCGTTCGCGATCGGCAACGTTGGTGCTCTGGCGGGCGCGGTCCTCGCGAATCGCGTCGCCCGCTGGTTCGGCCTCGGGCCGACGATCGTGGGCTCGCTCTTCATCGGCGGATTCATGATGCTGCTCATCGCGATCGCGCCGCCCGGACCGGCCGCGCTGCCGTTCCTCGTCGCGGGCGGGGCCTTCGGCGGCCTCGCCCAGATGATCTACAACATCAACCAGGTGAGCTACCGCCAGGCCATCTGCCCGCCCCGGATGCAGGGCCGGATGAACGCCACGGTCAGGTTCCTGGTGTGGGGCACGATCCCGATCGGCAACGTGCTCGGCGGCCTCATCGCCACGACATTCGGCGTCCACGAGACGATCTGGCTCGCGGCCGTGCTCGGGTTCGTGCCGGCGATCTTCCCGCTCCTGTCACCGGTGCGGCAGCTTCGCGTCATGCCGGCGCCCGTCGACGACGAGGTCGCGCCGGTTGCCGCCGCGACCGCCTAGTCCTCCAGCATCGGGATCCGGAGGTCGCGCTCTCGAGCGACCTCGATCGCGTGGGGATAGCCCGCATCGGCATGGCGCAGGACGCCCATCCCGGGGTCCGTCGTGAGCACCCGCTCCAGCTTCTGGGCGGCGAGGTCCGTCCCGTCCGCGACGACGACCATGCCCGCGTGCTGGGAATAGCCGATCCCCACGCCGCCGCCGTGATGGATGCTCACCCACGTGGCGCCGGCGGCCGTGTTGACGAGGGCGTTCAAGAGCGGCCAGTCGGCCACGGCGTCCGAGCCGTCGCGCATGGCCTCCGTTTCCCGGTTCGGTGATGCCACGGAGCCGGAGTCGAGGTGGTCCCGGCCGATGACGATCGGAGCGCCGACCTCGCCCGTCCGGACCAGCTCGTTGAACGCGAGGCCGGCCTTCGAGCGCTCGCCGTAGCCGAGCCAGCAGATCCGGGCCGGCAGGCCCTGGAACGGCACCTTGGCCTCAGCCATCTCGATCCAGCGCCGCAGGCCTACGTCCTCCGGGAACAGCTCGAGGATCGCCCGGTCCGTCCGGAGGATGTCCGCCGGGTCACCCGAGAGCGCGACCCAGCGGAACGGCCCGCGGCCCTCCTCGAACTGCGGCCGGATGAACGCCGGCACGAATCCCGGGTAGTCGAAGGCGTCCGCGACACCGGCTTCCTGGGCCTGAGCGCGGAGATTGTTGCCATAGTCGAACACGATCGAGCCGGCGCGCTGGAAGGCCAGCATCGCCCGGACGTGGTCGGCCATCGACCGCATCGAGCGGTGGACGTACTCGGCGGGCTGGGCGCCGCGCAGCGAGCGCGCATCGTCGAGCGAGATCTCAGAGGGGATATAGCCCGCAAGGGCGTCGTGGGCCGAGGTCTGGTCGGTCACGACGTCGAACCGCTCCCCCGCCTTCGCCCAGGCCGGCTCGATCTCCGCGGCGTTGCCGATCAGGGCGATGGATCGCGCCTCGCCCCTGGCCGCAGCGGCCCGCGCTTCGGCGAGCGCCAGCCCGGGATCCTCCGTCACCGAATCGACGTAGCCGATCTCGTGGCGCCGCCGCGCCCGGGTCGGGTCGACCTCGATCGCGAGGCAGACGCCGTCGTTCATCGTCACCGCCAGCGGCTGTGCCCCGCCCATCCCGCCGAGGCCCGCCGTGAGCACGACCCGCCCCCGCAGCGTGCCACCGAAGTGCTGGCGCGCCAGCTCGGCAAACGTCTCGAACGTCCCCTGGAGGATGCCCTGGGTCCCGATGTAGATCCAGGAGCCGGCGGTCATCTGGCCGTACATCATCAGCCCGGCCTGCTCGAGCTCCCGGAAGTGCTCCCACGTCGCCCACCTCCCCACGAGGTTGGAGTTGGCGATCAGGACCCGCGGCGCCCACTCGTGCGTCCGAAGGACCCCGACCGGCTTGCCGCTCTGGACGAGGAGCGTCTCGTCGTCGCCGAGGCGCCGAAGCTCGCGAACGATCGCGTCGAAGGCTGCCCAGCTGCGAGCCGCCCGACCGGTGCCGCCATAGACGACGAGTGCGTCGGGGTTCTCCGCGACCTCCGGGTCGAGGTTGTTCATGAGCATCCGGAGGGCCGCCTCCTGCTGCCAGCCGCGACAGCTGAGCTCGGTTCCGCGGGGCGCTCGGACGGGCCGCGCCCCCGGCAGCGCAGCGGCCGAGGCGTCAGGGGTGGGCACGATGATCCCGTCGCCTACGGCTTCAGGTTCGCGAACAGGACCTCACCGAGGTTGCGGCTGCCACCGGACGAGGCCGAGACCAGGAGGTTCTTGTCCTGGATCCAGGTGTGGTACGTGTGGAACCCGTTGCCGCACGTGCCCACATAGACCGTTCGACCGCCGATCGTGCTCTGGGCGTGGCCGATGACCCCGCTGTCGAGGCAGACCCCGGCATCGAACGTGTCGCGCCAGGTGCCGAACTTGCTGTCATCGAACACGCCAGTGCGGAGGCGGACGACGTCCACGAGCACGAAATCGGCGGTGCCCGGATCGATGGCCAGGGCCCCCGCGACGCCATCGGACAGGCTCGCCAGCGAGCCGTTCGCCTGGGCATCGGCCTCGGCCTCCGTGGACTCCAGCACGCTGAGTCCATCGACGTCGCTGGGCAGGATCGCCAGCAGCGACGTGTCGATCCGGACGAGCGGTGTCGCCCCGGGCGCGAGGCTGGCCGGTGGCCCGACCCCGCCCGGACCCAGGCTCTCGATGGCCACGGTCGGTGGGACGCTGGCGGACGGCGTGCAGCCGGCGAGCGCGAGGACGACGATGGAGCCGAGGAGGGCGCCGATGATCGGGCCGAGCCGGCCAAAGGCGGCGTGAATGCCACGGGCGGCGCGACCGCGGCGGATCTTCACAGCTCCCGCCGCACGACCGGGAAGCGCGGATCGTCGACCGCGAGGCTGAAGCCGCAGGCCAGCCAGAACGCGGTATTGGCGGCGCTCGTGGCGTCGGCGTCGAGGTCCGGCTCCGGGTAGGCCTCGACCGCGGCGAATCCACGACCGGCGAGGTCGCTCGTGACGGCATCGACCAGCGTCCGGGCGAGTCCCTGACGCCGGACCGCGCTCGTCGTCGCGATGCATGTGATCACCGCCGGCAGGGGCGACACCGGGAGCTGGGCGTAGAGCTCGCGGACGCGCCGGGCGCGCGGGTACGCGGTCAACGGGCCGAACTGGCAATAGCCGGCAGGCTCGCCATCGACTTCGAGGACCTTCGCGTAGGTGCCGAAGACCGCGAGCCCGCGCGTCAGCATCTGGGCCTTCCGCGGCGCGTCCGCCGGGACGGCCGGCTTCGCGGCCGGGCGAGGCGCGAACGGGTTGTCGGGCTTGTCGTCAGCGGCTTCGGGATTCGCGAAGGGGTTGAACGTCGGCGCGCGGGGCGGCGGCGCGAACGGGTTGTCGGCAAGCCGGTTCGCCGGCGGTGGCGGCGCGGCGGCGCCGCGATCGAGCCACGAGGCCCGGTGGGCCTTCGAGCCCCGGACCTCGTCCTCCCAGTAGTCGCACGTCCGGTGGTCGAAGCGGGCGTCGGCGCACGGCGGGATTCGCGCGAACCCGGTCTCGTCCCTGACATCGACGATGCGCATGCTCATCCTGGGCCTGCCAGATCCGCCAGGCCACCGTCGTGGACGAGGCGCGTCACGGCCTCGATGTCCGGGCCCGGCTCACGATCGGAATCCCACAGGCGGCTGACCGCGCGGACGCGGGCATGGGCCTCGACCACGCCGGCGCCCGGCCGCGCATCCCGGAACGCCGGCTGGGCGAGCCGCAGGTCGAGGGCCCGCGCGGCGCACAGGAGCTCCAGCGCGACGATGCGCTCGGCGGCCTGGAGGACCGTCCGGGCATGGCGGCCCGCGATCGGGCCCATCGAGACGTGGTCCTCCTGGTTGGCGCTCGTCGGGATCGAGTCGACCGAGGCCGGGTGGGCGAGCACCTTGTTCTCCGAGACGAGCGCCGCCGCCGAGTACTGGAGCAGCATCAGCCCGGTCTCGAGCCCGGAGTTGCTGGCCAGGAACGCGGGCAGGCCGCCGTTCAGGTTCGGATCGACGAGGAGCGCGATCCGGCGTTCGGCGATCGAGCCGAGCTCCGTGAGGCCGATCTTCGCGTAGTCGAGCGCGAGCGCCACCGGCTCGCCATGGAAGTTGCCGCCCGACACGACGAGCCCGCCGCCCGTGGCCCGGGCATCGGCATGCACGACCCCACCGTCGGGGAACACGAGGGGATTGTCGGTCGCGGCATTCATCTCGATCGTCACGACCCGTCGAAGCTGGTCGATCGAGTCCCGCACGGCGCCGTGGACCTGGGGGACGCAGCGCAACGAGTACGCGTCCTGGACCTTGTGCGTGGATGTCCGATGCGCTGCCTGGACCTCGCTGTCACGGAGGAGCCAGCGAAGCTCCGCCGCGACGCGCAGCTGGCCCGGGTGGGGTCGGGCCCGCTGGATGGCCTCGGCGAAGGCGACGTCGGTGCCGAGCAGGGCCTCGACGCTCATCGCCGCCGCGACGCTCGCGCCGGCGAGCAGGCGCCCGGCGTCGGCCACGAGGAGGACCCCGAGGGCGGTCATCAGCTGGGTCCCGTTGAGGAGCGCGAGGCCTTCTTTCGCCCCGAGCTCCAATGGCTCGAGATCGGCCTCCTTCAGGGCGAGGAGGCCCGGCATGACGTGGCCGCCGACTTCGGCGTGGCCGCGACCGATGATCGGGAGGGCGAGGTGCGCCAGCGGTGCGAGGTCGCCCGACGCGCCGACGGAGCCCTGCGACGGCACGACGGGATGGATGCCCCGCTCGAGGAACTCGAGGAGTCGCTCTACGACGATAGGGCGGACGCCCGAATAGCCGAGGGCGAGCGTATTCGCCCGCAGGACGAGCATCGCCCGGACGACGTCGCGCGGGAGCGGCTCCCCCACGCCCGCCGCGTGGCTGACGAGCAGGTTCTCCTGGAGGCGTCCGGCGTCGGCCGGATCGATCGAGCGGTCGGCGAGGGCTCCGAAGCCGGTCGTCACGCCGTAGACGACGTCGCCGGCCGCGACCAGCCGCTCGATCACGTTGCGGGAGCGCTGCATCCGGCCACGGGCCGCGTCGTCCAGTGCGACGCTGGCACCCTCCCGCGCGACGGCCTCGACGGCCTCGACGGTGAGGTCGGCACCGGTCAGGGTCACGATCACCCGGGCAGGATAGTCGGCCGGGTCGGGGCCGGTCGGTCGCTCGCCAGCACGTCCGCTATCGTGCCCCGATGCTCGCCTTCATCGACCAGATCGTCATCCCGTTCCTGAACGGCCTGTACGGCCATATCGGCTACCTCGGGGTGGCGGTCGCGATGACGATCGAGTCGGCGATGATCCCGCTGCCGTCGGAGCTGATCCTCCCGTACGCCGGGTTCCTGGTCTCCGACCCGACGCAGCTGGAGCCGATCACGAATGGCCCGTGGTCCTACTGGATCGTCGTCCTCGTGGCGACGATCGGGAACACGATCGGCTCGGTCATCGGCTATGGCATCGGCGCGTGGGGCGGCCGGCCGTTCCTCGAGCGCTGGGGTCGCTACCTGCTCATCCGGCCGCACGAGATCGCCCTCGCCGAGGGCTGGTTCCTGCGCTACGGCCCGGCAACGGCGTTCTTCAGCCGGCTGCTCCCGGTCGTCCGCACGTTCATCTCGTTCCCGGCGGGCGTCGCCCGGATGCCGCTCGGCCGGTTCATCACGTACTCGACGTTAGGCGCGGTCCCATGGTCGATGATCCTCGTCTTCGCCGGCATGCAGCTCGGCTCGCACTGGCTCGACATCCGCCACGCGCTCCAGCCGTTCGACCTGGTCATCGCCGTCGTCTTCCTGGTGCTGGTCGCGCTCTTCGTCTGGTGGCGCGTCGGCCGGCCGGGCTGGCGGGCCGCCTCGCGTACCGATCGCTAGCGGAGCGGATCCTCCGGCGCGGGCCTGGCCTTGAACGCCCGGTAGAGCAAGAGGTCGTAGACGATCTTCAGGCCGCCGCCGAGGAAGAACGGGATCGCGGCGAGGCCCGGGATCGCGATGAGCGGGGCGGAGATCAGCGGCGCGATGGCAGCGCCCGTCGTGCGCGCGATTCCGGTCACGCCCGCGGCCGCACTGCGCTCATCGGGATCGACCACCGCCATCGTGTAGCTCTGGCGGGTGGGCACGTCCATCTGGCTGATGCTGAAGCGGGCGAGCAGGACCAGGACCGCGAGCGGCAGGACCGGCATCAGCGGCACGAGGATCAGCAGGACGTTCGATGGCAGGTGGCTGAACACCATCGTGTTGATGAGCCCGAACCGGGCCGCGAGCCGTGACGCAGCGAGCGCCGAGACGGCAGCGAGGATGTTCGCCCCGAAGAAGATCGCGCCGAGCGCGGCCTCATCCACGCCGAACCGATCGTGGAACCACAGCGCCAGCAGGCTCTGGATGACGAGGCCGCCGGCGAAGGCATCGAGCGAGAACAGGGCGGCGAGCCGCAGGACGATGGCACGCGATCGATGGAGGCCGAGGCGACGAGCGATCGAGTCCTCCGTCGGGGGCACCTCGATCGTCGGCGACACGAGCGCGAACACGCCGATGAGCGCCAGGCCGACGACGGCGTACCCGAGGATCACGATCCGATCCGCCGCGAGCTCGCCCATGCCCGAGGCGCGGAGCCCGCCCACGAGAAGACCGGTGCCGAGTGCCCCGAACGCCGTCGCCACCGAGCCGACGAGGTTGTACCAGGCGAAGATCGAGGTCCGACGGCGGTCCGGGATGACCACGCTGAGGCTCGCCTGCTCGACCGCCAGGAACGGCCCGACCTCGTTCCCGGACGGGCTCAGGACGCCAATGGTCGCTGCCAGCAGGAGGATCGCGAAGACATCGGTCGAGGCGAAGACGATGCCCGCGGCCACCATGAGCAGGCCGCCGATCATCAGGGTCCGCCGCCGTCCGATGGCATCGGCATGGGTGGTCAGCCAGAGGCTGATCACGGTGTCGCCGACGAGCGTCAGGCTGAGGAGCAGGCCGATCGAGGGCGCATCCAGGCCCGCCGCCGTCAGATACAAGGCGAGGATGACCGCGAGCGACCCGTAGCCGAACATCCGGACGGCCCGCGCCCCGAACAGCAGGCGGGCGTCCCGGGTCATCGGGCGAGTGTAGGATCCGCTCGATGACCCAAGCCCCCGGTTCGGCCGGCCACGCCAACGCCCCTGCCGACAGCCCCGCCGACCCCCACGACGCCACCCACGCCGACCCTCACGCGGGCGACGCGACGACCGGCCCGCACGGCTCGATGGACGATCACGGCGCCGATCACGTCCACGACGATCACGGCCACGCCGACGAGGCCGTCGACAAGATCGACGTTCCGGCCTGGGGCGCGGGCCTCCTCGGGGTGATCCTCGGGGTCGTCGTCGTCCTGGCCCTCGCGATCGCGTCCGGGGTCATCCACTAGGAAGAGCCCGCGGCGGCTCGGCGCGATCCGCCAGCGACGGTGCGCCGACGCTTCCAGCCCGCGATCAGCGCGGGGCGATGTTCACGTTCGAGCGGAAGACGTTCTCCGGATCGACGCGCGCCTTGATCCGGCGCAGCCGCTCGTACACCGCCGCGGGATAGGCAGTCCGGGCCCGGTCAGCCGGCTCGTCGGGCGACGAGTAGTGCACGTACGTGCCGGCGACGCCGAGCGTCGTCATCCGAGCGATCAGCTCACGGACCCAGGCCATCTCGGTCGCATCCTCCTCCGGGTCCTCCCAGATCCCGAGGCCGCTGACGTGGAACCGCGCGGTCCGCTGCGGGAAGGCGGCGTGGTCGAAGCCGTAGCGGCGGGCCTGCCCGTGGATCGGCTCGATGAGCACGCCGCTCTTCGATGGCTTGCGCTTCCAGATTCGCTCCGTGATGCCATCGATGACTCGCTCCGTGAGGTCGCCCACGAACGAGGACTTCCAGTAATGGCGCAGCCCGAACGGCATCTGCCCGAACGCCTGGATGTCCGCGTACCGGATCGGGCCCAGCTTGCCGTCGAGGATCTCGGCATCGCCCAGGATCGCCTCCGCGATCTCCTCGCCCTGCGCCGGCTCGCCGAGCCAGGCGATGTCGAACGCCGCTGCCGGCCCGATGTCGACGTTGTGCTGGATGTAGACGTTGGCGATGAATCCGTCCGGCGCCCAGACCTGCGCCTCCGCATACCGCCGCAGGACCGCGCCGTGGGCCAGCGGCACGATGACCTCGCCGCCCCACAGCGCCTCCACCTCGAGGAGCCGGTAGTCGAGCCGGGTCGCGATCCCGAAGTTGCCGCCGCCGCCGCGGAGCGCCCAGAGGAGCTCGGCGTCGGAGGCCTCGGAGACCTCGCGGATGCGGCCATCGGCCGTGACCAGCTCCGCCCCGACGAGGTTGTCGCAGGTCAGGCCGGCGGTGCCCATGAGGTAGCCGAACCCACCGCCGAGGGTCAGGCCACCGATGCCGGTATCGATGAACGTCCCGCCGGTGACCGCCAGGTTGTGGGCCTGGGTGGCACTGTCGACGTCCTCCCACAGCGCCCCGCCCTGGGCGGAGGCCAGGCGGCGGCGGGGCTCGACGCGAACCGCCCGCATCCTTCGAAGGTCGATGACGAGGCCACCGTCGATGAGGCCGTGGCCGGCCACGCTGTGGCCACCGCCGCGCACGGCGACCGGGAGCCGATGCTCCCGTGCGATTCGGAGCGCGACCGTGACGTCGGCGGCATCGAGCGGCTGGGCGATGACCGCGGGCCGGCGATCGATCATGCCGTTGAACGATCGCCGCGCGTCGTCGTACGCGATCGTCCCGGGGGCGATGACCGACCCGCGGAACTGTCGCCCCAGGGCCTCGATCGCCGCGCCGTCAGCCAGGGCCGTCCCCTTCGCTAGAAGAGCCCGAGGATCTCGCCCTCCGGGTCGATGTCGATGTTCTCGCCGCCGGGCCGCGACGGCAACCCGGGCATCGTTCGCATCTCGCCCGCGAGCGGCGTGACGAAACCTGCGCCGGCCGAGAGCCGAACCTCGCGGATCGGGAGGCGGAAGCCGCTCGGGCGGCCCTTCAGGGCCGGGTCGTGCGACAGCGAGTACTGGCTCTTGGCCATGCAGATCGGCAGGTTGCCGAAGCCGAGGGCTTCGTACTGGGAGAGCTGCTTCGAGGCGACCGGCGAGAAGTCGACCCCGTCGGCGCCGTAGATCCGCGTCGCGATCGTCTGGATCTTCTGGGTGAGCGGCATGTCGTCCGGGTAGAGGAGCTTGAAGTCGGGGGCGCCGACTTCGGCGGCGGCCCAGACAGCCTCGGCGAGATCGGCCGCGCCTTCGCCGCCCAGCGCCCAGTGGTTGGCGACGACGGCCGCTTGGGCTCCGGCTGCCAATGCGACCTCGCGCACGGCCTCCACCTCGGCCGGCGTGTCGGTCGGGAAGGCATTGATCGCGACGACCGCCGGGACGCCGAAGACCGTCACGTTGTCGATCTGCTTGGCGAGGTTCGCGGCGCCGGCCCGGACCGCGTCGACGTTCTCGACGAGGAGCGCCGGATCCAGCGGCTTGCCGGCGACGATCCTGCCGACCCCGCCGTGCATCTTCAGCGCCCGGATCGTGGCCACGACGACCGCCGCGTCGGGGCGCAGGCCGGACGCCCGGCACTTGATGTCGAAGAACTTCTCGGCGCCCATGTCGGCCCCGAACCCGGCCTCGGTGCAGACGATCTCGTTCGTCACCAGGGCGATTCGGTCGGCCAGCACCGAGTTGTTGCCGTGGGCGATGTTCGCGAACGGCCCGCAGTGGACGAACGCCGGGCCGCCCTCGAGCGTCTGGAGGAGGTTCGGCATGATGGCGTCGGTCAGGAGGACGGTCATCGAGCCCGCGACCTTGAGGTCCTCGGCCGTGATGGCCCGGCCGTCGCGCGTCGTTGCGAGCACCATCCGCCCCAGGCGAGCGCGGAGGTCCTGGAGGTCCGACGCGAGCGCGAGCACCGCCATGACCTCCGAGGCCACGGTGATGACGAATTCGGTCTCGCGGGGATAGCCGTTCTCGCGGCCGCCGAGGCCGATGACGACCTTGCGGAGCGCCCGATCGCTGATGTCGAGGACGCGCGGCCAGAGGATGTTCAGCGAGTCGATGCCGAGCGCGTTGCCGTGGTGGATGTGGTTGTCGAGGAACGCCGCCGCGAGGTTGTGCGCCGCACCGATCGCATGGACATCGCCGGTCAGGTGGAGGTTGAAGTCCTCCATCGGGATGACCTGGCTGTGGCCGCCCCCCGCGGCGCCGCCCTTGATCCCGAAGACGGGCCCAAGACTGGGCTGGCGGATGCACACCGCGGCCTTGTGGCCGATCCTGTTCAGGCCCTGGGCGAGCCCGACGGTCGTGGTGCTCTTGCCCTCGCCCAGCGGTGTCGGGGTGATCGCCGTGACGACGACGTATTTGCCGCGCGGCCGTTCGGCCTCGAGCCGGGTGATGGCCTCGAGCCGGATCTTCGCCTTGTTCGATCCGTAGAGCTCGATCTCATCGTCGCGGAGGCCCAGCTCCCGGGCGATGTCGATGATCGGCCGGGGTTTGACCGACCGAGCGATCTGGAGGTCGGTCGGGATGCCGGTGGTTGGGGCGGCGGTCATCGAGGGGTCCCTTCGGCGGTCTGGTCCTGGCGGTCGGCGGCGCGCATGAGGTGCGACAGGAGGAGGGCGTTGGTGAGCGGCCCGACGCCACCCGGCACGGGCGTGATCGCCGAGGCGACCTCCCGGGCCGACGCGAAATCGACGTCGCCCACGATCCGGCCGTCGACGAC